>Ga0335077_10005841_pt1 | contig 15150 bp, 15 predicted proteins | sample Lox_Sample_31_FD_207151 | JGI IMG/M metagenome (GOLD analysis project Ga0335077, IMG submission 207151) | Soil microbial communities from Loxahatchee National Wildlife Refuge, Florida, United States - Lox_Sample_3.1 | ecosystem: Environmental > Terrestrial > Soil > Wetlands | place: USA... | reverse complement strand
CACGTCATAGCCGAGGACGATCGCGTTCTGCGCGAACGCGGCCTCGACGGCCTCGCGGTCTTTGGTTTGGCTTATATATAAAGGAGGATGAGGCCAGTTTGCCTCCCGCCGGCGCCGCAGGGTGAGCGGATACCAGGCGAGGGCGATGCCAGCGACCAAGGCAAAGAACGCATAGAGGTAACCTTCCAGCAGTTGCACCGAGCGCACGTGAAAACGGTTTGCCAGGATGTAGGAGCCGCCAGCAAGCAAGATGACTGCAACGATGGCCAGGGCAACGGCAATGCTCTCTTCCTGGTTACGATGGAAGGCGCGACGGCCCAACCGATATTCATTTTCTGCAGTCATGATTGAACAAAACTGAGGAGCAAGAACGTGCCTAACGCAAGCGCAAGAACCAAGGCTAGAAGGAGCAAAATCGGATTCGCTCGGAAACGGCCGTGCTCATCTCGCGGCTTCAGGGGGTCCTCCACAAGTCTCAGCAATCCATCGCAAAATCGCTCCTTCGTATTCTGCATATGGAAGTCAATGAGCCGATCATGGATCTCGCCGAATTGTGCATTCGCTTTCATCTCAGAGCACGACCGTCGCTTTTACGCCATCGCCAAACACCAACTGCACGACTGCCGGTGATTTCAGACCCTGCCGAATGGAGACCACTCCTTGTGTGGTCTCTCCCGGGTGAAGATCGTCGGCCTCAGCTTCGGCGTGAGCGACAGGCAGGGCGAGTTCCTTCGTGCTGCCTAGCTCTTCGAGCATGGCTCGGTCGAGCTGCGTTTGGGCTAAGCTCGCCAACGAAATGGGCGAGTCGTCTGCCTGTAGTTGGTAAGCCCCTGGCGTATTTACGCGATAGAAAAGATTGCTGTTGTTCTCAATCGTGTAATGGATATAGACAGTGCTCGGCGTGTGAAACACCTGCTCCACGCGCACGCTCACCTGGTTTTTCGCTGCACGTGCGCGAGTGTGTTTGATCTCCTCGGCCCCCAGGAGCGCGCGGGTCAGCACCACGTCAGCAGACTGATTGGTCTCGGGTTCGACGGCGGGCTTTGGAGGCGGGACGGAAGCCGGTGGAGCATTATCAATAGCAAAATTCATGTTGTTTACTTCTTGGGTGATTTCAAGCTCATAAGCAAAGCGCCGGGAAGCCGTCCAAACGAACAGATCCGTCGCTGCCCCCGATTTCACAGGCTTGACGAAAACCTTGTTCGACTCTCGCTCGATCTGAAAGTCCGAACTGCCAGCGGCCGCCATCGTGACAGGTTCGTGAAATTCCAGAACCGTCAGGTGGTTCAGGGCGGTCGCAACGTGGACGACAGCGTTTGGGCTGGGAGGGCTGGACTGTTGAGAAAGTGCAGCGATAGCACAGAGGCTATATATAAGGATGAGCGGAATCGACCTTTTCATATTGCCTTCTTAGGCCCTGAGCGGAATCCGGAAGGATTCCGCTCAAAGCGGTTGCTGCCTTACATGACCCAGGCTGCATCACTCGCATCCTCATCACTGAAGGTGCTGGGAATGAACTCCACAGCATCATCGACAATGGCAGCCGGCATTGCGTGATCGGCCGCGATGTCTGTTTCAGCGCAAGATTCGCTTGAAGGTTGTGCTTGGGCCTGCTCGGGTTTGTCGTCGTCGAGGAGGACTTTCCCATCCCTGTACTTGAACAAGAATGTGTGTTTTTGTCCTCCTCCCTTAAGTGGATCAACTAGGAAGGTTCGGCCGGAAGAGTCGGTACGAACGAGTCCCTCGTAAAGCCTGGGGACGTGCACGCGAACCGGCTTGCCTCCCGTGCGCTCCGCCAGCTTCAGGATCAGCTCTTGAGGAAAGGCAAGAAAGAGAATCGAGCCGCTTGAGCGCTCACCGTTGCACACCACGCGGTTCAGCGCCTGCAGCCAGCCCATGCGGTTCTCTGCCTTGTTCTGCGCCCAGATGCGGATGTAAGCCAGGACAGCCTTCATCTCGTATTTGCCACGTTCCTCGTCACACCGGCATGTGCCACGTGCCTGGTTCATGGCGAACAGCTTCTGTCGCCGGACTTCCTTGTCGGAGCTCTGCCGTACCGTGTCCCACTCTGCCTGTGTCTTCTCCAGTTGTTGTTTGAGTTGTTCTCGCCTCTCGGCGATCTTGCCGACCATCGCGGCATAGACTCGATTGATGAATCTGCAATCCTCTAGCATCTCGCGGGTGACCTGTTCGCCCACCACGAGCGCCTTGAATGCCTCAATTGGGGCCTTGTTGATCAGCAAATCCTCAATCTGCTTACGAACATGGTTGTAGAGGTGGCCGACGCGGTCGGTTTTCTCCACCTCCAGATGGAGTGGTAAATCAGAGCACCGGCGTTCGTTCTTGTAATGGAGCCAAGGCGCCTGACGTATCTGCTGGCGTATTTCAGCAACCAATTTGAGATCGGGCTGGACTTGCCACTTGAGGCTGTCGAGCGCATTCTGAAGTTCCTTGGCCAATTGCGCAGCTAGTTCTTCCTGGCCTACTGCACGGCAGGAGGTCATCAGATCGGTGATCGAGCCGATGTGATTCCCTCTGGCCTTCATGGCCACGTGCTCCAGATTGAACCAGGGGTCTTTGGCCTTGTTGGCCTTGTTTTTCCCCTGTTGCTGTCCGAGGCCTCGGGAGAACCGGTCTTTTACAAACCGTGGGAACCGGTCCTCTTCGACCACGCAAACCCAGTCGAAATCAAAGTCACCACCGTTCTTCTTTGCCGTCTCGGAATGGAGAACATAGGTGCCCTCCAATCGCAGTTGCTGCGTGACCAGGTCACGTAGCTCGGTCTCGATCAGAGCGCACTCCTGCCGGCAAAGATCCTTATCGAGTTGCGCGATGATCTCCTCGTCGGAGAGGTTCACGAAGGGAAGAAGATCGTCAACCATGCGTATGGGGTAGCGGACACACAGGCCGTGTTTCGAGGCCAGTGCGACGACGGCCTTGTGCTCGGGAATCCAATCGGATCCGCAAAACACTTCGCCATCCTTAATGAAGAGATAACCGTCGTCCATCAAAGCAAATGCGGGAAGACGGAAACCCCCTCCGGTCGCTGCCTTGAACGCCCAGCGCGCAAGCAGTTTGTTGAGTTGATTGTTGACGTAAGGATGACGGACGATTTCGCCGCTGGCATCCGCCAAGAGCAATCCCTCAACGACCCGGAATTCTTCGTTGTCGGGCTCAACTCCATCCGGCGAAGACTTGTCCGGATGGTGGCCGAGGATTTCGAGCAAATCCTCGTAACGGCCCTCGCCTACGGCGTCACTCAGCTTCGCCACTTGCTTCATGGCCTGTGGTAAGATTTCGAGTTGAATTGACTCTTCAGGAGCATGTTCTACGAGCGTGTAACTGGACTCAAACTCGAGCTGGCGGGAGATTTCGCGGATGCCGACCACGACATCGCCGCGAAATCTTCTGCCCAGCCCGAAGATCGAATACATTACCGCCGGTATCTTTAGCCCTGGTTTGACCGCGCTGTCCGGCAGAACAAAATCCGCTTCCAGCGCGTCGGCAACATCGTCCTCCATGATTTTGAATGCGCCTTTTGCCTGGATATCGGCGAAGGCCATGCGGAACTGATAGAAGCGCCCTTCCGCAAGACGTTTCCGGGCAATTTCCCGTTTTGCGTCCTCAAGAAGCGCTGATTGTTGATGCTGGTCCAGCTCTTCGTCGCTTACCTTTCCATGCCGTTCGCGGCGAAGCCGTTCCATCTGGACCGAGAGGATTTCGCGGTCATGCTTTTCTTTGAGACGCTGGAACACCGATCGCCTGATCCAGCCGCGGCAGTCATTGGTTCCCAGCTTCCGATCGGGGACGACAAGCACACGTCCCTCGGGTTCCTCCATCATCACCTTGCAGGGCGAGACAAGGATCCCGAAATAGACAATCGCCGCCTGCGGCCAGTGCTGAAACCGCTCGGCGATGGCCCGGCTGTACTGCTGGTCGACAAAGTAGAACTTGCCCTTCTTTGCCGAGCCGCTCGCCCCCACTAATTTGTAGTGAACCCCATTCCAAACGAGCCGCGCGAGGGCGTTCTCGACCTGCGATTCTTCGTAATCGTCGAGAGGCTCGGCCGGCACGTTCACACTCGCTACCTTGATTCCGGGATAGAGAGCGCTGAGCAGCGTGTTCTGGAGTGGATCAAGATCGTGCAACCGCGGTGTGACCCGTCCGTTGCGGTCGATCTCTAGGTTCTGGAGCTGATCGGCCGGGATTCTGTACTTGTTCGTCTTGGTATTCTTCGTCATTTTTTATTCTCCTTAACTGTTGTTTCCGGGAGGCCGGAAAGAGTTAAGGAGTTTGCTTGACCGCAAGCTTTTCCCGCTCTCGCCTGACCCCCATTTCGGGTTCGCTTGGCCAGGCCTTCAAGTGAAAAAAGCGCCGGTCAGCACATTTCCCCGCATAAAGCCGCAGGGCGCTCAAAGGACCAACATCATCGTTTGGTCATCTGAGAACTCTTTGTGCTGATCTTTTCGAGCTAACTTTGAGTCGGCTTCTGGACGACAGCCTGTTTCACAATCACGGGACTACCGCCGCCATTTACCTCCGGAACGGCTTTCCATGCCGTCAACGTATAGAACGGCTGGCCGTTCTTGAACGCTTCGATTAACGCTTCACCCTCGCTCGCCATCTCCTGGCCCAACTCTGGCTTGGCCTGAGAAGACCCTGATTTAGGGAGAAAGTAGCGAAGATTCGGGTCACCGCCATTACGGTGCCTGCGGCGTGTATTCGCACCACCGACGCTTGTCGTCGCTGGCGCCGCAGAGCTGTCTGGTGTTCTGGTTTCCATGTCTCCAACTCCTTCCGTCCGCCTCATTGCGGGCTGTTGAGGCCGGCTTGCTGCAGCACCCAATCCCGTTTTTCGCCTTCGATCGCTCGTTCCCAATACTCTCCAACCAGCAGGCCTCCGGGGTTCTGCTCTGAACGCTTCTCGACTAGCAGCCTTACGTGGAATTCGCTGACCACCTTGTCGATGGTTTCGTTGTGTTCGTGAAGGTGATGAACTTCTTTGACCCCGAATGCCGTATAGGTGAGCGGATCTTCCTTGGAGGCTTCGAGCGAGCGCATCTGAAATTCCGAAGTCGTCTGATCGTCTTCGATCTTTCCGATGAAGTCATCCTTCTGCATGCCCGCGTATGCCGTGCGGCGCAGATTAGCAGTCATCATGTTTAAACTGTCGGCCCAGTTACGGCTCACATTCGTCGGCGAAAAGTTCAGATAACGTTCGAGGAACAAGCGCACGAATGCCCGCTTCTCAAATTCGGTCGGCTCCGATCCCGAGCCTTGGGTTACCGAAACACCCGGTTTCGTGACACCCAGAACAGTTGCGAGTCCGTTTTCATCCACACGAATGACGGTGGGAGGTTGTAGGCGGACATAGGCGGCGAAGGCGAGCGCCAACATTGTTGTAGGCACGCACAAGAACGCCAGCACCATTGCGCGGTTGGCGTAGGCCCGCAGGATGCCATCGCGCTCGTAATAGCGGCTGTAGCGGAGCTTTTCCGGTGCATCGGTTTCTTTAGGCGGGTTTTTCTTTTTCAACCACATATTCGCGCACCTTCTTCGTGTTCAACGACAATCAATGACGCCGGCCAAACAAACGGCCGAAGAACTTTCCGATATAAAAGAAGATCAGGGTTGTGATGCTGTACGGTCGGAACTTGGTCCCTTGCGGCTCCCAGATCGGCGGCTGCCTCCACATAGAAACCTCCTCTGCCCAAGCTAATTGTTCTCGGCATTGTTCCGTCCCGCAGCTCTTCCGAGCGCCCTCCCCACGTTAAAACTGACGACTTGGGTGACCGAATGGGGTCGATAGCTGGACTCATGTCGGTCACCGCGGCCCGACATCGCAACAGCGACATCTCGGTTGCCAGAACCTTCGTTGTGACCTGTGGCAGGCACGATGGGGCTACTGTTGCTGTTCATCGCGCTCGCAACTCCGGAGCGAATGAAATCGGGCATCGAGGGAGTAGGGGGCGCTGTGGACGACGCCAGAACAGTAGACGTGGACGATGCGCCCACACCACTCGACGCTGTGGTGCCGCCGAAAGCGGGACTCGCTCCTGCTGCAAAGCCGCTGACACCGGCCAAAGCGGCGCCGGCCGCAACCCCGCCTGCTCTTACCAGCGCAAACGCGGTTGACCCGACATCGCCCGAGATGATCCTTTTGGCAATGAAGGGAATCAGAGCGATGGCCAGGGCATAAAAGATGCTGACCAGCCCTAGGATGATCGAGTCTCCCGCTCCCTTCAAGAAACCAAGGAACCCGTTGCCGAGGATGTTGTTCACTTGGTTGACCTGAATGGCAGTAATGAGTGCGCCGAACACGGCGTAGAGAATGCCCCAGGCATTCCAGATCATCACGTTGACGGCATACGACTTCCCCAGCTGGCCGACCCCCGGGACGGGAATAAGCGCGAGCACCAGCGGGCCGACCACGTAGAGGATTGCGCCAAACAAGGTGTAGAAAAAACAAAACACAATCATCGCGAGGGCATAGAGAAGGTAAGCAACTACGAGCAGGACCACCGTGATGGTGCTGGCTGCATCGCCCGTGATGATGTCAGTAAGCGTCAAAGAAGGATTGCTTGCGAACTGCTGTTGGAGCTGTCCCATCCAGCTCTGGAACATGTCGCCTGCACCGGAACTGCTGCCGATGGAATTTGCGATCGTGTTAAAGGAGCCATTGACGCCGCGAAAGACGGTTGCCCAGTTGGAAACGATCATGGCTACCACCAGATACTTGATCGCCGTTCCCGCCAGCGCCTGCAGATCGCCGCCACGAAACGCCGCCTGATAGAGTCCGATCAGGAAGCCAATCAGCAGGATCGCGAATGCGATGTTCGTGACCGTCGAAATGATCGCTGTGCCGTCGATCCCGGCTAGCGCCGTGTTCAGAAGTTGCTGAAAATAAAACACGGCTACTGGACCCCCGGCTGCAAGACCTGGTTGCCCGTCGTGTGAAGCGTTGACGCATGAGAAGCGCTGAACTTGAGCTGACCACTCGAGTTCGCCAACTCGATCGAGCGCACTCGTACCAGTTCTGCCATCGCGGATTGCGTGTATGCGTTGGCTCGCACCAGCCATGCCGAAGTCTCGGCCTCCAGAATGGTGGAACTGCCCGGCGCGGCGGTTTGCAATTGCTGATTGATCTGTTCGGCTGCCTGAAGCTCCAGGTTGGCCAAGGCGTCGATTTCCAACGCCTTTTTCATGGCAGCTTGCGCTTCCGCATCGGTCATATCGACCATGTTGCGGACCGCCTGGGGCGCGTTCGCCGGCGGCATCACGGTCCCATACAAAGCGGAGTAGTTGCTTGTGATTTGGGGCATTGCACCCGGATTGCCTGAGAGCAGGCTTTGTTCGAGTAGTTGCGGTGTGCGCAGGGTCGCACTCGTTATCGGCAACTGGAAGAGTTGACGCATTTGAGCGAACTGTCCCTGGAACTGAACAGCCATGTTCCTGGCTTGAGTAATCGCGGCTAGAGGAAACACCACCTGTTGCTCGAAGTTTGCCGAGTCTTGTTGGTCCTGCTGAATGGAGCCCAGCGGCTTCGCCACGACACCCTTCAGCAGGCCCGAGATCGTGTTAAGCCCGACGGACATCATGGCGCAGCAAGGATCAAGTCCAAGCTGGCTGCGAGCCTTGCTGGGGAGCAGCGCAACAACAATGGCCAGACCGCATGCCGCGACCACTGCATTCCGAACGAACTTCCAAAGACGAGAGAGCATAGGTCGATTCATTTGCGAACTCCTTATGGATGAGCTAGGACTTGCTGGATCTGGTTGAAAAGATTCTGCGTGCTTGTTGCGCTGTGCTTGAGCGCTGCATTCTGGTGCGCCAGTTTCGTTGCTTCCTGGCGCAGTTGGGCGGCAAGCATTTTCGCCAGCTGCGCCTGAGTTACAAGATCGGCGACGCGGGCCTGGGCAGTGACCATAGACGCCGACCCGGGAGCCGACGTCATCGCCTGCTGTTCGAGAGAATCGGCGAGAGTCAGCATCCCCTGAGTCGTTTGATCGGAGACCATGGAAGTCTTTAGCGAATCCATGGCCATTGCATCGTCAATGTCCATGAGGTTGCGCTGCCCCGGCTGGGCAATTCCAACCAACGCGACCGGCTGGTAGACCTGTGCGTATATTGCGGGGAGCTGGCCAATGGACGCTGACTGGGCGCCCCGGAACATCGACTCCAACTGGATCGGGAGAGCCAGGGTCGCGCTGTTGTTCTTGATGCCTTCAATCTGGGACATCAGTCCGGTGTAGTGCGCCCGGGTTGCACTGACAAACGATCTCGTCTGGTTGATCAGGGTCAAAGGCCAGATGATCTTCTGGCGAAAATTGTTCACCGCCGCACTCACCTTCCGCATTTTGCCTAATGTGTCACCAATCGGGCCCTGGAGCGTGCTTGTGATGGTATGAAGCAGCAATAGCAAGTCTCCGATTCCTTGAGCCCGCGCGCTTGACGGAACCAGACACAAGGCGATTACTGTCACGAACAGCCATCGCCTGCTGCGGCTGAGTCTGTGTTGAAGGTTGCGAAGGAGTTCCAAAGTCTTCATCTTCATATGCGTGTACCTCTTGCGACTTCTCCTGAGATTTCTTCCGGAAGTGGATCAGCATCGGCCAGCCCTACAGGGAACCTTTCGGCGAGCTCGCGATAGGCTTCGATCAAAGGCACTGACTTTCGCTGCTCTATCCACCACGACCGATACACACGTTCGCGCGCATAGGTCGTCATGATCCAGTAGTCGACCGTGGTCGGCGACATGCGGATCGTGTGCGTGGTGTCGGCTTTCTCCCCAATCACGATGAGCGCGTCGGCGCTCTTGCCCTTGATGGGAGCGCAGAAATGCTTGATCTGGTTCAATGCGGTATCGTTCAGATGAAGATGCTCCCGCAGGGCGGTCATGTCTCCCGGCTGCTGGCCGATGATCTTGGTGGTCGAGTTCTTCACGATGCCCGCCCCGTGCGGCCTCGGCTTCGATTCGGTCCCCACAAAATCTTCCGCCGTTTGGCTCATCCCCCAGACGCTGGCGTTACGTTTGCGCGCCGTGCGAAACAGTTGGACCACTTCGGGCGCGAGCACCGGAGAATCCAGCAGGAACCAGCACTCATCGAGAACCGTGATGCTCCGTCTGCCGGCCTTGCCTGCGGCTCGTTGTGCGGTGGCATGAGCAATAAGAAGGCTCATTGCCGTTTCCAGCCGCCGGTCATCACTCAATTGCTCCACGTTGAAGAACAACCAGGCATTGTCGAGTGAGATCGTTGTGGGACGGTCGAACAGCTTCGAATAAACTCCTTTTTCACCGGTCCAGCTGCGCAGCTTAATGGCCGCCAGATGAGCCTCGTCCATCACGCGCTGGTTCTTTTCCTCGTCCCGCCACTGTGAGAGTTCGTCGCGAAGGTCGGAAAATGTTGGAATGGGAGTTGACGGGCGGATTGCCGCCCTCTTATAGGTCCGAAGAATGGCCTCCGTGATGAGGTTGTCAAGAAGTTGCGTGTCTTCGGCCCCGCCCTCACCGAGCATATGGCGCGTCAGATTTTTCAGAAACGCGACTTGATCCTTGCTCGGCTCTCTTTCGCCTTCCGGCAGATCCCATGGGTTAATCGTTTGTTCGCTATCGAGCGACATGGTGATCATCCGTCCACCCATCAACTCAACCAGCGGACGATACGAATCGCCACGCTCAAGGATCGAAATCAGCGGGTTGCTCCTGGCGGCCATGAGCAGAAACTGCTGCACCATGACCGTCTTTCCCCCGCCAGTTTTCGCCATCACCAGCATGTTCGCGTCGCTTAGGCCGGGATCGAAGGGCGAGAAAGGAATGAGCTGGCGGTAGGGAGTTTCGAGCAGGAACAGTGGTGACCGGGGCGTGCCGCGCCATGGTGTCTCTATCGGCACCAGATCCGCGGCATTCGAAGTGAGTAGGTCGTGGTCTCGCTCGTCAGGCTCTGCCATGGCCGGAAGTGAACTGAAAAACAGGCGCTTTTTGGCTAACGACTCGGCAACAGCCTTGGCGCCGTTCATGCGGGAAATCGCGTAGAGAAGCTGTTGGCGCTGGTTGTCGATAATTCGCTCTGATTGCTCCAGTTCCGCAGTCGTTATCGCCGGGCGGGAAGTGCGCGTTCCGATGACCAGGCTCAGCTTGGCCGTCTTGACGGAACTCGAAATGATGTCCTGTTGCACCCTGAGCAACTGGGTCTCGGCAACCTGGGCTTCCACATTGGTCCGAAATCCTCCGTTCGAGTCTCGTTGCACAGCTTGCATCTTGCGCAAGCGGCTCTTGTAGCCTTTGAGCACTTTCGCCTGGTCAGGAATGGTGATCTGCGCATTGACAATGAGCGGGAAATCAAGACCGACCAGTTCTCTCAGGATTCCGGGAAACGTAGCATCCGGGAGTTCTTTCAGACTTACAAAGGAATAGAGGATTCCACCAACATTCAAATAGGAGTCCGTCTCATCGGCGATGCTTGTGTCAACAATCTGCTCACGGGCGCTCCTGTATTCCAGCTGCTCCTCACCGCGCCTGTACGGCCGTTGATCTGTAAACAATGGATTGAGCGCTCGTTTTGCCTCAAGAAACGCCTCATCGTCGGTCATCCGACGCGCGCCGAGTTCTGCCGCTTCCAGCGTCGTTTCGAGGCCACGCAGCAAACTTTCGAATTCTGCAAGCAGCTGCTGATGCTCCCGAGCGCTGCGCTCAATGCATTTGCGGGCCGATAAGCTGAAGGGATTGCCCGTCGGCTTGAGCGGCTTTCCGGCAATACGGCGATGAACGACTGGGTCCCAGATGAAGTACACGTGCAGGAGCGGCCGCATGTAGTGGCCGCTCGCCTCTTTCGTGCGCCATCGTTCAACGCGCACCTCGTCGAGTGCAATCACCTCTGCCCGTTCCGATTGCTGTGCTTCGGCATAGCGCTCAAGCAGGTCTCCCAGATCCTCCACTACTTCGTAGCGGAACTGCACTCTCATGCTCTGTTCCGGCAGAGAACGCAGGAGCGCCTCCAGCATCAACTTGCCGCGGTCTCGGCCTTCGTCGCTCGCAAAATACGAAGCCAATCCCTTCAACTCGTAGCCCGCCACGAAAGCGCCGTTGGTCCGAACGACAATGTTGTCCAGGTAGTCGCGCACTGGCAGTTGCTCACACAGTGCCGGATCGTGGAGTTTTCGCTCGTGTTGTTCGAGGGTGATTGGCACTCTAGTCCTCCCTCAGATAGGCTGACCGGATTTCGCGGTCGCGTGCCAGCGCGCAGTAGGCATGCGGTTTCATGTACCAGCAGGCAAGATCGCGAACGTAGCCCCGGGGCTTGCCGTACTTGAAGGCCATCAGCACAGGAACCATCAGTAGCGGCACGCCATACTGAAGGACGAGATTCGTGGGCATTCCAGCGATCTCTCCGCCCACAAAATGGCCAAGGACGTTCATGATCGCTGCGGCGCCTAGCACGATAAAGAGATCCTCCATCTCAAGCAGCATGAACGTCACTCGCGTCTGTAGGTTGCGATTCACGGGTGTTACCTGCAATGGCATTTCGTAAACTCCCTTCCTAGCGCACTCCGGCCGTTCCGTGTTGAATCCAGAATTCTCCCAAGCGCAACAGCCCCGACAGTCCGAAACAGCACATCGCTGCGACCAGGTTGCGCACCCAAGCCTCGCCAATCGTCATACGTTCGAGCAACCCAGCGAAGTGCACCGCCGCGAGCACTACCTGGCCGGCCCCGTACAGTGGCAGGAGAACATTCCCAACCCAGTTCACAAGTGTCAGGACGGAGATCCAGTAGCGGTCTGGGTTGTTCCAGGATGCTTGGTTGCTGAACGACTCCATGGCGCGCAAGAGCCCGGAGCACATCAGAGAAGCCAGTGCTGCGTAACCGAGATGAGAGTATGGATGGGCCTTGCTGAAACGGTAAATCGCTGCGGCGGCGAACAAACCTGCCATGGTCGGCATGATGACGTTGCCCAGCCAGTTCGTCAGGTTGAGCAAACCGTTTGAAAGATTCACAGGATCACCTCCAATCCTCATCAGCCGGCCATGGCCTGGACCAGCTTCCAAATGGCCGAAACACTCAGGAACGCAAGACCCGATCCCACCAGCGGCATGAATGGCCGATGGCGCGCGTAATTGAAAATCGCTCCCACAATTGCTAATCCCGCCGCTTCCGGCAGGATCGTCCCTGCGAGAAAGTTCCAGGCCGAGGTCAGCATGTCGGTGGTTGCGAAATCCGAACCGCTGTTCCAACTCTGAAAAAGCTGAACTGTGCCGGACGCAGACAGCAGAAAAATGGCGGAGACGATGGACCCGAGCGGGCTGTACCCCTCGGCCGCATCAAGCGCAGCCTTCAGCACGCAGAAAGCGGCGAGCACTGGAGTCAACCGTGCAACCACGACGTTCGAAACAAAGCCGCTGAAGGCCGTCTGCAAGTTCGCGACCCACGAACTGCTGATGCCTCCGCCTTGCGCAGGCATTGCGATACCCTGAGCCGCAAACCAGGAGAGCAACTGCGGAAGCGTCAAGAAAATTACCGACCAGAGCGCCCATCGCTGGAACCTGCCGCCCGCCTGGAAGTTCACGCCACCCTCCTGCCGCAGTGCGATCCCAGCCAATACCATCGTGCAGACGGCGGCCGGAACTGCCATGTCGAATAGCAGTGTCAACAGATCGACGATGATTTGAGGTAGCGTCATTACCTGAGCACCACAGTGAGCGTTCTTACTGCACGCCCGCCGTACCGTTCTGGATCCAGAACTCGATCAGGCGAGTGAGGCCTGAGATCACCAGCAATCCGGCCGCTGTTACCGCCCATCGCGCGACACCGCGTCCTTGGGAATAAGAGACGACTGCCATGACCACCGCCAGCGCCGCTCCGACAGGCGAGATCACATTGCCGACCCAGTTCACCAGGTTGAGAACTGTTCCTTCGGGTTGGGCCGCCGTTTGACCCTGAACCGCCTGCCCTGTGGCAGGCTGCGTTCCCAGGTTCTGGGCATGAGATACCAGCGGACACAACTGGAATGAACAAATCGCCAGCATATAGACGAGGGCAAGGCGAAGGTGGGTGTTTCTCCAATCTGACAATCTCATATGTTCCTCTTCTGCGATCGCGTTGGAATCGCGCTTGAGTTTGATTCCGCAGGCGAGAACATACTGGCATTTCAGATTTCGGGCAAATCAGGATGACCCTTGGGGACTGTTTTCAGAACCGTGTCGCGGACTTGCAGCTTGCAGGATAACGATTCGAATCTTCGAGAGCATTGTGATGGCCGTTGATTTCAGAGGCTGGGGTTCGCAGTGGAGTTAATCGTGCGCACGGAAGCAAAAGAATTATGAGATGAACAAATGTTTGAGTTTGGTGCATCTCACAAGCACGATTGGACCCGAATCAAGCGGTTCAGGTCAGTCGAATTCTCGGTTCCTGAGAAGCCCTGACCTTGACCTTGATTCGGCGGACACCAAGTGGCTCTCCGGTCGGCTGACACCCATCGCGGCACCCTGTTCTGGATTGAGGCTCAACGTCCGACTCACCGACCATTAGGGAACGACTTCATTACTAATTCGTAGACCCTAGTGCGTTTATGGTTACTGATTCGGCCCAAACCTCCAAGAGCGGACTCTGGCACGTGTCAACGCTGAACTAGCGAACGCGATAAACCCGCTGGCTGCCGAACTCGGCCTCAAATTGTCAAATTCAGACCTTTCGTTGAACTCACTCATGGGCACTGTCGTGGTGCGAAGATCCCAAGCCTCTTCATCTTGGAGAGTAATGTCGTCCGCTCAAGGCCCAGCATGGAGGCGGCCCCCTGGGGTGCCCTCGATCATCCCTCTGGCGGCCCGCAACGTCTGCAAAATCAGGGCTGCTTGGCGATCGCGCAATCTGCTTCGTGTGGCAATCGGAGGAATCGTATTCGCCTGTGCTGTCGAAAAGGGATTGGGAATCTGACTCACTAGGCAGTTGCAGACTCTATACGTCTTTAGCAGATGAAGTTGCCTTGCACCTTAAAAGGCGTAGTTCTTGAACCAGTCGAGAGCCATTTGAGTATATTGGCCGACTTCGATAAGGTAGCCGTCAGGATCGCGCATGTAGCAGCGCCATTCCCAGCCGCGATTGTTTAGCGGCTCGGTAAGAAAGAACGCCCCTTTGTCGCGCCATTGTTTGTAGCAGGCCCGGATGTCAGCGACACGCAAGTCGAGAAAGCTATTCACTCTATTGAGATTCGACGGAGTCTCGAGGACGACTTCTGGCTTGTCGGGAGTCGGGCCACCCCCGGAATTGAGAATGATCCAGGTATTAGCCAACTTGATGTAGCAGGGATTTTCCGGCTTGATGACTTTCCCACCAAGAATTCGGACATAGAAGTCCTTCGATTTTTCCAGGTCCCTCACGGTTAAGAAGTGCGTGGCGAAGAAGCCTTCATGTGCAATCGGCACGTCGGACAGATTCATGAGATGCCTCCCGTTGTCGATAAAGTAGGATGCGGCCGGAATTGCCCACGGTCTAAACAACCCATTCGTCTGTCGTCCGCGCGGAGGAGAATCAATCCTACGGGACAATAATAAGGACACGCTCGGAACCACCTGCACGGTGCCGGAGTGCGGGAGAAAGTTCTCATATATTCCGAGTGTTGGTTTCAATTGTGTCTACAACCTCGTCGATACCACCGGCGAGGACGAGTTTCCCCATGGCGATTGCGAAGCCAACGACTTGGTCCGCCTCGATATGGGACGGTAGAGAAAGCGCATTTGGATCGGTGACCACATCAATCAGCGCCGGACCCGAATGCTGAAGCGCCTGCTTTAGTCCAGAGGACAGATCGGCTGGATTTTCGATTCTTACGCCCATCATCCCGATCGCCTCGGCCAGCTTTGCAAAGTTCGGGTTCTTCAAGTCAGTCTGATAGTCGGGTATTCCGTCGACTTCCATCTCCAGTTTCACCATTCCCAGAGCGCTGTTGTTGAAGACTACGATCTTGATCGGGAGGTCGTACTGTGTCACCGTCAACAACTCGCCCATGAGCATGGCGAGGCCGCCATCTCCCGCCATTGCGATTACCTGTCTTCCGGGATAGCAAAGTTGGGCGCCAATGGCCTGAGGCAGCGCGTTTGCCATGGACCCGTGGGTGAAGGAGCCGATTAAGCGCCGGTCCTTCGTTGCTCGAATGTA
>Ga0335077_10005840_pt1 | contig 15152 bp, 13 predicted proteins | sample Lox_Sample_31_FD_207151 | JGI IMG/M metagenome (GOLD analysis project Ga0335077, IMG submission 207151) | Soil microbial communities from Loxahatchee National Wildlife Refuge, Florida, United States - Lox_Sample_3.1 | ecosystem: Environmental > Terrestrial > Soil > Wetlands | place: USA... | reverse complement strand
TGCGCGCCCTCCTGGGCCAGCATGCCGCGCGCGGCATGCGCCAGTCCCTGCGCCGAGCCGTGCTCTCCCATGGCCTCGCGCATCTCGCGGCTCCGCCCGCTCAGTGCGTCCAGGCCGCGCCGCTCCAGCTCGGCCGCACGCTCGTGGGCCCGCTGATTCCAGGCGGCGCGCGCCTCCGCGTTCCGATAGCCGGGGCCGGAGTCGCAGATGACCAGCGCGCGGACCATCTCGGGATGCGCGAGGTAGAACGCCAAGGAAACGTAGCCACCCAGCGAGAGTCCGCCGATCACCCCCCGGCTGACCCCCACGTGGTCGAGCAGCGCCTTCATGTCGGCCACGGTCAGATCGGCCGAATACCGTGACGGATCACCGGGGCTTTCCGTGTGCCCGTGTCCGCGCATGCTCCAGCTGATGATCTGGTAGTCGTTGAACGCGCAGTGCTGGCCGTCCCACATGTGGCGCGTGGCCGAGTATCCGTGGCTCAGCAGCACGGACGGCCCGTTCCCCGACACCCCGTAATCGATCTCGATGCCACCGAGCCTCGCTCTCATGGTCTCGCCTTTCCCCTGAGTGGTCGGCTGGCGCCGCGCCGCCGGTGACGCCAGATCCGGCGGCGCGATGCTGCTCCTCTGCTGGTGCCGAAGTCAAGCGGGATCTCGCCGTGACACCCGCGCGGGACGCTGGTGTAGGATGCGGGACATGCTGCAGAGTCGCGCGCGACCGCTGGCGGTCGGGCCACCACAAGGAGATCGGCGATGACGGCATATCGAGCGGATCACGTCGGAAGTTTCCTGCGGCCTCCCGAATTGCTCGATGCCCGGGGGGCGCACGCCGAAGGCCGTCTGAACGATGCCGAGCTGCGCGAGAAGGAGGATCGCGCCGTCCAGACCATCCTCAGCCTCCAGCAAGAGATCGGGGTCGACGTCTATTCGGACGGCGAATATCGGCGCGGCATGTGGCTCACCGGATTGCCGGCCGCCGTCGATGGCTTCGGTCCCGGCGCCATGCTGAACATCCGGAACTGGCGGGGCCGTCCTCTGCCCTACGTGCCCGGACAAACCGGCGCCCGCCACGCCGCCGCGGCGGGACAGAATCCCGCGGCCGTCATCACCGGCAAGCTCACGCCGAGGCGTCGCATCACGGGCATCGAGTCCGCTTTCCTCGGACGGCACGCGCCGGGGCCCTTCAAGATCACGATCCCGAGCCCGGCCTGGTACCTGCGCGGCTACATCCCGGGAACGTCGGATCGCGTCTACCCGACGCCCGCGGATGCGCTCCGCGATCTCACCGCGATCGTGCACCGGGAGGTGACGGCGCTGGTGGAGGAGCGCGTGCCCTACGTGCAGATCGACTCCATCCGCTACGTCTTCGACTACACGGACGAGGAACGGCGGCGCGCGTGGTCCGACCTCGGCGTCGACCCCGACCGCGCCGTCGACGAGAACATCGTGGCCGACAACGCGGCCATCGACGGCATCGCGCGGGACGGCGTCACGTTCGGCCTGCACATGTGCCGCGGCAACAACCGGAGCCGCTGGTTCGCCGAGGGCGGGTACGATCGGATCGCCGAGCGCGCCTTCGGTCAACTCCACTACGACCGGTTCCTGCTGGAGTACGACAGCGACCGGGCGGGCGGCTTCGCGCCGCTCCGGTTCGTGCCGAAGGGCAAAACCGTGGTTCTCGGCCTCATCTCGACCAAGGTGCCGCAGCTCGAATCGCAGGACGATCTCCTCCGGCGCATCGACGAGGCCGCGCGCTACGTGCCCGTGGAGCGCCTGGCGCTGAGCCCGCAGTGCGGGTTCGCATCGGTCGCCGCCGGCAACGAGATCTCGTGGGACGATCAGCGGAGGAAGCTCGCGCTCCTGGTGGCCACCGCGCGCAAGGTCTGGCCCCGATAGCGCGCGGCCGGGCTGCTCACCAGAATTCCCGGGTGGCCCTGCGGGCGCCGTCGACCATGCTGCCGAGCTTCGCCCACACGATGTCCGGATCGACGGCGGCCTGCCCCACCCAGGTGCCGAATCCGCAGTCCGTGCCGGCGATGACGTTCTCGCGTCCCACCAGCCGGGCGTAGCGCCCGATGCGCTCGGCCACGAGGTCCGGGTGCTCGATGAAATTGGTGGTCGAGTCGAGGACCCCCGGAATGATGAGCTTGCCGGGAGGCAACTTCACGCGCTCGAACACCCGCCACTCGTGCGCGTGTCTCGGATTGGACGCCTCGAACGAGACCGCGGTGGCCCTGGCCCCGAACGCGATCTCGATGATGTCCACCAGGGCCACGTCATGGTGATGCGGCCCTTCGTAGTTGCCCCAGCAGAGATGCAGGCGCGCCTGATCGGGCGGCACGTTGGCCAACGCGTGGTTCAGCGCCTCGACGTGGAGCCGGGCCATCCGTCGGAACTCGTCGAGGGGAAGGTCGGCATACTGAATGTGCCGCCCCATCCCGAGGTCGGGACAGTCGACCTGAAGCACGAGCCCGGCGCGCGCAATCGCCTCGTACTCGTGCCGCATGGCGTCGGCGATCGCGAAGAGGTACGCCTCATGGCTCGGGTAGTGCTCGTTCTTGAAGAACAGCGAGATCACACCTGGCGATGCCGCGGTCATGAAGCCGTCCGCGAGCTTCGCGGCCCGGAGGGCCTGCTTCAGGTTGTCGACGTCGGCCTCGGCCGCGCGCGGGTCTCGCACGCTGATCGGTCCATTGCAGGCCGGCGTGCGGCGCCGCGACCGGCCAGGGTCGCCGAAGACGCGCTTGGCCATCTCGGGAAACTCCACGAGGTCGCTGTACCGGAGGGGGTGGCTCGCCCCGCCGAACCCGTTCAACCGGTCCTTCACGTAGGTCGCGTAGCTCGGCTTGCTCATCTCGCCGTCGTTCACGAGCGCCACGCCCGCCTCGACCTGTTTCGACACGACCTCGGCGACCGCGTCCCGGATTCGCTGGCCGAGCGCCGCGACATCGACCGGAACGCCTTCCTCCTTCGCGAACATCGTCCGGATGAGATCCGGCGGCCGCGGCAGACTCCCCGTGTGCGTCGTCAAGAAATGTTCCGTGCTTCGCCGCATCACGACCTCCTTCTCGCCGCGTTAGAGACGGCGTCGACGCACGGCCCCGAGCGTACTCCGCAGGCGCGGATCGTCGGGAACGAGGCGTAGGGCATCGAGACACGCGTCCTCGGCCTCCTGCCAGCGCCCCTGTCTCGCGAGGGCCTGGCCGAGTCGCACATACGCTTCGGCATAGTCGGGCTTCACACGGATCGCCTCGCGACAGGCCATCTCGCAGTCGGCATGCTTGGCTTGCCGCTCCAGCACGGTCCACAGGTTGAAGTGGCTCGTCCCATCGTCCGGCCTCTGGCGGAGCGCCTCGCGATATGCGGCCTCCGCCTCCTCCAGCCGTCCTAGCGAGAGCAGCGCGCCGCCGAGCAGGCGGTGGGAGGCCGCGCGATGGGGCTTGACCGCGATCGCCTCCCGGAAGATCTCGACGGCTTCCGGATGCCGTCCCTGCTCGCTCAGAATCTCGCCGAGATCGGCGCGGGCTCGCGCGTACGCGGGCTTGAGGCGGAAGGCCTCGCGCAGGCTCTCCTCGGCTGCCGCGTAGTTGCCTTGAAAGTAGAGCGCCATGCCGAGACCGCGGTGAAGCGCGGCGCCGTCCGGTTTGAGCCGGATCGCCGCACGGTACACCGTCTCGGACTGGACCGGCCGCCCCTGGCGTCCCAAGCTCACGGCCAGGTTCGCCAGGGCCACGACGTCCTCCGGATTCAACCGGATGGCCTCGCGCAACGCCGCTTCGGCCTCGATGTGACGGCCCTGGCGTCCGAGCACGATCCCGAGATCGATGTGCAGATCGGCATTGTCGGGCGCCAGGGCCAGGGCATCGCTGAAGGCCTGCGTCGCCTCGGTCAAGAGGCCCTGCGCCTCGAGGGCGAGACCGAGATCGGCGCGTAACTGTGGATCGTTCGGCCTCAGCCGGATGGCCTCGGCGTACGCCTTGGCTTCCTCGCTCCACTTGCGCTGCCGGCGTGACACGGCGGCGAGCCCCAGGAAGGCGTCGACCAGATCGGGCCGATAGGTCGCGGCCTCGCGGAACATCGCTTCGGCCTCCGAAAACTTCCCCTGTCGCTCCAGGACCATCCCGAGGCGGCAGAACCAGAAGCCGTTGGTCGGATCGAACCGGATGGCGCGCGAGTAGGCGGCGACGGCCTCACCCAGCCGCTTCTTCCGCTCGAGGATCCGCCCCAGGCTGCCGTGCAGATCGGCATCGCGAGGCGCGAGTTCCAGACATTCGCGATAGGCCTGGGCGGCCTCGCCCCACTTGCGGCACCGTCGGAGCGCGTCCGCGAGATGCATGTGAAATCTGAGCGACTGCGGCTGCAAGCGTAGCGCCTCGCGAAACGACGCCTCGGCATCGTCGTACCGGCGTTCGGTGACGAGGACCATGCCCAGACCGTCGTGGAGAACTGGATTGTTGGTCGCTCCCGCGATCGCGGCGCGATACGCCTGCTCCGCCTCGTCGAGCTTGCCGAGGCGCGCCAGCGTGACCGCCAGGTTGTGACGCGCCTCCGTGTTGGTCGGCGCCAGGCGCACCGCCTCCCTGATGGCTATCTCCTCCTCGGCATCTTTCCCCTGCCGGCGGCAGCACGCGGCCAGCTGGAGCCAGGCCAGCGCGTGATCGGCCTTCCAGGTGATCGCCTGGCGAAATGCCTGCTCGGCCTCGCTCCACTTCCGCTGGCGCTCGAGCGCGATGCCGAGCTTGAAGGACGCCTTCACGCTCCGCGGATCGAGTGCGAGCGCCAGGCGCAGCTCGGCCTCGGCTTCGGGGTTGCGGCCGCGGCTCAGCGCGAGATCCCCCAGATGCAGGCGCTCGGCAAAATCGCTCATGCGTGTACGTTAGGGAGACGCCCCCGCGCCTGTCAACATTGGCCTCGGATGCCGGCGCGGGCATCGGGTGGCTTGCCCGGTGTGCGCCAAGTCCGTACTCTACCGCCGTGAGCCCCGTGGCCCTCGGGCTGGTGATCGGCGCGGCGGTGATCCACGCGGGCTGGAACGCGCTCGCCAAGCGCGCCGCGGATCCCCTGGCCTTCCTCTGGTGCGCCGGCGTCGTGGGAACCGTGCTCTACTTGCCCGGTGTGATCTCGGTGCTGGTCGTCGGAGGGTTCCGCCTCGCCGCGCTGCCCTTCGTGATCGCCACCATCGTCCTCCACGCGGCCTACTTCTTCACGCTCGGCCGCGCGTATCGCTCGGGAGATCTCTCCATCGTCTACCCGATCGCGCGAGGGCTGGGAGTCGTGCTCGTGCCCATCGTCGCGTTCGTGGCCCTCGACGAGCGCTTGTCGCCGACGGGAGTGCTGGGCATCTCGCTCGTCGTGGCGGGCATCGTCACTCTGCACTGGCCGCGGAAGGCGGCGCGCCTCATCGCCCCCGGCACCGGCTGGGCGATCGCCACGGGGATCACGATCGCGGCGTACTCCCTCGTGGACAAGGCCGGCGTGGCTCGCCTGTCGCCGCTCGCGTACATCGGGCTCATGGAGCTGGGCGCGTCGATCGTCCTCGCGCCGGCGATGCTGGCTCGACGGGAAGGACTTCGTCACGAGTGGCGCGCGAATCGGGGGGCGATCCTGGCGGCCGGCATCTTGAGTCCTGGCGCCTATCTGCTCGTGCTCTTCGCCTTCCAGCTATCGAAGGCCGCGTACATCGTGGCCGGCCGGGAAGTGTCCATCGTATTCTCTGCTGTCATCGGCAGCCTCTGGATGAAGGAGGGCCGGCTCGGGCAGCGACTCGTCGGGGCTGCCGTGGTGGCCGCGGGCGTGGCTTGCGTGGCCTTGGCTCGCTGACGGCACGTCCCGTCCGGACGGGCGCGGCGCCACCGCGGCGCTATTCGCCGCGGAGCGTCGGGTCCAGCAGGTCGCGGAGCCCGTCGCCCGTGCGACTCACCACGACGGAGGTCAGCATGAGGACCACCCCGGGGAAGGTCGCGATCCACCACGCCGAGTCGAGATAATCACGCCCTTCCTGAATCATGCCCCCCCACGACGGTGTCGGCGGTTGGATGCCCAGGCCGAGAAAGGAGAGCGTCGCCTCGAGCACGATGGAACGCGCCAGCTCGAGCGTGGCCACGACCACGATGGAGGAGAGCACGTTAGGCACCACGTGGCGGAGGATGACCCGCATCACCGAGCCCCCCAGCGCCTGGATCGCTTCCACGAACTCGCGCGAGCGGAGCGAGAGCACCTGCGAGCGGAGGATCCGCGCGTAGGACACCCAGCCGGACAGTCCGATGACCACGATCAAGGTCGGAAAGCTTGGGCCCAGCACCGCGATGATGCCGATCGCGAGCAGGATGAAGGGGAACGCCAACTGCGCGTCCGCGAGCGTCATGATGACCGCGTCCACTCGTCCCGAGCTGAATCCGGCGAGGATCCCGAGGGTCGAGCCCAGCAACCCGCCGATCAGCACCGCGCAGACGCCCACCATCAGCGACACGCGTGAGCCGTAGATCACTCGCGACAGCACGTCGCGGCCCAGATGATCGGTGCCGAACAGATGCGCGCGGCCGTCGGTGCCGTCCAGGGTGGGAGGGGAGAGACGCCCGCGCAACGCCTGGCGAAGCGGGTCCGCCGGCGCGAGCCATGGCGCCGCGGCCGCTATCACCGCCACCAGCAGGACGAAGCCGACGCCGACCATCGTGAGCCACGGCACGCGACGGCCACTGATGCGCGGCCGCGCCAGCCCCGCCCACAGCGGGGCGTCAGTGGGCACGGATGCGGGGATCGAGGAGGCCATAGACGAGATCGACGGCGAAGTTGATGAGGATGAAGAGCAGTGCCGCGATGAACACCGTGCACTGCACTACCGGGTAGTCGCGATTGTAGATGGACTGGACGGCGAGCCGCCCGATCCCGGGCCACGAGAACACGGTCTCGGTGACCACGGCGCCGCCCAGCAGGGTGCCGAACTGCAGCCCGGTGATCGTCACGATGGGGATCGCGGCATTCTTGAGGGTGTGCTTGGCCACGACCCACATCTCGGACATGCCCTTGGCCCGCGCGGTCCGGATGTAGTCGGCCCCCAGCACCTCCAGCACGGCCGAGCGCGTCAGCCGGGCGATCGAGGCCATGGCGAACGCGCCGAGCGTGAACGCGGGAAGGACCAGGTTCCGCCAGTCGCCCCGCCCCGAGGTCGGGAACAGGTCCGCCTTGAGCGAGAGCAGCAGGATGAAGAGGATGCCGAGGAAGAACGTCGGCGCCGACTGGCCGATGAGCGCGACGGCCATGGAGGCGTGGTCCAGCAGGGAATTCCGCTTCATCGCCGACAGGAGCCCGATGGGCACCGCGACGAGCGTGGCCAGGACGAAGGCCGTCAGCCCGAGCTCCAGCGTGGCGCCGAGGTAGCCGCGCACTACGGACACCGCCGGCTCACGAAAGTGGATGGAGCGACCGAAGTCTCCGTGGAGGATGTTACGGAGGAACACGCCGTACTGGACGGGCAGCGGCTGGTCGAGGCCCAGGTCCCGTCGGACGCGGAGAATCTCGCTCGTCGGCGCGTCGGGCGGCAAGAGGAGCGGCACGGGATCGCCGGACAGGCGCATGACCACGAAAACGACGGTGGACACGAGCCAGAGCGCAATCAGCGCGCGAACGATCCGTTGACCGATGAAGGGGAGGAATCCGCGCATGGGGAGGCCCGTCACCCCCGCGCTCGCCCGTTCGTGGCGAGCGCGGGGGTGAGGGGGAGTCTACGCGCGACGGAACTTGAAGTTGAACCGCCGGATCTCGAACTGCTGATTCGGATTCGGCGTCCACTCCACGTACTTGTGCAGCCCGTAGTCCTCGTAGGGCTGGATGATGGGGAGCCAGGGGAAGTTTTCGAGGAAGATCTTGGTCATGTCCCGGTAGCACTCGCCGCGGAACTTGTCGTCTACCGAGAACCGCGCGGCGTTGCCCAGCTCGTCGAACTTCGGGTCTCGCCAGTAGTCGTAGATGCCGCCTGGCGCGAGGAGGCGCCACATCATGCCGTCGGGATCGCCGAGCGTCGACGTCGGGTCTCCCCACCACAGTCCCTTGAAGCTCTTCTCCCGGCTCTTCTGGGCGCGAACCGAATACTCGATCACCTCGACCTTGACGTTGACGCCCACGTCCTTCCACATGGCGGCGATCGCCTCGGACATGGCCTTGTCCTGAGCGACGTACGCGATCGTGGTCTCGATGTAGATCTCCTCCCCCTTGTAGCCGGCCTTCTTGAGCCGCTCCCGCGCCTCCTTGGGATTGTAGGCGAGCGGCGGCAGCGACGGATCGAAGTAGTTGTCGCCCTTGGAAATGGGCTGACTCGGGACGATGCCCCGGCCGCGCCACAGCTCCTTCACGATCGCCTCCCGGTCGATGGCGAGAGACAGCGCCTGCTTCACGAGCGGGTTGTCGAGGGGCGGCCGCTTGCTGTTGACGCCGAGCACGTAGAGGCCGGCGTAGAGCGCGCCCGATAGGCGGGTGGAGCTGTTGGCCGTGACTCTGTCCTCCTGATCGGGCGGAAGCTGCGTGATGATGTCCACCTCACCTTTGAGGAGGGCCGCGACGCGTGGCGCCGTCTCGGGAATGGCGCGCATGATCATCCGGTCGAAGTCCGGCTTGCCGCCCCAGTAGTCGGGGTTGGCCTCGAGCACCAGCCTGTCATCCTTCACCCAGGAGACGAAGCGCACGGGTCCGGTGCCGACGGGCTTGGCGTTGAAGGTGTCTGGGCCGACGCTCTCCAGGTACTTCTTCGGCACGATCTGACCGCCGTAGAAGGCCAGGCGTGCCGGCAGCAAGGGATCCGGCTTCTTGGTATGGATGACGACGCTGAACGGATCCGGAGTCTCGATGCGGTCGATGGTGGTGAACACGGTCGCCACCATGGTCTTCATGGAGGCATCGTAGGTCCGTTCGATGCTCGACTTCACGTCCGCCGAGCTGAAGGGATCGCCGTTGTGCCACTTGACGCCCTGCCGGAGCTTGAAAGCCCAGGTGGACTGTCCCTGGAGCCCCCACTCGGTCGCGAGGCCGGGATACAGCTTGCCATCGGGGTGGCGGCTCGTCAGGTTGTCGAACAGGTTGAACGACACGCGAACGTCGTTGGACGCTGTGCTGAAGTGCGGGTCGAACTTGGCGATGTCGCCGCCCTGCGCGACGGCCAGTTCTCGCTTCTGGGTGGTCTGGGCGTGGGCCGAGCGGGGAAGCGCGGCAGAGACGGCCCCCGCCACCACAGCCTCGAGGAGCTCGCGTCGGGTCAGCTTCATGGTCGGTTCCTCCCTGTCTGGGATACGGGGGTCCCCTGGCCCCCTCTCACGTGAGATCTTCGGCGCGCGACCCCGGGTCCTTCCGGCCTCATTGCACGGTGGGCGCCGGCCCCGGCATCGGGGTCGGCTCGTGGTGGCGTCTTTTATAGGGTGTCCGCCCCGCCCTGTCAAGCGCGCTCCCTTCGCTGCCCGACCTGGTCGCTCCCAGTCCCCGGGGCGGACCGACTCGTGACCGACAACTGCGCCTTCCGCAGGGACGTGCTTCGGCACTTCGCCTTCGAGCACGCCGCCTTCAGCACGGCGGTCGCCACCCTGCTTCTGTGCCGGCTGAAGCGGGCCGGCTTCCGGATGCTCGTCTGCGAGGACCACCGGATGGACCACAGCTTCCCGGGCCTGGCCACTCGGGACGGACTCCGCTGATTCTTCGGCCGGGCCTACGGCGTCGGGTACTACATGGTGCGGATACGCGAGCTCGAGCCCGACCTTCGCGGCAGCGCGCTCATCCGCCACGGAGGGTTCGGCTGGCCCCTCCTCGCTCTGGGCAATTGCATCATCGATCTCCGGCAGATCTGGGAGAACCGAAGGCGGCTCGGTGCGACCTTCACGCTCGCGCTCCCGCTGGCCGCGCTCTACGAGCTCACGCTCTTCGTGGGCGGCCTCGGCGGTGTCCTCCGCCGGCCGCCCCCGCGCTGGTCCTGACGAGCCGCCACGCGCGCAACGCTCACACCGGGACGGTGATCTCCTGCACGAAGTCCCGGCGCAGCGTGAGGCCGAGGCCGGGTCGTTCCGGCGCCAGCACGTGGCCGTCCACCAGCTCGAACCCTTCCTCCGTGAGGTCGTTGAGGAGCGGGTTGTGGCCCCGCGAGAACTCGACGGTGGTGGCGCACGGCGTGGCGACGCAGAGGTGGAGGCCGGCGGCAAAGAGGACCGCGCCGCCCCAAAGGTGCGGCGCGACGGTCAGCCCGTGCGTGGCGGCGAGGGCCGCGATGCGCAGTGTCTCCGTGATACCGCCTGCGATCGCCAGATCGGGCTGGCAGATGTCCACCGCGTGAGCTGCGATCAGATCGCGGAAGGCAAACCGCGTCTGCTCGCTCTCGCCGGCGGCGATCGGGATGTCGGTCGAAGCTCGCACCTCGGCCTGGCCTTCAATGTTCTCGGGGGACACGGGCTCCTCGAACCAGGCGACGTCGCAATCCTCGACCTTGCGCGCGAAGCGCTGCGCCTCTCGCACGCTCCAGGTCCCATGGGCGTCTACCATCAGACCGACCTCGGGCCCGAGCGTCTCTCTCACCTCGCGGACGCGGGCCGCGGAATCGTCCACGCTCCGGTCCTGGAGCCCGACGCGCATCTTGACGGCGCGGTGCCCACGCTCCACGTACTCCAGCAACTGCTTGCCGATCCCGCCGACCGGCGCCCAGCCGCCCGATGCATAGGCAGGGACGCGGTCGCGGCAACGACCGCCGAGGAGCCGCCAGAGCGGCTGGCCGAGCGCCTGGCCGAGAAGATCCCAGAGCGCGATGTCCACGCCGCTGATGGCGCTCATGGTGATCCCTCTGCGGCCGACGGTGGGGAACGTGCGACCCTCGCGGAGCGCGTAGTGAGCGCGGGAACCGCTGTAGAGCAGCTCCCAGATGGCGGTGATGTCACGCGGGTCTCGACCGATCAGCACGGGCGCGATCTCCTCCCGGAGGAGCGTGACGATCGGCGCGTAGTTGCCGAGGTTGCCCACCGCAGCCTTCGCCTCACCGAGTCCCACGAGTCCCGTGTCGGTCTCGATCTCGACGAGGCACGTGTTGAACGAATCGTTCCGCCCGAAGTCGCTGACGTGCGCGCGATCGGGAGGAATACGGGCCTGTAGCCAGGACGGACGCACGGCGGTGATCCGCATGGAGGTTCCTCCGGAAGTGTGGGACGTCACCGTCGCGCGCCCGCTTCCCCCGCCTGTCCCCGGATCGACAGAAACGGCACGGCGCCTCCGCCCAGGCTGTCCTGGAGCAGACGGCCGTCCCCGCGCGCGAGATACCGCTGCTGGATGAACACGGGCACCACGATGCCGAGCGCAAGTGAAGCTCGCGAGGCGACGAGGAGCGCACTCGAGACGCGCTGCGCGTCGCGGCCCTGGGACGTCGCGAGCGTGCCGAGCAGGCGCGAGCCGACCATCCCGAGCACGAACAGGATTCCCGCGACGATGAGCTTGCCCATGGCTTCCTCTCCCTGCTGTGGCGCCGATTCTACCCCGACCGGAGGCGAACGGAGTGAGAGCCCACCGAAGGCGTTTTTTCGAAAACGGCCTTGACAGCCACCCGCGTCGGGTCTTTACTGAGCAATGCGGGAAATCGATCAACCCCGCAAATCTCTCCCGATCGGAGGAAGGGATGGACACTCCACCGGGCTACCGAGCGGCGTCACCGGCCGCTGGCTGATCGAATTACTTCGAGCCGGCTGCGCGCAGCCGGTGACGCCATCCAGAGCAGCTGTAGAACATCCCGACTCCTGTCGGGACGCGCAACGGGAGTTGCGCAAATCGAACGACGACGCGCGGGCGGAGACAAGGCTCTCCGCCCGCCGCTGTTTTCGGCCAGGCTCGATCGGCGACGTGAAGGCTGAGGGTAGCCAAGACTCGTCGCTCGGGCTACATTCGTGTGCGTGCGTGAACGTGCCAGGATGACCCACGCCATCGAAAACCAGAGGGGGACGTCGGTGCCGTTCGGGTTCGGCATGCGGTCAGCGGCGCTGGTGGGCGCCCTCCTGGCAGCGGTCCTGTGCGGTTGCGGAACGCGTAACGCAGATCTCGGGAGCCGCCTGCACGCCAACCTCGTCGAATCCGGCACGCCCGCCGCCAGATCACCCGAACCTCGCACCGACCCTGAACCCACGCCTGACACGCCGGCGACGGCGGCTGCCGTGGCGGCCGAGAGCCGCGCTGAAGCGAGCCCCGCGGACCGCCCCGGCGCTGGTGACAACGTCGCGCCAGCAGGAGCGTTCGTGCCCGTTGCGGTCGAAGCCGTGTCGGCCGAACCGTTCTCGTCCCTGCTCATCGCTCAGGCGCCATCGCCGAGCACGCCGCCCGCGGCAGGGACCCAGTCGGAGATCCCCACCGCGCCTCCGCCGGACGCGCCCGTCGCAGAGTACGATCCATGGGAGCGATACAACACGAAGATGTTCGACTTCAACTACCACGTCGACCGGTACGTGCTGAAGCCGGTGGCCAAGGGCTACAACTTCGTGATGCCGGATCTGTTCCAGCAAATGATCGCCAACGGCTTCGACAACATCAACGTGGTGCCCAAGCTCGCTAACAACCTTCTGCAGGGCCAGTGGAAGGGTTTCTTCGTCGAGCTGGGACGCTTTCTGATCAACAGCACCCTCGGGATCGGTGGGCTGTTCGACATCGCCAGGCAGGAGTTCGGGCTAGAGAAGACCCAGGTCGACTTCGGTCAGACCCTGGGCAAGTGGGGGCTGGGGCCGGGTCCGTACCTGATCGTGCCATTTCTGCCGCCGCTCACCGTGCGGGACGGCATCGGCTACGGGGTGGACTTGGCCCTGGATCCCATGACCTACCTCCTGCCGTTCATCTGGGACCGCCTCAGCATGAGGATCGGCGACATCATCAACGATCGCTCGCTCAACCTGGACCTCTTCCAGGGCATCGAAGAGAGCACGGTGGATCTCTACAGCGCCGCGCGGAACGCGTACCTCCAGAAACGGGAGAATCTCATCCGCGGCACTCGCTGACGAGCGTCGGCTTCCCGCGCTCAGCGGTGGGGCCGGTAGCTCAGCCGACCGAGCGCCCGGGCGGCGGCGCGAGCCTTCTTTCCGAGCCGTCGCGGGTTGCCCTTCTTCGGTCCGGAACGGGCGGTGTCTGGTTCGTCGCGGTCCGTAGCCTCTTTGCCGTCGATGGCGTCCGCCGGAACCATCCCCAATCCCGCCTCGATTCGCGCGAGGAACGCGTCCGCGGTGATGGCGATGGCACCGGCTTGCCTCGCGGCACGTAGCACCTCGCGATCGCTCGACACCACGGCGCCTCCTCGGACAGCTGCCAGGCGCGCGAGCACCCGATCGGCATCTTCCCGCGCGCTGGAGAAGACGACGTGCACCGAGCCGAAGCCGGCCGTACCGCCTCGGCCGGCGCCATCGAACACCACGGTGAACTCGTCGTGGCCGGCCCGCGCGGCCCGGCTCAATAGCTCGCAGAGCGCCCGGCGCCCTGCCTCGAGGCTCTCGCGCTCGCGGGAGCTGAGCTCGGGAGAACGCCGGATCAGGTTGTAGCCGTCGATCAGCCAGTGCATGGAGGTCATGATAGCGCAGGCACGATCTGCCGAGAATTGCGTGGTTTCTCCCGACTACCAAATAAAGGTTGACAAGCGGCGGGGAGCCCCATATGTTGTGGGTCGTTTCCCAACCGTCCGAGCCCGCAGGGTATCAGGATCGGCAGCGCCCGAGCACAGGAGGCAGGCATGAAAATCTCTCGGCGGTTCACCCAGGAAGGCCAGAGTCCCTACACGGGCATCGACTTCGAGCTTCGCACCTCGGAGATCAGGAATCCGGATGGGTCGACGGTCTTTCGCCAGGAGGGTGTCGCCGTGCCGGAGGGCTGGTCGCCCGTGGCCAGCGACATCCTGGCCCAGAAATACTTCCGCAAGTCCGGGGTGCCGCAGCACGGCCCGGATGGGAAGCCCCTTCTCGACGGGGAGGGACGTCCCGTTCTGGGAGGCGAGCGGGACGCCCGGCAGGTGTTCCATCGGCTGGCGGGCTGCTGGGCCCAGTGGGGCGAGCGCCACGGGTACTTCGACACCCCCACCGATGCCAGCGCGTTCTACGACGAGCTCTGCTACATGCTGGCGGCCCAGGTGGCCGCGCCCAACTCGCCCCAGTGGTTCAACACGGGGCTTCACTGGGCGTACGGGCTCGCGGGCCCCGCGCAGGGCCATCACTACGTGGACCCCGACTCGGGCAACCTGACGCGGGCATCCTCGGCGTACGAGCGCCCGCAGCCTCATGCGTGCTTCATCCAGTCCGTCACCGACGACCTCGTCAACGACGGCGGCATCATGGATCTGTGGACGCGCGAGGCGCGCATCTTCAAGTACGGCTCGGGCTCCGGGAGCAACGTCTCCGCGCTCCGCGGAGAGAACGAACCGCTGTCGGGCGGCGGCAAGTCCTCCGGGCTCATGTCCTTCCTGAAGATCGGCGACCGGGCGGCGGGCGCCATCAAGTCGGGCGGCACCACGCGTCGCGCGGCGAAAATGGTCTGCCTCGATCTGGATCACCCCGACGTCATGGAGTTCATCCGTTGGAAGGTCGTGGAGGAGCAGAAGGTGGCGGCGCTAGTGGCGGGCTCGCGCCTCGCCAAGCGCCGGCTCCAGGCGGTGATGACCGCCTGCCAGGAAGCGACCGGCAACGGCCACGGCGCGCACGTCAACGCCGATCCGAAGACGAACCCCGCGCTGCGCTCGGCGCTCCGAGAGGCGCGCCTCGCGATGGTGCCAGAGGCCTACATCCAGAAGGTGCTGCAGCTCGCCGCTCAGGGCATCGGCGACTTTCACTTCCCCGAGTACGACACGGACTGGGACAGCGAGGCCTACCTGACGGTGGCCGGCCAGAACTCCAACAACAGCGTGCGCGTGCCCAATCACTTCTTCGAGGTCCTCGAGAGAAATGGCGACTGGACGCTCACGCGCCGCACCGACGGCGCTGTGTCGAGGCGGATCCCCGCCGCGCAGATCTGGGATGAGATCGCCCACGCCGCGTGGGCCTCGGCCGATCCCGGCGTGCAGTACGACACCACGATCAACGAGTGGCACACGTGCCCCTTGGACGGACGGATCAACGCGAGCAACCCTTGCGTGACGGGCGACACCCTCGTGGCGACGGCCGAGGGCTGGCGCCACGAGGG
>Ga0335077_10005839_pt1 | contig 15152 bp, 14 predicted proteins | sample Lox_Sample_31_FD_207151 | JGI IMG/M metagenome (GOLD analysis project Ga0335077, IMG submission 207151) | Soil microbial communities from Loxahatchee National Wildlife Refuge, Florida, United States - Lox_Sample_3.1 | ecosystem: Environmental > Terrestrial > Soil > Wetlands | place: USA... | reverse complement strand
CGGCCGCCTTCACGGGGGCTCCCCGCTTGAGGGCGATGTAGGTCATGGTGCCGCCGCGCGATTGGCCGAGCATGTAGATGCGCTCCGGATCGACGGATTCCATCGAATTCAGAGCGGGAACGAGATTCAGAACGTCATTGACGTCTGCCCCGCCCCACTCGTCGCGCTTGCCTGTCGGTCCGTGAAAACGGTAGTCCGACGCCATGACGACGAATCCCGCCTTTGCAAGCAGGTAGAGGTCGACGAGATACAAGCACGTGTCGTTCTCTTCCGAGCATGGCACGCCATAGTTGCCGATGCGCGCGTAATCGCCGGTTCCGCCCCGGTTGAAGATGATCGCCGGCCACTTCCGATTCCCGGGATTCTTCGGCCGGATCAGCATTCCCTTCACGGGCAAGCCATCGCTCGAGTACGTGATGTCGAGGACTTCGAACTCTCTTTGTGTGCGTGCCTCTTCGTAGACCGAGCGGGGAAAGTAGTCGTGGGTGAATTGATCCAGCGAGTCCCAGCCCGGCAATTCCGGCCAGGGCGTCGAGCGGAGAATCTGGCCGTCCCTTGGTCGGGCGATTGCGGGCGAACAGATCGCCGCGATGGATACGGCCGAGAGAAGGAGCGCGACGCCTGGAGCCGCACGATGATGCGTCGCCTCATGCTTCTGGCTCATTCCGCATTCCCTTCCAGCCTGACCGAGGACTTCGGCGCTGTCAGGGCGCCGAGCACTGCGGCTCTCCCGGGCGCCCCCGTCGGTGGCATGCGATGAGCGTCCTCGGCGCCATTCCCGCGGCTCGCGAACTTCGCCGGGTTCGCCCGGAACCGACCGCGACACGCCTCGCTGCAGAAGTGGAAGACCCTGCCCCGGTAGGTCTCCGTCGGCCGGTTCCCGCTCGAGGAGACGGCCATGCCGCAGACCGGATCGACGAGCTCCCTTCCGCCGGCCGAGGCCGTCTTTTCCTCTGATGCCGATCCCTTCGGCGGGGGCAACGACAGGACATACTCGACGAGCTGGTCGACCTGGGCGTCGGTGAGCTGACCTCTGTACGAGGGCATCATTCGCGGATAGCCGGCGACGACCTTCTCGCTGGCGTCGAGGATCGACTCGCGAACGTACGCCTCATCGAAGACGACTTCGCGCCCATCGTCGAGATCAACGCGGCTGCGGAGGCGCCCTTCGAGACTCGGGGCGACCCGCGCCTGTGAGTGGCAGGCGGCGCAGCCGGCGGAGGCATACAGGGCGCGGCCGGGTCTCGTGCGTTCGCTCTCGGCCGCCGGTAGAGTCCAGGCGGTTCCGGCGAGCGGAACGCCGGCCCCCTTGAGGTCGGCGAGAGCGAGGGCATCCCGCACGAGCTGGCGCAGGGCTTCGGAGTCGGCGCTGTCGTAGACGCCGCGGACGCGCCCTTTTCCATCGGCGAGCGTGAAGATGCCGCTGTGCTGGATCGAGCCGTCCGTGTCCGGCGGCTGGACGAAAGTCTTCATGCCCCGGGCCGTCTCGGTGAGGCCCTCCCGATCGGTGGCGAGGAAGTGCCATCGGGACGCGTCCGCCTCCCACATCTTCGCGTAGGTTCGGAGCACCGCGGGGCTGTCTCGATCCGGGTCGACGGAGAACGACACGAAGTGGACCCTGTCACTCGGGATGGCGGTCTGAAGCTGCGCCATTCGCGCCGTCATCATCGGGCAGATGGACGTGCAGCTCGTGAACATGAAATCCCCGATCCAAACCCGGCCGTCGAGGTCCCGGTTCGTGAACCGGCGGCCGTTCTGGTCCACGAACGAGAATGCCGGCGCGTCCCAGAGGACCGGCAGCAAAACTCCCGGTGCGAGGAACCGGGGAGCGTGCGCCAGAGCTTCCGCCCGTCCGAGGTCGGGGTCCTGGCGTTTGAGCAGCACGCCGAGCGCGATCGCGAAGGCCGCCGCGCCGGCCGCCGAGGCGAGGAAGGATTTCATCGACATGGGACGACTCCGCGTGCCGCAGCCCGGCAACTCATCGGGCACCCCAGCGCCTTCCGCGTTCGAGGAAGATCGTCTGTTTGCCGGCCTCCGTTCCCGTCCAGGCCACGAGGACCCGGCCGTTCGGGCCGGCGCTGACGATCGGACGGTTCACGCTCGAGTGGTTGGCCGGCGCCGGCAGCGCCTCGGGAGCGGAAAAAGTCCCGTCCGGCCGGATTTCGACGACGTAGCCGCCAATGGGAGCCCAGCCCCCGCGCCGGTCCGGGTCCCGACCCTGAAAGGCGAGAACCATGCGCCCGTCGTCGGCTGCGGACAGGGACGGATAGTTCGCGTCGAGGACCTTCTGCGACACCGTGCGCGCGGGGGACCACGTGGATCCGCCGTCGTCGGTATATGAGAGCCGGACTCCGTTGCGGTCGGGAGCGGCTTCGGTCAGCCAGGCTGCGTAGATGCGCCGTCCAACCGTCGCCGTGGCCGGACCCGAGTCGGGGCAGCCTTCGATCCTCCAGCCGTCCTCGGCGATGCGTCGGGAAGGGGCGAACGTTCGCCCGCCGTCGCGCGTGACGGCCGCCGTCATGTCTCGAACGCTGCCCGGGTAGACCTTGCGCCAGAAAACCAGGACCTCGCCTCCGGAACCGAATGCCAGCGCGGGCCGGCAGCAGGGGCAGACGTCGCGCGCCACGCGGACGTTCGATCCGAAGCTCCGGCCCTGGTTGGTCGATCGAGCGAGATAGACGGAGAAGGTTCCCGCCGCGTTGTCGGCGTCCCGCGTGTCGAGCCAGACGGCGTAGAGGTCGCCGTTCGGAGCGGCGCCGATCGAGACGTAGCCGCTCCAGGCGCTGTCGGGTCGGTCGCTGACGCGGACGGGCGCCTCGAAATTCGCGCCGAAGGAATCGGAACGCGCGACGCGGATGTCCTCGGCCTCGTTCCAGGCCGCGTATATCGGGCCGTCGTCGATGACCAGGAGTCTCGGCGCGTTCTCTCCGTGCGCGCCCGCGGTCGAGCCCGGAGCGCTGACGCGGATCGGAGAACCGAAGCTGTCGCCCCCGTCGTCCGAGAGGAAGAACGAGATCGCGGGGTTCGTCTCGTCGCCTGTGGCCGCCAGCACGAAGACCGTTCCCGAAGCGACGCGGTCCGCCGCCAGAGCGGGATAGCGGGGAGCGGCGGCGCCTGTCTCGCTGAGCGCGGCACGGGGCTCGGGTTCGAACCGATAGAGGGTCCCGGGATGCTTGCGGCAGGCGGCGAGGAGGATCGATTCGGCCGTCGCGAGCGCCAACGTCACGAGTCGCGTCTTCACAGTTTCACCCCGAGGAGCCCGAGGAGGCCACGCGGCGGCCGACGGTCGCCGGCGAGATCGACCTGACGGGACGCTTCTCGACCGGAGCGCTGTGTCACACGCTGCTCGTCGGCGGCGATGGCCGGGGGAATCTCTTGAAGACGACTTGCTGCGGAATCAGCGGCTCGGCCGGCGACGTCGATCATTGCCGTGCGCCTGCCGTCGGACGAAGAGATCAGCTCGACGGCGCAGGCCGGCAGCGGCTCGCCCTGCCGATCGGTGACGGCGCCTTGAATGCGTCCCGGAGCCTGAGCCGCCGCGTTAAGCGTCAGGCAGGGACCGGCCCAGAGCAGGGCAGGTGCGAGACGTCCAAGCTTGGACATGGCTTCCCTCGAGTTCCCGGCGGGAAAGGGCCCGCCGACCGCGCGGTCGGAGCCCGCGCCTAAGAGTTCCGGTCGGAAGCCGGAACGAGGGGAGGAGGAGTTGGAGGGGGGTCTCCGACGCGTCTCGGGCTGGGCGGTGCGGCGGCCCAAAGCCCCTCGAGGAGCCGGGGTCCGAGGAGGCCCGGGGGGTCGGGCGCGAGCGTCACGGGCCCGGCCGCGGGAATTGCTGCCGTGTCACCACTGCAGCGCGCAAAGGCGAGCACGGAGACGCGGCAGTCGCAGCGGAGGCCGCGTTTCAGACAGCAAGCCATCGGGGTTGGCGCCGGGGCGAGCACGTGGAGCGTCCCTGCCGACCCGGCCAGGAGCTGAAACAACAAGACGATGCGGAGCCCCGTTTGCCGCACGCGAGAATGCTACCAGACCGCATTCCGCGCCGCGCATGACGTGGAGGGACGGCCCTCCGGACCCCGGCCGTCGCTTGGCCGCGCGCGACGCGGGCGCTTCGAGCGCGAGTTAGCTCGCCGGATCGCCGCCCTCGCTCTCGAAGAGCGGCTGTTGCACGGGTCCGAGCAGCGGCAGGATCGCCTGGAGCGAATCCGCGGCCCAGTCCGGACGCCGGCCGGCGTCGAGCCGAAGCACGGGCACGCTCCACTCCGCCAGGACCTCCTCGATCTTCTCGTCCACGGCGCGCTGGAAGGCGTCGTCCACGTCGCGCAGCCCGTCGAACTGAAGCGTGCCGACGATCGGCACCTTGATGAGGAGGCCGTACGTCGAAGACCACCAGCGCACGAGAGGCTCGAGCACCGGCAGCCGGCCGGTCTGGAGGAGGTAACAGTAATTGTCGAGCACGCTCCGATCGCAGACGACGACCTCCGCCTTGTGCTCGGCCACGAGCTCTTCCGCGATCTCGGTGTGGAGGATCCAGGACTGCGCCGCGATCGTCGTGTCGCGGTTGATCGGAAGCGGGCAGAAGCGCGCCACCTCCCGAACCATCTCGACGGTCTTGTCCCGCTTCTTGAGCAGCGCCGCGAGCTCGAAGCAGAGCGTCGTCTTGCCGACGCCGTGCGTCCCGATGAACGCGATCTTCACCGCGCGCCTTCCGTTTTCCCGCCGGGCAGCCCGAACTCCCGCCGCAGGGCGTCGCCCTGCGCGTCGAGCGCCGGCGGAAAGGCGAGTGGCGCCTCGGCGCCCGCGACGCGGATCGGCGACGCGACGAACGCGACACCCGCGACCTCGCGCACGGCCTCGAGCGCCCGGGCCGTCTCCGATTGCAGCGCCTCGAGCGGCCCCCGCACCGGGCCCGCGGGAACGGCGGCCGTGCGGCAGCGGTCGAGCCAGGCGGCCCGAGGCTCGCGGCAAAAAATCCCTTCGAGCGCCGCCTCGAGCGTTTCGCGGTTCCGCACGCGCCCCGCGTTCGCCGCGAAGCGCGGATCCCTCCGCCACTCGGGCCGGCCGACGATGTCGCACAGCCGCCCGAACTGCGGATCGGTCCCCACCGCCAGGATGAACTCGCCGTCGGCGGCGTGGAACGGCCGGTAGGGCACGATCTGCGGGTGCGCGTTGCCGTGGCGCTGCGCCTCCTCCCCGGTCACGAGCGCCGACTGCGCAACGTTGATGAGGGAGGCGAGGGTCGCGGAGAAGAGGTCGGTCTCGACGTGCGCCGCGACGCCGGTGCGTTCGCGGCCCGCGAGCGCGGCGACGACGCCGACCGCCGTGTAGCAGCCGGCGAGCAGGTCCGACACCGCGACGCCGACCTTGGTCGGCTCTCCGGAGGGCTCGCCCGTGATCGCCATCAGCCCCGCGCCGGCCTGGGCGAGCAGGTCGAAGCCCGGCGCGGACGCGTCGGGCCCGCGCCGCCCGAATCCGGTGATCGAAGCGGTCACGAGCCGCGGGTTCTCGCGGCGCAGGCCATCGACCGAAAGCCCGAACCGCCGCCACGCGGCGGCCGCGAAGTTCTCGACGAGCACATCGGCGCGGCGCGCGAGGATCTCGACCGACCGCCGGCCGTCCGACGACGCCAGGTCGAGCGCGATCGACTCCTTGTTGCGGTTGACCGAGAGGAAGTAAGCGGCGAGCCCGCTCTCCGCGTGATACGGCGGCCCCCAGCCGCGCGTGACGTCGCCGCCCTCGGGCTGCTCGACCTTCACGACGCGCGCGCCGAGGTCGGCGAGCAGCATCGTGCAGAACGGCCCCGCGAGCACGCGTGAGAGGTCGAGGACGAGGATGCCGGACAGCGGCCCCGGCACGAGAGTCCTATCGGGGCGCGCCGGCGGGCCGCCAGCCGAGCGGGCCGGGCAGGAAGTGGAAGAGGCCGAGCGGCGAGACCTCGACGTTCTCCAGCCGCCGTGAGATCCCCCAGTACTGCTCGGCCGTCCAGAGGAAGTCGGCGGGCGGATCGGCCGCGAGGAGGCGATGGATCTGCCGGTAGAGGTCGAGGCGCCGCGCGTCATCGAGCGCCGCCTGCGCGGCTTCCATGAGCCGGTCGGCCTCGGGATTCTTGTAGAAGCCGGAATTGAGCCCCTGCGGCGGGAACTGGCTCGAGTGGTAGAACGGATACGGGTCCAGATTCGGCGGAATGAACTCGTTGTTGTACGGCGCGACCTCGAACTCCCCGTTCGAGAAGCGCTGGGAGTACGCGGCCCAATCGAGCGAACGCAGGACGAGCTCGACGCCCACCTTCTCGTAGGACTGGCGCAAGATCTCGCCGATGTTCGGGTAGATCGGCTGGCCCGCCGGATAGAGGTATTCCAGAGTCACGCGGCGGCCCGCCTTGCGCCGGAAGCCGTCCTTGCCCGGTGTCAGGCCCGCCTGGTCGAGGAGCTTTCCCGCGGCGGCCGGGTCGTAGGCCGGGACGGCGACGTCCGGCGCGTCTTCCGGGAGCCCGGCCGGATACGGGCCGCTGTCGAGCTTCGGCGCGTCGGGCGCATAGAGGCGCTCGGCGGTCTCGGAGCGCGGCCACGTCATCGCGAGAGCGCGCCGCACACGGGGGTCGGCGAGAACGGGATGCCGGCAGTTCCAGACGACCATGACGACGGAGAAGACCGGCACCTTGACGATGCGGTTGCGCGCCTGAAAGTCGGCCGACCGATCCGCCTCGGCGCGCTGGTCGCGGCTGATCCGGAACTCGTCGAGGTCCCCGCGGATCCCCGACCGAAACCGCGTGGCGTTGTCCGGGATCACGCGAAACACGACGCGGCGGAACGGATAGATCGTCGCCGGCCGGTCCGCGCGCCGCACGAGCGTCAGCTTCTGGTTCGGCTCCCACGACTCGAGCCGGTACGGGCCGCTCGCGACCGGCTTCCGGTCGGTCTCGCCGCGAGCGAACGCCGCCCGCGACACGATCGGCAGGTTGAACGCGAGCAGACGCTGCGCGTACGGCTTGCGGAAGCGCACGACGGCGCGGCCCAGCTCGGGCGTCTCGACGGCCGCGAGGTCCGTGAAGCCCTGTTTCCAGTTCACGGCCGGCACCTTGGGGTCCCGCACGCGGTCGAGCGTGAACGCAACGTCCTCCGACGTGACCGGCGTGCCGTCCTCCCAGCGCGCCCCCGGATCGATCCGGAAATCGAACACCAGGCCGTCGGGAGAGACGGTCCAGGAAGTCGCGATTCCCGGCACGTAGCGGCGGTCCTTGTCGATGCCGACGAGCGGCAGGAAGAGCAGGTGCTCGACCCGGGCACCGACTTCCTCGGCCGTGATCGTGGGGTCGAGTGTCGGGGGATCGCCCTCGATGTGCCGCGAGAGCGTGTCGGAAAACGCCGGAGGCGCCTCGCGCCGCGCGCAGGCGAGGGGCCCGAGCGCGGCGAGCGCCACCAGGATCCGAACAACCGTTTTCATGAGCGGTCCGCATGAGAATAGCGCGTCGTGCGCGTCGCGCACGCGCGCCCGTCGAAAAGGCGACTCTTCGAGGGACCGGAGCCGCGTTTCCGGGGACCCGGCTCCGCGCGTTCCGGGTGCGCCGGAATTGCCTACGCCGAAATCCCTGGACGAAACTCGCCGAAATGGCGCGCGAATGCGGTTGACACCGCCCCGAACGCTCCGGTTAAACTGCACCTTCAGATGAGGCGAATCTCCGTTTGCCCTCCGAAGTGATGACCGACGACAAAAAGGCGCGCAAGCCCGCGGAACAGCGTCTTTCCGATCGGGTCTGGATCGGCGCGCCGGCCAGCCTCCGGTTCGGAGAGGAGGAGCTCTCGGGCTTCGTCGAGGTCATCAACCTCGGCGGTATGTACGTGGCGAGCGGCCGCGTGCCGGACGTCGGCGACTACGTCGATCTCGTGTTTTCGCTGCCCGGCGATCAGCGCGCCTTTCGTGTGCGCGGCAACGTCGTCTTCCAGAACCGGTCGGCCGAGCGCCAGGCCGGGTTCGGTGCGCGGTTCGAGCGGCCGCCGGTCGGCCTCCTCGAGGCCATCAAGGGGTTGAATCGCGGCCACTGAACCGACGGCCGGACACGACGCCCCCATCCATTTTTCAGCAGCCTTCTAGTTGTTTCGCGCCTCGAGAAGGCGCAGCTGGTCGAAAAAGAACTCGAGCGTCGCCGTGATGTCGATGAAGTTTCCGGCCGCCGCCGATGAGAGCGTCGTGGGAACCACGTTCGTGAGCTCCCACCGGACGAGGACCTGGTTCTTCTCGTCTTTCGCCGTGACCTGCACCGTGTGCGTCGCGGGCGTGCCGCCGCTCGTCGTCTGATTGATCCAGTCCTGCATCTGCGCGAGACCCTTCTGGGTGACCGTGAGGGTGAGCAGGCGCTGGTCCGGCGAATACGCGACCCCCAGCCGGCGCGAGTCCGTGCGGAGCATGTCCTGCCGGGAGAAGTCGATACGGTAGCCGGTCACGCCGTCGATCGCCGTACCGTCCACGGCGATGGAAACGTTCGTGTTCGAGTCCGCGGCGAGGACCGCGACGGCCATCCCGCAGCCGAGCAGGCCCGCGAGGAGACGTTTCGAGAGCATGGATTCCTCCGATCCGCCGATTCTCGGAGAGTAGCACCGCCCCGCGCGGAGGCGAAGGCCCTTGATTCCGAGGCGGCTCGGGCGTAGAACTTTTCGGAGCTTTTACCTGGGGACGGCGCCCCGCGCCGGCCCATTGCGTGAAAGGAGGACTGCATGAAGAAACCCCTGGCCCTGTTTCTCTTCGTCGCCGCCGCCGGCGCGCTTCTCGCGGCGGGCCCCGCCAAGCCGAGCGCTTCCACGTACGACGTGACGGTGGACACGATCGAGGGGTGCTCCTGTCCCCTGTTCTGCTCGTGCTACTTCGGCCCCTCGGCGGACGAGCATTCCTGCAAGGCGAACAACGTTTACAAGTTCCGCAAGGGAAGCCACTACGGCGGCGTGGACCTCTCCGACCAGATCGTCTGGCTCGATCTCGATCTCGGCGGCGAGTGGCACCATCATCCGGGACCGGGAATGCCCACCAAGTGGGCGGTGGTGACCTTCGACAAGAAGTCGTCGGACGCGCAGCGCAAGGCGATCGGCGAGGTTCTGGCCCTGGTTTTCCCGGTCAAGTGGGAAAAGTTCTCGACGCGCGAGGACTCGATCGAGTGGCATGACGACGCGAAGATGTCGCACGCGAAGATGGCGAGCGGCATGGCCGAGATCTCGCTCGACAAGACGGCGACGATACGGCCCGACAAGTCGCAGCCCGTCGTCATCAAGAATCTCCAGTACTGGTTCTCCAACGCCAACGACGGGTTCGTCCTGGCGTACTCGAAGCACCACTGGAAGGGCGACAACGCGTTCGAGCAGGATCACAAGAACGGGTTCAACATCACCTGGACCGCGAAGGGCGACATCAAGCCCGCCGCCAAGGTGGCGATGAAGTAGACGCGGCCTTCGCCGCGATTCCGAGGGCGGGCTTCGGCCCGCCCTTTCTGTAGAATCCCGCCGCCATGACCCCCGAAGACATCGCGCCCGAGTTCCGCTCCGCGCCCAAGTCCTACACCCGCGCCGAGCCGATCCCGGGCGTGAAGACACTCCGCCTCTCGCGGCACACGGACGATCGCGGCTTCTTCCTGGAGATCTTCCGCTCCCGCGGGGAAGGCGCCTCCGCAGCCCTCGCGAGCTTCTTCGACGGCGCGTCCCCCGCCCAGCTCAACTTCTCGACCGTCGACGCCGCGGGACACATCAAGGGCCTGCACTACCATCTCGCGCAGGAGGACATCTGGTTCTTCCCGCCGCCGTCGCGCGCGAAGGTCGTTCTCCTCGACATCCGCAAGGGCTCGCCGACCCTCGGGCGGACGCAGGTCGTCGTCGCCGGCGACGGCGCGGAGCAGCTCGTGCGGATTCCGGCGGGCATCGCGCACGGATACCGGCCGCTGACGAACCCCTGCTCGCTCCTCTACCTGGTCACCAAGGTCTTCGACCCCGCCGCGCCCGACGAGTATCGGATCCCGTGGGACCATCCGGCGGTCCGGGAGCTCTGGGAGATCCCCAACGGCTGAAGCGCCGCGGTCCCGCGGCCTATAATTTCGCTGCTTCCATGAGCATGAGCACCGCGGCTCCGGTTCTGGACCTCTCTCTCGTGCCCCGCGTGGACGCCGTCGGCGTCGAAGAGCGCGCTGCGGCCCTGGGCAAGCGGTCCATCAAGAAGGACGCGAAGCGCGCCGGGATCCGCCTGGCGATCTCGATGCTCGACTTGACGACGCTCGAGGGCAAGGACTCCGAGGGGAAGGTCCGGCAGCTCTGCCGCAAGGCCGTCCAGCCGCTTCCGGGCGATTCGACGGTGCCCCACGTGGCGGCCGTCTGCGTCTACCCGAACCTCGTGCCCGCGGCGAAGGCGGCCCTGGCCGGGAGCGGAGTCAAGGTCGCCTCGGTCGCGACGGGCTTCCCGGCCGGCCTCGTCCCCCTCCCCGTCAAGATCGACGAGGCGCGGCGCGCGGTCGCGATGGGCGCCGACGAAGTGGACATGGTTATCGATCGCGGCGCCTTCCTCTCGGGCGAGTTCGCAGCCGTCTTCGAGGAGATCGCGACCGTCAAAGAGGCCTGCGGGCCCGCGCACCTGAAAGTCATCCTCGAAACCGGCGAGCTCGAAACCTACGACAACGTGCGCAAAGCCTCCCATCTCGCGATTGCGGCCGGGGCGGACTTCATCAAGACCTCGACCGGAAAGGTCGTCCCGGCGGCGACCCCGGCCGTCGTCCTCGTGATGCTCGAGGCGATCCGGGACCATTTCTTCGAGACCGGCCGACGCGTAGGCCTGAAGCCGGCCGGCGGCATCCGCACCTCGAAGCAGGCGCTCCATCTGCTGATCCTCGTCAAGGAGACGCTCGGCGACGACTGGCTGACGCCGGACCTCTTCCGCATCGGCGCGTCGACGGTGACCAACGACCTCCTGATGCAGCTCGCCAAGGAAGCGAGCGGCCGGTATCAGAGCGCCGACTACTTCACGAAGGACTGACTTGAGCACGACGGTTCGGGACGGTCGGGAGCGGCGGGAGGCGGCCGAGAAGGCCGCGTCCGAACGCCCGAGCCTCGAGTTCGGCAGCGCCTGGAGCTACGCCCCGTCGCCCGAGGCCACCGATCACGTCGTCCTCGCCCCGCGCTACGGGCTCTTCATCGGCGGCCGCTTCGTCGCGCCGCGCTCGAAGAAGCACTTCCGCACGATCAATCCGGCGACCGAGGCGGTGGTCTCCGAGGTCGCGGAGGCCGGCGCGGCCGACGTCGACGCCGCGGTGCGCAGCGCCGAGGACGCGTATCGGAAACGCTGGTCGAAGCTCGCTCCGGCCGCGCGCGGGAAGTACATCTACCGGATCGCCCGCCTGATCCAGGAGAAAGCGCGCGCCCTCGCGGTGCTCGAGACGATGAATGGCGGCAAGCCGATCAAGGAGTCCCGCGACGTCGACGTCCCGCTCGCCGCCGCGCACTTCTTCTATTACGCGGGATGGGCCGACAAGCTGTCGTGGGCCTTCCGCGGGCGCCGCACGGAGCCGCTCGGGGTCTGCGGCCAGATCATTCCGTGGAACTTCCCGCTCCTCATGGCGGCCTGGAAGATCGCGCCGGCGCTCGCGTGCGGAAACACCGTGGTCCTGAAGCCCGCCGAGACGACGCCGCTGACGGCGCTCGCGCTCGCCGAGATCTGCCGGGAGGCGGACCTGCCGCCCGGCGTCGTCAACGTCGTCACGGGCGCCAGCGAGACGGGCGCGCACCTCGTCAACCATCCGCGCGTCGCCAAGATCGCCTTCACCGGATCGACCGAGGTCGGCAAGATCATCCAGCGGGCCGTCGCCGGGACCGGCAAGCGCCTCACGCTCGAGCTCGGCGGAAAGGCCGCCAACATCGTCTTCGAGGACGCGGCCATCGACCAGGCGGTCGAGGGCATCGTGAACGGCATCTATTTCAACCAGGGCCACGTCTGCTGCGCCGGCTCGCGGCTGCTCGTCCAGGAGTCGATCGAGCCCGTCGTGCGCCGCAAGCTCGCCGATCGGATCGCGACGCTGCGGCTGGGCGATCCGCTCGACAAGAACACCGACGTCGGCGCGATCAACTCGGCGGCGCAGCTCGCGAAGATCCGCGAGCTCGTGCAGAGCGGGGTGGACGAGGGCGCCGTGCTCCACCAGTCGGCATGCGCGATCCCCGTCAAGGGCTACTGGTTCCCGCCGACCTTCTTCACCGGCGTCGCGCAGTCCCATCGCATCGCGCGCGAGGAGATCTTCGGTCCCGTACTCGCCGTGATGACGTTCCGGACGCCGGAGGAAGCGATCGAGAAGGCGAACAATACGCCCTACGGTCTGTCGGCCGGCGTCTGGACCGACAAGGGGGCGAAGATCTTCCAGGTGTCGTCGAAGCTGCGCGCCGGCGTCGTGTGGGCGAACACGTTCAACAAGTTCGACCCGGCGTCGCCCTTCGGCGGCTACAAGGAGTCGGGCTTCGGGCGCGAGGGCGGCATGCAGGGCTTGAAGGAATACGTGGAGCTGCGGTGAGTTCCGAGCTCCCCGTCCGAAAGACCTACAAGCTTTACATCGGCGGCGAGATGGTGCGCACCGAGTCCGGCCGCTCGGACCCGATCTATTCCCCGAGGCCGAAGAAGGCGCTCCTCGCCAACGTCTCGCGCGGGTCGCGCAAGGACATTCGCGACGCCGTCGGCAAGGCGCGCGGCGCGCAGGAGAGCTGGGCGAAGAAGACCGGATACCTGCGCGGGCAGATCCTGTACCGCATGGCGGAGATGCTCGAGGGACGGGCCGAGTCGTTCGAGAAGATCCTGCGAGAGAGCCGGGGCCTCTCCCCCGCCGCCGCGCGCCGCGAGGCGCGCGCGTCGATCGACCGGATCGTCCACTACGCCGGCTGGTCGGACAAGTTCGGCGCGCTCCTTTCGACGGTCAATCCGGTCGCGTCGTCGTACTACGACTTCTCGGTGCCCGAGCCCACGGGCGTCGTCGGCGTCGTCGCTCCGGAGACGCCGGAGCTTCTCGGCCTCGTGACTTATCTGGCGCCCGTGATCGTCTCCGGCAACGCAGCGGTCGTGCTGCTTTCGGAGCGGCATCCGCTCGCCGGGCTCGAGCTCGGCGAGGTGCTGGCGACCTCGGACCTTCCGGCCGGCGTCGCGAACCTGATCTCCGGCCGCAAGGAAGAGCTCGTGCCGCACCTCGCGCGCCACATGGACGTCAACGCGATCTGCGACGCCGGCGGCGACGCGGCGCTGTCGAAGGCGATCGCGCAGGACGCCGCCGTCAACGTCAAGCGCGTGAAGCGGTACGCCGTGCACGACAACCTCGCCGGGGCGGCGCAGGGGCTGGAGTTCATCGAAGCCTTCGTCGAGACCAAGACGACCTGGCATCCGGTCGGGGTGTAGCCGTGCGCGGATTCTGGCGGTCTGGATCGAGCAGATACCGGGACACGGCATCAGCTCCGGCGGGGGCGCCCGGATGACCGCGTTCCTCACGCGCGCGTTCGGCCTAAAATAGAGGGCCGGGTCCCGCCAATGACCGCCAACGTTCGCGCGACGTTTCTGAGCCTCCTGCTGGGCGTCGCCTCGCCCCTCTTCGGCGGCGTCAACGCGTGGACCAACAACGGGCCGGTGGCGCTCGTGACGGCGCTCGCGGTCGATCCCGGTTCGGGCGCGGTTTACGTTGCGACGCCGGGCCGCATCTACAAGAGCGCCGACCACGGGGCGAGCTGGACGCCGATCGGGCCGGACTTCGACCCGCAGCGCTACATCACGGCCCTCGCCGTGGATCCGACGGACGCTTCGACGATCTATGCCGGCATCGAGCAGGACGGCGGCGTCGTCAAAAGCTCCGATGGCGGGGCAACGTTCGCGCCCTCTCGCAACGGCCTGCCGGCGTACCCCGGCGCCGCCGAGATCGTGATCGATCCGAAGAACCCGAGCACGATCTACCTCGAAGGCAACTATCTCTACCGCTCCGAGGACGCCGGATCGAACTGGACGTTTCTGAGCTTCCCGGGCACGGCGGACTCCCTCGCCGTCGATCCGAATGTGCCGAACCGGGTTCTCGCGGGAAGCTTCCGGAGCCCGCACGGAGGGGTGTGGGTGTCCGAGGATGCCGGTCAGAACTGGCACGCCGTCGCGAATCCGGGAAACACAGGGAGCCCCGACTCCAACCTGATCTTCGACACGAGTCATCCGGGAAGGATGTACGGGACCTTCGGCACCACGGTCGCGCGAAGCGACGACGGCGGCGAAACGTGGGAGCGGGGCGATGCCTCATTCGGCAACTCCGGGACGCGACTCGCCGTCGACTCGGCGTCGGGCGGAATCGTCTATGCGACCGACGCAGGACAGTGCATCGTCGGCACGGGTGGACCGCCTTGCGTCGACGATCTCTCCGGTGTCTACCGCAGCGACGACCAGGGACAGACCTGGACGCGCCTGGGCGACCAGGCGATCTCCGGGGCCTCGACCGTCGCCGTCGATCCGACGGGTCAGTTCGTGTACGCGAGCTCACTCCGGTCGAACGGCGTCTCCGTGTTCGAGTACCCGTGGCCTTCTCGCCTTCCGATCCAACCGCCCGCGCGGAGAACGCGGACGACGCTCGGCCGTCCCGAGCCTCAGAACCGCTGACCAGCTAGGGCGATTCCGTCCCGGTCCGGGCCAGCTTCGCGAGCGCGTCGCCTTCCAGGATGTGGCGCAGCCACTCGGTCGGCGGGTAGCCGCCGAGTCGGCGATAAAACCGCAGAGCGCCCTCGTTCCAATCGAGCACGGACCACTCGACGCGCGCGGCGCCGCGCGCCACGGCCTCCCGCGCCACTTCGGCCATGAGCGCCTCGCCGACGCCTTTCCCTCGCGCGGCCTCCGTCACGACGAGATCCTCGAGAAAGAGGAACGGCCGCGCGCGGAACGAATTGATCCCCTCGTAGAAGATCGCATGGCCCTCGATCCGTCCGTCGAGCTCGGCCACGAAGGACTCCGCGCGGCCGGTGTCGAAGATCCAGGCGGCGAGGCGCGCCGCCTCGGTGTCGTCCGGCGGCGGAATCTTCTCGAAGCGCGCCAGCTCGCGCTCGAGCTCGAGCATGCGCGGCCAGTCCTCGCGGCGCGCGCGGCGCACCAGAGGCTTCACGGGGTCACTGTGCAGCGGCGACCTTCGCGAAGTCGACCCG
>Ga0335077_10005838_pt1 | contig 15153 bp, 9 predicted proteins | sample Lox_Sample_31_FD_207151 | JGI IMG/M metagenome (GOLD analysis project Ga0335077, IMG submission 207151) | Soil microbial communities from Loxahatchee National Wildlife Refuge, Florida, United States - Lox_Sample_3.1 | ecosystem: Environmental > Terrestrial > Soil > Wetlands | place: USA: Florida... | reverse complement strand
TCCCGGCGTATCCAGAATCGCTGCCGACAAAGTGACTGATTGCGAGATGTGTTGGAGCAGCGGTGCAAGGTTCGGCTTTGCCGCTTCGCAGCGCTGCGAAGCTTTCTTCAATAGTTCAGCATTCCTTTGCAGGTAGGCGCGGAGTTCATCGCGGGAAAAAGGTTCTCGAGCCGCGGCTTGGGTCTGAGTCTGCGCGCCCGCCGCCGCCTCCTGGCGCTCCTCCGCCACTTCGAGCACCGCGTTGGTGCAGTACGCAAGGCTCTTCAGTCCCTTGCCGGCCCCGCGCCGCGAACGCTGGTAGCTCTCAAACGCGCGGTCAATCCCTTGCAGCGCGGCTTCCAGCGGCACTCCTGCTTTCTGCCAGGTCTCCATGATCGCCCAATCCAGCGGAGAAACCAGCAGATGCGCACCGCGCCTCTTCCAGAAGTGCTCCTCAATTTCCGTGAAATAGTTGAAGTAATTCCAGTTTTCCATGTTTATCGAGGCGCGGGCACGCGGCGCGTCAGCGAAGCGCTTTCTTCGGTTTTGCCGGCTCGGTCTTGGCGGAGGCGGAAGCGGAAGCCTCCCCGCTGTTGTTCTTTTCCCAGATATGACGGAGGCCCATCAGTGTGAGGAACTCATCCACATGTTGAATGTGTTTTGAGCCCCGGGCGACCAGCCGCGCTTGTCCCCCGGTAGCCACCACCACCGGTTCGGCCCGCAGTTCCGTCTTAATCCGCTCAAGCATTCCATCCACCATATCGACCGCGCCGTAATACAGGCCTGCCTGAATATTCGTCACCGTATTCGTACCGATCACTTTGCCGGGATCCTTGATTTCCACTCGCGGCAGCCGGGCCGTGCGCGAGAAGAGCGCTTCCGAGGATATTCCCAGGCCGGGCGCAATCACTCCTCCCAGAAACTCGCATTTCGCCGAGATCACGTCGAAGGTAATCGCCGTCCCAAAATCGACTACCACGCACGGCCCGCCATATTGGTGGAACGCCGCCACTCCGTTCGCGATGCGGTCGGCGCCCACCTCCATCGGATTGTCCACCTGCACGGACATCCCGGTCTTCACGCCCATCTCCAGGAACAGCGCCTTCTTCCCCAGATATAGCCGCGACATCTCCGCCAACGTCCAGTTCAGCGGCGGAACTACCGAACTCACCATCACTCCGGTAATCATTTCCTGGTTCAACCCCGCCAGGGAAAACAGGTTGCGCGTCAGCACGCCGTATTCATCCACGGTCTGCACCCGCGTGGTAGTCAGACGCCAGTTGGCGATCAACTCCTCGCCGCGAAACACGCCCAGAACCGTGTTCGAGTTGCCTATGTCGATGGTCAGCAGCATTCAGCGAACCTCAGTCACATCGCCGGCGATCACCGTCGTCGCCTGGCCGTTCTCTCGCGTCACCATCAGCAATCCTTCCGGGCTCAGTCCCGCCGTGATTCCCTCGTACGATTCCGCGCCCGTGTCCACCCGGACCCGCCGGCCCTTCGCAAAGTCCGAAACCTTCTGGAATCGTTCCACCACGAACTCTGCCCCTTCGCTCAAAAATCGGGAATAGTCGCTCTCGAATTGCGCCAATAATCGTACCAAGAGTTCCAGGCGAAACGTAACGCGCCCGGACTCCTTCCGCAGCGATGTCGCAATCGCTGCCAGTTCCGCAGGGAACTTCTCTTGATTCGTGTTGATGCCGACCCCCACCACCACGAAGCGCACCGCGCTCGGCTCAGCGTGCATTTCCGTAAGAATCCCCCCGAGCTTTTTGCCGTTCAGGAAAAGATCGTTCGGCCATTTTAGCTCGGGCTCCAGCCCCGTCAGCGCCTGGATCGCCGCTTGTGCGGAGAGCCCCGCCATCATCGTCAGCAGCGGCGCCTGCGCGGGCGCGAGCCGCGGCCGAAGCAGAACAGAGAAGTACAGCCCCGTTCCTTTTTCCGAGTGCCACCTGCGCCCCGCGCGTCCCCGTCCCGCCGTCTGCTCCTCGGCCATCACCACCGTGCCTTCGGGCTCCCCGGCGAAGCCCAATTCCAGCGCTACCCGATTGGTGGAGTCCGTTTTGAAAAAATGAAACACCCGTTTGCCGAACAGATTGCCCTTGAGGCGCTTCCGCGCTAGGTCCGGCGTCAAAATATCCGGCACCTTCTCCAGAAAATAGCCTGTGCTCCGCTGGCCATTAACCTGAACCCCGAGTTTTCTGAGCTGTTCCACCCAACGCCACACCGTGGAACGCGAAACGCCAATCTCCCGCGCGATCCGCGCGCCGCTGATCACGATCGTAGCGTTTTCCGAAAGCAGCGTAAGCAGCGCTGCCAGGCGTCGATCGGTTGTGCCGGGTAGGGAAGCTGTCTGAGGCATTCGGCCCTGTTCCTGTCAGTGCGAGTCTAGCTTACTTTTACCGGAAACGGTCCACAACCAGGCGGAGCCTGGCCCACGGTGCGTCCGTCGTCAGGGCCCGCGGCGCAAGATAATCGACTCCTGCTTCTGCGTACGCTCGCGCATCCGTAACGGAAATATCGCCGCAGTATTCAATGACGCAGTCGGGGCGCAGTGTGTGGGCCACGTTCACCAATTCGGCCGTTTGCTGCGCCGTCATTTCCGCCACCAAAATTGATTCTGCTCCGGCGGATAGAGCCTCGCGTAACTCAGCCTCGCTCCCGGCTTCGATTTGGATGGCAAGGGAACTGGCTTCCATTTCCGCTGGTATGGTTCCCGTCGCTTCATACGCGCTCAACGCCTGTGGGTTCATCAATTGCGATGCACGGCTGTGAGCCCGATCCAGCGCAGCTGTGACTCCGCCCGCTGCGGCAACATGAGCCCGTGTCACAACGATGGCATCGAACAGCCCGGCGTGGTGATGCGCGCCCCCACCCATACGGACGGCGTACTGCTCGACCTGCCGCAGCCCTGTCGTCGTCACTCGTGTATCGCGGATCTTTGCCCGCGTCCCCGCGATTCGATCAACATATTCCCGCGTTAGCGTCGCAATTCCGCTCAGCCGCGACAAAACGTTCAGTACCGTTTGTTCACCGCTCAGAATGGCGCCCGCGTTGCCCCTTAGAGTCGCAAGCGTTGCTCCGCGGGCCACCCTCTGTCCTTCCACGGCACGCAATTCGATGGAGATGTCCGCGTCCAGCCGGCTCAAGATTCTCTCCATCAGCGGCAATCCCGCACACACCAGTTCCATAAGTGCCACGATTCGAGCCGTTGCTGGTGTGGTGGGGGAAACTGTGGCGGCAACCGTAGCGTCTCCCGCACCTACATCCTCGCCCAGCGCCGCCGTAATGAGTGCCTCGATGTATGGCGCATCCCAGTCCATCGGAACCGCCTACTTGTCGCCAAGTTGCTTCAGTCGGTCCATGAGTTTCTGCAATTCCACGCGCTGCGTGCCCAAAGCTTCTTCCATCTGCTGGATGATTTTTTCCGGCGCCCTGCTCCGAAAAGTCTCGTTGCCCAGTTGCGCTTCCTTCGACCCAATCGCTTTCTGCAAGCCTTCCCTCTCCTTCTGCAGGCGGGCGCGTTCGGCGCCCACGTCGATCGTGTCCGCGGCATACGGAATCCGCAGGTCAAACTGCGCCGTGGAGCGCGCGCCCCCGCCACTCTCCGGAAGTTTCTGCGCCAGTATCTGCAAATCCGAAAGGATCGCCAGGCGTTGAATGGCATCCTTGTTCGCCGTGATCACCCCACCCGCCCAAGCATCGCCGCTTGCGAACTCGCCGGCCACTTTCTTCTTGGGGTCCATCTTCATCTCCGCGCGAATTACCCGCAGGTTCTGGATGATCTCCTGAACCAGGCCGAATTCCTTCACCGCCGGCGCGTCGTTCCAGTTCTCCTTTGCCACGGGGAAGGCATCGAGCGCGATCGACTTCGCCCCCTGCTTTTGCGGCAACTGGTGCCACAATTCTTCCGTCAGAAATGGCATAAACGGGTGCAGCAAGCGCAGCGCTGCTTCGAATCCTGCAAACAGGTTCTTCCAGGCAACTGTTGCGCGCGCTCGATCCGCATGCTGCAACTCCGGCTTCACCCATTCAATGTACCAGTCGCAGAAATCGCCCCAGAAGAACTGGTAGACGCTCTGCGCCGCTTCATGGAAGCGATAGGTCGCCAGCGCGTCGTTCACCGTGGTGATCGTGGCGGCCAGTCGGGCAAACAGCCATCGATCCGCAAGGGGAATCGCGCCGTTATACGCATGCGGCGCCGCGTCCCGAATCGTGGGCGAAGCCAGTTCCTCGATGGAAGAGCCGCCCTGTTCGAACTTGTCGAGATTCACGAACAAAAAGCGCGCGGCATTCCAGATCTTGTTGGCGAACGACTTTGCGCCGCCGAGACGATCGTCGGACAGCACGATGTCTGTTCCGGGCGCCGCCATCGACGCCAGGCAGAACCTCATCGCATCCGTGCCGTATTCCTGGTTGAGCGCCACGGGGTCGAGTCCCGTCCCCTTGGACTTCGACATTTTCTCTCCGCCCGCCGTGCGCACCAGCGAATGCAGATACACCACGCGGAAGGGCACTTTGCTCGTCAGGTGCAACCCCATCATGATCATCCGCGCAACCCAGAAAAACAGAATGTCGTAGCCGGTGATCAGCAGGCTCGTCGGGTAATATTTCTTATAGTCCGCGGTTTCTTCAGGCCATCCCAATGTCGAAAATGGCCACAACCCCGAGCTGAACCACGTGTCCAGCACGTCCGGATCTTGCACCAGTTCCGCGCACCCGCACTTCGTACACTTCGCCGGATCTTGCCGCGCCACGATAATCTCTCCGCACTTCTGGCAGTACCACGCCGGAATGCGGTGGCCCCACCAGAGTTGCCGCGACAATGTCCAGTCGCGGATATTGCGCATCCAGTTGAAATATTCTTCCCGCCGGTTCTCCGGAATGATCTGGATGTCGCCGCGCTCCACCGCCGCAATCGCCGGTTCCGCCAGTGGCTTCATCCGGCAGAACCACTGCAGCGAAACGCGCGGCTCCACAATCGTCCGGCTGCGTTCGCAATGCCCGATGTTGTTGCTGTGCTCCAGGATCTTCTCGATCAAGCCCAGCGCCTGCAGGTCTTCCACGATCTTCTTCCGCGCCGCGAAGCGTTCCAGTCCCGCATAAACGCCGGCATTCTCGTTCATGTGCGCGTCATCGGTCAGCACGTCGATTTGCTCTAGGTGGTGCCGCTTGCCCGCCTCAAAGTCGTTCGGATCGTGTGCCGGGGTAATCTTCACCGCGCCCGTACCAAACTCGCGATCCACCATTTCGTCGCCGATGATCGGAATCTCGCGATTCATCAATGGCAATCGCACATTCTTCCCGATCAGGCGCTGGTATCGTTCGTCTTCAGGATGCACGGCCACCGCCGTGTCCCCGAGCATGGTCTCCGGCCGCGTCGTTGCCACCACAAGGCATTCCTTCGTCCCCGCGACCGGATACTTGATGTACCACAGGTGTCCTTGCTTTTCCTCGTGGATCACTTCCAGGTCGCTCAGCACCGTGCGGCAGCCCGGGCACCAGTTCACCATCCGCTTCTCGCGGTAAATCAATCCCTCTTCATACAAACGAACAAAAACCTCTCGCACCACCCGCGACAATTCCGGCGATAGCGTGAACCGCTCGCGAGACCAGTCGCACGATTCCCCAATCTGCTTCATCTGCCGCTGTATCGTTCCGCCGCTTTCTTCCTTCCACTGCCAAACCCGCTTGATGAACTCCTCGCGCCCCAGGTCCCGGTAATGAATCCCTTGGTGCGTCAACTGCCGCACCACCACGCGCTGCGTCGATATCCCGGCGTGGTCCGTGCCCGGCAGATAAAGTGTGTTGTAACCCGACATGCGGTGCCAGCGCGTCAAAATATCAATTTCCGTATGGTCCAGCATGTGCCCGATGTGCAGCGAGCCAGTCACGTTGGGCGGTGGAATGACAATGGAGAAAACGGGGCCCGGCGCCGCGGGATCAGCTCTAAAAAGCTGTTCCTTCACCCAAAACTCTGCCCAGTGCGGCTCAATCTGTTGCGGTTCGTATGCTTTGGCAATCTCTCGTGGCATCCCGTCCTCGTCTTCCATGCCGTCAGACACGGAAGCTGCGCTCGCGTGGAAGGTAATCTTCGAATATACGGGCAGCCAGACAGGCCCGTCAATTCACACCAGGTCGTTGCAAGATCTTTTTTCTGGGCTGTTGGGTGGGCCACAGGTGCCGCACCCTTTGTGCTAACATCCGCCGGACGGTGTCACGGCAAAGGCGGGACATTTCATGAAAGTCGTCGTGATGGGAGCTAGTGTCGCGGGGCTATTGGCTGCACGCGCCCTGACGGATGTTGCCGAATCCATCGTGATCGTGGACCGGGATGATCCGCCCGATGCCCCGGTTGCCCGCAAATGCGTCCCGCAGGGGCGGCATGTGCATGGTGTGTTGGCGGGTGGCCTGGACGTCTTGCAAGCGTTCTTTCCCGGAATCCTCGATGACCTGGTTGCAGACGGTTCGCACGTGGTTGATGCCGCACAAGATGTTTTGTGGTTTAACAATGGCGGCTGGCGTTTGCGTTGCCGGTGCGGTATCAAAGCCTGCATTCAGACTCGACCGTTGCTTGAGCTGCACATCCGGCGGAGGGTGAGCAATCTCTCCAATGTGCGGGCGATTTACAGCACGCGGGCCCATGGCTTCCACTTGGACTCGGCCAGGAAACGAATCACTGGTGTTCGCCTGACCGATGAGAGCGGAGAAGAGTCCCTTCTGCCGGCAGACTTGATTGTGGATTGCTCCGGACGGGGAAGTCAGACCCCTACATGGTTGGCGGCTAACGGACTAGGCAAGCCTTTGGTTTCGACAATCACGGTGAACGTTGGTTATTCGACTCGGTATTTTCGCTTGTCCGACCCATCCGCACTTGGATGGCACGCCATGCTCATTCTTGGCCGGCCCCCGGGTGTTACCCGCCTCGGAGTTGGTTTTCTGGTAGAGGGAAACGAGCTGCAAGTTACTCTGGGAGGCTTGTTTCGGGATTATCCACCAGATGACGAAGAAGGATTCCTTGAATTCGCTGAGAGTCTCGAGCATCCAGCATTATTTCAGGTGATTCACAAGGCAACACCCACTTCGGCCATTTTCACTTACCGATTTCCTGCTCATGTGTGGAATCACTATGACCGCTTAAGCGACTTGCCGGAGAATTTGCTCGTGATGGGAGATGCGTTGTGCAGCTTCAATCCGATTTATGGGCAAGGAATGACGGTCGCAGCACTGGAAGCTCAGATTTTGGGTCGATGTGTATCGGGAACCAGGCACTCGATAATCGACCTGTACCGAATTCAAGACAAGTACTTTCGCGGAATCTCAGGCATTACCAAAGCCGCTTGGGCGATGGCCACTGGCGCAGACTTGGCCTATCCCCAGGCAGACGTACGCAGGCCCTTTGGCTCGGGCGTGATTAACCGGTATGTCGAACACTTGATCACCCTCACCTGTTCAGACAAGAAGGCACTGATGGCATGGAACCAGGTGACCCAGATGAAGCGCCCCATGTCGACACTCTTCGCACCTTCCATTGCCACACGCGTTCTTCGACGAGCGGTCGCAGGCGGTCCGATGCCAAATAAAATCGAATAATCCAAGTCGAAATAGTCTGCCGGGATCGCAAAAGGACTAGCAGCAACCAATGCCGACGATGGAGGGGAAACAAGCAGCGGCTTGGATTGATGCCTGCGTGAAAAAAGCCGGGAAGCTTGAGGGTGTGGCCAAGGCGCTACGGAGAAAGGCTAAAACGAGAAACGAGTAGTAACCGCACAAGTCGCTACCACTACTTCAATCAGATCGCGCCAGTAGCGCTAGGCAAACCGACGGAAATCAGGGTAGGGAATTCAGGACTTCTTGGAGTTCAGTTCGTCGCGGACGATCGCTTCGATCACCGGCTTCAGTATTTCCCGCGTCACCTTCTGCAGCACCTCGGGATTCATCTTCCCAAGCACCCGGGCCACCAGTTCGTCCATGTTGGGTCCCGCCGCGGGTTCGGGAACAGCGGCAAGTGCTGCGCTGGATTCTGTTTGCGCCGCCACGGTTTCGGCCGGTGGTGCTTCGATTGCTTTCATTACTTCTTCGGAAGCCGCCGCCGGTGCCGCAGCGGGTGCCTCCCACGCATTCTCCCACTTGCTTGCCGGCGGCGCTTCGACGGCGATTTCCGCCGACGTGTCGATCGATGGTGGCGCTTCGGGGATCACGGGTTCCGGATCCGGCTCGTTATGACCGGAATAGGCCGAGGTTTCTTCCGCCGCCTGTGTTTCCGTATGCACTTCGGGATGCTCTGCGGTGTACGCGGAAAATTCCTGTGTTTCTTCGGTCGGCATTGCTGCCGTAGGCGCGTCCCACGTCGAAGCCAGCATTGATGCTCGCTTGGCCTCGGCTTCCCAGGAACTCTCTGGAACCGGTGCCCAATTTGCCGGCTCTGTCGCTTGGGCTTCTTCCACGGGAGCCGCTTCCGAGACCCCCTCGGACGAAGTTAGGCTTGCCGCCACCGTGTTTGGCAGTTCCGCGGGCGATGTCTCGTGCATCGCTTCTGTAGCGGGAGCAGGTTCTGTTTCAGCGACAACGGATTCTGTTTGCCGGGCGATCTTGTCTTCCACGCCCGCGGCCATTGCGGCAGCCCAGGCGTCCCCACTGAATGGCATCGGTGAATCCGCCGGCTTGGCCTCCAGCGTGGTTACGGCAGCGGCTTTCGTCTCTGCCGCCTCCAGAAGGCCGCTCTGTTTAGGCGCTGCCGCCCAGGATTCCGATCCATTGCTCTTCGCCGGTGAATTTCCGTGGAACGCTTCGTCGCGCCAGTCCGGAACTGGTTCCGCGGATTTGGCCGCGCGTTCCAGCTCTCCGTCCAAGCCCCCCGGCCGCCAACCGCCGCGCGGCGATTCTTCTTCCTCTTCTTCTTCCGGAACGTCTGCGGATTCTTCTTCCCATTCTTTGGGTTTCGCAAGTTCGATCATCGGTTTCGATGAAAAGACCGAGACATCCTCTTCTTCCGACGTCTCCAGCAAGCTGCCGAACGCCACCGGCTCCTGGCCGGCCGCAATCTTGACTTGCTCGCGCGGAGTCGCGAATTCTTCGAGCGGTTCCGGCGCAACTTCGGGAAGCTTTTCCGGCGCTAGCGCCGCAATTCTTGAGCCCACATTGCCACTGAGAATATCGGCGGTCGAGCGCGGAGGCGCCGCCGCTTTTTCCGGCTGGGCCGCAACACCCAACGGTACGCCCGCCCGCGCGAGGGCAGACTTCACCATCGAAATCAGCGGATCCGGCGGTACAAATGGCTTTTTCAGAACGCCATCGGCGCCCACCCGTTGCGCCTCTTGCTCATCCAGCGGATCGAACGCGCCAACCAGAAGAATCACCGGAATGTGCGCCAGCGCGGAGTCTTCCTTCACGTAACGGCACACTTCGTAACCATTCCGCACCGGCATGAACACGTCAGCGAGAATCAGGTCGGGTTTTACATCGGCAATCTTGCGGACCGCGGCTTCACCGTTGCCCACCGCGACAACGTCAATTCCCTGATCCTTCAGGGCTAAGCCGACCATCTTCTGGATGTTGCTGTTGTCATCCGCAACGAGTATTTTGGCCACCGAACTTCCTCCGGGCAGCGCTTGCCACCGACACTCCGAGATTCAAACTGTATTGGAGCACTCGGCTTGGTAGGCGTCAATTACCGGAAACCGGGGCTGTGTCGGAAGTGGCTATGCCTCGTTCCAATTTATAACCCTGTCCCAATGGCCATCCTGGCCCGGTCGCACCGCGGGTGCCTTACCAGGGGAGAAGCTTCTTTAACCCCTTCTTCTTGCTGCTCGATTCTTTCTGGCTCGAATTCTGCGTTTGGCTCGAAGACGCCGGCTGCGTGCTGTCCGCCTTACTGGCATCGCTGGACGACGTGGAAGCGTCCGCGGGCGCGCTGGGGTCTGTCGGGCTGCTGGTCGAATTGCTGTCAGTTCCAGACGGGTTTGCCGATCCCGGCTCGCCCGTCGTGGCGCCGTTGGGGTCCTCGGCAGTCGTGCCAGCGGGAGTCGGTTCTCCCGGTTTCACTACGGACACCACGCCAGTGCTGGGAGCTCCTGCCGGGCTGGTCCCGCTGGTGGACGCTCCGCCGCCGCTGGCCACCAGCGCGGTTGTCGCCTTGCCGCCGCTCAGAACATCGAATCCCGCCTGATCGCTGCTGTCCGCCTCCAACTGTGGTAATCCGCTTTGCGCGGCCATGTGCACGTCAGGACCCGGATGCATCATCCCAAGCGCCTTGTGCATCGGGCTTTCCTTCGGGCGCGGCGCATTCTGCTCGGCGGTCATCCATTCCACGGCCTTCGCATCCGGTTGCGGAATCGGCATCCCGAAATCCTTCAACTTCGTCTTGGCATCCGGCGCCTTTGCCGACAGCGGATAGTTCTTCACAATCTGTGCGTAGTAGCTGCCGGCGATGTCTTTCCGTTCACTTCTTTCGAAAATATCACCCAGCATCCACAGTGCGGTGTCCGACTTGCTGTACAGCGGATAACGCCGAACCAGCGGGATCAGACGGCCCGCCGCGGCCCGGCGATCACCCTTCACGTAATAGTAGTAAGCGATGCGGAACTGCCCGTCGGCAAGTACTTCCTGCACTTCCCGCAAATGTTGTTCCGCCTGCGGCGCCAGCGGATCCTTGGGATACTTCTTCAAAAAAGTCTGCAATTCTTCTTCGGCCGCCAACGCGTGCGTATTGTCGCGGTCCGCCTTGGCCATTTCGTTGTAATTGCACATGGCCACTTGCATCTGCGCATAGGCCGCCTCGGGCAGGAAAGGGAAGAAGACGATGAAATCCTTATACCCATTAATGGCCTGCGCGATGTTCGCGCTACCGCCCTCTTTGTAATAAGAATCCGCAATCGCCAGTTTGGCTTTTGCCAGGTATTCGCTGTCCGGATAGGTGTTGATCAGCGTCTGCATGCCCAGCCGCCCGACCTCGTGCTTGCCCTTCTTAATGTCGGCCAGGGCCTTATCGTACAGCTGCTTGTCGGGCTCCACGGTGTTGCTGCTGTCCGTGGACTTGTCCACCGGTTTCTTCTTATGAAAAATCTGGGCGGAGCACACGCTGGCGGAAAACACTGTCAGTGCGCACATGAGAAGAAGCGGAAATCGCCGCACTCTTCACCTCTCTTTGTCGGTTCCTCAAATCGCCGGAACTTTGGCTTGGCCTGGGATGCCCCCGTGTCGCCGGCGCGGACCACCTCAGTATAACCTGAACTTCGGGACAGGTTAGCCACCAACATTGCCCCTTCGTTCAGGGTGCCGCTGCCAGTTGGGATGCCGGGAACTCCCCCTGCGGTTTTCTCGGTGTCCCCTATTTCCCGGCTCCTCGGCCCGGCCCAATATCTTTTTCATCGTTTTGTCATACCGAACCTGCTCTACTGTAACTACAATGCTCTCATGCCTTTCGCTCCGGGAGGGAAAGGCCCAAGCCCATGGAAAAACGAAAATTTCTCTTTGTCTCGCTCTCCAGCCTGATTGGCGACATCGCCTGGCAGGTCGTCAAGGAAGGTCACGAAGTCCGCTATTACGTCGAAGCTGAAAAAGAACGCGATATCGCCGACGGCTTCGTTCCCAAATCCAGCGACTACGAAAAAGATGTGAAGTGGGCCGACATCGTCGTCTTCGACGACACCCTGGGCCAAGGAACCAAGGCTCACGCCTTGCGCGCCGCTGGCAAGCCCGTCATCGGCGGCACCACCTATTGCGACAATCTCGAAGACGATCGCTCCTTCGGCCAGGAAGAACTGAAGAAAGCCGGCGTCACCATCATTCCTTACCAGGACTTCGATTCCTTCGATCCTGCCATCGAGTTCGTGAAGAAAAATCCCGATCGCTACGTCATCAAACCCAGTGGCGAGGCCCAGAACGTCAAGCGCCGCTTGTTCGTCGGCGAAGAAGAAGACGGCAACGATGTCATCGGCATGCTCGAGGCCTATAAGAAAGCATTCTCCGATGAGATCAAGGTCTTCCAGTTGCAACGGCGCATCAATGGAGTCGAAGTCGCTGTCGGCTCTTTCTTCAACGGTAAGAAATTCATCACCCCTATCAACATCAACTTCGAGCACAAGAAGCTCTTCCCCGGCGAAGTCGGCCCGCCCACCGGCGAAATGGGCACCGCCATGTTCTGGAGCGAGCCCAACGCTCTCTTTAACCGCACACTCCTCAAGATGGAGCCGAAACTCGCTGAAGAAGGCTATGTCGGTTACATCGACCTGAATTGCATCGTGAACAACAACGGTATTTATCCCCTCGAGTTCACTTCGCGCTTTGGCTATCCCACCATCAGCATTCAGCAGGAGGGCATTCTTACCCCCATCAGCGATTTCTTTTGGGAACTGGCCAACGGATTGGAACCCAAGTGGCGCACGCGAAGCGGTTTCCAACTTGGCGTCCGCATCGTCGTCCCTCCCTTCCCGTTCGACGACGAAGCTACATTTGAATCGTTCAGCAAGAACGCGGCCATCGTATTCAAGCGCCCGGTCAACGATGGCATCCACATTGAAGACGTGAAGATCGTCAACAAGCAGTGGCTGGTGGCCGGCACTTCCGGCGTTGTTCTGATCGTCGTCGGCCTGGGCCAGACCATGAAACAGGCGCAAGCCCAGGCCTATTCGCGCATCAAGAACATTCTGATCCCCAATATGTACTACCGCACCGACATCGGCGACCGCTGGGTCGAAGATTCAGACAAGCTCCACAACTGGGGCTACCTCCGGTAAGCGGCGTACCGTGCAGCCCAGCACAACAGCAGGTGCCCCACACGCGTTAGGTGCAGACGGCAAGCCTGCGCCCATGAAGGTTGTGCTTGGGGTTAGCTTCAAACTTCACTAGCAATCGTATCCGAAGCTTGAATTCGGCCGGTGGCTCGCCCTAGTCCCTCGCGTAGGGATTTTCCTTTTCAATACCATTCCTTCGCTTGACGCGCAACCCGCACCGGCGTACACGTATTCACCCCGCCCCTTGCTATCCGGAAAACGGAGGAGGCCAACATGAAAATCGTGGTTATCGGCGGCACCGGACTCATCGGCTCAAAGCTTGTTCCCAAGTTGCGCGCACTCGGGCACGAAGCGATTGCCGCATCTCCCAATTCAGGAGTGAATTTTCTGACCGGCGAAGGCTTGGCTGACGCCTTGAAAGGTGCGTCGGTGGTCGTTGATGTCTCCAACGCTCCTTCCTGGGAAGACGCGGCAGTGATGAATTTTTTCGAGACCGGAACCGGGAATCTGCTCTCCCAGGGAGCGGCCGCGGGCGTTCGACATCACGTTGCGCTCTCGGTCGTGGGCTCAGAGCGCATGTTGGAGAGCGGATATTTCCGCGCAAAAATCGCGCAAGAAACTTCAATTCAAGATTCCCGCGTACCCTATACGATCGTTCGCGCCACGCAATTCTTCGAGTTCGTGAAGGGCATCGCAGACTTTTCCACACAGGGCAATGAAGTGCACTTGCCATCGGCGTTCATCCAACCGATGGCTGCCGACGACGTCGCCAGTCTACTAGCACATATGGCCACAGCTTCACCGGCGAATGGCACCGTGGAGATCGGTGGGCCGGAGAAGTTTCACCTCGACGAGTTCGCCCGCCAAGCTCTTACTGCATGGAAGGATCCGCGCAAGGTTGTGACCGATCCGAACGCGACATATTACGGCATTCCGGTGAGCGAGAACACCCTGATTCCCGGCGATGGTGCGCGGCTCGGCCAGACACGCTTCGAAACCTGGCTGCGCGCCCAGCCCGCAGCGAAAAAGGCCGCGGTTTAGCACGGGCACTGGCCAGTCCCACGGCGAAACCCGTCTCTAGCTTGGCCGGATATTTTGGTTCACGCGGAAGAAGTTCATCGGGTCGTACTTCTTCTTCACCTCGACGAGCCGCGCGTAGTTGTCTCGATACGTGGCCTGGACGCGTTCCTGGCCTTCGTCCATCATGAAGTTCACATACGCGCCGCCCGCCGAGAAGGGATGTAACGCTTCCCAATATTCCTTGCACCAGGCGGTGATCTTGCCAGCGTTCGCTGCATCAGGATCAATGCCGACGATTACCTCTGCAAGGAGCGCCTCGCGGAAACTGTATGCCGTGTCCTTCTTGCCTACGTGTTGTGGTGCACCGTTCACCGGATACAGGTGCATGGTGGAAAGCATGGTGGGGATCTTTGCGCCGTACTCGTGGTGCCGTGCAATAGCCTCGTCGCTGAGATCCGTGAAATTATCCGCGCGCCAATACCACTGCAGCCCGGGCACAAAGAGGCCATCGAACAGACCCTGCACCGCTGGAAATGGCGCCGGACCAACATGGTCGAGCAGCGGATGTCCCATCGTACGGATGGACTTGGTTGCTTCCTCCACCTCGTCCGGCGTGCCGGTGCAGCACCACACGATGCCACAGACCTTTTTCATGTGGAGATGCTCGGGAAACATCGGCGCCGGGGGAACCACTAAATACGCGAAGAATCCGCTCACCGTTTCTGGAGCCGTCTTGATGAAATCGCGGTAAGCCTTCAGCACGTTGGCCGATTCCTCGAGCGGCCAGAATGTCGGGCCGAACTGAACGACGCTCACCGGCTGCATGCGAAACTCAAATGATGTGACCACGCCGAAGTTTCCGCCCCCTCCTCGCACCGCCCAGAATAAGTCCGCGTCTTGCTTTTCGTTTGCGGTGATAAAGCGCCCATCTGCCAGCACCACGTCCACCGAAAGCAGATTGTCGATGGTCAGGCCATAGCGGCGGCTCAGATAGCCGATGCCCCCACCCAGGGTCAGTCCCGCTACTCCTGTCGTCGAGACGATGCCGCTCGGCACGGCCATGCCAAAAGCGTGAGTTGCGTGATCGACGTCGCCCCAGACACAGCCTGGCTCTACGCGAACGGACTTCTCGGCCGGGTTCACTCGAATGCCTTTCATCCGCGACAAATCGATGACCAGGCCGCCGTCACAGCTGCCCAGTCCCGCGCCATTGTGTCCGCCCGCGCGAATCGCCGTGAGCAGGCTGTTCTCGACACCAAACTTTACCGCCGCTATTACATCTGCCACGTCAACGCACTTGGCGATGAGCAGCGGACGCTTGTCGATCATACCGTTGTAGAGTTTGCGTGCGGCGTCGTAGCCCGGATCGGTTGATCGAATAAGTTCACCGCGAAAGGTAGCCTTGAATGGGTCGAAAGTT
>Ga0335077_10005835_pt1 | contig 15156 bp, 9 predicted proteins | sample Lox_Sample_31_FD_207151 | JGI IMG/M metagenome (GOLD analysis project Ga0335077, IMG submission 207151) | Soil microbial communities from Loxahatchee National Wildlife Refuge, Florida, United States - Lox_Sample_3.1 | ecosystem: Environmental > Terrestrial > Soil > Wetlands | place: USA: Florida... | reverse complement strand
TCTCCGTCATTCCGCGCCACCAGCTCTCATAGCTGCTGATTTCTCCTTCATGCGGCGGAACGAACCAGGCGACCTCCTTCGGCGCGGTGGGGTTGGAAATATCGAAGACGCGCACTCCCGCATTAAACCAGGTGATCGCGATGATCTCGGGCCGCGAGGCGCCGGGCGCCAGCCAGCATTGGGTATTGTGCGAGCCGAATCGGCCACGGGCAAAACAAAAATCGGAGTAGGGAGCATCGGGCGGCGCGGCCGGGCGAGGGAATAATCCGATAATTTTCGGGTTGCGGGGATCTTTCACGTCCACTACGTACGGCGTGTGATACACCTCGCGGCAATCGGCCTCGAGCGCCTCATGGGCCGCGACCACCAGGTTCTGGAGCCGCGGATGGGCGGTGTCGGAAATGACGGGGTAGCAGGTATGGAATGGGATGGTCCCGAGCGCGTTGAACTCGTACTGCACGTGCCCGAACGGCTTGGGGTGCTTGATATCGGAGAGATCCATCACATACATCCCGAACGCTCCGAAGCCGCCGTAGCCCACATTGCCGCCGTCCTCAACGCGCTTGGGCACGCTCAGCGCGCCGTGGTTCCCTGTCCAGGAAGTCTGGTCGCCGGCGAAGATGTACTTCTTGTACTCGGCTTCCTCGCCCAGTCGCTGGCCGGGAACCCACCAGCGCGAGACCTCCTTCACCTTCGCCGGATCGGACATGTCGACGATCATAATCGCGTTGCTATACGGCCGCTGGTGATTCTCCATCCGCAATTGGTCGTCCCAGCCGCAATCGAGATAGGCATACTGGCCGCCATCGTAAAAGTTGTGATGCGTGCCGTTGCCCTTTTCGCCGGTATTGAACTCCTGCAGCAGCTCGGGCTTCATGGGGTTGGTGATGTCGTAGTTGCGAATGCCGCGCAGTCCTTTAAAATTGACGGAACGGTCGCGCAGTTCCTTGTCGTACTGGCCGTGCGGGAACTCGGGCGTTGCCGAAGTGAGCGGCGCTGCTGCCGTACACATCATGAGCCATTTTTTGAGCTTCGTGTTGTAAACCACTGCGCCCGGGCCTCGGGCTAGACCCTTGTTCATGACGGCCGGATTCTTGGGATCGCTGACATCCAGGAATCCTCCGTTGGCGGGCAGCAACCGTTGCTTGCCGCGAGCCCACATCGCCATGAGCGGCTCTCCTCCGGCGATAGTCGAGCCCGGTACATGTGCGATTACTTCCATGTTGTGGCTGTACTGTTTCTTGTCGAGATAATCGAGTGCGCCCGCGGCCAATGGCATGTTGGGGCTTCCTGAATTGGGCAGGAGCCCGGTCACTTGCGCACGCGCAGCGGCGCCAGCGCCGAGCACCGCACCCGCGGCTGTCTTTAAAAGAGATCTTCGGCTGAAATCAGAATTATTCATGATGCTCCCTGCTAATTCACTGGAACGAACTTCTGGATGCGCTTGCCCGTTTCTACTTCGCCCGTATATAGGTTGCCGTGTGAATCCATGGCGGCGATATGCAGCCAATGAAACTGGCCCCCAGCGCGGCCCGCGTGTCCGATCTTGTTCACTACCGCGCCGGTGTCGCGGTTCAGCATCCAGACCACGTTGTTCATGATGTCGGCCACAAACATGTATTTCTGCTGCGGGTCGGGGGAGAAGCTGATGGAGCCGACCGATCCCCGCTCCAGCGTTTGGTTCGCCACCGGGAATTCCTTTACGAACTTGCCCTGCTTGGTGAAGACCTGAATCCGATCGCCGCCGCGGTCGCACACGTAGACGAGGCCGTCTTTTGAAATTTGGACGCAGTGGACCGGCGAACGGAACTGCTTGGCCGGCGGCCCGGTGGGATCGTGATCCGGAGCGGGGTTGTTATTGATTTCGCTCAAAGGAATGCCGTACGCGCCCCAGCCGCGCTTGAACGCCCCGGTTTCGGTGTCGAAGACAATAACGCGCTTGTTGAGGTATCCGTCGGCGATGTAAATTTCGTGAGCATTTTCGTCCAGCGTCGCCCCCGCAACGCCGCGGAGCAGGAGATTGGTTTGCTGATTGTCCTGCTTCTGCTGCTGGGCGGTCTGGCCTTCCGCCAACTTCGGCCCACGATGGCCGAACTCGGAGATAAACTTCCCGTCGCTGGTGAATTTAAGCAGCGTGTCGCCTGCCCCGGCGCCTCCCAGCCAGACGTTTCGCTCCTTGTCGACGAAGATCGTATGCTCAGAACTCGGCCAACCTGGCGCGTAGCCTGGGCCGCCCCATGACTTGAGAAGATCGCCTTCATTGTTGAACTCAAGCACGGCAGGCGGCGCAAAGCAGCACTCGGCCGCGGGCGGATTCAGGATCGCGAAGTTTTCAGTCTTGTCGAAATCGCGCGGACGGTTGAGGACCCAGATGTGGTCGTCCTGATCGACGAATATGCCTGTGACGGATTCGAGGATCCAGTTATTCGGCAGTTGCTTGGGCCACGTTGGGTCGTATTTGTAGGTGGGATCTTTGGCGCATACTGTTGAACCAAGAGCTGCAACCAATATGCACATCGACAGTTTTATAAACATCCAGCCTCCTCACTGCCCCACCACCAGAACTGAAAACGTACCCGGGAGGATCGGCGGCCGTGGGCGCGGGTTCTCGGGCGTCGGAGCTGGCGTTGGGCCGAAATTAGCCACCGACAAGTATACTCGACCTGTCTTGCGATCGAGCGCCATAGTTCTCGCGCCTGGTTGCGTCTTCACGTTTTCGACGGGTGTGTACTTGTCGGGAGTGTCTTCGTGGAAGACCGAAAGCGCGCCATCGCCCGCGCCGGTGGAAAACAAGATTAGGCGCCTATCGGGATCGAACTCGGTGGCATCCACGCCCCTGCCAATCGGTAGCATGGTCACGATGCGGCCGGTATTGCCGTCCACCACGGTCATGACACCGCTTCGGCATCCGATGAAGACTCGTTCTGTCTTGCGATCCATGTCCATGCTGCTGGGTTGCTCGCACGGCGCCAGCGGCCAGGTGTCCAGCACCTTCAGGGCTTGCGCGTCGAGGCGCAGGACGGTATTGCGATCCTGCATGTTCAGGAACACGTGTCCGGCGTCATCCGAGGCCAGGTGCTCGGTTCGGCCGCCAAGGTTCTCGATCGTGCCGGCGATTTTTCCAGTCTTGGCTTCGATCGCCGTAACGCGCTTGCTGCCACGATCGGCTGTGAAGATTCGGCGCGTCTTGTGGTCGAAGATAATCCCATTCGGATCGTCTCCCACCGGCACCTTATCAATGACCGCGAGCGTCTTGAGGTCAAAGATAGTGACCGACCCAGGGTCGCTGGCACTGATGTAGCCGCGGCCGAGGTCCTTGACGATCGCGATGCCGTGAACATCACTGCCGGGAATTTTCCCGACGATTGCGCCGGAATCGAGGTCGAGCACCACCACTTCGCGGTCGTGAGAAACGTAAAGCCGGCGAGCATCGGAGTCTACAGTGAGGTAATCCCATCCGTAGTCGCCCGGGATCGGGATCCTCTTGATGACGTGGTATCCGCCCGCCGCCGCAAGAGCGCATAAAAACAAAAGCCCTCCGCCGATGAAGCGGAGGGCTGTAGGCTTTTCCATTTAGAAGATTAACTTGAGACCTAATTGGATCGCGCGCGGGCCCCCCGATCCGAGCACCGGGTTGGAACTGGTCACGTCGGGCGTTTGCGGCCGGAAACCAAACAACGCTCCGGCATCCGCGGAAGGATCGGTATACGTATTATCGCCGCCCGGTCCTCCAAACGGATTCGAGATGTTCGGGTGGTTGAAGACGTTGAAGAACTCAGCGCGGAACTGGGCCTTGTAACGTTCCTTGAAGGTCCAGGCCTTGGTCACCGAGAAATCCAGGTTGACGTAGCCGGGCCCGCGGAAGACGTTGGGGCCGAGGGTGCCGTAGCTTCCGAAGGCGGGCGGCACCAACACTGAGCTTCCGACGGCGTAGCAGCCCAGGTTGGCCAGTGAGGCGACAGCCAATTTGCCCATGGCTTGGGATTTCGCCAAGCACGCGGAATTGCTAGTGCCGGCGAAATACGGAATCCCGCCCTGAGGAATGCCATCCGCTACGTTCGTGTTCTGAAAATTCTTAGTGGTCTTAAAGTCCGACGGATTTCCGAAGAAGTCCCAGCTTTCGCCATTAGTCGCCTGAGCTCCTATCTCGTTTGTTCCGCTGAAGTCCGTAGACGCGTCGTTGACGCCCCACGGCAGACCGCTTTGCAGGCTGAGTATCCCGTTGATTGACCAACCCTGGAGGATCTGCCCCGGCGATTTAATTCCCGGGATGCGGTAAGTGGAAGAAAAAGTAAAGCGATGTGTCAGGTCGAACTCGCTATTACCGTACAGGTTCCGTACGTTGGTGCTATCGATTGGCTGAATGTAGCTCCAGTTGTCGGGGGACATGGCGAGCGCATGCGACCATGTATAGCCGAGTACATAAGAGAATCCATGCCAATCCCGCTGCGTCACCGAGACCTGGAGGCCATGGTAGTTGGAAAAATTGTTGTTCGACACCCAATTGATGTAGCTCAAATACGGGAACTTCGCATTGAAGGGCCGCGCTGCTTGCTCAGCGTCGGCGTCGGGCTGGCAAACGTCAGGATCATATCCGCTGGCCAGGCACTGGCCGGCCGGACTGTTCGGGTTCGCGGGATTTCCCCAACCTGGGCTGAAACCATTCACCTTCTGCGGCTGGTTCAAGTCCGTCAGTCCGAGCAATTTGATTCCGCGATTGGCGACATAAGCCACATCAATGGACAAATTGTTGGTGATGGCGTGCTGGACATCCAGGCTCCACTTGGCGACATAGGGAGTGCGTAAATTGCGATCGGTCGCCAATATGGTGCACTGGCCCGGAGTCACGCCGTTCGCTAGTGTCACTGTCCCATCGCCGCAGGCCGGTGATGCCGAGAACAGCGGGTTGTTAGGACCGTTGTTCGCCCACGCATACTTTACGCTTCCCGGCGTCGTCGCGGATCCGAGTTGACCGCCTGTCAGGGAGACAGCGCCAACATTAATGGTCCCTCCAGCGGTGCCGAGCGACTTTCCGTTCGCGTAAAGAGGAACGCCGGTCGGAATGGTGCGAAGACCGTAAACGTTGCCCAGATTCATGAACGCGTCATAGCTGAATTGTTCGAAGAAGATTCCGCCTGACGCGCGAATCACAGTCTTGCCATTGCCCCTGACATCCCATGCAATTCCTAACCGGGGTGCGAAATTGTTGTGATCTCCATTGAAGATGGACCCAATCTGCTTGCCCACCTGAACCAAGCCGAGGCTCGGATCGAAGTTTCCCTCCAGATTGTTGGCCTCCGTGGGAACGGTATTTAGTTCGTAGCGCAATCCCAGATTTACCGTAAGGCGAGGTGTCATCCGCCAGTCGTCTTGCACATAGAAACCGTACGCCTGGTTGGCTAGATCGCGCGAGAAGTCGCCCCCGCTGTACCGCATGCGATTCATGTTGCCGGCGAAGAAGGCCTGCAAACTGGCGAACCGCGGATTACCCTTCGTGTTGGCGGTGACGTTGCTGGTGCTCTGAAGAGCGAGTATGTCGACGCCGAACTTGAACGAGTGGTTCCCGTGGAGAATCGAGACGCCATCGGTAAACTGGTACACGCCATCCGGGCCGACCGTCTTGGGCCAGTTCAAGCCAAGCTGATACGAGAAAGCGCCCGTGAAATTGATCAGCGGCAGTCCGAAATAGGCAGGACTCGTCTGTCCGGTATAGATGTGGTAGGTGCTGCCATTGTAATTGTAATTGGCAGGATTTTGCGTGGCATCGCCACTTTCGAAAACCTGATAGTAATGCGAATATCCGGCCCGGAATGAGTTTACGGTGCTGGAACTGATCACCCAGGTCCAATTCCCTGAGCCGACTTGCGAGCGGGCGTATTGGTTGGTCAGCCAAGGCTCCGCGATTTGAAGGGTCGGGTTATCCGCAAAGATTCCAGACCCAGGGCTGATGAAATACATCCCGTTCAGCGAATGCTTTTGGTTGATGGCGTAATCCATTCGGATCAGCCCGGAGTCGATCGTGTTGTTGCTGGCCAGCGACGTGTTGATGCTGGTGCCATTCGTCCCAGGATTGGGCAGGAACAGGCCAGGATAGTTAGAAAGCGGCGTGCAGTTTGTGCTCAATCCGGCCAGTTGCGCGCTCAGGGCGGTGAGGGTTCCAGCGGTCTTGGTCGCATTACAGGCGCTGATCAGGTTCGTAGTGGCAGATCCAACTCCGGCCGCCGTGATCGGCACATCATGTTGAACCGGATTGCCGATGGCGTACTGCTGCCGTTCAAAATTCGCGAAGTAGAAAATTTTGTCTTTTTTAATCGGCCCTCCGACCGTACCGCCGTACTGCTCCAGTTCGACTGGGGATACCGGCGAACCCGGCGCCGTGAAATAATTCAAAGCGTCCCAAGAGCCGTCGCGGCCATACGCATAAGCAGTTCCGTGAATCATGTTGCTCCCCGATTTCACGCCAACGTTGACGACCGCGCCCGGCTTCCACCCGTATTCGGCGCTCGGATTCTGCTGGGTCTTGAATTCATCAATAGCGTCAATCGGCAGGATGGTTCCGGCATCGCCCGCGGCCATCACCGCGTTCATCATGCTCTGCGCCATCCAGGGATCGTTGCTATTGATGCCGTCCACCATGAAGTAGTTGTCGTGCGGGCGGCCGCCGTTGGTGCTGTTGGTCCAGCCGGAGTTGCCGGGATATTTCGACACGCCAGGCCGCAGGTCAATCAGGTTCTCGAAGTTCCGGCCGTTCAGCGGCAGGTCATTAATCACCTGGTTCTGCAGCGTGCCACCCAGTTCGGCGTTGTTCGTTTCGATGAGCGGCACCGCTTCGGTGACGTTCACAACCTGGGTCTGCTCACCGGGTTGCATGGTCAGATCGACGCGAATATCGGCTGCGACCTCCAGCGGCACGTTCTGGCGTTCGACGGTCTTGAAGCCCTTGTATTCGGCGCGCACGTTATACGTGCCTGGAAGCAAATTGGGAGCGTTGTACGCGCCAGCCGGATCCGTCGTCAGAGTCCGGGATGTACCCTTTTGAACGTCTAGGATCGTGACCGTGGCGCCGGGAATCGCAGCGCCGCTCTGGTCGACGACCGTCCCTTGAATGCGGCCAGCGCTGCCTTGCGAGAAAAGATTGACAGTTGATAGAAGCGCCAATACGGCGCTAAGAATCGAAATAACCGTTACGCGCACACCAAAGCGTAGAGAGTCCACGAGGACCTCCTTTCACGTTGTTCTTTGATATACCGAGAACCTGAAAATTGGATGAAGATGTAACGGACGAAGGGAAGTGGAGGGTAGAAAAAAGGCGGGGATTTGCCTCCCCGCCTAGGATTAAAGCCGGCAGTTATTTCCAGGCCGAATAGACAGGTTTGCTAACCAAGAATGCTTGGTTCACGCCAGCGCGCGGCTTGAATTTTTGCACGCGTCCGCTATCCACTTCCGCGACGTAGAAGTTGCCGTCCTGATCCACGCTGAATCCATGCACGCCCCAGAACCCGCCTGGGAAATCGCCCCATACGCCGAACGCATACAGGAAGTGCCCTTCCAGATCGTAGTGCAGCATCTTCGAGCTTCCGCGATCGAAGGCCCACAAAGTACGGTCCGCGCCGATATAGAGCAGATGAATATCGGAAGGCTCTTCGCCGAAGCCCCACTCGTAGAGATATTTTCCGTTGTCGTCGAAGACCTGGACGCGGTGATTGCCTCGGTCATTCACAAACACCCGGCGTGTCACAGGATCAACGGCGATGCCGTGAACGTTGTTGAAATATCCGGGGCGCTTATCGTTCGGAGGATTGCCCTTCTGGCCCCAATCCATCAGGAACTTGCCGTTCTTGTCGAACTTCGCGACACGCGTGCCGTTGTAGCCGTCGGCCACGAACATCGTACTGTCGGGCAGCCAGGCGATATAGGTCGGCCGGTTGAAGTGTGTGCCGTCGGCGCCCTTCACGGTCGGAGTGCCAAGCGTCTGGACAAGTTCTTTGCCGTCATGGCTGAACTTGTAAATCGCGTGCATGTGGTCGTCGACGAGCCACACGTGTTTCTCGGGATCGTAAGGATTAATGGAGACGAAGTGCGGCCGTTTAGTGATCTTGTCCCACTGTGTCCAGGTTTCAACGATGTTGCCGTTACCGTCGACCACTGTCAGGGTATGCTCCCACTTGGCGTCTACGCCGACGGTACCCTTCCACAGCTTCGGACCATCGTCGGGATCTTGACCGGTGCCGCCTGCTCCAGGCAATGCCGATACCGTGGCATCGCGCCAGGGCAAACGCCCGATCGGGAACTGAATGCTCGGACCAAATTCGGGAAGCAACTTCGTCTGGGGCCGCTTGATGTTCGGCAACTCACCGCGAAAGACCAGGAAGATCCGGTTGGGATTCTCGGCGTAGATGCCCTGGCCCGCGCCCCAAGTCCATTTCTCGTTGCCTGGAAGAGTGCTGATGTCTTTCGGCCAGTCCTTCACGATCTCGTACGGACCGAAAATGTCCTGTCCGCCTTTTTGGCCCGGAATGGCGGCGAAACCCGTGCCGGGCGTATCTTTGGCTTGCACCGGGCGCGCCGTTCTGTTTGCTACCAAGCCAACGGCGAAGCCGGCGCCGACAAGCAATAATCCGACGAAATATTTGCGCATCATTTTGCTCTCCTTGCTCACGCTCAATTAAGCAGGGATCATATCACTAGCCTGCATTGGCAGGCAAGCGATGTAAACTGAAATGAGCCAATAGGCGAACGTCAGCGTGGAGGCATAGATTATGGACTCCTTGTTGAAGCTAAATCGGCGCACGTTAGTCCGCTTAGGACTGCTTTCGGCGAGCGCTGCACCATTTTCGCGCGCGTTATACGCTCAAGACGCCGGACCGGACAGCGGCAGCGTAGGGAAAATCGGCGGGCGGGCGGAATCCGAGTTGTTCCTCGGCAAAGGACTTCCCGGCGGGGGCCAATTGGAGATCCGGCTTTCAGCGACTATCTACACCAGTGACCCGGATGCCCTCGAAGTCGCTCAACGCATGAAGCCGTTCAACCTGGATTCGTGGGTCACCGAGTGGACGCGCGTTGCTGAGCGGAACGAGCAGGAAGCCGATAAGCTAGCAGCCGAAGGACGCAAGGTCACCGCGAACGAATATTACCTGCGAGCTTCCAATTTCTATCGCGAGGCTGCCTGGCCCCAACCGGTGACCGATCCGCGCATGCTTCCGTCGTACAAGAAAATGCGCGAGACCTTCGACAAGGCTTGGAAGATGACCCGCCCGCCTTTCGAGCGCGTTCAAATTCCTTACGAAGGCACGATGCTGGAAGGTTATTTCCGGAAGCCGAATGGTCCGGCGGGAAAACGTTTTCCAACCGTCATTCCATTTCAAGGCGCGGACACGATGGCGGAAGCTACCATTCTCGGCGGCGCGGCGTACGCGGCCCGCGGAATGGCGTACTTAGCTGTCGACTTTCCAGGACAGGGAGGCGCGTTGCGTCTGAAAGATCTGCATCTGCCGGCGGACACCGAGCGAATCGCAAAAGCGATGATCAATTACCTCGAAACCCGTCCCGACGTGGACGCGACGCGAATCGGTATGCAAGGAATCAGCATGGGCGGTTATGGCGTTCCTCGTTCAGCCAGCGGCGAGCCGAGAATCAAGGCCGCCATGATGAGCAGCGGGTCTTTCTGTCTGCAGCAGGACATTTTCGATTACTACCCGCCGATTCAGGAACGGCTGCGTTGGATCGTCGGCGCCAAGGATTTGGCCGATGCTCGCAAGAAACTCGCCGATTACACGCTGGAAGGTAGAGCCAATCGGATCGAATGCCCGATGCTGATCGGCTACAGTAAAGACGACCGCATCATGGATCCCCAAGGCGCCTACCGGCTATATCAGGCGGTCACAAATGCCAAGCGCGAAATGATCGAAGGTACCGGGCACAACCAAGCTTCCAATGCGGGTGGTCCCCGAGAGCGGCGCGCGCCGGTGTTTCCCGATTGGGCGGCCAAGCACCTGGTGACAGAGAGCTAACATCGCCTGTTCATGTCCGAAAACCGCTAGTATCGCTGGAGGCCATCCGGCATACTGGAGGCATGGATACCGACGCTTGCTATCGAGCTGTAAAGGCGCGCGATCCCCGGTTCGACGGGCTGTTTTTCACCGCCGTGCGGTCGACACGGATTTTCTGCCGCCCGGTTTGCCCAGCCAGGACTCCACACCGGCGCAACGTTGAATTTTTCTCGAATGCCGCTGCAGCGCAAGCCGCTGGATACCGGCCCTGCTTGCGCTGCCGACCCGAAGTTTCACCCGATGCACCGGCGTGGGCCGGCACATCGACGACAGTGAATCGCGCGCTTCGCTTGATCGAGGAAGGCGCGCTGGATCACGGATCGACGGCCGACCTGGCCGAACGTTTAGGCCTAACCGATCGCCACCTCCGCCGTCTGTTCATTGAGCATCTCGGCACGCCGCCGATTGTGGTTGCCGAGAGCCGGCGTACGCTGTTTGCGAAGAAGTTGATCACGGAAACGAGTCTGCCCTTTATGGAAATCGCGTTCGCATCGGGATTTGCCAGCCTGCGGCGCTTTAACGAAGCGATTCGGAAGGTTTACGAGCGCAGTCCTCGCGAGCTCCGGCGCGTAACGCCGCCGCAAGGCCAGAGCCTCGGCGCGGTCGAGTTGAAGTTGCACTACCGGCCACCTTATAACTGGAATAGTTTTCTGGCGTTCATCGGCCCGCGGGCCATACCCGGCCTGGAAGAAGTGAGCGCTAACGGTTACCGGCGCGGTAAAGTTTCGATCCGGAACAATGCCGCGGGCAACTATCTCATAGCCTCCATCGGCCCGGCCGGGACCAAGAACCTGCGGCGAATCACTGAGCAAATCCGTTTCTTCTTTGATCTGCGCGCGAACACAAGTGAGATCGCTCAGCAGCTGAGCAAGTCTCCCATCCTAAAGACAATCGTGCGTAAGCATCCTGGCCTCCGGCTGCCCGGTTGTTGGGACCCGTTCGAAATGGCCGTGCGCGCGATTCTCGGACAACAGATCACGGTGAAGGGCGCCAGTACGCTGGCAGGCCGGTTGGTGGCCCGTTTTGGCGGTCTCAAAGCCGAAATTCTCGCGGAGGCGGATCTGGCACCTATCGGACTGACAAAAGCACGCGCTGAGTCGGTGCGCGCTTTTTCGCGGGCGGTGTTGGATCAGCGGATTCGTTTTGATGCGTGTCTTTCCAGTAAAGAATTCATTGAGCGCATGTGCGAGTTACCGGGCATCGGGCCTTGGACTGCGAATTACGTCGTCATGCGCGGGCTGGGCGACCCGGATGCGTTTCCGGCTTCGGATCATGGTTTGCTCCGCGCGGCGGGCGTATCGTCTTCGCACCGGTTAGAAGAGCTCGCCGAGAGTTGGCGTCCCTGGCGCTCGTACGCCGCGCTGTATCTGTGGGAATCACTGAGAAACGAGGATTAATATGTTGCTTCATTACGACGAGTTCGCCTCCCCGATCGGCCGCATTCTGTTCGCGGCCGATGGCGGGGCGATCTGCGCCTTGGATTTTGAGGATTACCGCGAGCGGATGAAGCGTTTGCTAGCGCGTCGATTCTCACGGCTCGTGTTCCAGCGCCACTCCGACCCGCTGAATCTCAAAGACCGCTTGCAGGCCTATTTCGACGGGGACATCTTTGCCCTGGAAGGCATCGTCGTCCACTCGGGCGGAAGTGCATTTCAGGAACAGGTCTGGAAAGCCCTGCGGACAATCCCGGCGGGGGAAACCATGACCTACGGGCAACTGGCGAATCGCATCGCACGCCCGCAGGCAGCACGCGCCGTCGGGCATGCGAACTCGCTCAACCCGGTCGCTATAATCGTGCCGTGCCATCGCGTCATTGGGGCTTCATCGGCGCTCACTGGTTACGCAGGCGGATTAGAGCGAAAACGGTGGCTGCTGGAACACGAACGGACCGCCGTCGGGAGCCGCGCCTTGCTTCAGTTCGTCCATGCAAGTCCGAGCGCGTAGGTGCCCGATCCCGGCTGGACCTCGGGCATCACCTGCGGCTTCAGCCAACCGTGGTGATGGATGGCGTGGTCCTGGTGAGTCTTCCAGACGTAGCGCCCGATGAACCAGCCCATCGCCCCGCCGGCAACCAAATCGGACGCGTAGTGTTGCTGCGCGGCAAGCCTGGATATGGTGACCACGCTAGCCAGGGCGCAGGCCACGATCGGAACGAACTTGGTATGGCCGTACTCGTAAGAGATCACCGAGGCGAGCGACCACGTTTCAATGGCGTGGCCGGATGGAAAGCTGGCTCCGCCATCGAAGAAATTTCCTTGATCGTCGCTGGCGTTCGGCCGATTCCTTCCGGCGATCGGCTTTAGCACGGACACGACGATCAGGCTATCCAGCAGCGCTTCTGCGCTGAGAATGCCGGTCTCACGCGCCTTCGGATCGTTATCCAAAACGCCGAATCCGTAGAATCCGGCAACAATCGGCAACAATGTGTAAGCTGCTCCAATCTTGGAGATGTTGTTACCCCAAGTGATCTGGCCTTTACTGTTCTCGAACACGGTTGATGTCTGGTGGTCGGTGGCGATGAAAGCCGCGGTTACGGCGCCAAATCCGATCCACCATTTGGCGTCCTCGGCATGCATATGAAACGGGCTGGTCCAGATCTCCTTCTGATCAAGTAAAACGTTGCCACCCAACTTCCAGAGGAGTGGTTTCACGCTCTCGGTGTCGCCTGGATAGTAAATGCGGTCGCGAGAGTCCTCGAGAGCATTGGGATGCTCGGCAGGCGGAGCCTCGATCTGCGCGTTAACCTCCCACCCCGCCAGTGTGAAGGTCACAAGAAAAAGTATCTGTTTCAAACCGGGTCTCCCGTCGAAATATAGACCCCGGGAGGCCCGGAAATTCCACAGATGAACGTTACAACGAACGCAGGAAGTTCAGGATGTCCTGCTTTTGCGTAGTACTCAGGACATTGAACTGGTCAATTACCTTGTTGGCCTCCGAGCCGCAAGTGAAGGTTTGCGATGACGGCTGAAAGAGCTCGTTACCGACCGTAAACCGCAGAAAGCTCTGCGAGATTGTGCAATCAAACGGCTGGCTGGCGTGCGCCTGAATCGCCTTCAATAAGTCGGACGTCCGCCCGTCGTGCAGGAAGTATAGACGTTGGCCTAAGCCCCAGAGCGGCGCTGTGCGAAATTCGTCCGGGCCGGCGGCGCCTTGATTGATGCCATCGGCAAGGTTCGAACCCATGTGGTGGACGGCGAAGTCGGAAAAGGGATGGTATTGCACATTGGACATGCCCGTGTACTGAGAGGCGCCAGTGGTAAGCGTAGGCGTGTGGCAGAGTGCGCAGCCAACGCTGCTGAACAGCGCCTGGCCGTTCAATTGGGAGGCAGTGGACGTGGCCGGCTTTGGCGGCGCGCTGAGGCGCATGAAGATCGCAAAGTTGGTTACGTCCGAACTGGTTCCGTTGGGATTGGTGTAATCCTCCGGCGAGCTGTTGAAGACGCAGCCGGCCACTGCGGACCGTTCATTCATGAAGACTTCGTTCGATACCCCCTGCTCCACGTTGTACGCTTCGCCGGAGAAAACGAGCAGAGACTTGTTCTGGGCCTTCCATCCGAAGCGCGTGACCGTTCCATCGTTGCCCGAAATGTTCAGCTTTCCAGCGATCCCCAGCCTCGCCTTGTCGAATGAACTGGCGGCCAAATTGGCTTGCAGAACCGCATCCGGCGTGTTCTCAACCAGGCCAAGCCCGAACGTAGGAGTAGGAATCCTGAAGATCACATTGTTGATCGCTAGTTGGCTCGCGAAATCCGGCTGGGTTAGATTGCAGCCCGGGGCATCGATCCGTCCCCTAATCGTGAACAGGCCATGCACCCCACCGTCGAGAGCGGCGCTCGCTTGGCCAGACACGGACACGAAACGCGCTTCTCGTACGGGCCCATCGCGCGTGATAAAGGAGGGGACGGTATTCATCGCGCCATGCAGCGTGGCCAACGCCACCTGCGGGTTGGGAACTGGGCTCTGCGGGCTCTTCATTCCTGGACTGCTGCCGCCGACGGCCGGCTGAGCGTGGCACATGGCGCAACTATTTCCGTTGAAGGTGGGGCCCAAACCGGTGCCGTCTTCCCCGGGGATCTTTCCGGATACTGAATCGATTTCTTCGAAAGTATCGAGCGCTTTGTTGAAGAACGCTTGTTCCATGCCAGTCAGAGTGGGGTAGAAGCCGCCGGCGCCGGCTGGCCCCGGCCGAGGCCCCGGATCTACCTGGGCATTGAGACAACTTGCGCCCAGCGCGAGCGTCGTGATGCAAAAAATACGGATATAGGACATTGAGTTCTCCTTTTCGGGCTCACAAGAAAGTTTTGAAGCTTTGGAGAAACTAACATCCAACCGGAAACCCAACAATCGAGGAATCGCTGTACGACTATGCTAATGCGCCTACAGTTTGGCCCAAAACGAGTAAGGAAATGATAAGCGCGCTGAAAAATTGAACCGATTGGCTTACAGCGGAAACTGTACGGCAGCTATAAGGAGAACACCAATTGCGAGGAAAACTGGAATAGGGCGCGCATGAAAACGCGCCCTACGCCGCGTCGTTCGGAATCGACCCTGGAGTTGTGATGTCTTGGTCCCCTTCTCATCGGGGTGCCCCAAGGTCTTACCGAAGCGATCTTATCACGAAACTTTCTCGCCGATGGCTTTGGCCTGGAGAAATTGAAGCAGGTAGTCCGGTCCGCCGGCTTTGGAATCCGTGCCGGACATATTAAAGCCGCCGAACGGGTGCGCGCCCACCATCGCACCGGTGCACTTGCGATTGATGTACAGATTGCCCACGAAGAACTGCTCGCGGGCTTTTCGAATCTTATCGCGATTCTTGGTAAACACCGCGCCCGTCAGGCCGTACTCGGAGTCGTTAGCCAGCTCGATGGCGTGATCGAAATCGCGCGCCTTCGTGACGGCCAGCACGGGCCCGAAGATCTCTTCCTGAAAAATGCGGGCCTTCGAATCGACGTCGGCGATTACCGTCGGCTCGACGAAATAGCCATCGCCGGCTGCCCTGGATCCGCCCGCGATCAGCCTGCCTTCTTTCTTTCCGACGTCGATGTAGCTCAGAATGGAGCGCATCGCTCCTGCGTTGATCACCGGGCCCATGTAATTGTCCGGCTGA
>Ga0335077_10005834_pt1 | contig 15156 bp, 7 predicted proteins | sample Lox_Sample_31_FD_207151 | JGI IMG/M metagenome (GOLD analysis project Ga0335077, IMG submission 207151) | Soil microbial communities from Loxahatchee National Wildlife Refuge, Florida, United States - Lox_Sample_3.1 | ecosystem: Environmental > Terrestrial > Soil > Wetlands | place: USA: Florida... | reverse complement strand
GATGTTGCGAAATCGCGCGAGGTAGATGCCGCTGGGACGATTGCCAAACGGCATTTTGTCTTCGTGGCCAGAAAAAGTGCCGCTGGCGCCGCTGCCCATGTGATGGTCCATGAGGTTGTGGCCAAGTTCGCCGCTGGAGTTGGCAAGGCCGTTGGGAAATTCGGGCGTGGCGGAGTTGAGCAGAATGCGAGTGGATTCGAGAGTAGAGGCGCAAAGGAAAAAGATGCGAGCGTTGAATTCGAGAGGGGCCTTGGTTTGCGCGTCGATGACGCGAACGCCGTTGATGCGCCGCGTGGTCGAATCAAAGACGAGGCTGTGAACGACGCTGTAAGGGCGAATCGTCAAGCGGCCAGTTTTTTGCGCGGCGGGAAGCGTGGAGCTGAGGCTGCTGAAATAAGAACCGGTGATGCAGCCTCGGTGACAATAGCCGCAGTAATGGCAGGCGGCGCGGCCTTTGTGGACGCGCGTCAGCACGGCGACGCGGCCGACGGTCATAGTGCGGTCGAAATGTTCAGCGATCGCGCGCTTGAAATCCACCTCGACGCACGTCAGTTCCATGGGCGGGAGGAACTTGCCGTCGGGAAGCTGCGGCAGGCCTTCGGCCTGGCCGCTGATGCCAGCAAACTCTTCGACGTAGTCGTACCAGGGAGCTATATCCGCGTAGCGGATGGGCCAGTCGATCGCGATTCCGTCTTTCAGGTTGGCCTCAAAATCGAGATCGCTCCAACGATAGCTGTGCCGACCCCACATGATGGACTTTCCGCCGACCTGGCGACCGCGAATCCAGGAAAAATGTTTGCCGGGATCGAAGGAGTAAGGATTCTCCTGATCGTTGACGAAAAAGTGGTGGGAATATTCGTCGCAAGCGTAGTAGCACTCGCGCTGAATCGGCTGGGTGCGCTCGCGCGTAAAGCGATCATCCCAGCCGCGATGCTTGAGTTCCCACACGGGAACGTGCTCGACGTAATCGCGCTCGGGAACGATGGAGCGGCCGGCTTCGAGGACGAGGGTGTTGAGGCCCTTTTCGGTGAGCTCTTTCGCGGCCCAGCCGCCGGTGATACCGGAACCGATAACAATCGCGTCGTAGTCTGTGTTCGCCATATCGCCTCTATGCATCCGGGTCGCCGAAGCCCCGGCCAATCGGCCAGCAGCCATGCTGCGCGCCGTGGATGATCTGAAGCTTCAACTCCTGCGTGAAGCCGGCTTCGGAAGTGTAGTAGCCATGGAGGGTCATGTTCTTGAAGACGGTGAAGAAATCGTCCTGCATTTGCGTGTCGCGGCCTTGGGGTTCCCAGAATGGGAGGCGATCCTTTTGATTTGAACGAGCAATGTCTGCGGCTTCGTCCATCGAGCGGAGGAGCGTGAGCTGCTGTTCGGGGGAAGCGGCGGCGAAGTCTTTTGAGAAGAGCGTGTTGCTTTGCTTATCGACATCGGCGAGGCCATCGAGAAATTTATTGCGCTCGTCTTCGGTGGCCCATTCGGTGAGGATGACATCGATGAATTCGTTGACACGAACCTCTTTTGCTCCGGGAGTGTCGGTGGCAGGCACAATCTGATCGATCAAGGCGACAACAGTGTCATTTTGGTGGGAAGTCAGAGTGCGAAGCGCGTAAGAAGAAGCCGGATGGGCCTCGCGGAAAAATGCGAAGGCATCCGTGGAGAGCATGGGCAGTACGCCGCCTGCCATCAGAACGCGCAAAGCTTCACGCCGATGCATAAGACCTCCAGTGGTGCGATTGTTCGCGAGCCGATGGCTTTCCCGCGCTGCCAAACTTCAAAGCCATTTCGCGGGCAGCGCGGAGTGCGGGAACAGGCTCGCCGAGCGGTTCAAATTCCATGGCGACATAGCGCGAGTAGCCAAGCTCCGCGAGGGTTCGGAAGATGTTTGGGTAGTTGATCTCGCCGGTGCCCGGTTCGTGACGGCCGGGAACGTCTGCGACGTGAATGAGGCCGACCAGGTCAGTGTTTTTGCGAAGCTTGGCGATGAGATTGCCCGCAGCAATCTGCTCGTGGAAGAAATCGTAGAGGAATTTGACGTGCGGATTGCCGACGGAGCGGACGATGTCAAAGCCTTCGGCGGATTGCGTGAGGAAATACTTGGGATTCTCTTCGGGATCAATGTTTTCGATGAGCAGCTCGATGTTGCTTTCGGCAGCGATGTCCGCACCGCGCTTGAGCGTTTCGATGCAATTGGCATGCATCGCCGCTTGAGAGAGACCGGCGACCTTGTCGCCAGTCTGCATAATGAGCCGAGTGCATTCCAGCTCGCGCATCGTGGGAATAAATCCGCGAAGAGCTTTGAGAAAAGCATCGCGCGCGGCAGGATCCGCCAGCGGAAGCCAGACGCCGCAGGTGCCGTCGAATTCGAGTCCGAGCTCACGCTTTTTGCGGCGGGCGTCGGCAAAGTCTTGCTTCTTCCAATCCTTGAATTCTTCAACGAGCTCGACGTTGTGATAGCCGGCCTCGGCAACCTTTTCGAGGCGCTGGGGAAATGGCAGATCGCGATAGATGGTCCAGAGCATGACGGACAGGGAAAACGGCACCTTGTTCGATTCTGGGTCTGGTTCTGGAACGAGTGGTTGGGGATGTGCGACAAGCGGGGATGTGGATGCCGCGGCAGACAGAGCGGCACCCGCGCAAGCCCCAACGAATTCGCGGCGGCGCATCCTACCCACCTAATAGTTCGTTGCGAACATTTTTGAGGACGTAGGCAGCGCGCTCGACGCCGACTTCTCCGGCGAGGATGGGATCTTCATTTTCGATGCTGAGAATGCCCTCGTAGCCCACGTCCATGTACGCCTTAATGATGGATTTCCAGAGGCTGGCGCTATGGCCGTAGCCTACGGCGCGAAACGTTTCCGAGGCTTGGTCCAGGTCGGCGGTCTCGAATGCGAAATTGAGGACGCCGTACTTGTTGACGTTCTCGGGGAAGAAAACCGTGTCTTTCATGTGCGCGTGAAAGATGGCGCCTTGTGTGCCGAGGTAGTGGATGACTTCGATGGGATCGCAGCCCTGCCAGAACAGGTGACTGAGGTCATTGTTGGCGCCTATTTCTTCGCCAACGGCTTCGCGGAGCTTCATCAAAGTGCGGGGATTATACACGACAAAATTGGGATGCATCTCGAAAGCCAAGCGCCTGACGCCATGATCGCGAGCGTATTTTGCGGCTTCCTTCCAGTAAGGAATCACCTTTTCTTTCCACTGCCAGTCCTGCATGCGAGCGTACTCGGGAGGCCAGCGGTAGGTGATCCAGTTCGGTTGCGTGTCTTGGGGAGTGCCACCGGGGCAACCGGAAAAGCCGACGATGACCTTCACATCGAGCATTTCGGCAAGCAATACCGTTTTACGGAATGTATCGATGTCCTTCTTCGCGATGCCGGCGTCGGGATGAAGAGGATTGCCGTGGCAACTCAGCGTTGCCACACGAATGCCGCGGTCTTCAAATTTTTTCTGCCAGGCTTTGGCCTTGGCGCGGTCGGCGATGAGGTCGTCAAGGGGACAATGATGATTGTTAGGATAGCCGCCGGTGCCGATTTCCATGGCTTCGAGACCGAGTGCACTGACTTTATCGAGCATGGCGTCGAGCGAAAGATGCTCGTAGACGGGATCGAAGACGCCAATGGGAATTTTGCGCAGGCTGCCGGAAGGTCTGGGCTCAGGGGAGCCAGGTGGATTGGCCAACGAACCAGCTCGTGAAGGGAAGGCCACACTGCCGGGGATAGTGGCCGCGAGCAGTCCACCAGAAGCCGCGAGAAATTGCCTGCGATCGATGGAGGAACTCTTCCCGGAAGTCCTCATGTGCGTCACCTCGGCCAGCGCAGCGTGAAAATACCAGCAATAATCCGCGGAATTATACGACGTGTGACGCGCAAACGCATACAGACAATCGTTTTACTAAAAAAAGTTATTGCGGCTGATGCGTAACAAAAACGGCACCAGTTGGGGCGTCAGCGGGACTTCAACTGCGCGAGTGAGGGGATGGAAACGGGAACGGTCAGGGCGCGTTCAGGCGGCTGCTTTCCTCGTTTCAGGGCATCGACAAACATTTCGATGGCTTGCCCGGTGTTGGGAGGAACAAAGATGGTAGCGGAAAGCAGACCGCTCTTGACCCAAGCCTGGCCAGTGGCAGGCAAGCCATCGCAGCCAAGATAAGGCAACCTCAGCCAGCGCTCACGATCCGTCTCATTGGGCAGCTCTTCGAAGGCTTTGCGGGCGCCGATGGCCATGGAGTCGTCCTGTGCGGCGATCAGATCGATGGGAAATTTGTGCGAAGTGGTGAGCTTGAGCCATGAGCGCACGGCTTTTTGTGAGCTTTCCTCGGTCCACTGGCCGCGGAGAAGCGTGGGATGCACGTTGAAGGGCTTGGTTTCCTGCATGCCCGCGGCGCGCTCTTTGGCGGCGGAGTTTTCCCCAGGGCCCTGGATGTAAAGGACATTGCCACCGTGCGGCAGAAGCGCGGCGATCTGGCGCCCCTGAATGCGGCCAATCTCGAGATGATCGGAAGTGACCACAAAAGCGGGAGCCGAGGCAGTGCGAAGCTCAGGGATGTAGTTGGCGTCGCGATTGAGCACCGCCCATCCGATTCCGGCGGAGGAGGCGGCGCGGGCCACTTGCGGCAAAGCGGTGCCCCCGACCGGCTCAAAAATGATGGCGTCGGGGCGGTCGTCGTCCGATGACTGAATGACTTTCAGAAGCTGGGTGCTCTGGGTGATGGCGTCGTTGCCTGCGTAAATGATCTGAACGTCGACGCCGAATTTCAACGCGGCCTCTTCCGCAGATTTCGCCTGCTCCAGCTGGTAATCGTTGTCGTTGGTCGTAAGCGAGACCAGAAAATGCAGCTTTTCCATGCGAACAGAGACCTCTTGGGTGCGACAGAGACTAGAATACGACCTGCAAATGGCTTGGAAGCACGAAACTCTGCGGTGCGTTCCATCTCAGGAAATGCCCGACGGAGAAGGCACGGCAGAATAGCGCAATTAAATTCCTGGCAGCGAATCAGTTCGCCGGAGGCCGAGTCATCTCCATGGCCCAGATGCCCGCAGGCCGCATGTACATCGAGGCGCGATAGTTGCCGGAGATGTCCCACGCTTCAGGAGTGCGGAACCAAAAGCCCTCGGTTTCGTAGCTGGTGTGGTAGACACCCCAGGCGGTGCGAAAAGCCTCGTCCTTCAAGCCATCGGCGAGCATTAACGCGGCGAGGGCGAAAGTGGTGCCGATCCAGACTTCTTCGACCTGCTCATTGGTCTTGACGATGGTGCCGTCGGGAGCGATTCCATTGACCGCACCCATCGAGCCGTCGGCAAATTTCAAAACATTGAAATTGTAAATTTTCTTGAGAGAGCTGAGCTGCATTTCGCGGGGAACGAGATCGCCGAGTCCGGTCATCGCCGCGTACCATTGGCCTGCGAGCTGATCGGCCTGAATGTCATCGCGATATTCGCTCTGGGTATCGTAGCGAAAATACTCGCCATTCCACAATTTCTTGATGTAACTGGCCTGGGCACGAGCGAAAAGATCGTGATACTTCGTAGCGGCCGTGGCATCCCCCAACAGCTTGGCAATTTCTTCAGCGGAGCGCAGTGCCGCAAGCCACAGACCGCCGGAATACGCGCTTTCGCCACGAACCACCCAAGTGTCGTAGGTCTGATCAGGATAGCCGCCGTTTTCGGGGATACCGTCGCTATCAGAGTCGTACTTGAGGAGATAGGTCAAGGACTCCTGAATGGCGGGCCAGGTGTCGTGAAGAAATGCTTTGTCCTTCGAGCCGGTCAGAACGAAGTCGCGATACACCATCAAGACGAATTTCGGATTGAGATCCTTCCAGCCGTTGGTGTCTTGCCAACTGAATTGATTGATTTGGATGAAAGGATCTTCGTTGGGGACTCCCAGATCGTGAGGCACGGCGCCTTTGGCTTTGCGAATCTTGAAATTGTTCGTCCCGGTCTGCTGGGATTTCCATTGCCAAATCATTTTCTCGTCGAATTCCTGAGGAACCGTGGCGGCAAAAGAGCGCATCACGTTTTTTTCAATGTCCGGCCAGAACTTGAGAAGGGGCATGGAGCCGTAGAAGCGGACGTCGAGCGTTTCGTAGAACGGGTAGTCGTAGCACTCCATGAAGGAATACACGGGAGCGGCCTTCGCATCAGAGCCAAGAGGGCGACCCCAAAACGAGCCGCCGTCGGCCAGGATGTAGAGTTCGTTAAAGAGCATGCCGCGATACCAGAGCGGCTTGGATTCGTCGTTCACGTAAGGAGCCTGCCAAGCGTCGATGGCGTCGCTCCAGGCAGCGGCGTTCTGCAAACCATCGCGCGCGATGGCCCAGGAATTGAGGCCAGAAGTGCCGTAGAAATCCGTGTAATGCCGATACCACTTGCGGCCGGCACCAAATTCAACGATGGGCATATCCCAGGCAATGACCATGGGGACGGTGCGTTTTTCGCCAGGCTCGAGCGTGAAGCGGACAGCGATGGCGGCAGCGAGCCTTTCGCCAGTGCTGGTCCATTTCTCGTTGCTGTTGGAGAGACGGCCGTCTGTGCTGAATGACTGCCAGACCGCCTTGCCGTCTCCGGTAGGATCGTACGTGGTGAAATGGGTCACCTCGATGCCGGGAGACTCGAGTACAGCGATGGTCCACTGGCCGTCCCAAGCGTCTTGAACGGCGCCGATGTGGTTGCGCTCGAAAACGACGCCCTTCATCGTCCCGGTCGAGCCGAGCGGTTCGCTGGCGGCGCGATTGTAGTTGCCTTCGTTGATGGCGCCGCTCAAATCGCGGCTGGTCGTACGAAACCAACCCAGCATGTTCTCCCAGGAAAGCAGGACCGAAACCGTGACTCGCTTCTTGGTGGGATTTTCGGCATGCCAACGGTAAACGGCGACTGGGTAACTGGTTTCCTTGTAATTGTCCGGAAGGATGGGAGAGAACTGCTCAAGCACGACATGAGCGGGGAATTTCTCGGAGCGATAGTCGAACCAGGACTTGGGATAGAGAGCGGAATAGTCGCCGGCGCCTACCGGGTAATCCCACTTCCAGGCGCGCAGAGCGTTCGACCGCGGGTGATATGCGGCGAGAACCTGGGCGAAACCTTCCGCGTCGCCCTCCGCCCTTTGAAACATGGCGAACTGGTTTCCGTCGACCGTCTGATATTTGTGGATGCCGCCCTGAATGTGCCAGCGGGCGAAATCGCCGCGATAGGTGCGGGAAAACGTGCCAGCGCCAAATCCGCCAACTGGCGCACCTTGCCAGTAGCCGTCGTCAATGTGCCAGGGTTCGAGAGCAGGTTTTTTCGTGCCAGGATGCTCGAGTGGGGCGCCGATTGGGCGCTTCCAGGCGGCTTTGGAGATGTCGTTGCCAGCATAGGTAAGGGGGGGAGCGACGAGCAGAAACAAAGAAAAGAAGGACACACCAGCAACCGATCTCAGCGGTTTCATAGACCTCCGGCGGAACGCCCGAACCAGTCCCGGGGTCAGGGAATGGGAGCGCCTGTAAGCGTCTACAGCCTATAGAATAACCTTATTCTAGGCAATCAAATATTGCATGATCTGTCGCGGCAGAGGGACCCTGACGCGGGGGCCTCCCAGCGTCACGGGGCTCAGAGAATTGGGCGGCCTGCGGCGCTAGTTTTGCTTGCGTTTTGGGCGGATCTGCTCCGCAGGCACGACGCCCGAGCCCTCGAGGACCGAGTAGAATTGGTCGGCGGCAAGGTTTGCGAGCGTGCCGGTTTTGCCGGAGGGCCAAAAAATTTCGACGCGGTCGATTTTAGTGGCGGCGCCGAGACCAAAATGCACGCGCAAGTCACTCTGCGAAAGATAGCTACCCCCGCTATGGATTTCCTCGGTTTGCGTCATGCCGCCGGCGGTTAGTTTGAGGCGCGCACCGATCGCCAGGCGGTTGCTCTTCGTACCAGCCAACTCGAAACTGACCCAATGGCGTCCGGGAACGCCGTGATTCTTTAAGATCATGGGAGCGCCGTCGAGATCGCCCACAACCACGTCCATGTTGCCGTCATTGAACAAATCCGCGACGGCGAGGCCGCGGGAGACGTGCTTTTCTTGAAGCGCCGGTCCGGCCTGGTCGCTCGCGTCGCAGAAGTTGCCGTCCTTCTGATTCATGCGCAGTTGCTTGGGCTCGCGATAGGTCGCACCAGAGGGAAGTGAATCCACTTGCGGGTAGACATGGCCCGTAACCGCGATGAGATCGAGCCAGCCATCGTTGTCCAAATCCACTAACGCGGTTCCCCATTTCACAAACGGCAGCGAGGGCAAAGCCACTCCGGAAGCATAGGAAACGTCGTTGAAATTCCAATTGCCGTCGTTGCGGTAGAGCAAGTCGTTCTCGTCGGAAAAATTGGTGACGTAGAGCGAAGGTCGCCCGGTGTGAAGATAATCGCCGACGGCGATACCCATTGAAGCCTGTTCGGAGCCGTCTTCGCTGACGGCCGTGCCGGATTCGAGGCCGATGTCGAGAAATTTCCCGTTACCCAGATTCTTGTAGAGGAACTTCGGCGTGGAATCGTTGGCGACATAAACGTCGGGACGACCGGTATTGTTGAAGTCGGCCCAAACCACACCGAGGCCGTAGTAGCCGTTGGGATCGTCGACGCCAGCCGCTTTTGAAACATCAGTGAAGGTGCCGTTGCCGTTGTTGTGAAACAGCGAATCGCCGGCACCCTTCAGCCCGCGCGGTCCGCACTGCACATCGATGCCGCGATATTTGCAGTTGGGAGAGCTGCCGAAGCCGGGAAGGTCATCAAGATGGAAATCCACATAGTTGGTGACCATCAGATCGAGAAAGCCGTCACCATCGTAATCACCAAAGGATGCGCCGGTCGACCAGCGACCGTCGGCAACGCCAGCTTTGGCGGTGACGTCCGTAAACGTGCCATCGCCATTGTTGTGGTAGAGGACATTGCCGCCGAGGCAAGTGAGATAGAGGTCGGGCCAGCCGTCGTTGTCATAGTCTCCAACGGCGCCGCCCATGGCAAAACAGCGAGAATTCAGACCGGATGTGGCGGTGACGTCAGTGAAGGTTCCATCATGATTGTTGTGATACAGCGCGCCGGAGGCTTTTTGGCCTTTGATGGCCATTTCGACGCTTGGGGCGTTGGTGAAGTAGATGTCGGGCCAGCCGTCGCGATCGTAGTCAAAGACGATGACGCCGCCGCTCATGGATTCGATGATGTATTTTTTCGCGGGATCGGAAGTGTGCTTGAAGGTGATGCCGGCCTTTGCGGTGATGTCTTCGAGTTGCGGGATGGGGCGGCCGCTGCACTTGGTGGACTTGGCCCCGGGCGGCGGAGGCGCGGGAACGGGATGGCCGCCCTGCGCGGAAGCCAGTTGCGCGCTGAGGCACAGCAGCAACACTGATTTCGCAAGGTGTTTCGAGACAGGGGCGTTCAAAGAAGATCCCTGGCTCATGGATATCACGGGCGCTGCACCGGCTGAGGAACGGAGCGCCCGCGTGATTTGGCCTTAAGCTCCTTGTACAGCTCAAGCTCCCTGTCTGCGTCCGCGATGCGGGATTCCTTGCGATAGGCCGCCTGAAGCTGATAGTGCACGTAGTCGGCCTGCGGGCTTATGCGGGCAGCGGCCTCGAGATGTTCGATGGCTTCCTTCGTGTCGCCGCGATCCAGGAGCAATTTGCCGAGTTGGTATTGGGTTTTGGCGTGATCCGGGTGGAGGACCAAGATTTGCCGAAAAAGCTCTTCCGCTTCCTCCGTTTTGGATTGCTGCACATCGACAAAGCCAAGACCAAACTTGGCGTCAGCATCCATCGGCACCAGCGCGAGCTCCGCCGCGAATTCCGCAGCGGCGTCGGCCCAGTGCTCCCAGAGAATATTGGCCTGCCCCGCGAAGTAATGAGCTTTTGGCAACGTCGCATCGGCTTCCAGCGCACGATGCAGCGCCGCGATGGAGCGAGAGTAGTCGCCGATTTCGATCCAGAGCTGGCCGACCAGCAGCAACGTCTCGGGTTGGAGCTTTCCTTTTTCGTACTCCCCAAGAACCTCGCCCGCAGGCTTTAAGTCGCCAAGGTGCGCAAGCGAAGCAGCCCAAGCGTAACCGACGGTGGAATCTTTCATGCCCGCCGTTCCAAAAGCCGAAAAGGCTTTCACAGCGTCGGCAAATTTGTCGGATGCAAAATAAGACATGCCGAGCAAAGCCCGGACCGGCGCATCGGAAGGATTTTCTTGAAGAGCTTTGGAAAGGCCGCGAATCGCTTCCTCGAAGTTATTCGCTCGAAAAGCCGAGAGCCCGAGATTTTTTGCCAGGCCAGCGATGGAAGCGTCCCAACGTTCGGCCTCCTGATAGTGGCCAAGCGCAGCGAGGTACTCGCCGCTCACCGCCTCCGAGGTGGCGAGGTCATTGAAAGCAAGGCCAAGGACGGCGCGAAGCCGGTTTTCCTGGGCGTCGATCGCGGCGCGCTGCTCCTTTGTCAGATTCGAACGGGCAAGAACTGAAGCATCCACTCGGGCAAAGGGGTCGCTGTTGACAGGGAGCAGAGCGGCGGCCTCCATGTCCTTGTCCGGCTTGATGGGAACAACCGCGGCCATTGTTCCCCCGCCTTCCGCAATGGTCGCCGCAATGTTTTGCTGGGTCTGCTCCATGACTTTCTTCTGCAGTTCGCGCGCCTTGGTGAGAAAGACTTCACTTTCCTCGGTGCGGCCGGAATTGGCCAGAATCCGGCCCAAGTCAACGTACGCCCTGCGAATCTGATAGTTAGACCGCGCTTCGTCGGTGCCGGTGAGTTTGACCGCTTTGCGCAAGAATTCTTCCGCGTTTTTTGCGTCGCCCTGGGCGTAGGCGTCCAGGCCCAAATACAGCCACGGTTCTGGCCATTCGGGATTAGTCTGTGCCGCCGCCCTCAGGTAGCGGTCGGCCACCGCATATTGCCGCTCGCTGGAAGCCACAAAACCCATGAGGTAGTTCGCCAGATAGTCGTGCGGATGATACTCGAGTTCTCTGGCAAACTCCGCCTTGATTTCCGGCGTGGACTTCCATTCATTGACGGCAAGTCGCGCCAGCGCCAGGAAATAATGGGCGTGCGGAGTCTTGGTGTCCAGTTCGACGGCGCGCTGGAACTCGCGGATGGCCGAGGGCATGTCATTGGCGTCGCGATAGGCCCGGCCAAACAACACGTGCAAGGACCCGCTGTCCCCGTTCGTCCGTATCATTCCGTCAAAGACCTCGGCGGCACGCTGCTTATCTGCCGAATCCTTGGTCTGCAAGAGACAGATTCCGAGGGTGTAGGAAGTCTCGAGATCGGGATGGAGTTGAATGGAACGGGCAAAAGCCTCGGCGGCCCTCCCGTATTCCTGCTTCCCCATCCAAGCTCTCCCGCTGACGTTAAGCGCGCGAGCGTTCTCGGGGTCTCCTCGCAACGCGACACCCGCCTCCTCGATGGCCCTATCGAACTGCCCCGATTGGAGCTCAGCAATGGCAAGATCCACCCGCGTATCCGGAATGTCCTCAAAATCGAGAGAGCGCCGGTAGAGTTCGATGGCCGGGGAGTAAGCCGTTTCGACAAGGCGCAATTGCGCAATCTCCCGTAGGGCAAGACCGATCAGTCTCTTGTTCGCCTGCGCCACAGCGCTGGCATTGCCGGAGCGCTGCGCGGCCTGCGCGGCATCCAGCCTCTTCCGCAGTTCCAATTCGGCGGGACTAGGCGCCGTTTCCTCTGATTTCGTTCCTTTCGCCTGAGGCTCCAGAGATTTGCCGCGGGATTGCGAGGATGAGGCCGATTGAGTCTGCGCGGAGCAAACAGGCGCGCGGTTGGTCCCAAGCAACACAGCGAAAGCAATGAAAAGACAAGTCTTCGAGGGAATCGGCGTAAAGTGTGAGGGGAAATACCTCAGGGTTTTGTGCTTCACGGGGAACGATCTGGGAAACACGCTCAATTAGAAAGATAAACGGCGGGACTTGAGTTTTCAAGTCCCGCCGCGTGGATTTGTTTCAATCGAACCGCGCTGGCACCTAGAACGAGAACCTCAGTGTGTATTGAAGCTCGCGTCCTGGATGAACAGCCGTAGCCTGGCCAAAGCTGCTGTTGTTCCCCCCGTTTTGGCTGGTGACGACGTTGTTCGCCAGATTCGTCGTGACTCCGGTCATTGGGTCAACAGACAAACCACAAGGGCCGACTGCGTCGTTGCAATGCAAGCCACTGGCGGAGAAGCCTGTGCCTTCCAGTTGGTTGCCGAAGAAGTTTGCGTGATTGAAGATGTTAAAGAAGTCCATGCTGAACTTCAGGCGGTACTTCTCCTTGATCTGCCAGTTTTTGGCAAACTGTATATCGAAGTTGCGGTTATCGGGACCATAGCAGATTCCGCGACCTGCGGTGCCAATAGTCCCGAGGGTATATCCCACAAAAGTGAAAGCATTTTGATTCAGGATTTGCCTTCCGCTCTCGCCAGCATTGCAGGATACCGTACCACGGTCCGGGCGCTGGTTATTCCCAAAGCCGGTTCCGGTCAGGGAGTTGAGTGGGCTCGTCACATTGACAGTCGTCGTACCGGCCGGCTTTCCAATACAAGCCGACCAGGTGCTTCCGGCAGGGCACGTGTAGGTTATGCTGTTCCCGTTGGCTCCATTGCTGAACACGGACAAAGAATTGCCTGACTCGATACTCACGATGCCGTTAAATTCCCATCCACCCAAGGTTTCCCGCATATACGAACTCCGACCCGAGAGCTTGGGCAGATAGTACACATAGTTGGCGACGAAGATATTCGGGCGATTGATGTTGGAATTCCCTCTGTCAATCCGTGGATTGGCAGGATTGATGAATGCTTCTTGGTTAACGGTCCCCGAGGAATTGTCCAGTTCGACGTCCCCAATCGAGTGAGAGTAGGTGTACGCCAATTGGAATGACGAAGAGTTGCTAAGCCGAGAGCGGAACAAGGCCTGCAAGGAGTTATAGGTAGAGTGCCCTTCACGGGCAAACTCAGAAATAGTCCCGAAATTGTCTGCGGGGCGCAGCGCATTTAGGGCGCTGCCGCTCGAAAATGCCCCTTGTATCCAGTTGGCTTGCGGAACCTCGTTCAAGTCTAGCTGGGAAGTCAGGTGAATGCCTACGTTGCCCACATAGCCAAGTTCGAACGCCGTGTTCCGAGCAATCTCCCGCTCGACAGAAACGTTCCACTGCCAGCTATTGGGCGCAATGGCACGGGTTTCTTTCGCCGCGTTCGGCGACACGGCTGGATTCGACAGAGGCGTTGCTGCATCCAACGTCCGGACGTCTGTAGCGTTAATGACGAACGGGGCTGTTTGGGAAAGCGTGCGGCCGATGCCGATCAACTCTCGCTGGAAAAACTGGCCTACACCCAAGCGGACTGCAGTTTTGCCATCGCCTCTAACGTCCCAGGCAACGCCAATTCTCGGGGCAATGTTGTGGTTATTGTTATTGACGAGAGCCCTATTCGATCCTGGTGTGCCGGAGGAAAGCGGCAAGCTGATCCCGAGCGCCGCGAGGGCGCTTGCTGCCTTGCCGCATGGATCTGTTCCGGGAACGACGACCACCCCGTTGCACGCGTCGCTGGGATTTGCAGCCGCTTCCGAAGCGCTCCAGTCCGCAAGGTTGAAGTTGGCTTGCTGATTGCCCTGCGAATAGGGTTCGCGGAAGAACGACCAGCGGAAACCGTAGGTGAGGGTCACGTTCCTTCGAATCTTCCAACTGTCCCCCACGTACCATTCAAAATCGTGCCAAATACGAAAGTCCGTAGCATTTTGGCTGTTTTCCGAAGAGTTGAATACTTGGCCCGGGAGCAGCAGGTTGGCCAGTGGGTTGTTGGTGTTCGCGCCGGAAACGCAACCTGGCGGGGGATTCGTGGTCGGGCAAATAAACGGGTTTCCCACGGGGAAAGCCGGCTGGTCAGTCCCGCCGTTGTTGTCTTCCACCTTCGCGTTTGTGCTGTAGTACACACCCGCCTTTAGGATGTGGGTCCCTTGCACTTTGGAAATATTGTCTTGGAGGGCATACAGGTCCTCGTGGTTGCCGTAAGGAGCGATGGTCCACATGGTTTCGCCGCTGCCGTAAGGGTTCAAGCCGCCCCACGCTCCGCCACCGTTAATATAGGCGCCCTTCTGCTTCAGAGAAGCGGGCCAGGCGGTGGGGATCGCGGCGTTGACCGCCGCAACGTAAGTGGCTGAGGAAGGCGTGAGCGTGGTAATGATGGCGTTATGACCATAACCAAACTCGGCATCGTTCACGATTGAATTGCTGATTTGCGTGGTCAGCTTGGCCTCGACGCTCTTCGATGGCTGGCTCCAGTCCGAAGCCAGTGTTGGAAATACAGTGTCTCCCCAAAAAAGGTTCGGATTGGGCGCAGGGCTCGTCCAAGAATCATTCGTATAGCGGAACGTGGCCCGATTCTTCTTGGTCAGGTCGTAGTCGACGCGAATGTTCCATTCACTCCACGGCTGGCTTTGATTCTCTGCACTAGCCCAGTTGCTCACGCCGTTGAGCCCAGCGCCCGCAGTCGTAACGTTTGGATCAGGATAAAACGCTGCTAAGAGGGCTCCTGCGGGGTCCACGCCCGCCAACGCAAACGGAAAACCTGGTTTTTGAAGATTAGGGGGACCAGTTGGAATGGTCGAACTGGCTGACCAGTTCGGGGCAGCAGCAGTGCCGTTATTGGTGAAATTAGCCGGCGGTGTTGCGCCGCAGGTGGTTACTGCGCTGTAAGCATCCGACGGTGTAGATGGATGACCATTCGTATTTGGATTGTTATCCAGATAATTGACAACCGCATTGACGTCGGCAGTAAAATCGCCGGCCTTTTCCACCTGTGTCGGGACGCAGCGGCTGACCGACTGTCCGCGGATTTGCCGGTTCCACTCCTGATCCCAGAAAAAGAACAGTTTATTCTTCAAGATCGGCCCGGCAACGTGGTAGCCCCAATCATTCCGGCGAAGTTCCGCCTTGCCGGTGTGGTTGAAATTCGAGAACCAGTCGTTAGCGTCCAACTTGTCGTTGCGGCCTGCGTAGAAGAGGCCGCCATGCCACTGGTTTTCACCCGATCTGGTTGTGATGCTTATGACCGCTCCGGAAGCCTGACCGTACTCCGGTCCGTAGGCATTGCGAAGCATCTTAAATTCAGCAATGGTGTCCACGGAAGGATAGACGAGAATGGTACGGCCGGAGCCCATGTCGACGTTGTTTACGCC
>Ga0335077_10005833_pt1 | contig 15156 bp, 12 predicted proteins | sample Lox_Sample_31_FD_207151 | JGI IMG/M metagenome (GOLD analysis project Ga0335077, IMG submission 207151) | Soil microbial communities from Loxahatchee National Wildlife Refuge, Florida, United States - Lox_Sample_3.1 | ecosystem: Environmental > Terrestrial > Soil > Wetlands | place: USA... | reverse complement strand
TGTTTCTCACGCGTCCGACCTTGATGACCTACACCGCAAAGCGCGAGGACCTGCTCAAGAGCGCCGCAGAACTTTTTACCGTGGTAAAAAACGGTGCTGTCCGGATCAACATCAATCAAACCTACCCGTTGCGGGAAGCAGCCCAGGCGCACCGCGACCTGGAGTCACGCAAAACCGTCGGCTCAACGTTGCTTTTACCCTAGGTTCCGCATCAAGATACTTTCATTGGCAGAATCACCATCTGCATTCCGCGCAAATGCAGGCGATTTTGCATGGTAAGCGCAGTCTGGTTGTGCAGCAGGCGCGTAAAGAAATTGTCGTGCTGGAAAATCAATTTGCTGGCGAAGAACACGCAATTTGGAAATTGCTGCGCCACTTTTTCGGTGAGGTGCGTGAGTTCGTCGACCGGGTCGCAGCCGAATACCTCGCAGGTGGTCGCCGCAAGTCCATGGCTGTGGCAGAAGCCGGTGTAATATTTGAGCGAGTTGCCGATTTTTTGTTGTAAATCATTCAGCGTCTCTTTCGCGTTATAGCTTTGCGCGTCTACTTCTCCCGCCGCAATGAACACGAAATTTTTGAAGTGATTGGGGAAGAGGCGTTGTACCCACAACAAGGTATGCATGCCGACGCCCAGATTTTTACCCACTAGAAACACAGCGGTGGGTTGCGTCGGGTCGATTTTAGGCGCGGGGGCTTGGTCATTCCAGGTGGGTGTAGACACAAACAGTTCGTCTATTTTGCGCAACTGATCGCGCACTTCGTCGTAGTGTTTTCTAATCAACAAGCAAATCCCTATCACTAGGCCGGTAATCAGCAATGTCACCCAGCCGCCTTCGCGGAATTTTTCGACAACGGTTACTACCAGAATGCCGCTGGTGACCAACAAACCGGAAATCGAAAGCACCAATCTGCGGCGCCAATGTTCCATTGATTGGCGGTTGCGAAACCAGTGCACGCACAATCCGAGGATCGACATCGAAAACGTAAGAAACACATTGATGCTGTACAAAACAACTAGAAGGTTGACGCTGCCATCGGTTCCAATAAGGATAGCCAGGGCCGCGAGGCCCATGAGGGAAATGCCGTTTTGCGTCACCAAGCGGCTCGAAAGCTGACGGAACTGGCGTGGCACCCAGGAATCGGCAGCCATATTGGCCATCACTGCAGGGCCACCGAGAAAACCAGTGTTTGCAGCAACGAACAGTAATCCCGCTTCAAGCGCCAGTACCGCCGCCAGCGCAACATGGTTCGCCAAGTCGCCGCCTGCGCCGAAGCTTAAGATGATCTCGTGGAAGACCACTGCATTCAGCGTTTGGCCTTCCACGGGTCTTACGTCCCACAACAGGTAAAGCAATATGATGCCCCCTGCGGTAAACGCCAGGGAAAATGCCATGTAAATCATCGTGAGCTTACCGGTACGCACTCGCGGTTCGGCCAGGCGGTTGATATTGTTGGATACCGCCTCGATTCCGGTATACGTGCCGCCGCCCAACGAATAGGCGCGCAGAAAAAGCGACGCGACGAACAGCCAGCCCGTTTCGTGAGCCAGACTTGTAGTTTCGTTCAGCGTATCGGGTATCAGACGCGGAAGATTTTCGGCATGAGCTTGAACGCCGTAGGCGATTAGCAGGACATGGGTGACGACAAAGCCCAGAAAAATCGGCAGCAAAACCTGGATCGATTCTTTCATGCCGCGCAAGTTAAGCCCCATCAGCAACAAAATCAGCACGATTTCGTTCACCAGCTTGAATGGCTGAACGCCGGCCGGGAGCAGGCTAAATAATGCGTCCACACCGCTTGCCACTGAAATGGCGATTGTCAGCACGTAGTCAACGATTAATGCGGAACCCGAGACCAGCCCGGCATGCGGTCCGAGCAGCCGGCTTGCGACCTTGTATCCTCCCCCGCCCGAAGGAAACAGTTCAATGACCTGGTTGTATGCTAGCGAAATGACAAAAACGGTAAGCGCCGTTGCCACCGCCATATACAGGCCAAGATGAGTGTGAACTCCAAGCGCAAGGAAAGCCTCTTCCGGTCCGTATGCCGATGAAGACAGACCATCGGCGCCAAGTCCCACCCATGCCAGAAACGCGATCAGTACAATATGCTTGCGGGTTTCCGGCTTAAGCGGATCCAGAGGCGCGCCGATTATAAGCTTGCGGAATTTTTCGACAACCGGCATGCGCTATTGTTGTTGCCCGGATTTGGAATTCTGGGCCAATTGTTTTTCAATCCGGCGCGCGAATACCTGCATTTCCCTCGCGGCCTGTTTGTCGCCTTTCGCTTCTGCGACCGTGATACCCTGTTGGAACGCAGTCAACGCTTGTTGCAGGCGGCCACACTCAGCAAGCGCATTTCCCAGCAACTTCCACGCAGCTGAATAAGTCGGATCATGACGCACCGCTTGCCTCAAGTGCGCGACCGCGGCAGTTGCCTGTTTGAGCTTGAGATATTCGGTACCAAGACTAAAACGTAATAGAGCGTCATCGCGGCCCGCCGCAAGCACTTGTTCCAGATTTGCAACAAGCGAGTTCGCCATTCCGCGTAAAATCCTAATTCCCAATTGCGGCTATGATAGCTCAATTCACGCAGCGCGTGACCATACGCTGCTGCGATATGCTTTGTTAATAACCCGCAAATCCTGATAACATCGGCCACACAAGGAAAATGCTCATGGTCAAAAAAATCATCCATAGCGATGCCGCGCCGAAGGCCATAGGTGTTTACTCGCAAGCCGTACGCGTAGGACAAACAGTTTATTTATCCGGTCAAATCGGGCTCGACCCGCAAAGCATGCAAATGGTGGACGGCATCGATGCCCAGATCGTGCGGGTATTGGAGAATCTCAAAGCGGTGGCGCAAGCCGCGGGGGGAGATTTGAACGAAATAGTCAAGCTCACTGTGTATCTCGTCGACCTCGCGCACTTTACCCGCGTCAACGAAATCATGGCCAAATATTTGCGCGAACCGTATCCGGCGCGGGCGGCTCTTGGCGTAGCTGCGCTGCCTCGCGGCGCGCTGGTGGAAATGGATGCTATCTTGTTCCTTGGGAAGTGAGCCTGTAATGGCGACCGGGATGCAATGTTTGTCTGCCGTTGAGATGTAACACATGCATTCGGCCGCAGATCAAAGTGCTAACAAAAAATCCAGCTCCAAAATAACCGATCGCACCGGGTTCGCAGACCTCAGTCAGCCTACTCTGGAAAAGCTCGCAAAACTCGGCATATCGCGCTGGCTCGACCTCGTGTTGCATTTGCCGGTCAGATACGAAGATGAAACGCGCATTTACCCCATCAAAGACGCGTTATCCGGCCAAATCGTGCAGGTCGAAGGAGTAATCGTTAACACCGAAATCCAGTATCGGCCGCGGCGCACGCTGGTGTGCCACATCGAAGATTCCGGCGGTACTCTTGTAATGCGATTGCTGAATTTTTACGGCAGCCAAGTTAAAGCGCTCTCACCGGGTACACGATTGCGGTTATTGGGCGAAATCCGCCAGGGATTTTTTGGAGCTGAGATGGTACATCCCAAATACCGCATCGTACGAGGCGAAACGCCGCTGCCGGATGCACTGACCCCGGTATATGCGACCACCGCCGGCTTATCGCAGGATTCGCTGCGCAAGCTTATTCAACGCAGCCTGGCCGAAAACGATCTCTCGGAAAGCCTGCCAAAACAGCTGATAAACGACCTCAAATTACCGGGTTTTAAGGAAAGCATTTTGTTTTTGCATCAACCGCCACCACGGGTTAAATTGCAGCAGCTTGCGCAGCGGGATCATCCCGCGTGGCGCAGGATCAAGTTCGACGAACTGCTGGCGCAGCAATTATCGATGCGCCTACATTACCGTGAGCGGCGCAGTCGCGTTGCCCCGGCAATGCCGAAGCGCGGTCTGATTACGCAAGCTCTGCGCGAGAGTTTGCCCTTTGTATTGACCGCCGCCCAATGCAGAGCCATTGAGGAAATCGCCGGCGACCTTGGCCAGCCTTATCCGATGCAGCGGCTGTTGCAGGGTGATGTCGGAAGTGGAAAAACCATCGTGGCAGCTTTTGCCGTGGCGCAGGCCATTGAGAGCGGGTGCCAGGCGGCGATTATGGCGCCTACCGAGATTCTTGCCGAACAGCATTTTCACAAGTTTTCGGGTTGGCTCCGGCCACTCGGTGTAAATGTGGCATGGCTTGCTGGTTCGTCAAGCAAGAAACAAAAGCAGACCGCGCTGAAGGACGTGTCGCAAGGCGACGCGACGCTTGTAATCGGCACACACGCACTGATTCAGGAACAAGTCGAATTCCGCAACTTGGGTCTCGCCATCATAGATGAACAGCACCGGTTTGGTGTGCATCAACGGTTGGCACTACGCATCAAAGGCAGCCGGCCCGGTCTACAGCCGCATCAGCTGATGATGAGTGCGACACCGATCCCGCGAACCCTAAGCATGAGCTACTATGCTGACCTCGACGTATCAGTTGTCGACCAGCTGCCGCCGGGGCGCACGCCGGTTACGACCAAGCTGGTCGCGGATAATCGGCGGGCGGAGGTCATTGCACGGGTGCGCGATGCCTGCATTGCCGGCAAGCAAGCGTATTGGGTGTGCCCGCTAATTGAAGAATCCGAGGCGATGCAGCTCAAGACGGCTCTGGAAACTCATTTTGTTTTGAAGACCACTTTTCCCGAGTTAAAAGTCGGCTTGGTTCACGGCAGATTATCCGGCCAGGAAAAAGCGGCAGTGATGCAGGCGTTCCTCCAAGGAAAAATCCAGTTGCTGGTGGCGACCACTGTGATCGAGGTTGGCGTGGACGTCCCCAATGCTTCGTTGATGGTAATCGAGAATGCAGAGCGAATGGGCCTGTCGCAATTGCATCAGTTGCGGGGACGCATCGGACGCGGCGCGGGGCACAGCGTTTGCATCCTGATGTATCAGAACCCGCTTGGAGAAGCCGCTCGGGCAAGGCTCAAAATAGTTTTCGAGACCGCGGACGGCTTCGAAATCGCCAGACAGGACCTGCGTCTGCGTGGGCCGGGGGAATTTCTCGGGGCGCGGCAAAGCGGCGTGCCCATGCTGCGCTTTGCCGATATCAACATCGATGTTGATTTGCTTGAGGGTGCGCGCGATGCTGCGGCCCGCATGCTCAAGGAATTTCCACAGTTCGTTGAATTGCATTTGCAGCGCTGGCTGGGCGGCAGGCAAGACTATCTGCGGGTATAAGAATTACCGGTGCCCTTGTTATGAAGCGCTCTCAGTATCGGTGGCAGCCAAGCCCAGTCAATGCTCAACGTTCTTATCATCGATGGCTAATCGAGCGCGGTTCACTCACGCGTCGCCTGCAAGCACGCTGCCCGTCATTCAGCGTGCGGGCGGTGCAACAGCGGCTTGACCGGCCGTGCCGCGACGAGTTGGCGGCAATCAGCTCCAAGAGCCAGGAACTGCAGGTGGTGCGGGACGTATATTTATATTGCCGTGAAACTCCGGTGGTGTTTGCGCACAGTGTCCTGAATCGGCATAGTCTGCGGGGAGCGTGGCGCAACATCAGCAGACAGGGCGTAAAACCGCTTGGGGCGGCGCTATTTGCCAATCCGCGCGTTAAGCGCACACCCCTGTACTTCAGGAAGTTCGACTCGCATCATAAGCTTTACTCATGTGCATGCCGTTTGCTGAAAGATCCCCCCAGCCATCTGTGGGGAAGGCGCTCGGTCTTCATCCTGCGCGGGCAACCGATACTTGTAACTGAAGTATTTTTGCCCGGAATCCTGGAACTTATGCGATGACGCTCAAGGAGCGATTGCACCTATACGAAAAATTGATGCGGCTCGATAAGCCGATAGGTGTTTTATTGCTGTTGTGGCCGACGCTATGGGGCCTGTGGATTTCCTCGTATGGTCGGCCGAACTGGGTAATACTCTGGATTTTTGTTTTAGGCACGATCCTGATGCGTTCCGCAGGCTGCGTCATCAATGACTACGTTGATCGTGATATTGACAGGCAGGTGGAGCGAACTCGCGGCCGACCCTTGGCAAGCGGTCAGGTCAGCGCCAAGGAGGCATTATTGCTGGCTACGGTTCTGGCGCTGCTCGCATTTTCGTTGATTCTGACGCTCGATCGTCTGGTAATAATTCTTTCCGTGCCGGCACTGCTGATCGCAGCAACGTATCCGTATACGAAACGGTTTTTTGCCGTTCCGCAAGCTTATCTTGGCATTGCGTTCGGCTTCGGCATACCAATGGCCTATGCCGCTAATGTCGGCGCGGTTCCCCTGGTTGCGTGGGCGCTGGTGCTTGCGAACGTGTTCTGGGCCGTGGCCTATGACACCGAATACGCAATGGTAGATCGCAGCGACGATATCAAAGTCGGGATAAAAACTTCGGCCATCACTTTTGGAAAATACGACGTGCTGGCCGTGATGTTTTGCTACGCTACCATGGTGGGGATACTCGCGGGTGTCGGGCTGCGCTTCAAATTTGGAGTGCTGTATTACCTGGGGCTGCTGGCTGCCGCGGGCGTCATGGGTTATCACTACGTATTAATTAAAGATCGCGAGCGCGATAAATGCTTCAAGGCATTTCTGCACAACAATTGGGTAGGGGCGGCTGTTTTTGCCGGCATCGCTCTCGATCTGCACTATCGCTACTGAAACTGCGCCGCCCTCAAACCATAAATGAAATATCGAGATCTCCGCGATTTTATCGCGCAACTGGAAAAGCTCGGTGAGCTTAAGCGGGTAGGGACGGAAGTCGACCCGTATCTAGAAATGACCGAAATCTGCAACCGGGTGCTAAAAGCACAAGGCCCCGCAATTCTATTCGAGAAGCCTAAGGGTCACACCATTCCGGTTCTCGGCAATTTATTCGGTACGGTCCGAAGAGTTGCGCTCGGCATGGGCGAGCAATCTGTTGCAGCACTGCGTGAAGTAGGGAGGCTCCTCGCGTATCTTAAAGAGCCGGATCCACCCAAAGGGTTAAAAGATGTCTGGGAAAAACTGCCGGCATGGAAGCAGATTATGAATATGGCGCCGAAAGAGCTGAGCTCCGCGCCTAGTCAGGAAATCGTGTGGGAGGGCAAAGACGTGGATTTGTCGCGGCTGCCAGTGCAGACGTGTTGGCCTAAAGATGCCGCGCCGCTCATTACCTGGGGTCTGGTAATTACCCAAGGGCCGCATAAGCAACGGGAGAATCTAGGCATCTACCGGCAGCAGGTCATAGCACCCAATAAAGTCATCATGCGCTGGCTCAGCATGAGGGGCGGCGCGCTGGATTACCGGGATCATTGTAGCGTTAATTCCGGCCGGCCGTTTCCCGTGGCTGTGGCACTGGGCGCTGATCCTGCGACTATTCTCAGCGCCGTTGCGCCGCTGCCGGATACACTTGGGGAGTATCAGTTTGCGGGATTACTGCGCGGAAACAAGAGCGAAATTGTGAAATGCCTGGGCAGTGATTTGCACGCGCCCGCAAGTGCCGAAATCGTGCTGGAAGGTGCAATACATTCGAATGATACAGCGCTGGAGGGGCCCTTTGGCGATCATACGGGCTATTACAATGAACAAGAGCGTTTCCCGGTATTTACGATAGATCGCGTCACGCTGCGACGCGACGCGATTTATCTCAGCACTTATACCGGCAGGCCACCTGATGAGCCGGCGGTTCTGGGTATGGCGCTAAATGAAGTATTCATTCCGCTGCTGCAAAAGCAGTTTCCAGAGATAGTGGATTTTTACCTGCCGCCGGAAGGATGTTCCTACCGCCTCGCGGTGGTGAGCATAAAAAAACAATACCCTGGCCACGCCAAGCGCTTAATGTTCGGCGTGTGGTCATATCTTCGCCAGTTCATGTACACCAAATTCATTATCGTCACTGATGATGATGTGAACATCCGGGACTGGAAAGAGGTAATTTGGGTCATCAGTACGCGGGTTGACCCAGTGCGCGACACCTTGCTGGTCGAGAACACGCCGATTGATTATCTGGATTTTGCCAGTCCGGTTTCCGGCTTGGGTAGCAAAATGGCGATAGATGCAACCAACAAATGGCCAGCTGAAACCGCGCGCCGCTGGGGTACGCCAATCGAAATGGATGACGCGGTCAAGCGACGCGTGGATCAGCTCTGGCGGGAGCTGGGGCTGTGACCCTGCTCGGGATCCTCTAATTACGTCCATCGCGTGCGCGACGGTGCGCAATCCGGGTGCGCGGGGAGGCGTGAGCAGCGTCTTTCGATGTTAGGCTAAATAAGCGACGAACGACTAAGTCTTGCGCCCGAATTGCTCTGTCTCGAAGGATTGAAGCGATTGGGCGGCTATCCGCGGCGTTGCTCGGGCTTGCGTTATATCTCGACCGCGTTACGCCCTTGAGTGTCGCATCCGGCCGCCGCGCGTTCCTGCGCGCCATGCGCAGGACTCAATCAGGAATTCCTAAAATTTCAAACCGAAACCGAGGGAAAACCAGCGCGCGTTGTTTTGGCCGCTGTAAATATCTTCCACACCCGGGTTGTTATAGAGATCCCACCCAAGGCGCATGTCGACATTTGGGTTGTAATTGTATTTCAGACCGATCCCGTACTTGAGGTCTGAGTATCTTTCGCCTAAGTAGGACGGGACAATCAGGTTTTGCGCGAAATCCGAACTGGATCTGGCGACGCCGAATTTGCCAAATAGAGCGAATTTATCTCCAATCGGCAGTGTACCCACGCCTAGAAGATTCCGGTTGGTCGAAGCAAAGGCATATGGCATTGCTGGGCCGCCGTCATAACCGATATTACCGAGCTCGGCGCCCAGATATTTTCCGAAAGTGTAATAACGTCCGCTGGCGCCGGGATATTTGAAACCTACGCCGCCCGTGTATCCAAACAACGCGGCGTAATCGGCTTCTGAGTAGCCTTGAACATCATATCCCTGAGCGCTTGCCGCGAATGGCAAAAATAGGCTGCCCAAAACTAGAGGCATCAAGACGTGAAATTTCATGGCGTTCCGTTCATTGCGGCAACCGCACAGCCGCACGTCACCAGTATAATCCCATGACTTCATATTTTAAAGTGCGGCACGTCACCGTGATTTGAAGCACGCTAACGCCGATAAACCCATTGCAGCAGCTGGTTTTCAAAGGGCTCTGCGTCAGCCGCACTTGGGCTATTGATAAGGCAAACGACGACCATCATCCTGCCTGCATGGTCGAGCACATAACCGGCTATTGCGCGAACACCTTCGAGGCTGCCGGTCTTTATGTGTCCCCGCCCTGCTATATCCTCGTCGTTGAGGCGTTTTTTCATCGTGCCATCGACTGCGACAAGCGGCAACGAAGCAACCAATTCAGGCATCACCGGGCTTCGGTAAGCGCTAATCAATAGTGCTCCAAGATGCTTTGCGCTGATGCGCGCGCTGCGCGACAGACCGGCTCCGTTTTCCAGCACCAGCTCGGGGAACAGCAAGCCTTTGCTGGCGAGCCATTGTTTTATCACGCGCACCGATTGCTCAGGCGCGGCGGGCGATTGCGCGGCTTCGGCACCAATGGTGAGAAATAGTTGACGGGCCATGACATTGTTGCTCCATTTGTTAATGTCGCGAACGGCTTCGCCAAGCGTCTCGGATTCCCCGCTGAAGATGAGACGCGCATTGGCCGGCGTCTCAAATTCGCGAACAGCGCCTTTTAGCGTGCCACCCAGTTCCCGCCATAACTCTTTGAACACGTTGTACACATATTGGGGATGATCGAACAATGCTACATACCAGGTTTGTTCGCCGCAGCCTGCAGGATAGGCTCCGTTCAACAATATGCGTGCCGATTTCGCAGTAGCCTGAATGTTGGCGACCAATTTAGGACTCCATTCTCCACAAGGTTCGTCCACCAAGCGCAGCCCATTGATGATTTCAATATCTGCAGCCAACGGGTCGGCAGTGACGTTGATCGTTTGTTTCTCGGTATCGGGGATGAACAACAGGCGTACGCTGTTGAAGTTAAGCAACAGGGCGTCCGGCGCGACGTTGTAAGGTCGGTTCGGTTCGTTATCGAATTGTCCCGGGTCCGTGTTCGAGGCAGTAAAATACCCGCGGTCGAGGACAAGGTCGCCTTCGATTTCGCGAACACCGCGTTGCCTCAGCTCGCGCAACATCAGCCAGAAATTTTCCAGCGTAAGTTTTGGATTGCCGTAACCCCTGATGATTAAATCGCCGTCAAGCACTCCGTTATCGATTGTGCCCAGGGCATAGAACTCGGTCTTCCACGTATAGGCCGGACCGAGCAATTCCAATCCGGCATAAGTTGTAAGAAGTTTCATGGTCGACGCCGGGTCGAACGCGCGGTCAGCGTCGTAATTCAATACTGGGGTCGTCGCGTTTACTTGCTGCACAAAAATGCCGACTTGCGCTGCACCCAGCCCCGCGCTTGCTAACGATTTGCTTAACGGCGCGGGCAATCGTTCAGCGGCGGCGGGAAAAGTCAGAGACAAAAAAAACAGAACTAAAGCTATAGCGCGCATATTTAAATCTTATCTAGCAAAGCAAAAGTTGTTTCCACTAGGAAACTCATTTCCTCCTCATCAATGATATAGGGTGGCATGAAATAGACGGTATTTCCCAACGGCCGCAACAGCAATCCCGATTCCAGCGCTGCACGATGGAAATTCCGTGAGAAGTTCCGGTCCGAATTGTTTACCTCAAACGCCCAGATCATTCCGGTATTGCGGAAGTCTTGAACTCTCGGATGCTGAGAAATAATTCTAGCCATCTTAGTAAATTGCGCAGACTTTGCATAATTGCTTTGGATGACTTGATCCTGCTCGAAGATATCGAGCGTGGCATTCGCGGCACAGCAGGCGAGTGCATTACCGCTGAAGGAATGAGAATGCAGAAACCCGCGGCCTACTTCATCATCGTAAAATGCCCGGTAAATCGCATCGGTGCACATCACTACTGAAAGCGGCAGGTAACCGCCCGTAATACTTTTCGACAAGCATAGTAAATCTGGTGTGATGCCGGCTTGCTGGCACGCGAATAGCGTACCGGTGCGACCAAAACCAACCGCTATTTCGTCGGCGATTAAGTGCACCGCATACCGATCGCAAAGCTGCCGAGCTTGCTTTAAATATTCAGGATGATACATGGCCATCCCGCCCGCGCACTGCACCAGCGGTTCGAGAATGAAAGCTGCGATGTCTTCGTGATGTTTGTTTAAATAGCTATCCAGTATTTCAGAGCAGCGCAGCGCGTATTGCAGACTGTATTCGCCGGGCTCGGACCGGCGCCAATCGGGCGACGGAACCGTCGCCGTAGAGCGCAATAAAGGAGCATAGGTATTTTTGAATATCGCAACATCGGTCACCGACAGCGCTCCGAGGGTTTCGCCGTGATAGCCATTTGCCACGCTTAAAAATTGAGTCTTGCGAATCTGTCCGCTGTTATGCCAAAAATGAAAACTCATCTTCAACGCGATTTCCACGCTGCAAGCGCCGTCGCTGCCGTAGAAGCAATGTCCAAGACCACGCGGTGCGAGCCTAATTAAACGCTCGGAAAGCTCGATGACCGGCTCGTGAGTGAAGCCGGCAAGCATCACGTGTTCAAGCTTCTCAAGCTGATCGCGCAGCGCGGCATTAACGCGCGGGTTGCAATGGCCGAAGAGATTCACCCACCAAGAGCTTATGGCATCGAGATAACGTTTGCCATCACAATCGTAAATCCACGCGCCCTTTGCGCGCGCGATGGCAACGAGCGGCAGCGTCTCATGTTGCTTCATTTGGGTGCAGGGATTCCAAATCGCCGCCAGACTGCGCGTAGGTAGTTCGCCGGTATCCATCACCGCCCCTTGATTATAAAAGACTTAGGCGCTATTATTAGCACTCTCTAATGACGAGTGCTAGACCAGTATTCAGCACGCGCAGCATTGAGGCTGACGTGTTGATTAAATGATAAGTGGTTTCCTAACTACCGGAGATAAATTTATGAAAATTCGTCCTTTACATGACCGAGTAATTGTCAAGCGCTTGGAAGAAGAACGCAAGACAGCATCGGGCATCGTCATCCCCGACACTGCGGCGGAGAAACCCGATCAGGGTGAAGTCATTGCGGTCGGAAAGGGCCGGATCTTGGAAGACGGCAAAGTTCGCCCGCTTGATGTGAAGGTCGGTGATAAGGTGCTATTTGGCAAATACTCGGGTCAGACTGTGAAAGTCAAAGGCGAGGAACTTCTTGTAATGCGCGAGGAAGACATCATGGGCGTCGTGGAGTGACCAGGCTTAAGCGGACAATTTTGAATTTTTAACGGGAATAAGCAAACTTACTGAGGAGAAGGACATGGCAGCTAAAGATGTGAAATTCAGTGAAACCGCGCGTGCCAAGATGTTCGCAGGCGTCAATATCCTCGCTGATGCGGTAAAAATAACTCTCGGCCCCAAAGGCCGCAACGTGGTGCTTGAGCGCTCCTACGGTGCCCCCACTATCACCAAGGATGGTGTATCGGTGGCGAAGGAAATTGAGCTTAAGGACAAGTTTGAGAACATGGGTGCGCAGATGGTGAAGGAAGTGGCGTCGAAGACCTCGGATGTGGCGGGGGATGGCACCACCACGGCGACGGTGCTGGCGCAGGCCATTGTGCAGGAAGGCATGAAGTATGTGGCGGCCGGGATGAACCCGATGGATTTGAAGCGGGGGATAGACAAGGCGGTTGCGGCGACGGTGGAGGAGCTTAAGAAGATTTCCAAGCCGTGCACCACCAGCAAGGAAATTGCCCAAGTGGGATCGATTTCGGCCAATGCCGACGAAGACATTGGCAAGATCATTTCCGAGGCCATGGACAAAGTGGGCAAGGAAGGTGTGATTACGGTGGAAGACGGCAAGAGTCTGCAAAATGAGCTGGAGGTGGTGGAAGGCATGCAATTTGACCGCGGTTATCTTTCGCCTTATTTCATCAACAATCCCGAGAAGCAGATTGCCGTGCTTGAGGATCCTTACATTCTTCTGCATGACAAGAAGATATCCAGCATTCGCGAACTGTTACCGGTGCTAGAGCAAGTTGCCAAAGCCGGCAAGCCGCTGTTGATTGTGGCCGAAGAAGTGGAAGGTGAAGCGTTGGCGACCCTGGTGGTTAACAACATCCGGGGTATTCTGAAGGCGTGTGCGGTGAAGGCGCCGGGTTTTGGGGATCGGCGCAAAGCCATGCTGGAAGACATTGCGATTCTGACCGGGGGCACGGTGATTGCGGAAGAACTGGGGCTCAAGCTGGAGAATGCCTCGCTTAAGGATTTGGGGCGTGCCAAGCGTGTGGAAGTGGGCAAGGAGGAAACCACCCTGATTGACGGGGCGGGGGAAAGCTCCAAGATTGAAGCCCGGGTGAAGAATATCCAGAAGCAGATTGAGGAAGCCACCAGTGACTATGACAAGGAAAAGCTGCAAGAGCGGGTGGCCAAGTTAGCCGGGGGTGTAGCGGTGATTCGCGTCGGGGCTGCGACTGAAGTCGAGATGAAAGAGAAAAAAGCGCGCGTGGAAGATGCGCTGCATGCCACTCGTGCTGCCGTGGAAGAAGGCATTGTCGCCGGCGGCGGAGTAGCGCTTATTCGCGCAAGAGCCAATATCAAGGTTAAGGGTGACAATCACGACCAGGACGCCGGGGTCAAGATCGTGTTGCGCGCGCTCGAGGAACCCCTGCGCCAAATCGTCGCTAACGCAGGGGAAGAACCGTCCGTAGTTGCCAATAAGGTCAAAGAAGGCAAAGGCAATTTCGGCTACAACGCCGCGACCAACGAATACGGCGACCTGGTTCAAATGGGAGTGCTCGATCCAACCAAAGTGACCCGCTACGCTCTTCAGAACGCGGCTTCAATCGCGGGTTTGATGCTGACCACTGATTGTATGGTCGCCGAGCAAGTAGAGGATAAACCGGCTGCGCCCGCAGGCGGTATGGGTGGCATGGGAGGAATGGGCGGCATGGGCGGCATGGATATGTAAGCAGCTAATCTCGGTATTATTGCAATGCCCCTTGGTCTGCGGCCAAGGGGTTTTGTTTTGCTGCTGGCCTGTTCTTTACTTGCGTTCTTGACTCGTATTTGAAATATGATTCTAATAGCGCGCGTGAGTTAATGGCCAAGTAGCTCAGTTGGTAGAGCAGAGGACTGAAAATCCTTGTGTCGGTGGTTCGATTCCGCCCTTGGCCACCACATATCAAACAGTTATACGTGAGATCCAGACGTGTTCTGATATAGTAAGACTATAGTAGGAAATAGAATCAAATCGGCTTATCGATCCTCACTTTGATATTTTATACCCCCGACCAGCAACGACAAATTCGCACCCCAACCATCTGCTGACCATTCATATTGGCGCTGCTGGAACAATCTAAGTTGCTTGAGTCAACACTCTCTCTGCGATTTCTATTCTTGGCGCCAACGCTCCAAGAAAAGCATGCTTTCCTATCTGCTGGCCCTAGGCTGGGGGGAATGTTAATCACACCCCCGGCCCGCTGTACCTCCCTTGCGTATACGACTGGAAATTTTTTGTGGTGTTGTAAAGATCTTTACAATGGCACGGCCACGCAATTTGGGGTTGTTAAATTCTTTACAGCAAGAGGTATAAAAAATTTTACAGCAGTAACCCTTTTCTATTAGGAGTTGTTAAACTCTTTACGTACAATCTAATAGCGCTTGTTAATATGACTCGGGTCGTAGGCGCGAGCCCTAACCGGCGAGTCGGCACACAACACGGACTATCGACCCGCAGCGGACATTCAACGCGGAGACTATCAACGCACGCTGCCATTACACCGACCATCAGACAATATCTTCACCCTTGCGAGGGTACACACGGACAATGACTAAATCCGCGTTTCGTTAAGTTCGAACTATCGCGGAGATGTTGTGGCAAATTGGTCGGCATGGTAACCGCCGCCGAGCGCTTTCACGAGCGCGATTTCTTCACTGAGCTGTCGCCCGCGAATTCCGAGTAGCGCGATCTCGTCGCTAATTACCGGTAAGCGTGCCTCCAAGGCAGTGATCTTATTTGCAAGCCCGCGCTGGTAATGTGCCTCAGCACTATCCTGCAGGAAGGTAACCGCACTGATCTTCTGGGACTGTAACCGCTCTTCTTGATCGAGCCCCTGAAGGCGGGTACCCGTTACCGCGACATCGCGTACGGCGTTGAGCACAGCTTGGTTGTACTGGGCGATGGCTGTGTTGTTGGCGGCTGTCGC
>Ga0335077_10005832_pt1 | contig 15158 bp, 13 predicted proteins | sample Lox_Sample_31_FD_207151 | JGI IMG/M metagenome (GOLD analysis project Ga0335077, IMG submission 207151) | Soil microbial communities from Loxahatchee National Wildlife Refuge, Florida, United States - Lox_Sample_3.1 | ecosystem: Environmental > Terrestrial > Soil > Wetlands | place: USA... | reverse complement strand
CGGTGGAGCTGCTCGACGAGGACGGGGCTGCGAAGCTCCTGCTCGAGGGGCTCGGCCCGGGCAAGGACGAACACGCCCGTGCGGTCGCACGCCTCGGCTACGTGGCGCGGGCGGTGATGCGGGCCGGAGGCGTCGCCGTCTGCGCGGCCCTCTCGCCGTACCGCGATGCGCGCGAGACGCTCCGGCGTGAGGCCCGCCGGTTCCTGGAGGTGTTCGTCGACTGCGGCATGGAAGAGCTGGTCCGGCGCGACGCGGGCGGGATCTACAAGCGCGCCCTCGCCGGTGAGCTGAAGGAGGTGCCGGGGGTCGACGTCCCGTACGAACCACCGGTCCATGCCGACGTGACGGTGCACACCGACCAGATTTCGGCGGAGGAGTCCGTCCGCCGCGTGTACCAGGCCATGGTCGACGCGCGCTACATCGCGCCGGTCGAGTTCGGACGCCTCACAGGCGGCCAGCGTCCGAGGCGGTCCCGGCCGAAGAAGTCCGCGCGCGGAGGGGCCCGCCGCGACCGGGGGGCCCGGGCCGCGGCCCGGAAGGCGCCGAGGACGGCGAACCTCCGGGGCGCGAAGGCTGCGAAGCGCCGGCGGTGACCCTCAGAGCCCCGGCCAACCTGGCGCACAGGCTCGGGCTGTGGCTATATCCCGGCCGCCATGAGCAAAGCCGACGCGGACCGGATCCGGGAAGCCTCCCAACCGAAACTCCTTCGGCTGCGCGAGTCGATCGCCTCCTGCGAGAGCGCTCTCGTGGCGTTCTCGGCCGGAGTGGACTCCACCCTCGTCCTCGCGGTCGCGCGCGAGGTACTCGGGGACCGGGCCGTGGCCCTCACCGCCCACTCCCCCTCGGTCCCGGCCGCGGAGCGGGAGGAGGCGCGAGCGCTGGCCGCCCAGCTTTGCGTCCGCCACCTCGAGGTGGAGAGCGAGGAGCAGCTCGACCCGCGCTACGTCGCGAACGGACCCGACCGCTGCTATTACTGCAAGTCCGAGCTGTACCGCCTCTGCGAGGAGGTGGCCCGGCGGGAGGGCCTGGCCGTCATCCTCGACGGCTTCAACGCCGACGACCGGGCCGACCACCGACCCGGCCAGAGGGCCGCCCGGGAGCGCCGGGTGCGCTCCCCGCTCGCGGAGGCGGGCTTCTCGAAGCTCGAGGTCCGCGCCTGGAGCGCGGCCTACCGCCTGCCCACCGCCGAGAAGCCCCAGATGGCCTGCCTCGCCTCTCGAATCCCCTACGGCACGCCCGTGACCCCGGAGCGGCTCCTCCAGGTCGAGCGGGCCGAGGCGGCTGTCCGCGCCCTGGGGTTCCGCGAGTTCCGCGTCCGCCACCACGGCGACATCGGCCGGGTCGAGGTCTCCGAGGGCGAGCTCGAGACGGCCTTCGCCCGCCGCGAGGGTCTCTTGGCAGCCGTTCGGGGGGCGGGATTCAAGCTCGCGGTCCTCGACCTCGAGCCCTTCCGTTCGGGTCGGATGAACGCGCTCGCAGGTCTGAGACTCCCGGTGGTGTCCCCGTGAGGAGAGCGCCCCCTCCGCGCCGGGCCCTTGGCCGCGGTCGGGGCGCGTTCATGGCGGGCGCCCTCGCCCTGGGAGCGTTTTTCCCGGTCCGCCCGCTCGCCCTCGAGCCGAGATACGACCACCGGGACGAGCAAGGGTTCGTGGTCGAGCCCCTCGTCGCCCACGATACCGTGGCCATCCAGAGTCTTCCGACCCACTCCTCCTGGCGCCCGGCGCTAAGGCTCGCCTACGGCTGGGATCCGTTCGGAGAGGGGAACGAGCTGTTCCTCGGGGTGCAGTCGGCCTTCTCCTACAACGACCCGGAGCGCGACGAAGTCCTCTTGGCGCTCGACGTGCGCTACCGGGCCTACTTCGGCACCGAGCAGTGGAAGACGTTCTACGAGCTGGGCCTGTGGCTGCCGGTGGCGTCGCACTTCGCCATCGGGCCGCTCGTCACGATCGGTGTGGCCTATGACTTCTCGCGGTCGACCGGCCTCTACCTGGACGGCGGTTTCGCGACCGGGTTCGGGGCCGCACGGATCGCCACGCTCTCCGCCTCGGTGGGCGCGCAATTCAGGTTCTAGAGGTCGGTTGAAGGCGGGCGGCCGGTAGGTCGCTCGCCAGCTACCCGCATCGGCGTTCAAGCGTCCATTCGAGTTGTCGCTTTCTTGCGGCCTTGCTATCGGGTGGTAGCATGTAGGCTAAGGTCATCAATTGTAATTAGGAGCCTACATGGAACCAATGGATATCGGAGAGCAGACAGCTGTGGGGAATGCCCCAACTGCATCTGGAACCCGATTGGAGCCAATGCTCATCCGACTGCCGCCCGCCCTTGCGACGGAGCTCCGGAACCTCGCCCGTCGTACCCGGGTGAGGCAGTCCGACTATCTCCGCGAGGCGGTCGCAGACCTCATCGCCAAGTACGCGCAGGGGCGGTCGGACGACGGCGGGAGCGCGATGTGAGCGGATCCTCGTGCATCCCTCCAGGGCGGCCCATCCCCGCGAGGCTTCCCGCACGCCGTGTCCGGGTCGGCGGCCCTCGGGCCTCGTTGCCCGGACCGCTGGGCTTACTCGCCGCTCTCGGCTGCCTCACGGCGCGGAGGGGGGATAAGAGACCGCTGCGAGCGTGAGCCCCGATCCCGGCGCGCGCACGCCGCGATATCGGGTGGGGGCGGAGAGGATCTCGCCCACCCGCCCGGGCCGCTCGAGGCCGAGGCCGGCTGCGACCACCGTGCCCACGAGGTTTCTCACCATCGCGCGCGAGAAGCCGTTCCCCTCGAGCACCACCGCGTGGAGGGGCACCCAGCTCGCGGAGTGGATCTCGGCACGCAAGAGGGTCCGCCTCGCCCGAACGCGGCGGGAACCGAAGCGGGAGAAGCCCGCGAAGTCGTGCTCCCCGAGCGATTGGGAGAGCGCCGCCCTCATGACCTTCGGGTCGGGCGACTCCACCTTCGTCTCGGGGAAGGCCCGCGCGTCCGGCAACGACCAGGCGTAGGGGCGCAGCCCCTCGGGTAGGCCCGCCCCGACGAGGTAAACGTAGGTTCGCGAGAGGGCGGAGGCTCGAGCGTGGAAGCCCCGCCGCTCGGGGCGGACGTGGAGAACGGCGATGCCCTCGGGCAAGGAGCGGTTGACTTCGTGCCGGAACGCCTCCGGGTCGAGCGCCTCCCGGACGGCGAAGGAGACGACCTGCGCGAGCGCGTGCGCGCCGGCGTCGGTGCGTGCCGCGGCGGAGAGGTGGGCGCATATCCCGGCCCGGCGCATCGCCTGCTCCAGCGCGCCCTGGACGGTGGGCAGGCCCGGCTGTCGCTGGTACCCGCGGAAGGGGCCACCCTCGTACCACAGCCGCATCGCGTAGAAGCGTCGCTCCATGCCGTCGTGCTAAGTTGACCACGTCCTCTCCCCCCCATCCATGGCGTACTCCCTGGACGAATCGGAGCTCCCGGACGACGCGGCCCTCGAGGGCGGGGAGTGGCTCTACCGCCGCGGAGGTGAGGTCTTCGGCCCGGTGAGCTCGAGGGAGCTCGCCGGCGAGCTGTATCGCGGCGCCCTCGACGCCGGGACTCCCGTCTCCCCGGACGGCGGCCGCTGGGTCCCGGTGGGCGAGGTTCCCATCTTCCGGGTCCACGCGCGGAAGGCGGAGGCGGCGCTGCGGGTCGAGCGCGAGATCACCGGTGCCCGGCTCCTCGTCCGCCGCCGCCGTCGGAGGGGCACGGCCCTCCTTCTTTCGGTCTCCTTGGGCGCGGTCGTCCTCGCCGCCGTCGCCGCCTACCTCCTCTCTCCCCGGCACGCCCGGGTGAGCCCGCTCCTCGAGGACTTCGGGGAGGGGGTGAGGGTCGCCTCGGCCAGGGTGGCCGCCCCGAGCGGACGGCGGGCCCGGGAGCTCGAGGTGGAGGTGCCCCTCTCGCCCGGTCCGCCCCCGGGCCCCACCCTGGCGGAGAAGGCTCCCCGGCCCGCTTCCCGGGCCGCCTCGGCCGAGGAGGGCGAAGGGCTGGTCGCCGCCCACTTCGACGCCGGCCGGATCCAGGCGATCGTGAACCGTGAGCAACGCACGCTCGCCCCCTGCTTCCGGGAGGAGGCGGCGCGCTCGTCCGACTTCCGCGGCCTCGTCCCCCTCGAGTTCGCCATCGGCAACGACGGGAGGGTGGTGGCGCTGTGGATCGACGAGCCGCGCTTCCGGGAGGGCCTATTGCGGGAATGCCTGTTGCGCTCCCTGGCTACCTGGCGCTTCGACCCCTTCCCCGGAGAGCGGCCCACGGTGCAGCTCGCCTTCACCATCTCCCGATGACCAGCGCCACGAAGAAGCTCGCGGCCCGGGCCGAGGACCTCCCGGAGGGCTCCTTGCGGCGGCGCCTCCTCGAGGGGGCGCAGCGGTTCAAGGAGGCCTGGGTGGATTTCGGGCGGCTCCTGTCCGAGGTGCGACGCAAGGAGCTGTGGCGCGCCTGGGGATATCCGAGCTTCGAGCGCTACTCCGCTGGGGAACTCCTCATCCGCAGCGCCACCGCCGACAAGCTCACCCGGAGCTACGGGTTTTTGGACCCGGGGAGAGGGCCGCGCCCCTCCGTTCGAGGTCATCGAGGTGCTCTCGCGCGCCGAGGCGGCCGGCCGCCTCCCCGAGGGAGGTTGGCAGGAGCTGCGCGACGAGGTCCTGGATCGGCCCCCCACCGCGGCGGCGATGAACCGGAGGCTGACCGACCGGTACGGCCCGCCCCCGCAAAAGCCCCCCCGGGCCGAGGCCGAGCGCATCGCCAGCCTCGCCGCGGCCGCCCAGCGCCTCTCGCGCGCGTGCGCCGAGGAGCCGGCCATTCCCCGGGCGTTGGCGCGCCGCGCCCAGGACCTGGCGGGGGAGATCGAGAGCCTCGTCAAGGGGTGACCCTCCGTGGGCCGTCCGTCCGGCCCCGCCGACCCTTCGGTGCGGGATGGACCGGACGCGGCGAGGCGGAGGAAGTGGGAGCAGCCCCCTCGCCCCCTCGCTATATTCCGAGCAGGCCTGCGATGGGGCGAGGAGCCCTTTTGATGTAGGATCCAGCTCGACAAGGGAGTGCCGCTTGAGTCGGAAAGAGCACCATCACGGCGGGAACCTCTCCTGCTCGTTCTGCGGAAAGGGGCAGCGGGAGGTCCGCAAGCTCATCGCCGGCCCGACGGTCTACATCTGCGACGAGTGCATCCGGCTCTGCAACGACATCATCGCCGAGGAGTCGGAGCGGGACGAGGGCCGCCCGGCGGTCTCCCTGCCCACCCCCGCAGAGATCAAGAGCTTCCTCGACGATTACGTGGTGGGCCAGGACAAGGCGAAGAAGGTCCTGTCGGTCGCGGTCTACAACCACTACAAGCGCGTCTACTCCCGCAAGCCCGCCCGGCCGCAGCGGCCGGGGCAGGGACGACCCGGTCCCGAGGAGGTCGAGCTCCAGAAGTCGAACATCTTGCTCGTGGGTCCGACCGGCTCGGGGAAGACGCTTCTCGCCCAGTCCCTCGCCCGCTTCCTGAACGTCCCGTTCACCATCGCCGACGCGACCAGCCTCACCGAGGCGGGCTACGTCGGCGAGGACGTCGAGAACATCATCCAGAACCTGCTCCACAACGCCGACTACGACGTGGAGAAGGCGGCGCGAGGCATCGTCTACATCGACGAGATCGACAAGATCGCCCGCAAGGGCGACCAGCCGAGCCCCACCCGCGACGTGGGGGGGGAGGGGGTCCAGCAGGCCCTCCTCAAGATCATCGAGGGGACCCGCGCCAACGTCACCCCGCGAGGGGGGAAGAAGTACAACCAGCAGGAATACATCCAGGTCGACACCTCGAACATCCTCTTCATCGTGGGCGGGGCCTTCACCGGACTGGAGCAGGTCATCAGGCGCCGCGTGGGGGTGAAGGGGCTCGGATTCGGCGCAAAGATCGAGCGCAAGGAGGAGGCCAGCCTGGGGGAGCTCCTCGCCCGCGTCGAGCCCTCCGACCTCGTGAAGTACGGCATGATCCCCGAGTTCGTCGGCCGGCTTCCCATCATCGCCACCCTGGCGGACCTCTCCGAGGACGACCTCGTCACCATCCTCACCCAGCCCAAGAACGCCCTCACGAAGCAGTACGTGAAGCTCTTCGACCTCGAGAAGGTGAAGCTCTCCTTCACCAAGGAGGCCCTCCGGGCGACGGCCCGCGAGGCCATGCGCCGCAAGTCGGGCGCCCGGGGCCTGCGCGCGATCCTCGAGCAGGCGATGCTCGACATCATGTACGACGTCCCCTACCGGGAAGGCGTGAAGGAGTGCAAGATCACCGAGGGCGTCATCTTGAGCAAGGAGCCGCCCCTGCTCTCCTTCGAAAAGGAAAAGAAGCTGGCCTGAAGGACCCTCGCCTAGAGGTGGTGAACCCCGGGCACAGTGTGCCGGCGAGACCGCCTGCCACACGCTCCGATCCCCCCGAATGATCGGTCGATTTCCGGGGGGCACGCTTCGTGCTTCCGCCTGGCTTCGGAGGCGGGTTCTCGCCCGAAGAAGGCAGGCCAACGGCCTCGCCGAGGGGACGGGTACCCACCGAAAGAGGCCATGTTCCGCCGTACGCTCTGCCTTCTCTCTCTCTTTGCCGCTCTCGGGCCCGCCGCGGTGGAGGGTCAGCAGTGGGAGGAGGACTACACAGGCGAGGTGGCCCCCGCTCCACAAGGTGACGACTACCGGGTCTCTGTCGACATGGACGCCTCGGCGTCCGTCTCCCTCGACACGTTTCAGGGCGCGCTCGCGCCCTACGGGCAATGGGTGGTCGCGGCCGGCTACGGCAACGTGTGGCGCCCGCGCGTGCCCCCCGGCTGGCGGCCGTACTACTACGGTCGGTGGGAGTGGACCAGCGAGGGCTGGCTCTGGGTGTCCGACGAGCCCTTCGGCTGGGCGGCCTACCACTATGGACGCTGGGCCTACGACCCGTACTACGGGTGGGTCTGGGTCCCCGGCTACCAGTGGGCGCCGGCCTGGGTGTCCTGGCGCTACTCGGGCGACGTGGTCGGCTGGGCCCCCCTCGCCCCGGGCGTGTCGGTCTACGTGTCCGTCACTCCCTTCGCCGAGAGCTCGTGGACCTTCGTGCCGTGCCGTAGCTTCGTGGCGGTGCCGGTGTACCGGGTGGCCTATGCTCCCGCCTACACTCGGCAGTACTTCTACGCGACGGTGCCGGCGCCAGCTCGCCCGGGCGTCGGAGCCGCTCCCGGCCACGCCCTGGGCGCCCCGGCGTGGGGCGGCCCGCCCCGGGTGGCCATCGAGCAGCGCATCGGTGGGCCGCTGACTCCGGTCCGGGTCGTCCCCGCCCCGGCCCCCGGCGCGACTCGCGTCGGTCCGGGCGAGGTGGCGGTCTATCGTCCGGAGCTGCGCCTCGGCGCCGCGGCGCGCCCGGGGTATGGTCCCCGGGACCCCCAGGCGAGCGGTTTCCCCCGCGCCGCCCCGGCGAGCGGGCCCACCTTCGAACGGCCGGCTCACGACACCGATCCGGCGGCGCGCGCGGCCGACCGCCTCCCACCTTCCACGCCCGCTCCCGCGGCCCGCGGCGATGACGGCCGCTTGGCGCCGAGGACCCTCGAGGGTCCGGCCGCGCCCGAAGGAGCCGGGGCTCGCGGCGAGCGGGCCTGGACCTCGGCGCCTCCGTCAAAGGTCAGTTTGCCGCCGCACCCCGAGGACCGCGGCCAAAGAGGCTCGGGCTCGCCCATGCGCGCCGACTACCGCGGCCGGACGACCGCGGTGCCGACGGCGGCGCGGCCTGCGGCCGGGGGCGGGCGGGGTTCACCCGCCTCGTCATCCGCGGAGCGCAAGCGGAGGTAGGGGCGGGGAGGCTCCTCCCCGGGGATCCCTCAGCTCGAGGTCACCCGCACCGTGGTCTTCGCCTGACGACCGGTGTCGAGGTCCCGAGCGCTCAAGGTGAGGATGCCTTCGACGTTCACCTCGAAGAGGATCTCGAGGCGCACCTCGCCCGCCTTGCAGGGCCGGACGCCGCTGAACGTGAACTCGCCCAGGATCTCGTTCTGGGTGGTCTGGGAGTGGTCGCCCTGGAAGATCCGGACCACGAGGTCGGTCTGGCCGTCGATCGAGTTCGTGGCGGCGACGGCCCGGGCGTTGGGGATGGCGGCGTTGCGGGGGAAGACCGTGTGCATGATCCCGCCCGCCTGCTCGATCCCGATGGCCATGGGGATGACGTCGAGCAGCTGGATCTTGAGGTCCGAGTTCTCCTGGAGCGACCAGGCGTAGAGGGCGGCACCGATGGCCACCGCCTCGTCGGGGTGGACCCCCTTGGACGGGGCCTTCCCGAAGAACTTGGTGAGCCGCTCCTGGATCGCCGGCATCCGGGTCTGGCCGCCGACCAGCATGACCTCGTCGATGTTCTTGGCGGTGATCCCGGCGTCGACCATCACCGCCCCCATGATCTTGAGAGACCGGTCCACCAGGTCGTGGGTCAGCTCCTCGAGGAGCTTGCGATCGAATCTCACGTCCATGTTGAGCGGCTGACCCTGGGGCGTCATGGTGATGAAGGGGATCGAGAAGGGCGCCTCGGTCCGCGCCGACAGGTCGATCTTGGTCCGCTCCGCCAGGTCCTTGATCCGCTGCATGGCCACCGGGTCCGAGGAGAGGTCGATCCCGTGTTTCTTGCGGAACTCGCCCAGGACGTACGAGATCATGGCGTTGTCGAAGTCGATCCCCCCGAGGAAGATGTCGCCCCCGGTCGCCTTCACCTCGAACACCCGGTCCCGGATCTCGATGATGGAGACGTCGAAGGTGCCGCCGCCGAGGTCGTAGACGAGCACCCGCTCCGTCAGCTTCTTCCCCAGCCCGTAGGCCAGGGCCGCGGCGGTGGGCTCGTTGATGATCCGCACCACCTCGAGGTCCACGAGCGTCCCGGCCTCCTTCACCGCCTGGCGCTGGCGGTCGGTGAAGTAGGCGGGGACCGTCACCACCGCCCGGGTGACCTTGAACCCGAGGTGATCGGAGGCGAGATCGCGGATCTTCCCCAGGATCTTGGCGCTCACCTCCGGCACGTGGTACGAGCGGCCGTGGCAGTCGAGCTCGACGTCGTTCTGCGAGCCGGGGTGGAGCTGGTACTGGACGGAACGGCGCATGGTCTCGACCACATCGTCCTTCGGGGCCCGCCCGATGAGGCGCTTGGTCGCGTAGAGCGTGTTCCGTGGGTTGAGCTGCCACTGGCGCTTCGCCTCGTGGCCCACGAGCTCGTTGCCCTTGTCGTCGATGGCGAAGATCGACGGGATGATGGCGTCGCCCCCCTTGTACGGGATGAGCTTCACCTGCCCGCTCCCGAAGGCGACCGCCCCACAGGAATTGCTCGTTCCGAGGTCGATCCCGATGATGGTGTCGGGCGGGAACTTCTCCATACGGGGAGGGTACTACGGGGGCCGCCCCGGGTGGAGGTGGCGCGGGGGGCCGGGACGCCCGGGAGGGGGAGGGCCGAGGCCAAACCGGCCGGGAACGGGAGCCGGGAGGGCCGTTCGAAGGGCAGGGACGCCGCGGCAGGGTTAGGACCGCCCCGGAGGTTAGTCGATGGACGCCCGAAAGCTCCTCCAAACCCTGGGAACCGGCGTGAAGAACACCTTCGCGGAGAGCCGGTCCATCCTCTCCTTCGAGCAGTACCTGGAGGCGTTCCTGGAGGCCCCCAGGCGGCACGCCCGCGGAGCGGCCCAGTACCTGCGCGACGTCATGGACCACTTCGGCGCCGAGGAACGAGACACGCCGGTGGGACGGGTCAAGCGCTGGTCGCTCTTCGACCTCGGCTTCGATCCCGAGTCCCGCGCCCGGCGGGTGGCGGGACAGGAGGAGGTCCAGGCGGCCATCTACCGCGCCCTGGGCTCGTTCGTGCGGTCGGGGCGGGTGAACAAGCTCATCCTCCTGCACGGCCCGAACGGCTCCGCCAAGTCGTCGATCGTCGGCGCCCTGGTGCGCGCAACCGAGGTCTATTCCCGGAAGGCGGAGGGGGCCCTCTACCGCTTCCACTGGGTCTTCCCCAGCGAGCGAAAGCTCAAGGGCGGAGGGCTCGGATTCGGATCGCGCGAGGGGGGGGAGGGCGATCCCCCCTCCTTCGCCCACCTCGAGGGGGAGACGCTCGACGCGCGCCTCTCCTGCCCGATGAAGGACCACCCCCTCCTCCTCTTGCCCCGCGAGGAGCGCCGGCGCCTGCTCGAGGAGCATTGCCACCCCGCCGCCCGGGAGGGAGCCGGGGAGGCCGACTTCGTCCTCTCCGACGCGCTCGCCGAGGGGGATCTCTGCCACTACTGCCGGAGGATCCACGACGCCCTTCTCGGCGCCTACCGCGGCGATTGGCTCAAGGTCCTGCGCCACGTGCAGGTGGAGCGCTTTTACGTCTCGGCCCGCTACCAGCAGTCCGCGGTCACGGTCGAGCCGCAGCTCTCGGTCGACGCCGGCTTCCGGCAGGTCACCGCTGACAAGAGCCTCTCCTGCCCCCCCCCCGCCCTCCAGGCCCTCACCCTGCTCGAGCCTCACGGCTCACTCGTCTCGGCCAACCGCGGCCTGGTCGAGTACTCCGACCTCTTGAAGCGGCCGCTCGAGGCCTTCAAGTACCTACTGGGAACGAGCGAGACCGGCCGGGTCCCCCTGGAACACTTCCTCCTCCAGCTCGACCTCGTGCTCATCGCGAGCGCCAACGAGAAGCAGCTCGCCGTGTTCAAGGAGATCCCCGAGTTCGCGAGCTTCCGGGGACGCCTCGAGCTCATCCGGGTCCCGTACCTGCGGCGGGCGTCGGTAGAGCGGGAGATCTACGACCAGCAGGTCACCCCAGCCACCGTGGGAAAGCACGTCGCCCCCCACGCCACCGAGGTGGCGGCCACCTGGGCCGTCCTCACCCGCTTGAAGCGGCCCCTCCCCGATCGATACCAGGGCGAGGTGCGGGACCTCATCGACGAGATCACCCCCCTCGACAAGCTCCGCCTCTACGACCGCGGCGCCGCTCCCGATCGGTTGGCGCTGTCCCAGGCCAAGGTTCTCCGCAAGCACGCCCCGGACCTCTTCCACGAGTCGGACGTCTACCCGAACTACGAGGGGCGGATGGGGGCCTCGGCCCGGGAGGTGATGACCGCCCTCTTGAACGCGGCCCAGGCGCAGAGCGCGACCTGCCTCACCCCGCGGGCGGTGCTCGAGGAACTGGAGGCGATCTGCCGGGACAAGACGGTGCACGACTTCTTGCAGCAGGAGGTGGTGGAGGGCTACCACGACCACGAGGAGTACGTGCGGGTGGTGGAGGCGGAATACCTCGACCGGCTCGACGAGGAGATCCGCGACTCGATGGGGCTCGTCTCCGAGGCCCAGTACCTGGACCTCTTCCAGCGCTACGTGATGCTCGTCTCCCACTGGGTGAAGGGCGAGAAGGTGCGCAACCGCGTCACCGGCGAGATGGAGCCACCGGAGGAGGCCCGGATGATCGAGATGGAGCGCATCGCCATGCCTCCCGGCGAGGACCGGGGCGCCCTTCGGCGCGGCCTCATCTCCGCCGTCGGCGCCTACCGGCTCGATCATCCGGATGCGGCCGAGATCGACTACGGCGCCATCTTCCCCGATCTGTTCCGGCGACTGCGCGACCACACCTACGAGGAACGGAAACGGCAGCTCCACCGGTCCAAGGAGAACCTCCTCCGCTTCTTGTCCGACGACCGCAGCGGGCTCGACGAGAAGGCTCGCCGCCAGGTGGAGACCACCCTCGGCAACTTGAGGCAGCGCTACGGCTACTGCCAGGGCTGCGCCCAAGACGCGATCCTCTTCCTCATGCGCAGGCGGTACGAGGGGAACGCCTGAACGATTGCCCGAAACGTTCGAACGCTCGGACCCCTCCCCGGCCAGGGAGCCCGCGGATGCGGGTCCCCAAGGGGCGAGGCGCGTCGTCGATCCCTCGCCCCAAGGCCGCGGGGGCGATCCCCTCGGCGCGCGCCCCTTTCACCCGCCCCGTTCGAGACGAAGGGAGCTCCCACAGGGCGGTCACGGGCGAGCACCAGCTCGGCCGTCCGAGCCCGATCGACGGCCGCTTGGAGGGCTTCGAATCGTCACTCGCCGAGCCGACCTAGGGCGGAGGCGCGGGCGCAGGCCCCTTTGGCTCGGCCGGGGAAGAGGTGCCCTCGCCGGGTTTCTTCTCCTCGCCAGGGGTCTTCGAGGGCGAGCCCCTTTGCCCGACGGGCAGTAGCTCGATCCAGTAGGCCACGAGGTCCTCGCTGCTCCCGGCGCGCACCCGCACGCCGGGCCGAAGTTCGAAGACCGTCGAAAGCCTGGTGGGCAGGTAGACGAGGGTGTTGCGGTCGAAGGAGAGCGTGAGAAGCGACCCGCCCGCCACCTCGACCGTCACGCGGTGAGCTTCGAGATCGGCCTTCTCGACCACTCCCTCGACCACCCTGAGCCCGGTGGGCGGGGCGCCCTTCTCGGGGGCGGGTGGCGTCCCTGGGCGGGCCGACCCGGGCGAGTCGGCGGGGGGAGGGGAGACGTCTTCGGCGGGGGGCTCGGCGGTCGCCGCGAGGGCGAGGGCGACGAGCCCGGCGGCGAGAGAAGCGGGCCCCGCTCGGCGAAGGCTCACCCGCTCATTATCGACGAGGGCGAGGAGAGGGCCGTCGGGCCGATCGGGTAACATGCCGCCGATGAGCGAGCGCGCGAGCTGGGACGAGTACTTCATGAACATCGCGAGGGTCGTGGCCACTCGCGCCACCTGCGATCGAAAGCACGTGGGGGCGGTCCTGGTGCGAGACAAGACCATCCTCTCCACCGGATACAACGGATCGATCCGCGGGCTGCCGCACTGCTCCGAGGTGGGCCACATGATGGAGGACGGCCACTGCGTGGCCACCGTGCACGCCGAGGCGAACGCCATCATCCAGGCGGCCAAGAACGGGGTGGCCATCGACGGCGCGACCATCTACACCACCGCCTCCCCCTGCTGGCCGTGTTTCAAACTCGTCGCCAACGCGGGCTGCCGGCGCATCGTGTTCGGGGAGTTCTACCGGGACGCGCGCATCTTCGACTTCGCGCAGCGGCTCGGGATCGAGCTCGTGGAACTCACCGCGCCGGCGAGCCTCGACCTCGCGGCGGCGGACCAGGACTCACCGGAGCGGTTCGCCTAGCGCCCCTCGCCCTTCCCCGCGCTGCCGAGTGGCGCGCCCGCCGGCGGGGCGAGCTCGTCGGCACTCAGGACCCTCAAGAGGTCCTCGCCCAGCAAGGACGCCACCGCGGCGCGACGCTGGAGGTAGAGCTCCTCGCGCTGGCGGAGCCGTACCCAACGTTCCACCTGGGCCGTCGGGAGCGGGTCGGGAAGGCTCTCCAGCTCCGACCGGACCTGGGCCAGGGCGCGGTCGACCGCCACCACCCGGATGGCCGGGCGCCGGGCCGGCTCCTTCTTGGGGTCGATCTCGACCGTGTCGTTCTCGGTCCACAGGGGCAAGAAGTCCGCGCCCGCCACCTCGACCCGGACCACTCCACGCCCGTAGTCCCGCTTCGAAAGGGCCACCCGGAGCAGGACCCCGTCGCGGGTGGCCGCCACCGCCTCCGGGGTCACCCCGGGGAGAAAGTTCCGGCTCTGGTTGGAGATGAAGTTGCCGAGCGAGTAGGCGATCACCGCGATCTGTCCGTCGGCCCGCCGGTACAGCTCGATGGGCTGAAGCACATGGGGGTGGTGCCCGAGGACCACCAGGGCTCCGGCGTCGGCCAGGCGGTGGGCGAGCTCCACGTCCGGGGCGCGCGGCTGCCGCTCGTACTCCGTTCCCCAGTGAAGGGACACGATCACCGCATCCGCTCCGGCCGCCGCCGCCCGGACGTCCTCGACGACCGTTTCGCGATCGAGCACCGAGGCCTGAAGGCAGGGGGGGAGGTCGGGCTTTTGCGGCGGGCAGGTGTTGCCGCTCTCGTTCAGCCCGTAGGTGTATCCCAAGAACGCGAGCCGTACCCCGTTGCGCTCGAGGCGCAGAGGCCCGGCGGCGTGGGGGGAAGGCCCGGCGCCCACGTAGCGGAGGCCGGCCACCTCGAGCCAGTGCAGGGTCTCCTCGAACCCCGCCCGGCCCTGGTCGAGGGCGTGGTTGTTGGCGACCGAGACGAGGCCGATCCCGGCGTGCATGAGGGCGGACACGACCACCGGGGGAGCGTTGAACACGAAGGAGCGCGATCCGCGGGAGACCTTTGGCGCGATGGGGGTCTCGAGGTTCGCGAAGGTGAGATCCGGCTGCGAGAGGAGGTCCGCGACCGGGGAGAAGAGAGAGGAGTAGCCCTCGTCGGGCGCGCCGGCGCCGTGGACGGCGGCGCTCTGCTTCACCGCCTCGTGCATGAGGACGTCCCCCACGGCGGCGAGGGTCACCTGCCCGAGGGCCTTGATCGGGAGCGGGGGGGGCCTCGTGGGCGAGACCTCGCCGCCCCGGGCTGAGAAGGGCGGGGTCTCGCTCCCGGGTGCCTCGCTCGTCTGGGCCGGCGGGGCGCCCGCCGCAGCCGGTCGGGGCGCGGTGGCGCAACCCGTGACGATTCCAGCGGTTAGCGAGAGGGCGCGGAGGAGCGTTCGCCAGGGCAGCATGGGATCCTCTCGAGAGGCTATCTTGGCTCTCGCCTTGAAAAAAGGGGAGCCGCGAAGCATCTCAGGCGGCGGACGGGGCCAAGGACCCACCCCACCTCACCATGCTCACCTATTCGAGCGGCGCGGCATTCATCGACGGGGCGGGAGCGATCGTCGTCGCCGACCCGGGATTCCTCGCCGCGCTAGGGCTTTCCCGAAAAGACCCGACCGGCGCCCTGCGCGCTCGGGCGGAGGAGAACCCACCGCTCCGGGCGTTGCTCGGGGGGGAAGGCCCGGACGTCGTCTGGCTCGCCCGGGAGGACGGCGGGGTCGAGCTCCGCCGCCACCTCGCACCCGAGGGGTGCTTGCTCCTCGCCCGGACCGCGCGGCTGCAGGAGCTCCTCGAGCAGGGACAGAGCTCCTCCGCGCTCACTCGGCTGCTCCCCGGCGTCTCCCACGACATCAAGAACCCGCTCAACGCCATGGCGCTGCAGCTCGCCATCCTCGCGGAGAAGCTCTTCCCTCACGCCCAGGCGGCGGCGGAGAGCGCCACGCACCTCGGCGCCCTGCGGGAGCAGGTGGGGCGGGTGAACGAGGTGCTCCGGCGGTTTGTGGACCTGACCGATCCCTCCGCCCCCCTCGGCTACACCGAGCTGGGCGCGCTCCTCGCCGAGGCGG
>Ga0335077_10005831_pt1 | contig 15160 bp, 12 predicted proteins | sample Lox_Sample_31_FD_207151 | JGI IMG/M metagenome (GOLD analysis project Ga0335077, IMG submission 207151) | Soil microbial communities from Loxahatchee National Wildlife Refuge, Florida, United States - Lox_Sample_3.1 | ecosystem: Environmental > Terrestrial > Soil > Wetlands | place: USA... | reverse complement strand
GCGGGCCGCCGTAACGTCACAGCCGTGCATTCCGAGCAGGAGAGTCCCCCGGCCGCGTGGCAGCGGCTCCGCAGCGAGGTCGGCGCCCAGGCGCCGATGCTCAGCGCGCCGCCGCCGGCGGCCGGGGGATTGTGCCCGGTCTGCCGCGGGCCCGGCCGCCCCGGCCAGGCCCGCTGCTACCAGTGCGACCTGTACGGCGAGTGCCTGCCCGGGCTGATGCCCGACGTCGTCGCGCCGGTCGCCTACGCGGTCAAGGGCGGCCCGCATGCCACGAACCTGTGGCTGTATAAGTCCGGGCGCCCGGGCGCCGCGGCGGCGCGGGCCGCGCTGCTCGGCCTGCTTTTGGTCTACCTGCGCGACCACGGCCGCTGCGTCTGGCGCCGGGCCGGGATGGCCAGGCCCACCCATGTCGCCGTGGTGCCGAGCCGCCGCGGCCGGCCGGCACCCCATCCGCTGCAGGAACTGGCCGCCCCCTACCTCACCCTGCGCTGGGCGCGGCTGGCCCTGGCCCGCCGGGACGACCCGCCGGCTCACGACCCGGACCCCAGCCTCTTCCGGTCGGCCCAGATCCCCGGCGCGCGGGTCCTGCTCCTCGACGACACCTGGACCACGGGGGCGAGCGCGGTCAGCGCCGCGGCGGCGCTGCGGCTGGCCGGGGCCCGGTCGGTCGCGGTCATCGTGCTCGGGAGGCACCTGGACGCCGGGCCGGCCGCGGCCGGCCGCGGGTTCTCGCCCGAGGCCATGCCGTTCCGTCCCTGGCTCTGCGCCGTGCACCTCCCCGGCCGCACTCAATAGGCTGAGAGGCGTGCTCAAGGAACCGCCGTCACACGCCGCGCTGGTACGGCGGGCGCGCCGTATCGGCCGCGAGCTCGCCGCGCTCTACCCCGACGCGCATACCGAGCTGAACTTCAGCAGCCCGCTCGAGCTGCTGGTCGCCACGATCCTGTCCGCGCAGACCACCGACAAGCGGGTCAACCTCGTCACGCCGGTGCTGTTCGCGCGGTACCGGACCGCCGCCGACTACGCGTCCGCCGAGCGCGAGGACCTGGAGAAGATCATCCAGTCCACGGGCTTCTTCCGGGCCAAGACCACCAGCCTCATCGGGCTCGGGCAGGCGCTGTGCACCCGGTTCGGCGGCGAGGTACCGCGGCGGCTCAAGGACCTGGTCACGCTGCCAGGGGTCGGCCGGAAGACGGCGAACGTAGTGCTCGGCAATGCGTTCGGCATCCCGGGCATCACGGTCGACACCCACTTCGCCCGGCTTTCCCGCCGCTTCGGCTGGACCACCGACACCGACCCGGTCAAGATCGAGAAGGAAGTCGGCGCGCTGTTCCCGCGCAAGGACTGGACATGCCTCTCGCACCTGCTGATCTGGCACGGCCGGCGGGTCTGCCACGCGCGCAGGCCCGCGTGCGGCGCGTGCGCGGTGGCCCACCTGTGCCCCTCCTACGGCGAGGGCCCGACCGATCCCGAGATCGCCCGCAGGCTGGTCAAATCCGGGCCGTTCTCTTGACCGGCGACCGGCCGGCCGCGGCCGGCGCGGTTCCCGCCTGGCTGGCCGGCCTGGCCGAGGCCGCCGCCACGATGCCGGTGCCGCCGCCGCTGCGTCCTCCGCCCGGCGGCGGCCGGCCGGCTGCCGTGCTGATCCTGTTCGGCGACGGCCCGGGCGGCCCCGACCTGCTGCTGGTGCAGCGGAGCCCGTTCCTGCGACGGCACGCCGGCCAGCCCGCGTTCCCCGGCGGCGCGGTCGACGCGTCCGACGGGGGCCCGGTGCCCGCTGCGCTGCGCGAGGCCGCCGAGGAGGCCCGCGTGGATCCGGCCGGCGTCCAGGTGCTCGCGGTGCTGCCGGAACTGTTCATCGTGCGGAGCGGGTTCACGGTCACCCCGGTCCTGGCCTGGTGGCGCGACCCGGTCCCGGTGGGACCCGGTGACCCGGGGGAGATCACGGCCGTGGCCCGCGTCCCGGTCGCCGACCTCGCCGATCCGGCCAACCGGCTGATGGCCCGCTACCCGTCGGGCGTGGCCGGTCCCGCGTTCCGGGTCGGCGGCATGCTGGTGTGGGGGTTCACCGCGATGATCGTGGACCGGCTGCTCGCGATCGGCGGCTGGGAGCGCCCGTGGGATCGCGGGTCGGCCGAGGACCTGCCTCCGGAGGTGCTGCAGGCAGCCGCCGGTCCCGATCGGATCCCCTGAGATCGGCGGGAGTTTACCGGGCAATCCGGCGCTGCCGCCATGCACTCTCCGCTCCACTATACGGTTGGGCACGTGCCGGGTGATTTGCTGGACCTGATCCTCATCGTGCTCGTGATCGCCTTCGGCGTGGCCGGCTACCGTCAGGGCTTCATCATCGGCGTGCTGAGCTTCGCCGGGTTCATCGGCGGCGGCGCCATCGGCGCGCTGTTCGGGCCGAGGATCGCCCGCACGATCACCGCCAACTCGGCCTGGGAGGCCATCGCCGCCATCCTGGTGGTCTTCCTCGCCGCCATGATCGGCCAGTTGCTCGCGTCCGCGGTGGGCGTGGCCGTGCGATCCCGGCTGACCTGGCGGCCGGCCACGCTCCTGGACTCCGTCGGCGGGGCCGCGGTCAGCGTGATCTCCGTGCTGCTGATCGCATGGCTGATCGGGTCGGCCGTGGCGTACGCGCCGTTCCCGGTCATCTCCCGGCAGGTGAACAACTCCGCCGTGCTCAGGACCGTGGACCGGCTGATGCCGTCCGAGGCGAGCGTCATGTTCTCGGACTTCCGCAGCCTGCTGGAAAGCGGTCCTTACGCACAGGTCTTCGGCTCGCTGGGCGCCGAGGCGGTGCTCGCGGTCGGGCCGCCGGACACCGCGGTCCTGAACTCGGCCGGGCTGCGCCGCGCCGCGCCCAGCATCGTGAAGGTCGAAGGCGTCGCGACGAGCTGCCAGGAGCGGATCGAGGGGTCGGGCTTCGTCTACGCGCCGGACCATGTCCTGACCAACGCGCACGTGGTGGCCGGGGTGACCCAGGGGCCCGAGGTCATCTCCGGTCAGGGCGTGCTCAGCGCGCGGGTGGTGCTCTACGACCCGCAGCGCGACATCGCCGTGCTGTACGTGCCCGGCCTGTCCGCCGGCTCGCTCGCGTTCGCCGGGCAGGCGAAGAGCGGCGACAACGCGATCGTGGCCGGCTATCCCCTCGACGGCCCGTTCACCGCCGTGCCGGCCCGGGTCGGCGGCACGGTGCGGGCGACGAGCCCGGACATCTACCAGACGGCCCAGGTGACCAGGCAGATCTACTCGATCAGGGCCGTGGTCAAGCCGGGCAACTCCGGCGGCCCGCTGCTCACCCCGGGCGGCCAGGTGTACGGCGTGGTGTTCGCGGCGGCGACGACGGTGGCCGACACCGGGTACGCGCTGACCGCGGCCGAGGTGGCCAGCGACGCCTCGGCCGGGGCGAACGCCACCGCGGGCGTCTCGACCCAGGGCTGCGACTAAGGCCGGCGGGTCAGCGAACGGCCCCGCGCAGCGTGATCCGCAGCGCGGCCGGCCCGGCCGAGGCCAGGCCATCGCGCTCGATCAGGTCCGCGAGCCGGGTGGCGTCGCGGGCGACCTGCGCGGCCGCGACGCCGTGCGGCGCCGGCTCGCCGGCGCAGCCCGCCACCCGCTCGCCGGCGCAGCCCGCCACCCGCCCCGCGCCCCGGCGCAGCAGCGCAGCCGCGCCGCGGGCGTTGCCGCGCTGGGCGTGAGTCAGGCCCACGGCGACCTGGGCGAGGCCCTGCCACAGGTCGCGCTCGGCGGGCGGCGCGGCCTTCCACGACGCCTCGAGCACCTCATGGGCGCGAAACGCCCGCCCGTCATCGATCAGCTGCTGGGCGAGGTCGAGGGCGGCCTCCGGGGCCAGGGCCGGCGCATCGGGCAGCGGCGGCTCGCCGGGCGCTCCGCGCCGCAACGGCCGGCCGAACTCGTCGCGGGGCCGGGCGTTCCTTGGCCGGCCCGCCGGGTCCCGGTCCCTGGTCCCGGGCGGCGGCGTCACCGTTCCGGCTCTGGGTCGGCCAGCCAGGCCCGCAACTCGGCGTCAAATCGCTCGGGCATCTCCTCGTGCGGGAAGTGCCCGGCCCCGTCGATCAGGCGCCACCGGTACGGCGCCTCAACGTGGCGGCCCGAGCCCCGGGCCGCGCTGGGCAGCACGCAGCCGTCGAGCGAGCCGTGCAGGTGCAGGGTGGGCGCCTGGATCGGGGCCCGCATGCTGCGCGCGTAACGCAGCCCGTCCGGCCGGAACCTGGACCGGATGAACCATCGGTGGTACTCAAGTGCCGAGTGAGCCACGGAGGGCAGCCTCATCGCCGCGCGGTAGTTGTGCTCGGTGGCGGAGTCCGGCCACCCGGGCCCGGACCAGGTGCTCAGCATCCGCCCGACCCGTTCCGCGTCGTCGCGGAGCAACTGGCGTTCCGGGAGCCGCGGGAGCTGGAAGCCCAGCGCGTAGCCGCTGCGGCGGCCCTGGCCGAACGGATCGGACAGCACCGCGGCGCGCAGCCGGAGCGGATGCGGGACCGAGACGACGGCGAGCCGCCTGACCACCTTCGGGTAGTAGGCGGCCACGGTCCAGGCAATCAGGCCGCCCCAGTCGTGGCCGACCAGGACCGCGTTCGCCTCGCCCAGCGAGCGGACCAGGCCGGCGGCGTCGGAGGCCGCGGTGACGAGGTCGTAGCCTCGCGGCGGCTTGTCGCTGCCGCCATACCCGCGCAAGTCGACGGCGACCGCGCGGAAGCCGGCGCCGCGCAGCGACGACAACTGCTCGCGCCAGGTCCACCAGAACTCCGGAAAGCCGTGCAGCAGCAGGACCAACGGCCCGTCCCCGCTCTCGGCGACGTGAAACCGGGTTCCGTTGGCGCTGACCGACCGGTGCGACCAGGGGCCGTCGATGAAGATCGGTCCGTCGCCGCGCGCGGCCACCTTGATCATCCCGCCCGGGGGACCGGCGCCGCCGCCGCGCCGTCCTCGCGCTTGAGCAGCGTCAGGTCCTCCTGGACGGTCTTCCGGGTCCGGCGCAGGCCGCTCAGCTTGCGGAACCTGGTGGCCCCGATCAGCCCGGCTACCGCCGCCAGGAACAGGCAGGTCAGTGCGACACAGCCAAAGGCGGCATACAGCGGTATCGCGGCGGCCGCGCTCAGGCCATAGGCGTACGCGAAGCCGCCGAACAACAGGATCAGGCAGGCCACGAAGGCCGCGACACCAATGAGCGCCCCGCCGATGCCTAGCCGCGTCACGTCCTTCTTGAGCTCTATCTTGGCTAGGTCGAGCTCGCACTTGATCAGGGTCGAGACATCGCTGACGGCCATGGACACCAGGTTGCCGAGCGACTGGTCAGCTGCGTTATCTGCCGGGCGCCTGGGTGCAGGTTCGGCCATAGTGCTCTCCACTTCTCGCGCTGTCGCAACAAGTCTCGCTCATGCCCCATCGCGCCGTTCGCACCGCGTCCACTCTGGCGCGCCGCAACCGCCGGTGTCCCGTTCTTTCATGATGGTGGTGGATTGGTGACCATATTTACATGGAATCAACCCGCGAGCGCGGGCACTGGCCGCGGCGCCGCGGGCGGGCGGCAAGGCGGCGCGGGCGGCAACGCGGCGCGGGCGGCAACGCGGCGCGGGCGGCAACGCGGCGCGGGCGGCAAGGCGGCGCGGGCGGCAAGGCGGCGCGGGCGGCAAGGCGGCGCGGGCGGCAAGGCGGCGCGGGCGGCAAGGCGGCGCGGGCGGCAAGGCGGCGCGGGCGGGGCGGGCTGGCGCCTGGGTCGGCGGGCGGGCCGTGGTTGTACGTTCGCATGGCCTGTAGCACGTGCATAGGTACAACCACGAACCGGGCCGGCCAGGCCTCGGCGGCGGATGGGGTTGAAAGTGACGTGCGGGGCGCACGGGCGGTCCAGGCGGCGCGGGGCGGGGACGCAAGCGAGCCCGGCGGGCCGGAGCGGGCGGGACACGCGAACGGCGCCCCTCGCGGGGGCGCCGCCGCCGGCACGTCGCACCCGAGTTACCAAGCGTGCACCTTATCCGCCGGGACAGGCCTCTGACCTGCCTCGGCACGCCTCCCGCGGCTGGTCGCGCGTGGGTACACCGGGTGAACGTGCGCTCCGGACACTGCGTCCGGTCACTCACTTCTTTCTACGACGGATCCGCGGGCTTGTGAACCCCGCCCTCGGCGTATCCGATTCGTTATCTCGATGGATGTGCGTGTTCACATGCGCTGAGCTGGGGCGGACCGGGCGCCGAAGGCGAGCACCGGCCAGTCCCGCTCGCGGGCCACCCGCCGCAGCGCCCGGTCGGGGTTGACCGCCCGGGGGTGGCCCACGGCCTCGAGCATCGGCAGGTCGGTGATCGAGTCGCTGTACGCGTAGCAGTCCGGGAGCCGGTAGCCGCGCGCGGACGCCAGCTCCCGAACCCGGCTGGCCTTCGCCTCGCCGTAGGCCCAGAACTCCATCTCGCCGGTATAGCAGCCGTCGGCGACCTTCATCCGGGTGGCGATCACCTCGGACGCGCCCAGCAGGGCCCCGATGGGCGCCACCATCTCCAGGCCGGAAGTGCTGACGATGATCACGTCCTGCCCGGCGCTGCCGTGCGCGGCGATGAGCCGCCGGGCGTCGGCGTACACAAGTGGGAGGATTGTCTCGTTCAGGTGCCGCCGGACGATGTCGCTGACCCGGTCCGCGGACCACCCCCGGCACAGGTTGCCCACCTGGGCGCGGACCCGCTCCATCTGCTGGTGGTCGGCGCCGCCCAGCCGGAACGCCAGCTGCGCTAATGCGGTCCTGACGGCCTCACTCCGGGTGATCAGGCCGTGACGGTAGAATGACGGGCCGAAGGCCAGCGTGCTGGACCGGCTGATGATGGTCTTGTCGAGATCGAAAAACGCCGCCGCAATTGTGCCATCGCTCTCGACGTACCCGCCCACAGTCCGGCAGCATAGGGGAATGCAACGCGTTCTAGGTTGCCTCCGGATGACCGGCTGGTAACTTTGGCTCACGCCGCGTAGGCTTTAATGGGTGACGGAACCGGCTCTGCCCCCCCGGGGCCGGACCGCACGGTGACCCCCGCTCTCCCCCCCGGCGGGGGTCACCTCTTTTTCCGGGTTCGCCGGGGCAATGCGCCCGACACTTGCGTCCGGCCGGAGCCGTCCCCCATCGCTTTCCCTGGTTAACCGCTAGGAATCGATGTGATCGCGGCCGAGCAGGCATTCCAGGAGCGCGACCGCGCCCGGTTTGCACAGGGGCTCGTTGCCGTTGCCGCACTTGGGTGACTGGATGCACGACGGGCATCCCGCCGTGCACTCGCAGGACGCAATTGCCTGGACGGTTGCGCCCAGCCAGTCGCGGGCCGCGCGGAAGCCGCGCTCGGCGAACCCGGCCCCTCCGTCGTGCCCGTCGTACACGAAGACGGTCAGCCGGCCCGTCGCCGGGTGCAGGTCGGCCGATACCCCGCCCACGTCCCAGCGGTCGCACGCGGCGACCAGCGGCAGCAGGCCGATGGACGCGTGCTCGGCGGCGTGCGCCGCGCCGGGCAGGCCCACCCCGGCGGCCGCCAGGCCCGCCCGCTGGCCCGGCGAGATCGTCCACCACACCGCCCGGGTGCGCAGCGTGCGCGGCGGCAGGTCGAGCGGCACCACGCCGGCCGGCTGGCCGGTGTCCAGGCGCCGCCGGACGAACGAGACCACCTGCCGGGTCACCTCGACGTCGCCGAAGGCCACCTCGGCCGGGCCCCAGGCGGCCCGGCGCAGCGTGGCCCCCACCTCGATGCCGGTCAGCTGCCGGGCCGAGGTCGCGTAGCCGGGATCGCAGGCCTCGACGAGCGCCACGCACGCGTCCAGGTCAAGCTCGCTGACCAGGTACATCTCGCCCTGGTGGGGGTAGACGGCACCGGTGTGCACCAGCATGTGCGCGGACGGCTCGTCCACCGTGCCGACCAGCCGGCCGGTCGAGGCCTCGACGATCCGCACCGCGGGGCCGCCGGTACCGCGCAGGCCGGTCATCGCGCCGCGGCCGCTCCGCCAGTACCACCGCTTCCCCTCCGCGCTCGCCCGCGGCCGCAGCATGCCGCGCTGACTCAGCTCGTCGGTGACGGCGGCGGCGGCCGGGCCGAACAGCTCGATGTCCGCCTCGGTGAGCGGCAGTTCCGCGGCGGCCGCGCACAGGTGCGGCGCCAGCACGTACGGGTTGCCCGGATCGAGCACGGTCGCCTCGACCGGGCGGTTCAGCAGCGCTTCCGGATGGTGCACCAGATAGGTGTCCAGCGGGTCGTCCCGGGCGATCAGCACGGCGACCGCGCCCCGGCCCTGGCGCCCGGCCCGCCCGGCCTGCTGCCACAGCGCGGCCCGGGTGCCCGGCCAGCCGGCGATCAGCACGGCGTCCAGGCCGCCGATGTTGACCCCCAGCTCGAGGGCGGTCGTGGCGGCCAGGCCGGTGATCGTGCCCGCCAGCAGGCCCTCCTCCAGCAGCCGCCGCTCCTCCGGCAGGTAGCCGGCCCGGTACGCCGCCACCTGGCCGGCCAGGTCGGCGGCGCCGGCCTCGGCCAGGCTCCGGCGGGCGCCCAGCGCGACCGCCTCGGCGCCGCGGCGGGACCTCACGAAGGCCAGGGCCGGCGTCCCGCCGGTCACCAGGTCGGCCAGCAGGCCCGCGGCCTCGGCCGTGGCCGTGCGGCGGACCGGCGCGCCCGCCTCGCCGCGCAGCGCCGTGAGCGGCGGTTCCCAGAGCCCGAACGTGAGCGGCCCGCGCGGGGCGCTGTCCCCGGTCACGGCGGCCGCGTCCAGCCCGGTCAGCAGCCGGGCACAGTTCTCTGGCTCGCTGATCGTGGCCGAACAGAGGACGAAGACCGGGGGGAGACCGAGCGTTCTGGCCCGGCCGTGGTGGCCCGCGACGCGCCGCAGCCGCCGCAGGACCTGCGCCACGTGCGAGCCGAACACGCCGCGGTAGGCGTGGCACTCGTCAACGATCACGCAGGACAGGCGGCGGAAGAACCCGTCCCAGCGGGCGTGCTGCGGCAGCAGCGAGTGGTGCAGCATGTCGGGGGTGGTGAGCAGGTAGCCCGCATGCGCCCGGGCCCACGACCGCCCGGCGGCCGGGGTGTCGCCGTCCACCACGGCCGCGCGCAGGCCGGGGATGCGCAGCGAGGACACCATCCGCAGCTGATCGGCGGCCAGCGCCCGGGTCGGCGACAGGTACAGCGCGGTGCCGCCCGCCAGCACCTGGGTCAGCGCGGGCAGCAGGTAGCCGAGCGACTTCCCCGAGGCCGGGCCGGTCGAGATGATCACGTTCCGGCGCGCCGCGGCGTGGTCGGCCGCCGCGGCCTGATGCGCCCAGGGACCGGGTATCCCGCCCGCCTCGAACGCCCGGGTCACCCGGGCGTCCGCCCAGTCCGGCCAGCCGACACGCCGGCCCGGGGCGGCGGGCACGTGCTCCAGGTGAGTAAGCTTGCCCGACCGCGCGCCTTCCCCCAGGATCCGGGCGGCGCCCGGGGGGATCTGGAGCTCAGCGTCGGCGAGCAGCGGCACCGCAGGCATAGGGTTTCAGTGTGTCATGACATGGGGGGAGTGCCTCGAACTCCGATCTGGTATAGACATGACCTCAGAGCGTGATTGAATGCGCGCGGGTAACATGGCCCGCCGCGGGGCGCGCGTTCGGGCTCCCGGGCGGCACGCTCAGTCCCTGACCGCATGGCGCTGGAGGAATTTGTGGATCTGAAGTTGGATCACCACACCAAGGATGGGATCGAGATCGTCGATGTAGAGGGCGAGATCGACGTCTACACTGCGCCGCGCTTGCGTGAGCTTCTGATCGAACTGGTGAACACCGGCTTTTACCAGCTCGTGGTCAATATGGAGAAGGTCGAGTTCCTCGATTCCACCGGGCTCGGGGTGCTGGTGGGCGGGCTCAAGCGGGTCCGGGCGCACGACGGATCCCTGGACCTGGTCTGCACGCAGGAGCGGATACTCAAGATCTTCCGGATCACCGGCCTGACCAAGGTGTTCGGGATCCACGACACCGTGGACGAGGCGATCGCGGCCAGGAAAGCCGAGAAGTAGCCCGCGGCTGACGCGCCGAGATGCCAACCGTTGAGGTTAGTTTCACGGCCCTGCCTGCCCACGTGCGGACGGCCCGGCTGGTCGCCACGGCGGTCGCGCGGCGCAGCGGCGTGGACGAGGCGCTGCTCGACGAGGTCCGCCTGGCGGTCGGCGAGGCGTGCTCGAGGGCGGTGGAGGCCCACCGGCTGCACTGCCCGGGCGAGCCGGTCCGGCTGGCGCTGACCGACCAGTCCGGGCGCTTCGAGGTGGAGGTCACCGACACCGGGCGGCCGCAGGGGTTCGGCCTGGCCGTTATCGCCGAACTCGCCGACGACGTCCAGATCAGCGAGACGTCGGCGGGGACCAGCATCCGGATGAGCTGGCCGTCGGTCGGGCTCACGCCCTGACCGGCGGCGTGAGCTGGGTCGTGGCGGCATGACAAGCGGGGGCGTATTACCATTCAGCGTCGCAGATGCGTAGACTCCCCGGCACTGCCGTGGTGGCACTCCTCGACGAAGTTCGACATGCCCGCGCCTAGGTGCCGTGACACCGCCCGTGACACTGCGCCGGGCCGCAGCATCGCGCGAAGCTCGTATGTCCTGTCAAGGAGGACAGATGTCTAGGCTCCATCTCGCCCTGGCGAGCGGGCCGGTCGTGACCGGCTCCAACCTCACCTGGGTGATCGTCGTGGCGGTGGTCGCCCTGTGCGCGCTCGGCGTGGCCGGCCTGCTGGTCCGCGAGGTGCTCGCGGCCAGCCAGGGCTCGCCGAAGATGCGCGAGATCTCGGCGGCGGTCCAGGAGGGCGCGGCGGCGTACCTGCGGCGCCAGTTCCGCACGATCGGCGTCTTCGTCGTGGTGATCTTCTTCGTGCTGCTGGTGCTGCCGGCGGACACTGAAGGGGTCCGCTGGGGCCGGTCGGCGTTCTTCCTGGTCGGGGCGCTGTTCTCGGGCCTCACCGGGTTCACGGGGATGTCGCTGACGGTGCGCGGCAACGTGCGGGTCGCCGCGGCGGCCAAGGAATCCGGCGAGCACTCGGCGATGCGGATCGCGTTCCGCACCGGCGGCGTCGCGGGCATGTTTACGGTGGGCCTCGGCCTGTTCGGCGCGGCGGTCGTGGTGCTCATCTTCAAGGCCAACGCGCCTGACGTGCTGGAGGGCTTCGGCTTCGGCGCGGCGCTGCTGGCCATGTTCATGAGGGTCGGCGGCGGCATCTACACCAAGGCGGCCGACGTCGGGGCCGACCTGGTCGGCAAGGTGGAGAAGGGCATCCCCGAGGACGACCCGCGGAACGCGGCCACGATCGCCGACAACGTGGGCGACAACGTGGGTGACTGCGCGGGCATGGCGGCCGACCTGTTCGAGTCGTATTCGGTGATGCTGGTGGCCGCGCTGATCCTGGGCAAAGTGGCCTTCGGCAACTACGGCCTGGTGTTCCCGCTGATCGTGCCGATGATCGGCGTGATCACCGCGGTCATCGGCATCTTCGCGGTCGCGCCCCGCAAGGGCGACCGCAGCGGCATGACCGCGATCAACCGCGGGTTCTTCATCTCGGCGGTGATCTCGCTGATCCTGGTGGTCGCCGCCGCGTTCTGGTACCTGCCGGCGCACTTCAGCCAGCTCACAGGCGTCAGCGGCGCGGGCAGCGCGGGCATCCTCAGCCACGGCGGGAGCCCGCGCTGGCTGGCCATCGGCGCGGTCGTGATCGGGCTGGTGCTGGCCAGCGCGATCCAGCTGCTAACCGGGTACTTCACCGAGACCAGCCGCAAGCCGGTCCGCGACATCGGCGATGCCTCGGAGACCGGGGCGGCCACGGTCATCCTGTCCGGCGTCGCGACCGGCATGGAGTCCGCCGTCTACTCGGCGCTACTGATCGGTGCTGCCGTGTATGGCGCGTTCCTGCTCGGCACCGGCAACGCGACCATCGCCCTGTTCGCGGTCGCACTGGCCGGCACCGGCCTGCTGACCACGGTCGGCGTGATCGTGTCGATGGACTCGTTCGGCCCGGTGACCGACAACGCGCAGGGCATCGCCGAGATGTCCGGTGAGTTCGAGGGCGAGCCCGCGGCGACCCTGACCCACCTGGACGCGATCGGCAACACGACCAAGGCCATCACCAAGGGCATCGCGATCGCGACCGCCGTACTGGCCGCGACCGCGCTGTTCGGCGCGTTCCGCACCTCGGTCGTGACCGCGCTCGGCAAGGCGGGCGGGACCTTCAGCCTGTCCATCGACCATCCCAACGTGCTCGTCGGCCTCATCGTCGGCGCCGCGGTCGTGTTCATGTTCGCCAGCCTGCTGATCCGGGCGGTGGGCCGCGCGGCCGGCCAGGTGGTGATGGAGGTGCGCAAGCAGTTCCGCCTGCACCCGGGGATCATGGACTACACCGAGAAGCCCGAGTACGGCCCGGTGGTGGACATCTGCACCCGGGACTCGCTGCGCGAGCTGGCCACCCCGGGCCTCCTCGCGGTGCTCGCCCCGCTGGCGGTCGGCTTCGCGTTCGGCTACGGGCCGCTCGGCGCCTACCTGGCCGGCGCCATCGCGGTCGGCGTGCTGATGGCGGTGTTCCTGGCCAACTCCGGCGGCGCCTGGGACAACGCCAAGAAGCTGGTCGAGGATGGCTTCCACGGCGGCAAGGGCTCCGAGGCGCACGCGGCCACGGTCATCGGCGACACCGTCGGCGACCCGTTCAAGGACACCGCGGGCCCGGCGATCAACCCGCTGATCAAGGTCATGAACCTGGTCTCGCTGCTGGTCGCGACCAGCGTGGTCAGGTACAGCCACAACGACGGGCTCCGCGCGGGCGTGGCGATCGGCGCGGTGATCATCATCGTGGCGGCCGTGGTCATCTCCAAGCGGCGGTCCACCAGCATCGCCGCCGGGGAGGCGGGCGGCGAAGCGGGCGCCGTGGCCGGGCCGGGCCCGGGCGCGGAGATCGGCGGCGCGACCGGGGCCGGCGCGGGCCCGGGCGCCGCGAACGAGGGCGGCGAGACGGCCGCGGAGAAGACCAAGGCGACCTAGCCGTCCGCCGGGTCCTCGGCGTCTTGGCCGTCTGCGGATCCTCGGCCGTCCTAGCCGTCCGCCGGGTCCTCGGCGTCGGCGGCCTCGACGTCGTCGCGGGAGATGCCGAGCAGGTGCAGGATCGCGTCGAGGTGGGGGACGCTGAGCGAGGCGTCGGCGGCGTCCCTGACCGCGGCCTTGGCGTTGAAGGCGATGCCCAGGCCCGCCGCCGCGATCATGTCGAGGTCGTTGGCGCCGTCGCCGACCGCGACGGTCTGGCTCAGCGGGACCCCCGACCGGGCCGCGAAGTCGCGCAGCGCGGCCGCCTTGCCGGCCCGGTCGATCACCGGCCCGGTGAGCTGGCCGGTCAGCTTGCCGCCGGCGATTTCCAGCGTGTTGGCGGCCGCGAAGTCGAGGCCGAGGCCGGCGGCGAGGGCATCGGTGAACTGGGTGAAGCCGCCGCTGACGATCCCGCACCGGTAGCCGAGCCGGCGCAGCGTGCGGATCAGCGTGCGCGCCCCGGGGGCCAGCGTGAGCTCGGCCCGGACCTCGTCGATGACCGACGCGTCGAGCCCGGCCAGCAGGGCCACGCGCTCGGCCAGGGCGGCCGCGAAGTCCAGTTCGCCGCGCATCGTGGCCGCGGTGATCTCGGCCACCTTCGCCGCGCATCCCGCGCGGGCCGCGAGCAGGTCGATGGCCTCGCCGCTGACCAGCGTGGAGTCAACGTCCATCACGACCAGGCGCATCGCCCGGCGGTGCAGCCCGCCGCGCTGCACCGCGACGTCGACCCCGCGCTCGACCGATTCCTGGGCCAGGGCCGCCCGCAGCGCGGCCGGGTCGGCCCCGGAGATGTCGAACTCGATGCAGGTCACCGGGCGGTGGGCCAGCCGGGAGATCCGGTCGATGTTCGCGCCGCTGGCGGCGATCCGCCCGGCGATGCCCGCGATCGCGGCCGGGGCCAGCACGCGGCTGAGCACGGTCACGTGCAGGCGGCCGCGGCGCAGCACGGGCTCGGCCGAGCCGGCCGTGATCTCGGCCTCCAGGCCCAGGTCGGCCGCCACCGCCGACACCTGGCGGTGGATCACGGTCAGGTCGGGATCGGCGCCGCAGGCCAGCAGCACCCCGAGGACGAGGCGGCCGCGGATCACGACCTGCTCGACGTCGAGCACGCTCAGCTCGTGCGCGGCCAGCACCGAGAACAAGCGGGACGTGACGCCGGGCCGGTCCCGGCCGGTCACGGTGACGAGCAGCGTCAGCTGAGGACTGGACATGGCGCTGCCCACGCTACCCGGCAGGCCCGGCCGCTAGGGCAGCAGCAGGTGCAGGTCGCCGAACTCGTGCCAGAGGTAGCCCCGGTCGATCGCGGCGGCGTAGCAGCGGCCGAGCAGGTCGGTCCCCGCGAACGCGGCCAGCATCCGCAGATGCGACGAGCGCGGCTCGTGCAGGCCGGTGACCAGCCCGTCCACGGCCAGCAGCCGGTGGCCAGGCGCGGGAGTGACGATATGCCCGGTCCACCCGGCCGCCGGGCTGACCAGCGGTGCCCCGGCGGCCCGCGGGACCCGGGCCGCGGTCTCGAGCGCCCGCACCACCGTGGTGCCCACCGCGATGACCCGCCCGCCGTGCCGCCGGGTCAGGTTGACCAGCCGGGCGGTGGCGGGCGGGACGTCGTAGGGCTCCGGGTACGGATCCTCGTCTCCCTCCAGCGAGGAGACGCCGGTGTGCAGGGTGACCGGCGCGAACGTGATCCCCCGCGCCACTAGCCGGGCCACGACCTCCGGCGTGAACGGGCGGCTGGCGCTCGGCATCTCCGCGCTGCCCGGCCTGGCGCCGAAGATCGTCTGGTATGACGCGATCGGCCAGGGCCTGCGCACGTAGGAGTACCTGATCGGCTCGCCGTGGCGGAGCAGGTAGGGCACCACCGCGGTGGACAGCCGGGCCCGCCACAGCCGGGCCGTGAACCGCTCGCCCAGCACCAGGACCGCGCCCCCGGGCAGCCCGAAGCGCTGCCCGGGGGACCCGCCGCGGTAGGGGGCTGTGGCGGCACCGCCGGCCGCGCGCAGCTCCACCAGCCAGTCGCCGTCCGGCAGCGAGGTGGAGAAGTGCACGGCCAGCCCGCCGGGCAGCGGCACCGCCGCGGGCAGCGTGGCCGAGGTGTTGACCA
>Ga0335077_10005830_pt1 | contig 15166 bp, 7 predicted proteins | sample Lox_Sample_31_FD_207151 | JGI IMG/M metagenome (GOLD analysis project Ga0335077, IMG submission 207151) | Soil microbial communities from Loxahatchee National Wildlife Refuge, Florida, United States - Lox_Sample_3.1 | ecosystem: Environmental > Terrestrial > Soil > Wetlands | place: USA: Florida... | reverse complement strand
CAACTTATCCGTCTTGCCTTCGGCGATGCGCCGCGCCTGCTTGCGCACGAGCGTTGCGATTTCGCGTTCGAGATTTCGGACACCCGCTTCGCGCGTGTAGTGGTGAATCAAATCGTGCAGCGATTCATCGCTGAACTCGATCTGCTCTCCCAGCGCGAGACCGTGCTCCTGCGTCTGGCGCGGGATCAGGAAGCGCTTGGCGATGTGGATCTTCTCTTCCTCGGTGTAGCCGGGGAGCTCGAGAATTTCCATGCGGTCGCGCAGCGGCTCCGGAATCGGATCGAGCCAGTTTGCGGTCATCACGAACATGACCTTCGACAGATCAAACGGCACGTCGAGGTAGTGATCGCGGAACGTCGCGTTCTGCTCCGGATCGAGCACCTCCATCAGCGCCGCGGACGGATCGCCGCGGAAATCACGGCCGAGCTTGTCCACCTCGTCCAGCATCAGGACGGGGTCGGACGTCTCGGCGCGCTTGATTCCCTGAATGATCTGGCCGGGCAAAGCGCCGATATACGTTCGCCGGTGGCCGCGAATTTCGGCCTCGTCGTGCATGCCGCCGAGCGAGATGCGGACGAACTTGCGCCCCATCGCGCGAGCGATCGACTTTCCGAGTGAGGTCTTGCCGACGCCCGGAGGCCCGACGAAGCACAGAATCGGCCCCTTCATCCCCGGCTGGAGCTTCTTCACCGCCAGATAATCGAGGATGCGCTGCTTCACCTTTTCGAGGTCGTAGTGATCCTCGTTGAGGATTTCCTCCGCCTTGGCGATATTGATTTGATCTTCGCCGGTCCCGGAGGTCTTGTTCCACGGCAGCGAAGTCATCCATTCGAGATACGTCCGCGAAACCATATACTCGGCGGAGGCCGGAGTCATTTTCGCAAGCCGCTTGAGTTCGCGGTCGCACTCCTTCTTCGCCTCGGCGGACATGCCCGACTCCTCGACCTTCTTGCGCAGCTCTTCAACCTCCGATTGCGAGTCGTCGGATTCGCCCAATTCCTTCTGGATCGCCTTCATCTGCTCGCGCAGCAGGAATTCGCGCTGGCTCTGATTCACTTGCTCCTGCACCTGATCGTGAATCTTGTTGCGAAGCTCGAGGACCTCTTTCTCCTTCGAGAGTTCGTTGATAAGGGTTTCGAGACGCTTGCGCACGCTGAACGTTTCGAGCAGTTCCTGGCGCACCATCGTGTTGAGCGAGGGCAGCGTGGACGCAACGAAATCGGCGAGGCGCGCGGGCGAATCGATGCTCGCGGCCTCGGTCTGAAGATCGTCGGAAAGCTGCGGCGAACGCGCCACCACTTCCTTGAACAGTTCCTGAACGTTGCGTTCGAGCGCAGTCAACTCAGCGTCGGGCTGATCTTCGATGTCGGGTTGTGCTTCCACGCGGGCGCGGAGGAACGGCTTCAGAGCGATCACCTCGGCCACGCGAATGCGGCTCAAGCCCTCCAGAAAAGCGACGACGTTGCCGTTGGGCATGCGCACCATCTTGTGAACCTTTGCGAGCGTGCCGATCCCGTGAAGGTCGGCGCCCGTCGGAATCTCGACGCGCGGATCGAGTTGCGCGACGACTCCCAGCAATTTCTCAGGTCCTTCAAGCGAGTCGAGGAGCGCGAGCGAGCTTTCGCGGCCCACCGGCAGCGGCATCACCGCGCCCGGAAACAGGACCGTATCTCGCACGGGAAGGACGGCGAGTTCTTTTGGAACAGCAGTTGTGGACTTAGCCAATTTGGCCCCCTTAAACACCATACGCCTAGAAACAGAGACGCGGCCATCTGACAGCCTCATCGGCTGTCCAAAGGGTTAGATGCGTAACCAGCAGAAAGGATTTCTCGATATTCGTATGTCTCTGTAAGCAGATATGAGCGTATCACGCTCAATCCATAATTGCAAGCGTCCACTGGATTTACACACTGCGAGGCGCAAAATTCCGTGTAAGAGAGTGAAACCGAGAGCTTTAGCGGCTTTTCTAAGCGGGCTTGTACGACTCCTGTACGAGCCGGAGCGCCTCTTCCCGGGTGTTGACCTTGCCGTTGAGCTGGGCCTCCTCTACAGCCTCCAAGATCGCGTGGAAGGGCGGTCCAGGCCTGAACCCGAGGGCGATCAGGTCGTCGCCCGTAAGAAGGCGCGGCGGGCGAACCTGCTCGGGCGGCGTCTCGGCTAGAAACCGGCTGACGAATTCGTAGTTGTCGAGATGCCCGTGGCTCGATATGCAGTCGAGCCGGTGCAATTCGAGGTGCTCGCCAAAGCCGTTGAGCCGCACGAAGCGCTTGAGCGTGGCGGGCTTCATTTGCGGCGCATCCTTGAACCGCATGTGATTGGCGACGAGCGCGGCGATCTGCGCGGTCTCTTCATTCGAGAAGCGCAAGCGGTGGCAAATCTCCTCGGCCATCCGCGTGCCAACTTCGGCGTGCTCGTCAAATCGTATTCGCCCGTTGGGGCCGACGGGAGGCTTGAACGTCGGCGGCTTCCCCACATCGTGGAGCAGGACTCCCCAGGCAAGAGCCGGGGCGCAACCGGCCGGCAGGTTTTCCAGCATGATCAGCGTGTGAATCCAGACGTCGCCCTCGGGATGAAATTGCGGGGGCTGCTCCACGCCCTTCATTCGAGCAACCTCCGGAAGAAGCTGCTCCAGAAGGCGCGTCTCGTCGAGAAGCTCGAAACCGCGGCGTGCGGCGCCTTCCGTAAGCAGCTTGGTCAGCTCGTCGCGGAGGCGCTCCGCAGAGACCTGGTGAATTTCCGGCGCCAGCTTTGAGATCGCGCTGAACGTGGCGGATTCGATCGCGTATCGAAAGCGCGCGGCGAAGCGCACGGCGCGAACCATACGGAGCTTATCCTCGCGAAAACGGTCTTCCGGCCGGCCAATGGCGCGAATGATTCCAGCGCGGAGGTCGTCGCGTCCGCCGACATAGTCGAGGATTTCCTTTGTCTCCGGGTCGAGCAACAGGGCGTTGATTGTGAAATCGCGGCGCCGCGCGTCTTCCGCGGCCGATTTCGCGTACACGACGTGATCGGGGTGACGGCCGTCGGAATAGCCCACGTCGGAGCGAAACGTCGCGACCTCGACCTGGAGCGGCTCATCCGCGTCCGATTCTCCGGTGACGATGATGACTCCAAACCGCGCGCCGACGGAAAGGCTGTGCGGGAAGATTTGCTGGACGAGGTCAGGCGTGGCGTCGGTCGCGACGTCGTAGTCCGCCGGCTCGCGACCGAGCAGAATATCGCGCACGCATCCGCCGACGAGGTAGGCCTGATGGCCCGCTCCCCGCAGCGTGCGGCAGACATGTTCGGCGAGCGTACGAGCGTTCATAGCGAGATTATATGGCAGGCGGAAAAATGCGGCGACTCAATCGCGCGTGTCCCGGCGAGTGAGCGAGCCGCCCAACTGGAGCTTCGAGAAACCGAAGCGGTCGCGAAGGCGATCGGTGGTCCGAGCGAGGCGCTCGAGCTTTTCCCGCCGGCCCGGATCGAGAAGATCGAGCTGCCCCGACCCCGCGGAAAACAAAGAAAGCGCGACACCCACGAGCCGCAGCATCGCCGACCCGTTCCACGAGCGCGAAAAAAGATCGCGAATTGTTTTCAGGAACTCAGTGTCGAGGTCGGAAGGCTCGGCAAGAGTCTGGCTACGCGTGATCGTCGCGAAATCGGCGAAGCGGAGCGTCAGCGTCACGGTGCGAGCGTGGAGTCCCGCGTCGCGCAGGCGCTTCGATGCTTTCTGGCACAGGTGGCTGAGCGTGGATTGCAATTGTTCGCGGTCGTTCGTGTCGTGGCCGAACGTCTGATTATGCGAAAGAGACTTCGCTTCCGCATCGACGAAGAATTCATACGAATCGACGCCGCGTGCCTTGCGATAGAGCGCCGTGCCCCAGCGACCGAAGGCTTCTTCCAAGCGCTCGAGCGGCAGGAGCTGCAATTGGGCGATGGTCTCGATGCCGAGACTTTTCAACGCGGTTTCGGTGACCTTGCCGATACCGGGAATTCTCCTTGCGGCGAGAGGCGCCAGAAACGACGCTTCGCTGCCTGACGGGACCCAGACGAGGCCGCGCGGCTTGGCCTGCTCGCTCGCCACTTTTGCCACCAGGCGCGTGGAGCCGAGGCCTCCCGAACAGGGAAGGCCGGTCGTGGAAGTGATTTCCCGCAGAAGCTTGTTCGCCGCCGAGAGCGGAGGGCCGTGAAGGCGTTCGGTGCCCGCAAGATCGAGATACGCCTCGTCAATCGAAGCCATTTCGACCACCGGAGAATATTTCGCCAGGATCGCGGCGACGCGGTCGCTCCACTGGCCGTACAGGTCGTGATGACCGTCGAGGAAAACCGCCTGCGGGCAGAGCTTGGCGGCAGTGCGAAGCGGCATCGCGGATTGGACGCCGAACCGGCGCGCCTCGTAGCTCGCGGAGGTAACCACGCCGCGCTGGTCGCGCTGGCCTCCGACGACGACGGGCAGGCCTTTCAGTTCGGGACGCGCGAGCAGTTCGACCGAGACGAAGAATGCGTCCATGTCGATGTGCAGAATCGCGGCAGTAGAATCGATCGCACTGGCCGGAGGTGCGTCATGCTTCGCCCGGAAATGAGCCAGCTTCGGCACGGCGTCACGCTCTGCGTTCGGCGGCGAGTACGCGGGGAATGCCCGCGAGGTCGTTCGTAATACTCACGTTAACCCATCCTGGTTGCACGTGGAACACTCTGCGGACCTCGTCCGCCGCATTGTAGCCGAGTTCGAGCACCAGGATGCCGCCTTCGCGGAGAAGCGAGCCGGCCTGTTCGATGAGCCGCGAATACATTTCAACGCCCGTGGGCCCGCCGAAAAGGGCCGCGTTTGGCTCGTGGTCGCGGACTTCGCGGGGGAGCTTAGCGGCTTCTTCGCGCGCGATGTATGGAGGATTGCTGACGATGACGTCGAGGGGCGAGAGACGAGGGGCGAGGGATGAGTTTGAAAAACTCAGTAGATCGCATTCAATGAAATGGATTCGATTGGCAAAGCCGTGGCGCGCGGCATTGCGGCCGGCGACTTCGATCGCGGCCGCGGAGATGTCGGTCGCCACGATATCGGCGTGCGGCAACTCGTGCGCGAGCGCGACGGCGAGGCAGCCCGAGCCGGTGCCGACATCGACGATACGAAGGCGCGGACTCGGCGCTCCGGTCTTCATGTCGATCTTGATCCCGCGTTCGCCGAGCCGCTCAAGCGCGACTTCGACGACGTGCTCCGTTTCGGGGCGCGGGATAAGAACGGCGGGAGTGACTTCGAATTCCAGTCCCCAGAATTCCTGCTTGCCGGTGAGGTATTGCGTGGGCTCTCCGGCGATGCGCCGCGCGAGGAGGCCGAAGTATCTCTCCCCCGTGGCCGGATCGAGCGCGGCCTCGGGACTGGTATAGAGCCAGGTACGGTCGCGGCCCAGCGCGTGCATCAGCAGCAGTTCCGCGGCGAGAGTGGATGAAGGTACCTCCGCCGCGCGCAGGCGCGCCATGCCTTCCTTCAGCGCTCCGCGAACATCCAACGCTGTCGGGTCCGCGGAACGGGATTGGGCAGCCGTTCTCATGCTTCCACGAGCTCTTGCTTTAGACGCTCGGACTCGAAATGCGTGACCAGCGCGTCGACGAGCGGCGCGAGCTTGCCGTCCATCGCTTCCGTGAGCTGATGGAGGGTGAAATTGATGCGATGGTCGGTGACGCGATTCTGCGGAAAATTGTAGGTGCGGATTTTTTCGCTGCGATCGCCTGTTTTAATCTGCCCTCGACGCTCGGCAGCGAGCAGTTGATGCTGCTTCTCCTGCTCCATTTCGTACAGGCGGGTGCGAAGGACGCGCATGGCCTTCGCACGATTCTTAATCTGCGATTTTTCGTCCTGCTGCGAGACGACAAGGCCGCTGGGAATGTGCGTGATGCGCACGGCGGAGTAGGTGGTGTTCACGGACTGGCCGCCGGGGCCGGAGGAGCAGAAAGTGTCGATGCGCAGATCCTTGGGCTCGATCTTGATGTCGATGTCGTCCGCTTCGGGCAGCACGGCAACGGTCGCCGCGGAGGTGTGAATGCGGCCTTGCTGTTCGGTCGCGGGGACGCGTTGGACGCGGTGCACGCCGCTTTCGTATTTCAGCTTGGAATAGACCTTCTTACCCTGAATGGCAGCGACAACTTCCTTCATGCCGCCGACCGGAGATGCGGAGCTTTCGAGCACCTCGACTCGCCAGCCCTGCGATTCGGCGTAGCGCGAGTACATGCGGAAAAGCTCGGCGGCGAAGAGCGACGCCTCGTCGCCGCCGGTGCCGGCGCGGATTTCGAGGATCACGTTCTTCTCGTCGTTCGGGTCTTTCGGGATCAGCAGTAGCTTCACCTCGCGCTCGACGTTGTCGCGGCGCGCTTCGAGCGCGCGCTCTTCCTCGTGCGCCATCTGCTTCATCTCGGCGTCGTCCGATTCAGCGAGCAACTGCCTGGCGCCCTGCAAACCCTTCTCGATGTCCTTCCACTCGCGGTATTTGGCGACGATCTCGCCGAGCTCCGAATGCGTTTTGGCAAGCTTCTGGTAACGCGCCGAATCATCATGGATTTCGGGCGAGGAAAGCTCGCGCGTCATCTCGTCGTAGCGCGATTCGATCTGGTTGAGTTTTTCAAAAAGCGTCAGATTAGCCATGGTGTTGCACCCTGAAAGCGATCAATGGAAAACGAAAATCGTGAAATTCCGAAGAAATACGATTGGGCGGCGCCCCGGAAGGAGCGGAACGTGGCGCGCTAATAGAAAGCGGCAAACATCACAGCGATACTCTGCTACTAGGATAGCGGCAAGCCGCTCCGGAGTCAAACCAGCATCGGTAGAGGCGTTGCGCCGGCGAACCAGCCTTGCGCAAGCCCCGTGCGGCTGTACAATCAGCCCACCGGGGGACCGCCGAGACGGCCCATTTCATGAGCGCCACAGGAACCAGACTCGACCGCGCCGCTTCCATCGAAACGCAAACGCTCGCAGTCGTGCGCCAGCTACTTAGCGAGCTGGGCGGGTCGCGCGGGATCGAGGAGCTGGCGGCGCGCGGCACGGCGGCGAACCTCGAACGCGAACTCGGGCTCGGCAGCCTCGAACGGGTCGAGCTGATGCTGCGCCTGGGCGACGCCTGTGGGGTGCGATTGCCGGATCGCGTGGTCGCCGAGGCGGATACGGTGCAGGACCTCGTCGATGCCCTCGTCCACGAAAGCCTCCGTGAAGATCTGACGTCCCACGCCGCCGGCGCGCAAGGGGCGGCTGCGGCTCCCGCTACCGTTTCGCCAGCGTCACCCTCTCCTCAGGCAGGTCTCGAACAGCAGATCCGCAGCGCCGAATCGCTGACGGAAATCCTTCGGCTGCGCGGCATCGGCGAACCCGGCCGCGCCCACATCCATCTCTACGAAGAAGACGAGCAGCTGCGCACAATCACGTTCGGCGAGCTTTATGAACATGCCTCGGCCGTCGCTGCGGAGCTACGGCGCCGCGGCCTCGAACACGGCCAGACGGTCGCGATCATGCTCCCCACCTGCGCAGAGTTTTACTACTCATTTGCCGGGATCCTGCTCGCGGGCGGAATTCCGGTGCCGATCTATCCTCCATTCCGCGCCGATCGCATCGCGGAATACGCGACGCGGCAGGCGAATATCCTGCGCAACGCCGAATCGCAATTCCTGATCACGTTCCGGCAGGCCGAAGCGCTGGCGCGGCTGTTGCGGCCGCAGGTGCCTTCGCTCCGGGCCGTGCTGAACGCCGAGCGGATCGCGAGTTCTGCACCGACGGAAGAAGCGCGGCCGGGCGTGTGGCGGCCCGTAGAGAACCTTGCGCATCGCGCGCGGGGCGAAGACATCGCGTTTCTGCAATACACGTCGGGATCCACGGGCGATCCGAAGGGCGTGACGCTGACGCATGCGAACCTGCTGGCGAACATCCGCTCGATCATCGCTGGAATCGACGTGCAGCCGGAGGACGTGGCCGTCAGCTGGCTGCCGCTCTATCACGATATGGGGCTGATCGGAGCGTGGCTCGTACCGCTGTTTTCCGGCAATCCCGTGGTCGTGATGTCGCCGCTGGCATTTCTCGCACAGCCGGAGCGGTGGCTGCGGGCGATTCACCGCCATCGCGGAACGATGAGCCCGGCGCCAAATTTCGCCTACGAGCTGTGCGTACGGAAAATCCCGGACAAGGAACTCGAAAGTCTCGACCTGAGTTCGTGGCGGGCGGCGCTGAACGGCGCGGAACCGGTCCAGCCAGAAACGCTCGAGCGATTCGCGGCTCGGTTTGCTCGATGCGGATTCCGCCGCGAGGCGTTCACGCCGGTTTACGGCCTGGCTGAGGCTTCGCTCGCGGTTTCCGCGCCGCGAGTCGGGTCGGGCTACACGGTCGATCGGATCGACAGGGACGCGTTCGAGTCCGAGGGCAGGGCGATCCCGGCAAGCCCGGGCGACACCGCGCCGCTCGAATTCGTTGGCGCGGGTAGACCGCTGCCGGACGTGGAGGTGCGCATCATCCAGAGCGACGGGAGAGACGCGGGCGAACGGATCGAGGGGCGGCTGTGGTTCCGGAGCCCATCGGCAACGAGCGGCTACTACCGGAATCCCGCCGCGACCCTGGAGCTCGTGCGCGAGCCGGGGTGGCTCGATTCCGGCGATCGAGCGTACGTGGCGGGCGGCGAGATTTTCATCACGGGCCGGGCCAAGGACGTCATCATCAAGGCCGGCCGCAATCTGTATCCGCACGAAATTGAAGAGATCGCCGCGAAAGTGCCCGGCGTGCGCGCGGGATGCGTGGTCGCGTTCGGCGCACCCGACGAACGCAGCGGGACGGAGAGATTCATCCTCGCTGCCGAAGTGCGGAGCATGGCGGACGCGAAACGCATTACCGCCGAAATCATTCGCGCCGTGGATTCCACGATGGGAATGCCGCCCGACGCGGTCGAACTGCTTCCGCCGCGATCGATCCCGAAAACGTCCAGCGGGAAGTTGCGCCGCAGCGAGACGCGCCAACTCTTCCTCGATGGAAAATTGGGAAAGAAGATCGAGCCGGCATGGATGCAGTTGGCGAAATTGGCGCTGCGCAGCGCCGGACCGCGAGTTTGGGCCGTCCTTGGGGGCGGCGCGAAAAGCATTTTCAACTTTCTGTATGGCGTGTGGGCGCTGCTGGCAGTGTGCGCGCTGCTTATTCCGCTGTGGCTCTCGATTGCGATCACGAGGGATCGAAGGCGGGCGGCGCGGCTGCTGCGCGCCGGAGCGCGAGCCATGCTGTTTGCCGCGGGGATTCCGGTGCGCGTCGAGGGCGAGGAGGCCTTGGCTGAAGCGCGCAAGGGGCCGTGCATATTCGCTCCAAACCATTCGAGCTACGTCGATATTCTGGTCACGCTTGCATTTTTGCCCGCCGGCGTGCGATTCGCCGCGAAGGGCGAGGTGCTGGCGATGCCATTCATCCGCACGATGATCCGGCGAACGGGACAGTTCGCTTTTGACCGCAATAGCCCCGAGGCGCGGCTCGAGCTGGCGGAGGAAGTCGACATTGCGCTCGAGCGAGACGAATCGGTGGCGATCTACCCCGAAGGGACGTTCACGCCGATCACGGGAATTCGCCCGTTTCATCTGGGCGCGTTCAAGGCAGCGGCCTTGACGCAAAAGCCGATTTGCCCGGTGGCCGTGCGCGGCGCGCGGCGCATTTTGCGCGACGGCACGTACCTGCCGCGGCCGGGACGCGTGACGGTGACGTTTGGTCCGCTCATCAGGCCGAATCCCGCAGCAGGCGATGACTGGCAGGAGATCGTCCGACTGCGGGACACGACGCGGGAGATCATCGCGCGGAATACGGGCGAGCCTTTGCTGTAAGAAAGACTACGCGAAAATATCGCCCGCCAGTTCAGGCGTGAATAACCGGTAAGCCGAGCAGGTGTTCGAAGGGATCGAAGTCGCGATCCCGATGCAGCAGGGAGTGTCGGCCCTGAAGGCAAAACGTGGCGATAAGGCAGTCGACCGTCTTCCGCACGGTGTGGCCTTGCTGTCGCAATCGGCGAAAATTCCGGGCGGCTGCAACCGCCAGTCCCACACTTCCTGTTTCGAATATCTCAAACCGACGCAATGCGCGGTGGACCTGGGTAAATGAACGATCGTCACGAATACCTTGCAAGACTTCGCAAAGAATCAAGTCTGTTAAGCCCAGGCGCTGGCGATCGAGCTCGCGATTTAGCCAGTTCGTCTCCGGATTTTGAGAACCTCGGAGATAGTCAATCCAGACCGTCGTATCGATGATGACCATGCCCGGCGCTACGACTCTGGAAATCGGCCCTGGCGCGAAGGACCCAGATCGCCAGCCCAGCGAACCTTTCCCCTGAGTCGACGAATGCCGGCTTGCGAGCGGGTTTGAATCAGTAACCGCAGCCCGGCCTCTACGACCGATCGCTTCGTGCGTCTCTTGCTTGTTCGCATGGCTTGGCGCATCAAGCGGTCATCGATTTCAATGTTTGTTCGCATCTTCCCCCGGCCGCATGTGTAAAGATCTCATAATTATGTGTACCAGTCAACTGCCGGCCATGGTGCCGAGAACTTTAGGAGAGAATATGGCCGACCAGTTCACTCACGTGCTCGGCGATGGCGGGCGCCGAGGTCAATCCGGGCGATTCGATGCCAATGAGTTGCACCACGTTCGGAAATTGCGGATCGCGCTGAATGATGAAGTCAGGCGCGCCTTTTGAATGAGCATGGGCCGTTGAGGCTTGCGAAGGCGGAGTGAGCTTCGGACGGATCCCCGAGAAAGCAGGAACGAGATCGGACGCCTCAATTCCGGGCAAGAGAAGGCGGGCGTGGCGAGCGAACTCTTCGACAGGCTCGCGGTCTTTTTCGTAATCGTTTTTGTCCTGGATGTAACGCGCAGTCGGGCCGATCAGTACGCTGCCCCACAAAGTCTTCGTGAAATGTGTGCCGAGACTGAGGCCCTGGGGATGCGGCATCGGATAAACCAGGCCGCGAACCCAATCCTGTTTCGCGCGCACCAGCTCGCAGTACTCGCCGCGCACCGGATAGATGCGGTGCGCGGCCATCTCCGAGCCGAGCATGGCCGCGACCTCGTCGGCGAAGAGCCCCGCGCTGTTGACGACGCATCGAGCTTCGATTTCGCCGGCCTCGCTCACGACATGGATCGTGCCGCGCCCGGACTCGATTTTGGTCACCTTTGCATTTGTGACGATGTGCGCGCCGCGGTCAACGGCAACGCGCGCGTAGGCCTTGACGAGATCTTCACTGGAAAGAATGCCCGTCGAAGGAACTTCGAGGGCGTGAGCGCCCTCGATGTGGGGCTCGCGCGCCCGAATCGCCGCGCGGTCGACAATCCGCAGACCTTCGAGTCCGTTCGCGGCGCCAGTGCGGGCGAGCGCTTGAAGCTCGTCGAGGTCGGCTTCGGAAGACGCGACGACCAATTTTCCGATCTTGCGGTGAGGCACTCCGTAGGTCCGGCAGAATTCGTACGTGAGCTGATTTCCCCGCACACAGTACTTCGCCTTCAGTGAGCCGGGTGTGTAGTACAGACCGGAATGGATCACGCCGCTATTGCGCGTGCTCGTAAGCATACCGATTCTTGGGAGGGCTTCGAGGACGAAGACGTCATCCCAATGCGCCGAAAGCGCGCGGGCGATCGCGCAGCCCACGACCCCGCCGCCGATGATGACGATGTTGGCCTGATCCATTGCTAGAACGCGGTGATGTGCGTGGAAGGACTCATTGGCTAGTGGCGAGGCACTTCCCTGAGAATGATATCGACAATTCGCTGCGCGGCCTTGCCGTCCCATAGCTCCGGAACGCGCCCAGTCTTGGCCTTGCCGGCAAGGATGTCGGATGCCGCGCGAGCGATCTTGGCGCGGTCCGTGCCGACAATCTGATTCGTCCCTTCGGTGACCGTGATGGGCCGCTCCGTGTTTTCGCGCAGCGTGAGGCACGGAACTCCGAGGGCCGTGGTTTCCTCCTGAATTCCGCCGGAGTCGGTCAGCACGAGCCGGGCGTGGCTGAGCAAACACACGAAGTCGAGATACCCGAGCGGCGGAACCGTGCGGATGTGGAAGCGGCCTTGCGAGCCAAGTTGCTCAAGCTTCTGCTGGGTCCGCGGATGGACGGGGAAGATCACCGGCACTTTCGCGGCGACTTCTTCGACGGCGCCGATCAAGTTCCGCAGCGTGTCGATGGAATCGACGTTCGAGGGCCTGTGCAACGTCAATACCGCGAACGGCTGGAACGCGCCATTCCCATTCATGAGGCCGAGCTCGGGGCCGATCTTCGATTGCCGCGCGATGGGCAGGAAGTGCTGGAGGGCGTCGATCATCACGTTGCCCACAAAGTAGATCCGCTCGCGAGGTCGGCCTTCGCGCACGAGATTTTCAATCGCGTTTCTCTCGGTGACGAAAAGATAGTCGGAGATTGAATCGGTCAGAACGCGATTGATCTCCTCCGGCATCGCGCGGTCGAAGCTGCGCAGGCCCGCCTCGACGTGTGCGATCGGTATTCCCAGTTTTGCGGCGGCGAGCGAGGCGGCGATTGTCGAATTGACATCGCCGACCACGAGCAGCAGGTCCGGGCGACGCTCGATCAAAACGGGTTCGATCCGCTTCAGGATTTCAGCTGTTTGGAACGCTTGCGAGCCGGAACCCACTTCGAGATTCACATCCGGCTCGGGGATGGCCATCTGCCGGAAGAAGATGTCGGATAGCTTCTCGTCGTAGTGCTGGCCGGTGTGGACCAACAGCGGCTGAATCTCCGGGTGTTCGCGCATCGCGCGCAGCAACGGCGCGATCTTCACCAGATTGGGACGCGCGCCGACGATGTTGACGATCTTCATATTTGATCAGTGTCGCGATCTACTGGCGCGAGTATAACACCCGACGATTCGTCCTACTTGCTCGGGCGATCGGAGTTTCATAAACGCCTACCAGCATGAAGTTGCGACTGGCGAGAATTGTTTGGGGCACGACATCGCACTCGTAGTCACACTCTGGAATGTGATGCGCGTCTCGTTCCCGAATCGATACGCGAGAGGGCCCGCCGGTTCAGCCAAGAGGTCACTCTGCGGAAGAATCGTGTTTCGACCGAGTTGGAGGGCCCAAGTGCAGCGTCATCAAGATTCGACGTACGGCGAGCGAGAGTGCAATCAGGGCGAGTCCCGAAACCAGTAGCTCGATTGGTTCCTGCACGGAACTTACTTGTGACACGGAAGTCATCATGGCATTTCAAGGAGCACGCGGCATACCACTAGCGTGTCCTGCAGGCTCTTGATGCACAAGGCATTTCACGCGGATTGAGCCCCGTGACACCATTCGTTAGGGAAAACTGGTGCACTAGAGCTCCGTTCTAATCCCGGGGAGTTCCGTCAATGCGGATGGCACCAATACTTGTGTAGCCTACGTTACCGGAGCCGTCGCCATGAGCATGGCCTCGCCGAACTAGTGGCACGAAGCATGCGCTTGACGCAAATCGCGCTATGGTGCAAAAGTTTGCTCACCAGTTCCGAAAGAGGTTCGATTCTATAGCGCCCCAGGGTTCTCCCTCAAAGACCGGGCGTGGGCAAAGCCTTATTTTTGTTGGGATTAGCTGCATAGGCCGGAGATGAGAGGCGTTCGATTCGGCATGATGATTGCAAGTAAAGCGCAGGAGAGATTCTGCCATGCACCCAAAGTGCGCGGCTGGTTTGGTCAGGGCCAGGGGGCGGATTCGCGTACCTTTCCCTCAGATGGACACGTGCGGGAAGCACCCGGAGGAATAATGTCGAGGCGATCGCGAATGCGACTTTGTCTTGTTGTGGCTGCGAGTTTTGCGCTCTTGTTCGGTGTCGTTATGCCGCTTGTCTTCGCATCGCCGCGCGCCGCATCAAGTGGCGGGCTCAAGTCAGCGGCCCTTCTTCTGAAAGCCCTGCCAACGCCGTCGCCGCAATCGACGATAAGTGTCGCGATCAACCCTCCTCTCCTGGGCCTAACGCTTTCGCAATCGTCAGTGCTGAGCGCTAGTGTGCAAAACGACTCTTCTAACCAGGGAGTGACATGGAGTGTTTCTGGGGGGAGCTGTTCGGGCAGCGCATGCGGGACACTCAGTTCGACGACCTCGTTCTCGGCGGAATACACCGCTCCGACGACGGGGGGAACTTACGTCGTAACGGCAACGAGTGTGGCCGATAACACGAAAACTGCTACTGCGACGATCGGGGTAACGGATCTTGAGGGGGTGTTCACCTATCGCAATGACCTGTCGAGGTCGAGCGCGAATACCAAAGAGTATGTGCTCACTCCCTCGAATGTAAACGCCACAAGTTTCGGGAAACTTTTTACCTGCACAGTGGACGGCCCCGTTTATACTCAGCCGCTTTGGGTTGCCAATGCCTCGATCGCCGGAGGCACGCACAACATCGTCATCGTTGGCACGGAAAACGACAGTGTATATGCCTTCGACGCGGATGTTGGCAGCGGCACGACTTGCACACAGTACTGGCAAGCGTCTCTTTTGGATGCCGCTCACGGCGCGGCCGCAGGTGCGATACCGGTACCGTCAGCCGATACAGGAGAGACGGGAGATATTCCGAACGAAATCGGGATCACATCGACGCCCGTCATTGATCCTTCTACGAATACTCTCTACGTGGTCTCGAAGACCAAGGAAGATGGTTTTTACTATCAGCGTCTCCACGGCCTGAGTCTGTCGAACGGAGCCGAAAACTCAGGGTCGCCCGCAGCCATTGCAACTTCGGTTCAAGGAAGCGGAAACGGATCTTCGGGCGGCACGCTGCCGTTTATTCCTCTGCATGAAAATCAGCGGCCTGGCCTCGTTCTCTTAAATGGCTCCATCTATACAGCGTGGGCCTCGCATGGTGACCAGGAACCGTGGCACGGCTGGGTGATTGGCAATGATGAGAAGAACTTTGGAGTGACAGGAAAGTTTGTCGCTACTCCTAATACTTACGGCGGAGGCATCTGGATGGCAGGAGCCGCTCCACCGGTGGACAGCGACGGCTACATGTACGTGATCACTAGCAACGGGACTTGGGACGGTGCAACAGAATTCGCTGACAGCTTCCTCAAGCTGAGCACCTCGGGCGGGCTTTCCCTCAGCGATTGGTTTACGCCTTATAACCAGCAATCGCTAGGATCGAACAACACGGATCTTGGTGCCGGCGGCGCCATCACATTGATGGATTCAGTCGCGGGCCCTAACCCGCATC
>Ga0335077_10005829_pt1 | contig 15167 bp, 17 predicted proteins | sample Lox_Sample_31_FD_207151 | JGI IMG/M metagenome (GOLD analysis project Ga0335077, IMG submission 207151) | Soil microbial communities from Loxahatchee National Wildlife Refuge, Florida, United States - Lox_Sample_3.1 | ecosystem: Environmental > Terrestrial > Soil > Wetlands | place: USA... | reverse complement strand
TCGACCTCAGCGCCCTGTGCAAACGAGCGGTTGATGTTGACGTATTGGCTGGTGAAATCGATGTCGTTGAACTCGAATTCGATCTGGTTACGAAAGGAGTTGTGGAAATAGATTGCCGTGAGCGACAGTTTGTCGCTGAACAGCGATTGATCGAAGCCCGCTTCGACCGCATAGTTTTGTTCGGGCTTGAGATTAGGGTTGGGCAACGTGGGAAACGTTCCGCCGATGCCAAACGACTGCTCGAAGCTGGGCTCCTTGATGCCCTCGGCAAAGGCAGCGCGAAGACGCGTGCCGCTCAAGGCGCTGTTGCCCTGCCAAACTAAGAACGATCCTGAGACGCGCGGCACAGCACGATCACCAAAACTCGCGTTGTGTACCCACGCCAGTCCCGCCAGCGCCGTCAAGCGCTTCCAAACAATGTTCTCTTGACCAAACAGATAGTTGTTGAGCCGCAGCCCATGCGTGAAGCTGAACGTCGGATCGGGCGGCGGCGTGGTGTCGGTGATATTGCCATTCTCGTCCTCGAAGGTGTCACCGATGGTGGTCACGGCCCAGCTGCGCGGAGTCCAGGCTCCCTGGTAAGAGAAACCTGCGCGGTTGTAACGCGCGTCGCTGAAGAACGGCGAATCGAAGGGGCGCCCGGGATCGTCGAGGCTGTCGGTATTGGTGCGCAGATGGTTGTATTCGAAGCCGGTGATCTGATGCTGCCACGAGCCCGGCCCCGTGATGGTCAACGCACCACTCGCCAGGAAGTTGTTCTGATGGGCACGCTGGTCGGAATCAGGAGGAATCGCCGGGTCTCCATTGAACCACCAGTTCGACTGGATGCCGGTGAAGCTGTTCGAGTGCCGCACGCGAAATCGAAACGCGACGCGATCGGAAATGCGAATGCCAACATTGCCGCCCTGCAGCGCGTTGGAGTATGCGTCGTTGATGCCTTGCCCGTTGGTCGTGAACTCGTCGGCGAAGGCGTTGTAGTCGAAAATACCGTGCGCGCCTGAGATCGATGCGTAGCCATTCGCGGTGGAGTAGTTCCCGCCATCAGCGCCGAATTCAACCTGCGGAGTTTGGGTGTCGCCGGTAGCCGTCCACAGTTGCACGGTGCTGGTCATCGCATCGGAGCCGTAGATCGTGCTTTCGGGACCACGCACCATCTCGACGCGCTCGACGTTGTTCATCCCAACGACGCCGAAGTCGAAGATGCCGCCCGGCTCGTTCACCGGAACGCCGTCGACAATCACCTTGTTGTAGTTCGACTCGCCACCGCGCACGAACAGGTCGGACAGGCCGCCTCGCCGCCCAGCGTCGTTCACGATGGCTCCGGGCATGTAGCTCAAGGCATCGCCTGCCGAAACCGGGTTGACTAGCGTGAGCTGGTCGCTGCTGAGAAAGTCGACCGAGCTGGCCGACTGTTCTACCGTCGCCGGGGTTGCCGTCGCCGAGACGACGACCGTCTGCGGCGTAGTCGCCAGCCTCAGTTGCACGGTGAGTTCCTGGGTTGCAGGAACCGTGAACTGTTGCGACTGCTCGGCGAATCCCGGCGCAAGGATGACGGCCCGATAATCGCCCGCAGCGAGTTTGGTGAACGTGGCGCTGCCATCGCCCGCCGTCGTTTGCATTGCGACCCCGGCATTGTCGGGGGAGCGGAATAGGCTGACTTGCACGCCGGAGACGCGGTCGCCCGCCGGGCTTTGAACGGTGATTTTGAAATCGGCTGCCAACGCGGCAGTGCACAACAGCAGCGAGACGAGAACGAGACGAACGCGGAACACGGCTTCCTCCTTTGCACGCGAAAGGGGTTAGTCGACAGTTCGCGCCGGTCTCCTGGCTTGCGAGAGTTACCACGACGATGGCCTTCCCGTTTGCACAGTGGCCATTCGTCAAGAGCTCGCTTACAGTTGCGCGGCAGCGCGGGAATTGCACCCGGCTTCCCAGTTCCACCCGAGCGGGTCGAACGCGCGAACCAAGTTGTAAAGAACCACCTGAGTGATCTGCTCAGGATGAAAACAAGAACTGTAATGGCGGGCGGGGCTGGTGTCAATTCGGAGACAGCCATGCCGCGCGAATGGCAAAGGCATTCACCACGGAGGACACGGAGGACACGGAGAATTTGAAATCTAAACTGCATTTCTCCGTGATCTCGGTGGTCTCCATGGTGAATCGCTAGCGTTGCCGCGGCACCGAGCTTTGCTGGGAGAAGTATTTTTCGGCAACCTGAGTAATGCGCTCCAGCGCCGCTTGCATCTCGCGGTACTTGGCTTCGAGCAGCGCTTCATCGGCATCGCGTGGGACGTAAATCTTGGGCGCGACTTGCACCAGCGTGCGCGAGAACGGTTTCGGAATCACGAAACGGTCCCAGGAGTTCAGCGTCCAGTTCTTCTCGACCGCAACATAGAACGGCGTGATGGGAGCGCCCGTGGCTTTGGCTAAATAAATCGGGCCACGCTTGGCAACCTGTCGCGGGCCGCGCGGGCCGTCGATGGTGAACGCCGCGCCCTTTCCTGAGCTGACATAGCTCTGCATCCCTAACAGCGCTCGCTGCCCGCCGCGTGTGCTCGAGCCGCGAATGGGCACGAAGCCGAAGCGCTGAATGACACGCGCAATGTATTCGCCATCCAGTGAGCGGCTGGTCATGACCGCGAGTTGGCGCTTGCGGCAGATCCAAAGCGCCGGAAGAATGCACGAATGCCAGAAGGGAAATATGCCGGGGTGAACCTTGTCGACGCTGCCGATCGAGCCTTCTTCCCAGTTGATACGGACGCGCAGCGTGCAGCCGAGGAGTGCGACGAAGGCGGGAACGATCCAGGAGACGAGCCACAGCGCGAGGCGCTGGGAAAAAATGTAGGTGCGCGCTGCGCTTTCGATTTCGGCCGGGATGCCGGATTCCGCCATGACGATAGTTTCGAGTTTCGAGTTTCAAGTTTCAAGCGTCCGGTTGGAGCCACCCATCTGGGTTGTCATCACGAGCCCGACTCCAGCGGGCGAGGGATCTGCTCTCGCCGGCTGTGCCCCAGGCAGGTGAACAAGAGCAGATGCCTCGCTTCGCCCGGCTGAACGCCTTGCTCAGCGTCAGTAAACCCTTTTCCTGATACGAACCAGTTTATAGTTGGAAGAAGCGAGCCTGCCTTATGGTTTTCGTTCTCGACAACTACGATTCCTTCACCTACAACCTGGTGCAATACATCGGCGAGATGGGACACGAGGTGGTGGTCCGTCGCAACGACCAGATTACGGTCGACGAAATCGCCGACCTGCGCCCTGATCGCATTCTAGTTTCCCCGGGCCCCTGCACGCCGCACGAGGCCGGCATCAGCATTGCAGTGATCCGGCACTTCGCAGGCAGAGTTCCTATCCTCGGCGTCTGTCTCGGACACCAGGCGATCGGCGCAGCTTTCGGGGGCAAAGTGGTACGTGCGCATAATCTGATGCACGGCAAGACCAGCCAAGTCGAGCACGATGGCCGGAATATCTTTCGCGACATTCCTTCGCCGCTAACGGCCACCCGCTACCACTCGCTCATTGTCCAAGAAGACGGTTTGCCGAAGGAGTTGGAAATCTCAGCCACCTGCATGGATCGTGATGGACGCCGCGTCATCATGGGCCTGCGCCACCGCGAGTTTCCCATCGAAGGCGTGCAGTTCCATCCCGAGAGCGTGCTGACGGAGCATGGGAAGAAGATGGTGGGGAATTTTGTGGAAAGTGGCCGGTGACTAGTGGCCAGTGGCTAGTGTCTTCTTCGCTTTTCGATCGAAGTGATCAAAGCGTTCAGAATTCTGCCCAATTCCGAAATTTTCTCAACGAGCGAGTCCTGCTGCGTTAAAGAGAGATACTTAAGATTAGTAGCAACGATCAATTGGGTTTCCACTTCAAACAGCGAGCCCCGCGCATGACACAAGAATTGAACGAATTCCCCGAGGATGCTCGTCCTTGTCCTTCGGCAATGTTGCTGGGTATTGAGACCGCTGCTCTCCGAAGCTGACTTGTAAGTCCGTAAATCTCCTCGCGCGGGAAATGTCCGGTTGCCTCATACACCTCCCTTACTAAGGCAATCCCTTTCTGCCATGCAATCAATTCCTGGTAAGTCTTGACCGCCACGATGCTGTCTCCTCACTAGCCACTAGCCATCAGCCACTAGCCACTGATTTTCTCCGCCGCCCGCAACAGCGCGCTGGCTTTATTCATGCACTCCTGGTATTCGCTTTCGGGATCGGAATCGGCGACGATGCCCGCGCCCGCCTGCACGTAGGCGCGGCCTTGGTGCACGACCATGGTGCGAATCGCGATGCAGGAATCGAGATTGCCCGCCTGATCGGCATACAGAATCGATCCGCCGTACACGCCACGGCGCACCGGCTCCAGTTCTTCGATGATCTCCATCGCACGAACCTTGGGAGCGCCGCTGAGCGTTCCGGCAGGGAAGCAAGCTGCCAGCGCGTCCAGCGGATCGAGCTCCTGGCGAAGCTGTCCCTCCAGCGCCGAAACCAGGTGCATTACGTGCGAATATTTCTCGACATACATAAGGTCGCGGACCTTCACCGTACCGTAATCGCTTACCCGGCCCAGATCGTTGCGGCCCAGGTCGACCAGCATCACGTGCTCGGCGCGCTCTTTTTCGTCGTTCTTCAGCTCTGCGATGAGCTTTTCGTCGTCGCCACCATCGGCGCCACGGCGACGTGTGCCCGCAATCGGCCGATACTCGAGCTGTCGCCCCGTAATCCGCACCAGCATTTCGGGCGAGGCGCCCAGCACGGTCAAATCATCGAGCTTGAGATAGAACATGTAGGGCGACGGATTGACGGTCCGCAGCGCGCGATAAATCAGGAATGGATCGGAAGGCGCTTGGAAGTCCAGCCGCAACGACAGCACAACCTGGAAGATATCGCCGGCGGCGATGTACTCCTTGGCGCGCTTTACGTTGGCGATGAACTCTGCCCGCGAAGTACGCGCATGCACTTTGACCTTGCTACTGTCTGAAGAGGACCAGCCCAGCGACTGCCGATGCATGCCGCTCACCAGCTTGCGCTCCAGCCTATCGATGTCGGCCAGCGCGCGATCGTAAGCCTTGCGCGGCGACTCAGACTTCACATCCGCTGCGGCAAGAATGTGTACCTCGTGCTTGAGGTGATCGAAGGCGAGCAGGCGATCATAGAAGGTGAAGACGCAGTCAGGCAGCTTTAGATCGTTCTTTGCGGTTGACGGCAGGCGCTCGAACTGCCGCACCATGTCGTAGGCGAAGTAGCCGACTCCGCCCGACGTGAAGGGCGGCAGGCCGGGCACAACTGCCGGCCGATGCTGTTGCAAGGCCACGCGCAACACATCAATGACGCTGCCCTGTCGCCGTTCGACCGATCGGCCGCGAACCGTCTCAATCTCACCGCCCCGCGCGGTGATCACCATGCGCGGCTCGGCTCCGACGAACGTGTGGCGACCAATTTTCTCGCCGCCCTCGACCGACTCCAGCAGAAAGGCATATTTCTGCTTCGCGGCAACACTTAGGAATGCGCCTACCGGCGTCAACAGGTCAGCGCTCAAGGTTTTCGCCACCGGAATCAGCGTGTGGTCGCGGCTGAGCTGAAGAAAGCTCTTGTAGTCGGGCGTAAGCATGGATGACGCTGTGTGGAGAGTCAGATTATACGGGACGTAGACCCGCTCTCACCCGCGCAAAGCACCGAACCGGCTCGGTCATCCCGAGCACCAAGTCACAGCGTTGACAGCCAGTTAGCCGGGTATCCGCAGATTATCGAGAAGTCACCCGCCAGCCATTGAGGCAGAAACCTTCTTGCGGCATGGTGCACTGCACAAGATTCACGAGGAGGGCACCATGAACACCAACGAAAGTAACTGCATTTTTGCGAGGCCGGTCAATGCTGCTTCAACCCTGTTGCTGACGACGGTTGTTTCCCTAGGCTTGTGGCTGACTCCGGCGGGGCTCACAGCCCAGACGAGCGCCGGCAATGGTCAGAGCCAGCCTCAAGCTGGCGAGCCAATTCTGCAGGACAAGGCAGCAGCTCCTCTGGTGCGCACCGAGTGGGGCAGTGCGCAGAAGGCTTCCTACGCCAAGGCCGTAGCCGCCATGAAGGCGCTGGATACCGACCCCAAATGCACCAAGACCCCGCCCGATCCCATCTGCCGCACCAGTTGGAGTTACCAGAACAGCATCCATGCCGGGCTGTGCCAACACGGCGGGTGGGAATTCCTGCCCTGGCACCGCGCCTACATCTACTGGTTTGAACAAATCATCCGTGACAAGTCCGGCGATCCCAAGCTGACGTTGCCCTACTGGAATTACACCAAGGGCGGCGCCGACGATCGCAAATTGCCTGCGGAATTTCGAGACGACAAGAGTTCGCTCTGGGACCCGGCACGACGAAAGGCCATCAATGACGGCGATGCCATGCCTCCGAGTGCGGTCAAGTTTGACGTGGCATGGAAAACCAAGGACTTCGTTGGCGAATCGCCGGACCATTTCGGCGGCGGCAGAATCAGGCATCACGGGATCAACGGCGGACAGAAGGGCGCGGTCGAGGTCCAACCCCATGATGAGGTGCACGACGCGGTAGGCGGTGACATGGGATCCAATGCCAAGGCCGCGAATGATGCCATCTTCTGGCTCCACCACGCCGAAATCGATCGCCTGTGGTACTGCTGGATCACGGTGCAGAAACGCGAGAATCCATCCAAGGCCGTAGCTGCGAACGCTCCGTGGTATGCCGAGACGTATACCTTCTACGACACCAAGGGAGCCCCGCAGCCGTTGAAGGGCGACAAGGTGGATGACGTCACCAATCTTGGCTACACCTACGATAACTGTCCGGCGAAGGCGGCGCTTCCCAGCAGCGAAGAGGAGCTGGTGCAGCTCGCCATGCAAGAGTCGAATGAGATGGCTGCCGCGGAAGAACCGCCTAAGACTCTCGCCTCGTCCAAGGCGGGAGCGCAGTTGGCGGCTGAGCCGGTGAGGCTGACGATTGATCTTTCTCCTGACGCGCAAGACGACATCGAAGCCGCTGCGCTGGCGAAAGACGCGCGATCGCTTGTCCTTCGATTCGACGACATTACTGCCGACCATCCGCCGCGCGCCTATTACGAGGTCTACATCAATTTGCCGGAAACGGCGCAGCCGGATTCGAACAGCCGCTACTATGCGGGCAATATTGCGATGTTCGGAATCAGTGGGCCGTCGATGGAGATGGCTGACCACACCATGCCGAGCGCCCACCGCATTGTCGGCCTGAACAAGGCGGTGCGCGCCTTGATGGCCAGCGGCGAATGGGATCGAAACAAAGTGTCGGTCACGTTCGTGATGCCACTCAAGCTCGATGCGCAGGAGGCCTCAGATCTCAGGCAGGCGCGTCCGCGATTTGCAACCATGAGCATCGTGCTGACGAGTGGCGGCTCGGAGCAGTAACCAGGGCGGAGCCAACGTAGAGTAACGGCGAGAACGCATAGGGTGCCTTGCCCCAGCCAACCGAAGCTGGGACCGGGCACCCTGCCGCTTGCGCCCGCGCATAAGGCCCACCTTGCGCCTGTTCCATCCGGCTGCATATACTTTGTAGGTTTGCCCGCCGAATCTGTGGGCCCGCCGCGCCATGGCGCCAGCCACTACTCGCGCCCGCAAGCGCCGAATTCTTGGAGACTTTATGACTACCACATCCGTATTGCTGGAGCAGGAAAAGAATCCTTGGGAGCAGCAGGCTGCCCGATTCAATCAGGCCGCCGAAAAATTGAAGCTCGATGAAGGCTTGTGGCGCGTGCTGCAGCAGCCCAACCGCGAAATCATCGTTCATATTCCGGTCGCCATGGACACCGGCCGGATCGAAGTATTCACCGGCTATCGGGTGCAGCATTCCATCGCGCGCGGCCCGGCCAAGGGCGGCGTGCGCTATGCGCCGGACGTCACGCTCGACGAGGTGCGCGCCCTGGCCAGCTGGATGACCTGGAAGTGCGCGGTCGTCAACATCCCCTTCGGCGGCGCCAAGGGTGGAATCATCTGCGATCCCAAGAACATGTCGCGCGGCGAGTTGGAGCGCCTCACCCGGCGCTATACCGCGGAACTGATCGAATTCATTGGCCCCGAGAAAGACGTGCCCGCGCCCGATGTGAACACCAACGAGCAGGTGATGGCCTGGATGATGGACACCTACTCCATGCACATGCGCCAGACCGTTACCGCCGTGGTCACCGGCAAGCCGCTGAACATGGGCGGATCGCGCGGACGCCGCGAAGCGACCGGCCGCGGTGTCATGCTCATCTGCGACGAGTCGATCAAGCACCTCGGCATGGCGAAGGAGAACACCCGCGTCATCATCCAGGGATTCGGCAATGTCGGCTCCAATGCCGCCATGCTGATGCATGAGGCGGGATACAAGATCGTCGGCATCGGCGAATGGGATGGCGGTTTGTACAACTCCAAAGGCATCGACATCACGAAGCTCTGGGAGTACCGCCAGAAGGAAGGCACCATTCACGGCTTCAAAGGCGCCGAGCGCGCCAAGACCGAAGAGCTGCTGGTTACGGATTGCGACATCCTGATTCCCGCGGCGACGGAAAATGTCATCACCTCGTCCAACGCCGATCGCGTAAAAGCCAAGGTGCTGGTGGAAGGCGCGAATGGGCCGACCACGGCTGCCGCGGACGACATCCTGGCTGACAAGCACGTCTTCGTCATGCCCGACATTCTGGCGAACGCCGGCGGGGTCACGGCTTCGTATTTCGAGTGGGTGCAGGACCGGCAGGGCTACTTCTGGAAGGAATCGGTGGTCAACGAACAGCTCAAGGACATCATGGTTTCGTCGTTCGAAGATGTCGTTCGTTACGCCGAGACGCATCACGTGAACAACCGCATCGCGGCTTACATGCTGGCGATCGATCGCGTGGCGTTCACCATTCGTCAACGCGGGTTCTACGCCTGATAACTGAGTGGTAATCGCTTGTCCAAACGGCCCTTTCGTGGGGCCGTTTCCTTTTTTGTCTTAACAATAATTTTTCCGTAGAGCAGAGGAATCAGAACCGGAACAGGAGCATAATGGAACGCAAAGCGCTCTCGCGCGTGTGTCTGCCAGTGGTTGAGGATGAGCATGGTTCGCTGGGTCTCCGTTCTCCGGTTTCTCGCCGTGTTGTTGGTTAGCCCCGTCATCCTGATCTCGATCGCAATCGCCTGCCTGCTGCACCCCGTGGACACAGCCCGCCGGCCGCTACAAAGGCCTCGCCGTCTGGCGATGAGCGTTGCCGATTGGGTGCAGGGAGTGCCGGTCGGCTACAGCTACTGGGTGCGCTATGAGGCTGCGGCGATGCTGGACGAGATCGAAGTGCACCACGAAGATGCGTCCTAGGCAGTGGCCGGTGGCCAGTGGCTGGTACAGCGCGTAAGACCCAAGTCACAGCATTTCCTTATTCCATCCCGCTATCCGGCAACCCGAGTTGGCACGGCTCTCTGGCCACTAGCCACCAGCCACTGGCCACTGACGTTGGTTGCCTTCGCTGTCGCCGCTAGAGGATAATCGGAAAGGCGGCGCGAGCTGGCTTCCTGCCACTCTGTTTGTGTGAACCTTCCGAACTACATCACGTTAACCCGCATTGCCTGCATCCCCGTGCTGATCTGGGTCCTTACCAGCAACTATTTCAGCTCGGCGAATGGAGAGCGGGAGCTCATTGCGTCGTTCCTGTTCATCGCTGCCTCGGTCACCGACGCCATCGATGGCTACCTCGCCCGCAAGCGCGCGCAGGTCACCACCATGGGCATGCTGCTGGATCCGGTGGCTGACAAGTTGCTGATCGCGGCTGCCTTCATCACGCTGGTGCAGTTCAATCCTCGGATTGTGCCTGCGTGGATGGCGGTGATCATCATCGGCCGCGAGTTTCTCATCAGCGGCCTGCGCTCGATCGCCGCCTCGGAAGGCTTTACCATCCAGGCCAGCGACTTGGGCAAGGCGAAGATGCTGGTGCAAATCGTGTCGGTCGTCGCGGCCATCGTCGATCATCATTGGGCCCACCTGCCCTGGTACTTTCTCAACCTGCCGGTGCATCCCATCGCGGTCGCGTCCATCTGGATCATGGTTGGATTGTCGCTGGTCTCGGCTGCCGATTACTTCATCGCCTTCTGGAGCAAGATCGACCGCACTGCCGTCAAGCGCCGTCGCCGCCGTTCCTTTGTCCTGAGCCGGCGCAGGAAGCGCAACGATGTTCCCGCCGTCTGAAAAATCGACTGCTGTGGCGCTGTCGGAGAGCTGCGAATACTCGCCTGAAGAGCGCCGGATTCTGCTGAATCTGGCACATCGGTCAATTGAAAGCGCGTTTTCGGGTCAGCCGCTCGACACGGTTCCACCCAGCGAACATCTCGCCGCAGCCCGAGGAGCCTTCACCACGCTTCACCGGGGCGGTCAGCTGCGCGGCTGCATTGGTTACGTCCTGCCCACGGGATCGCTCTACGAAACAGTTGCAGAGACTGCGCGTGCCGCGGCCTTTGATGATCCCCGGTTTCATCCAGTAACCGAGGAAGAAGCGCCCTACCTGAGCGTGGAAATCAGCGTGTTATCGGTGCCACAGACGATCAACCCCGAGGCGATTGTCGTCGGCAAACACGGGCTGATCGTCGCCGCTGGCGCTCGCCGCGGACTGCTGCTGCCGCAAGTTCCACTGGAATGGGATTGGGACCGTGAAACCTTTCTGGCGCAAACCTGCATGAAAGCAGGCTTGCCGTCCGATGCATGGAAGCGTGGCGCGTCCGTGCAGGCCTTCACCGCGGAAGTTTTCGGCGAGGAGTAGATCCGGCGTCAGCCCAGAATCCTGCGAATTTGCTCGACATGATTGGCGTCGTGGCCCGCCATGTGTGTAGCCAACTCCCTGACCGTAATGCGGCCGCGCTCGGCATGAACTCCGAAGCACTCCCACTGCCCGGGCGCGAGCTGAGCCAAAAATTGCAAGTTCACCATGCGAAGTAATCGGAAAAGCTCGAGCGATTGCTGCGGCGTGCGGGAGCCATAGTCGCCCATGCGCGCCCACAGCTCCTGGTCGAATCCGGCGAGGGCAATTCCGCTGTGTTCCACCATTTGCCGATAGCGCCACGCGGTCGCAATCTCATCGTCCGCCAGGTGCGCCAGGATCTCGGCAATCGACCACTTGTCGCTGCGGGGCCGCATTCTCAGCTTCTGATCGGACGCTCCCGCCATGAGCTCAGCCAGCACGGTTGCGGTTTGGCTTTGCAGCTCCAGCGGATCTCCACCTTGTGCGTGATCGCGAATGCGGTTTAGATACTCAGCCGTATCAGGCAAGACATTCCTCCTCGGCTTCCACTCGGCGCCACGAATAGGGTAGCTGGTTTTCAAGCAGAGGTGTGATGGCTAGAGGCCTAAGGAGTCGCGGGCAACACAAACCTTTAGTGTCACGGGAACAGTTATTCGCAGAGCGTGCTTGATCGCTCCGGAGATCAGGCTGATTTGCTGTCCCGCAGCTCGACCTCCGGCTCAGCGAACAACACCACCTGGTTTCGGCCGCGATGTTTTGCGCGATAGAGAGCGACATCGGCGAACTCGATCAGTTCGCGCTTGAACCGGGTGTCCTGCCCATAGACCGCGATCCCGATACTGATGGTGACCGGATCAAGCGAAGTTCGTGCGGCGGTGCAGAACTCGGTTTGCTCGACGGTCTGGCGCATACGTTGCGCCACAATGAGAGCGCCCTGCGCATCGGTTTCGGGGAGGATGATGACAAACTCCTCTCCACCGTAGCGAGCGAGGGTATCGATGTCGCGCATGTCCTTCTGGAGTAACGACGCAACTTCGCGCAGCACACCATCCCCCGCATGGTGGCCGCACTGGTCGTTCAACAGCTTGAAGCGATCGATGTCGACCATCAGCAGAGAGAGAGAGCCTCCTTTGCGTTCGGTGCGCTTGATCTCGAGATCGAGTTGCTGCTCGAAGTAGCCTCGCGTTCGCAGCCCGGTCAGGTAATCGGTGAAGGCGAAGCGCAGCAGTCCTTCATGAGCGCATCCGCGATTCAGGTGATTCTCCGCGATGAGGCAGAACATCCACAGCAGCTGCGCGTCTTCCGGCAGGAACCTGCGGGGCTTTCGGGAGAACAGCTGCACCGATCCCATCACGCGGTTGCCGAGAATGATCGGGACGATAAGAGCGGAGCCGCTTTGCAAGGCATCCAGGCTGTTGTCGGCGATCTCATCTTCGCCGGTGGAAATCAGCAATGGTTTCCCTATACGACTGGCCCAAACGTTAAAGGTGTTGCCCTGTTCGAAAGCCTCGGGATGGATGCCTTCCAATCCGCGCGCCAAGCGAAGCTGAGGAAGATCGCGCTCCTCGTCCCAAAAGAAAACCAGAATCCGGTCGTAAGGCGTGATCTCCGCGATGAAGTCCGCGAACAGGTTGACGGTCGCTTCCAGCTCCATGTGCAAGCCCGCCAGCATGGCCATGCGGAGCAGCGCGTTCACCGCCCGGGCACGCAGCTGCAGAGTTTCGGGGGTAAGCTCGGCGCCAACTTCCACGACGAACTGTTCCGGCGTTGTCACTTGCGGGACGTATTGAGTCTGGGCCATAAACATTCTCGCGGCTGTCCTGGCCAGGTAACCTGATGCAAGGTACTGGCTGACCAAGCCCGACAGCGCATAGACGAACGTGGTTCTAGAGTTTCGAAGGCAACGATGTCACTTAGGGATGGCTGAGCCAGTCCGTTTGGTGCTGATCAATTTCCTTTTTCCGGAATGAGCGAGGCGAATCACGCGTGTCGATGCAACGTTTCTGTTGCATTTCATCAGAGCTCAGGCTTAGAATGATCGAGGTAGCTGTTCCGCCATTCGCAGAAAAATCTAAGCAGTAAATCCACGTTTGAAGTCGGCCATATCTCGCGCGCGCCCAGAGTTGTGCGCGGGCTTCCCAGGAGAAGACGGACATGGCGTGGTACGCGTACTGCATTACAGAGCACCCGGGACTACAAAACGGCACTCGGCCCCGGCGCCCCTACATCCTAGAAAACCTGAAAGGCATCGATGATGCCTCAGTTTTCGCTTACCCCAGCGGAGAATTTGTTGTCGTTGTCAGCGAATACTCCCTGTCCAAGCCCCTCAATCAGCAAGCGATCGTCGATCATGCCCGGGTCATCAGTGAGTGCTTCCGCACGATGACGGTTCTGCCGTTCCGCTTCGGGACGATCTTTGATTCCGACGAAGCCCTTCGCCGCGCCGTGCGCACTAACCGCAAAACCTTTCTGCAAAGTGTGCAGCGCCTCCGTGGCAAGGCGGAAATGCATTTCAAAATCCTGCTGAAGGATGCTGTCGTAGAAGAAGTACTGAACGATCTCCCGGCCGGTGTGGGCGGCGAATATCTGCGCCGGCTGCGGGACCAGGCCAGCCGCGAACGCGAGCGGCAGACCAAGGCTCGTGCTCTCTCGCTGCAGGTGCACAAGCTGTTCTCGCCGCTGGATGAGGACATCGTGTGCAAGCGCGTCGACGCCGGCAACGTGCTGCTCGACTTCGCTCACCTGATCGACACCAGTTCGGTTCCGAAATATCAGAACCGCTATTCGGCAGCGACTCGCCACTTCAAAGATTGTGAAGTGAGTATCACCGGCCCCTGGCCGCCGTATCACTTCATGCCCAACAAGATTCGCACCGTGTCGTAAGCTGGCTTGCAGTAATTCGCACTCGCGGCGGCCTCATGGGCCGCCAATTTTCTTACCAGCGAACCGAAGTGACGTGCCGCAGACGATCACTTGTGATGGCGATGTTGTGCTCGCCCACTTATTTCGTCAACAAGGAGGCAACGGCGTCGAGCAGCGCATCCGGCGACTCGCCCTTGGACAGGAAGCCGTTGGCGAACTCCAGCCCGGCCGGCTTTTCTGCGGCAGCCGAGAAGATGAGGATGGGAACTTCGGGTTTCAACTGCTTCATCTCTTTTGCGATCTCAGTTCCCGTTTTTGCGCTCAGATAGTGGTCCGCGACGACCAAGTCGACTGGGTTTCGCTTAAAAAGTTCCAAGCCATCTTCCGCGGATTGAGCGGCCAGCACCCGGTAACCGGCGCTACCGAGCAGGATCTTTCGTATGCGGAGGGCGATTTCGCCGTCATCAATACACAGGATGAGAGGCGGGTTCTCGGTGTTCATCGCAACTTCCAATCGGCCAAGCTCAAGGTTTGGGGTTGTGGGCGAGTTTAGTACCGCTCGCGTTGCGCGTCAAAGTGATTTTCGAACGACGTGGAGGAACGGCTCGTCGACTACCCTGCCGGGTCTGGCGGTTTGGGATGGCGTCTGTTCCCGTCAGTTTACGTCACACGGGAGGGTGAGGGCGGTCACAGGCTGGCGTACAGCAGAGGCTGCACAATGCCCACATGACAAATGTGGGGAACCTCTGCGACACGCTTCTTGGATCAGCGGAATTGATCTCTACCTTGAGAGCGGCGGGAAAAACGCGACAGCTCCCGGCCGGATCCGTCCTGTTCGCTGCCGGCGATGAGAATGCCGGGGTGTTCGTCGTCGACCGGGGAGAGGTGCTCCTGCAAGTACCGCATACTCCTCATCTCGACAGGGTTTTTATGGAGGGCTCCGTTCTGGGGCTCCCGTCAACGTTTACCGGTGAACCGTACCGGCTGAAGGCCGTGGCCCTGACGGATGTGGACCTCATACAGGTCGAACCCAAAACGTTCCTTCAGCTGATGAGCACACGTGTCGAGTGCTGTCGGCATGCGATGCTGTTACTCAGCCGCGAAATCACTTTCATTCTCAATGCCTTTCGCACGACGAGCCCAGGGACCGAAACGGGCCCCATGGATGGTATCTATCCCACTCTGCCCTGACTCGCATGTCGGGATCTGCTGAAGGGCCGCGGCCGGGCCACGGCGCGCACATCGCTGCGCTGATCGCTTTCCTTGAGATCCACTTCGAGTTCGGCAATGGTGCGCAATGTGAACCGCTTCAGCTCCCGTACGGATAGCGAATCGTTCCAGATACTTTCTTGCACAGCCCGAAGGGTGTTGCGAAGAATGCTAATCAATTCTTGTGTCGATCGCTGCGCCATGACTCCCAGTCTAGGCCTTATGTATGAGGCCTGCCGTCACTCTTTAGCGGTGTTTGTCCTACCGCTTTGGTGTGACCGACTCAAGTGGGCGCGGCCAGCTGGAGCTTGCTGTCTCCGTGTGAACGCCGTGGCCGGGTAGTCTCGCCCAACGTC
>Ga0335077_10005828_pt1 | contig 15167 bp, 12 predicted proteins | sample Lox_Sample_31_FD_207151 | JGI IMG/M metagenome (GOLD analysis project Ga0335077, IMG submission 207151) | Soil microbial communities from Loxahatchee National Wildlife Refuge, Florida, United States - Lox_Sample_3.1 | ecosystem: Environmental > Terrestrial > Soil > Wetlands | place: USA... | reverse complement strand
ATTCTCTACCGCGACCACCTCATCACCTTGACGATCATGGACCGTACGGTCCTTGTCAGCAGCGGCCCGGGCAAGCTAGCACCGGTCCGGGTGGGCTGTCACGGGCAGGTGCACCCCCTCGGCAGCGGGCAGACACTTGAGTTCAAGCTCTGACGGGACAGCCATTCGCCGCACAGGCGCGGCACGAATGACCCGACTGCAGGGACCATCTGCAGGTCCATAGACCCTGTGACGGTCCCGTGTGTCACCGTCATGCTGTCCGTGCAGGTATAGGGCCGCTGGGCGCGGACGTCCGGCAGGAGACGAAAAGAGGCAGCTATGTTTGGAACGATCGTGGTCGGGGTGGATTCTTCCGGGCATGCCGACCATGCTGTGCAGACCGCAGCCAAGATTGCTGCAGACACGGGGGACAAGGTAGTTGTCTTCCACGGGATCGTGGTTCACCAGGCGAAGGGGAGTCCCTACGTCACCGAATCCCGGGACGAAGCGCAGCACCTGGTCGACCGCTACGTGGCGCAGCTTGCCTCGGCGGGGATCTCCGTTACCGGCGAGGTGCACCGGGAACTGGAGATCGGGATCGGCGGCGCGCTGATCGACGTCGCTCTCGGCCATCAGGCAGGGCTGATCGTGGTCGGCACCCGGGGCCGCTCGGACGTCACGTCCATGCTGTTGGGCAGCGTGGCGCACGAGGTCGTGCACAAGGCGACGCTGCCGGTGCTGGTCGTGCCGGAGAAGACGGGCTAGATGGTTACCAGGATCCGCCGTCGCGGTCGGCCGCCCACAGCGTGCTGACGTAGCTGGCCCGCTCGCGCGCCTCGGCATGGTCGGCCGGGATGGCGAGCTTTCCGCGCAGGTCGTTCAGAGTGTGGAATCCTTTGCGTGCCATCCAGGCGGTGAGCCCGTCGAGCAGCGCCGTTGCATGTTCGGGCCCGTGGCGGAGCAACGCGGAGGTGGTCATCACCACGTCGGCGCCCGCCAGCAGGTAGGCGGCCACGTCCGCGGCGTCCTCCACTCCGGTGCTGGCCGCGAGCGAGGCCTTCAACCGGCCCGCGAGCAGGGCAATCCAGGCCCTGGGCAGCCGTCCCTCCGCTGGGCTGGACAGCCCGAAAGCGGCGGTCACGCCGAGCGACTCGGGGTCGATGTCGGGTTGCATGAACCGGTTGAACAGGACCAGGCCATCTGCGCCGGCCCGGTCGAGGCGCACGGCCACCTCACCGACGGAGCTGAAGTAAGGGCTCAGCTTCACCGCGACGGGCACGCCGACTACCGCCTTGACGGTGGTGAGCACGTCGATGTGACGCTGCTCGACATCCCGCCCGGAGGTCAGTGGGTCGGCCGGGAGGTGGTAGATGTTCAGCTCGATGGCGGCGGCGCCTGCCTGCTCCAGCGCGCTGGCGTAATCGGTCCACCCGCCGGTGGTGACGCCGTTGAGGCTGGCGATGACCGGGACGTCGACGGCCGCCGCGGCCCGTTCCACCAGGCTCAGGTACTGGCGCGGGCCGGGCTCGGCGCCGGCCTCTTCGGGAAAGTAGGACAGCGACTCGGCGAAGCTCTCGGTCCCGGCCTGCGCCAGCGCCGCGTCCTGCGCCGCCTGGCGCCGCACTTCCTCCTCAAACAGCGACGGCAGAACGACCGCGGCCACCCCGGCACCGGCCAGCCGTTTGACCCCGTCCACGGTGCTCGCCAGGGGCGATGCCGATGCGACCAGTGGGTTGCGCAGATTGAGGCCCAGGTACCGGGCGGAAAGGTCCATCAGGCGTCCTCTGGCTGCGTGGCCGGCCGGGGGTCTTTGCGCGCGTCCGCCGCGAACCAGGACGGGCCCCGGGTGGCCATCTCCTCGTACGTTGCCCAGCGCTGGCGGAGTTCCTGTTCGGCAAGGGCCTGCAGCCGCTCGGCCTCGGCCGGGTTGGTGTTCGCCAGGATCCGGTACCTGAGCTCGCGGCTGGTGTAGTCGGCCAGCGGGATGCGCGGCCGGGGCGAGTCGAGCAGGAACGGGTTCTGGCCCGCGGCGCGCAGCTCCGGGTCGTAGCGGATCAGCGGCCAGTACCCGCTGGCCACCGCCCGGTACTGCTGGTCCATTCCCTTGGCCATGTCGATGCCGTGGGCGATGCAATGGCTGTAGGCGATCACCAGCGAGGGCCCGTCGTATGCCTCGGCCTCGCGCAGGGCCCGCAGGGTCTGCTGCGGGTCGGCGCCCATCGCCACCCGCGCCACGTAGACGTTGCCGTAGGCGACCGCCTGCAGCGCCAGGTCCTTTTTCGGCACGGTCTTGCCCGCCGCGGCGAACTTGGCGACCGCGCCGAGCGGGGTCGCCTTGGACATCTGCCCGCCGGTGTTGGAGTACACCTCGGTGTCGAGCACCAGCACGTTTACGTCACGCCCGCTGGCCAGGACGTGATCCAGCCCGCCGGAGCCGATGTCGTAGGCCCACCCGTCGCCGCCGACCAGCCACACGCTGCGCCGGACCAGGTGGCCGGCGACGCTTCGCAGGTCCGCAACGGCTGGCGTGTGGTTCGCGCCGAGTGCGTCGAGCCGCGTGCCGAGCTCGGCTACCCGGCTGCGCTGCGCGGCGAACTCCGACTCGCGCCGCTGCGGCGCGGTCAGCAGCTCGTCCACCAGGTCTGGCCCGATCGCCTCCCGCAGCTCGGCCAGCCTCGCGCGGGCCAGCCGCAGGTGCAGGTCGGCGGTGAGCCGGAAGCCGAGCCCGAACTCGGCATTGTCCTCGAACAAGGAGTTGGACCAGGCCGGGCCGCGCCCGGCCGCGTCGGTCGCCCACGGGGTGGTCGGCAGGTTCCCGCCGTAGATCGATGAGCAGCCGGTCGCGTTCGCGATCATCAGCCGGTCGCCGAACAGCTGGGACAGCACCTTGAGGTAGGGCGTCTCGCCGCAGCCCGCGCAGGCGCCGGAGAATTCGAACAGCGGCTGCAGGAACTGGGTGCCGCGGACGGTGCCGAAGTCGACCCGGGTCCGGTCGTTGACCGGCAGCGTCTCGAAGAAGGCGATGTTCTCCCGTTCGCTGGCGAGCAGCGGCTCGCGCGGCGCCAGGTTGATGGCCCGCCGGCCCGGGTCGCCCGGTGCCTCCACCGGGCAGGCTTCCACGCACAGCGCGCAGCCGGTGCAGTCCTCCAGGTAGACCTGGAGCGAGTACCGGGTGTCGGGCAGGCCCCGGGCGTCCAGCGGCATGGACTTGAAGGCGTCCGGGGCCCGGGCCAGTTCGGCCTGTCCGCAGAACTTGGACCGGATCACGCTGTGCGGGCAGACGAAGCTGCAGTTGCCGCACTGGATGCACAGGTCCGGGTCCCACTCCGCGACCAGGTCAGAGATGTTGCGCTTCTCGAAGGCGGTGGTGCCGCTGGGGTAGGTGCCGTCCACCGGCAGCGCACTGACCGGCAGGTCGTCACCGCGCCCGGCCATCATCTCGGCGGTCACCCGGCGGACGAAGTCGGGTGCGTCCGGTTGCACCAGCGCGGGCAGCCCGCGGCTGGCCGTCACCGCGGCGGGGATGGCGATCTGGTGCAGCGCGGCCACCGCCCGGTCCACGGCGGCGTTGTTGCGGTCCACGACCTCGGCGCCGCGGCGGCCGTAGGTCCTGGCGATGGCGGCCTTGATCGCCGCGATGGCCTCCTCGCGCGGCAGCACTCCCGAGATGGCGAAAAAGCAGGTCTGCAGCACCGTGTTGATCCGGCCGGGCAGCCCGGCCTCGCGGGCCACCTCGCTGGCGTCGATGGCGTAGAGGGTGATCTTCTTGGCCAGGATCTGCTTTTGCACCGGGCGGGGCAGGCTGTCCCAGACCTCGGCCTGCGGGCGCGGCGTGTTCAGCAGCAGCGTCGCGCCGGGCGCCGCCCGGCCGAGCACGTCCGCCCGCTCGAGCAGCTCCGCCTGATGGCAGCCGACGAAACTGGCGCCCTGCACGAGGTAGGGCGCGTGGATCGGCTCGGGGCCGAAGCGCAGGTGGGACACGGTCTGCGAGCCCGACTTCTTGGAGTCGTAGACGAAATATCCCTGCGCGTGCAGCCGCTCGTCCGCACCGAGGATCTTGATGGTGTTCTTGTTCGCGCCGACGGTGCCGTCCGAGCCGAGGCCGAAGAAGACGGCGCGGACCGTGCCGGGCGGCTCGATATCCAGGTCACGGTAGTCCAGGCTGGTCCCGCTGACGTCGTCGGTGATGCCGATGGTGAACCGCGGTTTCGGGTGCCCGGCGGCCAGGCCGGCGAAGACGCCTGCCACCATGCCGGGGGTGAACTCCTTGGACGACAGCCCGTACCGGCCGCCGGTGATCACCGGCATGGTCGCCCGGGCGCCTGCGGCGTGCGCCTCGGCCAGCGTGCCGAGCACGTCGAGGAACAGCGGCTCGCCCAGCGATCCGGGTTCCTTGGTCCGGTCCAGCACGGCCACCCGGCGCACCGTGGGCGGCAGCGCGGCGAGCAGGTCGGCGGCCGGGAACGGGCGGAACAGCCGGACCGTGACCACACCCACCTTCTCGCCCCGGGCGGCCAGGTATTCGGCGGTCTCCGACGCGGTCTGCGCACCGGATCCCATAACCACGATCACCCGCTCGGCGGCCGGGTCGCCGCGATAGCTCATCAGCTGGTAGTGGCGGCCGGTGCGCGCCGCCAGCGTGTCCATCGCGGCCGACACCGCGCCGGGGACCTGGGCGTAGAACGGGTTGACCGTCTCCCTGGCCTGGAAGTACACGTCGGGGTTCTGCGCGGTGCCGCGGATGAACGGGTGGTCCGGGGACAGCGCCCGGCCCCGGTGCGCGCGGACCAGTTCCTCGGGGATGAGCGCACGCAGGTCGTCGTCGGTCAGCGTCTGTATGGTGTTCAGCTCGTGGGAGGTGCGGAATCCGTCGAAGAAGTGCACGAACGGGACCCGGGTGGCCAGCGAGGCGGCCTGCGCGACCAGCGCCAGGTCGTGCGCCTCCTGCACGCAGGACGAAGCGAGCAGCGCGAAGCCGGTCTGACGCACCGCCATCACATCGGCGTGATCACCGAAGATGGACAGGCCCTGCGCGGCCAGCGACCGGGCGGCCACGTGCAGCACCGCCGGGGTCAGCTCACCGGCGATCTTGTACATGTTCGGGATCATCAGCAGCAGGCCCTGCGAGGCGGTGAACGTCGTGGCCAGCGCCCCGCCCTGCAGCGCGCCGTGCAGCGCGCCCGCGGCGCCGCCCTCGCTTTGCATCTCCATCACGGCCGGCACGCTGCCCCAGATGTTGCGGCGCCCGCGGCTGGACCACTCATCGGCCAGCTCGGCCATCGGCGAAGACGGCGTGATCGGGTAGATGCAGCACACCTCGTTCAGCCGGTAGGCCACCGACACCGCAGCTTCGTTGCCGTCGATCGTGGTGCGCATCAGTCGTTCTCCGGGACCATCTCGATGGCGTGCACCGGGCACTGGTCGTAGCACGTCGCACAGCCCGTGCAGCGGTCGTAGTCGAACCGGTACCGGTTGCCGGGCCCCAGCTTGATCACCGCATCCTCGGGGCAGGCACCCAGGCATCCGTCGCATTCGAAGCAGTTACCGCAGGACAGGCAGCGGGCAGCCTCGTAGGCAGCCTGCGGCGCGGTGAGCCCGCCGGTCACTTCCGAGAAGTCTTCTGTCCGCTCGTCGGGTGCGCGTTCGGGCTGGTCGCGGCGGGCGGCGTCGGCGAAGTACCAAGGGTGCAGCAGGCCGAACTCGGCCACCGCATGCTTGGCCGGTCTCACCAGTTCCTCGCCGCGCAGGAAGGCGTCGATGAACCCGGCGGCCTTCTTGCCGTGCCCCGTCCCCACCGTGACGGTCCGCTCGGCGGGCACCATGTCGCCGCCCGCGAACACCCCCGGGCAGCCGGTCATCATCGAGGCCGACACGACGACAGTCCCGTCGGAGGTGAACTCCACGCCGGGCACCTGGCGCAGGAACCCGGTGTCCGCCTCCTGGCCGACGGCCAGGATCAGCGTGTCGGCGGCCAGCGTCTCCAGCTGCCCGGTGGGCCGCGGGCGGCCGTTCTCATCGAGTTCCATCACCTCGATCGTCATCTCCGGCCCGTCGAAGGCGGTGATCGTCTGCAGCCAGTTGATCCGCACCCCCTCCCGTTCGGCCTCCTCGGCCTCTTCCTCGTGGGCCGGCATCTGTGCCCTGGTGCGGCGGTAAATGATCATCGTGTCCTCGGCGCCGAGCCGGCGCGCCACCCGCGCGGCGTCCATCGCGGTGTTGCCGCCGCCGTACACCGCGACCCGGCGGCCGATGACCGGATGCCCGCCGGAGGCGACCTCGCGCAGGAACGGCACCGCGTCCACGATCCGGGCGGCGTCCCCGGCGGACAGGCCGACGTGCTTGGACAGGTGCGCGCCCACTGCGACGAACACCGCGTCGAAGCCGCCATCGGCACGCTCGGCGGCCAGGTCGGTGACCCGGTGGCCGCAGGTGATCGTCACGCCGAGGGCCCCGATCCGGGCGATCTCGGCGGCCATCACGGCGCGGGGCAGCCGGTAGGCGGGGATGCCGTAGCGCATCATCCCGCCCGGCTCGGCGCCGCTGTCGCGGATCTCCACCCGATGGCCCCGCCGGGCCAGGTGGTAGGCGGCGGACAGCCCGCTCGGGCCGGCGCCTATCACCAGCACCCGCCTGCCGCTGGTCTCGGCCGGGCTGCCGAACGCCCAGCCCTGGTCCAGGGCCAGGTCGCCGAGGTATCGCTCGACCGCGTGGATCGACACGGCGCTGTCCAGCTGTGCCCGGTTGCAGACGGTCTCGCACGGGTGATAGCAGACCCGGCCGTGGATGGCCGGGAACGGGTTGTCCGCGACCAGCTGCCTCCACGCCTGCTCGGGCCGCCCGGCCTCGATATCCGCCAGCCAGGCCTGGATGTTCTCACCGGCCGGGCAGCCGACGTTACACGGCGGCAGCAGGTCCAGGTAGACCGGCCGCCGGGTGCGAACGGGCCCGGCCCGTGCCACGCCGTGCCGCAGGTCCGGCAACGGCGTCATGTCACGCGGCGCTCCCACAGTGGCTTCCTCCCAGGAATGCACGCACTTCCCGTCCTAGGACATGCCCCCCGAGGGCATCTGGTATAGAGACGAAGGTGCCAGGCGCCCGGGACTTCTGTCCGGCCGGTCATGGCCGGGCTCACTGCATGCGGACAACGATGGCTATCCGGCCGCTGGCGGCCCTGCCCTGCGGATGCGCCGGCCGGTGATGCGGGTCGGGTTAACACGGACGAACAGTTCCTTCTCCCCGCCAGGCCACGCCTCGACGCCCGACTGTATGACTGAGGCTCGCTCGGCTTCGGAGTCCACGAGGTGAGCGGCTCCCTGGATCAGGATGCTCCACCCTTCGCGGGCGGCCGGGCTGATCTCGTCGATCTCGAACGCCACCTTGGACTCTGCATGCTCGATCCCGCTGCGCAGATCCTCTCCCAGCGGGCTGTGCTGCCCGGTCCGGAACACGATCGTCCCCTCGTACAGCGCATAGTTGACCGGCAGAACCGTGGGCCCGAACCGGCCCGTGTACCCGATCCGGCCAACGCCACCGGCTGAGATCAGCTGGAGGCACTCCGCCTCAGCCAGCAGCTCAACGACCGGTCCCGTGCTCTCCAGCGTCTTGTCCTCGCCTGCCACGCTGCCTCCTTCCCAACGGAGGTACTCCGCGCTGCTGCCGCCCGCCTTTGGCCAGTCTCGCATGCGCCTGTTACAGCTGGACACCAGCAATCGTGGCAAGATCGGTCAGTCGGCTGGCTGCCCTGGCTCAAGCGCCATCCACGTTGCTGTCGACCACGACGACCGGGCATTGCGCGGCATTCACGCAGTGCAGACTCACCGAGCCGAGGTGCCTGGCCAGGAACCCCTCGTGCCCCCGCCTGCCCACCACCAGCACGTCGGCGTGGCCGGACTCCTCGATCAGCACCTCGACCGGGTGCCCGTAGACGACCTCGCCGTGGACATCGGCGCCGGGCGCGTCCGCGGCTGCCTTGCGGATCGCCTCCCGGAGAATGGCCGCCTCGTGGCCCTCGACCTCTTGGGTGACGGCCTCCGGGGCGTGCCCAACTGGCGGCTGACCCGCAGCCGTGGGGTAATGCCAGACCAGCACCGCCCGGACCGGCGTTCCGGTGGCGGCGCCGTACCGGACGGCCCAGCGCAGCGCCGCCACCGACCCGTCCGAGCCGTCCACGCCCACGACCGCGGGCGGCCGCGCGTCGCCTTCGCTCGCCATGCCAGATGCCTCCTCACCAAGCGCCCCAGACTCGGCGCACGGGCCGCAGAAACACTCATCCTCTCGCACGCCAGCTACGGGCGCCAGCAAGCGAGAGCCTGCGGGGCGATTTCCCTCCGCCGGCATTACCCGGATCAGGTGATGGGGGTCGCTCCCCAGGCCTCTCAGCCTTCCGTGAATCCGCTGCTGCAGCAGGGCCACGACCTCAGCTCCCTCGCCCGCCCCGCAGGCTCACCTATATTCTCTTATGGTCGGCCGCCGCGCTGCAGAGCTGAACGTCCCGGGCAGCAGGGCATTCAGTCCGGTCTGTTTCTGCGAGCAGGCTCGCTGGGCGGCTCTTGCGATCGGCCCAGTACTCCGGCGGGACTTCCTCCCCAGGGCCGAGCCGTGTGCTGAGCTGGGGTGACCGCGCATCACCGGCTCAGGACCAAGGTCCTCTTGCCGCTGCCCCAATGTCCCTGGGAAAAAGGGGGCGGCAGCGCAACTCTAACGGCAGGGATCTTCTGGCCACCTGCCGGGGATCGCCCATATTGGGAGGGAGCAGGCAATGCCTGGAATCACTGTGGGTATTGACGGATCGGATGGCGCTCACCTGGCCCTGGAATGGGCGATGAGGGAGGCAGCGGCCCATCATGCCCCGCTTACGGTTGTGACCGTTCACGAGGTTCTGGCCAGCGGCTGGACCGGCAATCCGGTCATTCTTCCTCCGGACGAGCCCGCCGCGGAGAAGGCCCGTCACGCAGCGGAGGAGTTGGTGGCGAAGGCCGCCGCCCGGCTCGGCGAGTCCCAGCCTCTTTCGGTGACAGTCCGGGCGGTGAACGGTTTCCCCGCCCAGGAGCTGATAGAGGCCTCGCGCGATGCCGATCTGCTGGTGGTGGGCTCGCGGGGCGGCGGCGGGTTCACGCGGCTGATGATGGGCTCGGTCAGCGACCAGGTAGTGCGCCACGCGTACTGCCCTGTTGTCGTCGTGCCAGGACAAAGGTGAGCTCCGCCGCGGATCCCCACGGTCACTCCGCAGACGTTCCACCCGGGCCTTAGCGCAGCGCTTGCCGCTGCTGGCACCTCAGTGGAACATCCATGTGGATGAGCCAGGCCGTTAGCTGGCTTGCGTCGGCGGTCTGGCAGCGGAGGCCGACGTGGCCGTCGGGGCGGACGGCTATCAGGCCGCGGCCGGGGGCGCTGGTGAGGCGGTGGACGTGGACCATGGGGCCGGCCGCCAGGTCCTCGAGGCGGTCCGCGTCGCGCTCGAGCAGCATGTGGACGCCGGGCCGGGCGAGCAGTTCGTGGAGCCGGATGGTGCGCCCGGCGGACGTGACGATCTGGTCGGGCAGCCGGTCCCCGGCCCGGGGCGCACCACGCGGCCGCGGCATTCCCTCTACCGACAGTGGGCTGCCGCGGTAGCTGACCGCCAGCTGGGACAGCAGCCGGACCCCAGCGGCGACCAGGTGGCGGCGGCCCATGAGTGGGGGAATGAGAGGAGCGGCCAGCGGCGCCAGCGTGCCGCGGATCAGCGACGGGAGGCGGCCGGTGGAGGCCTCGCCCCAGAACGCCAGGTGTGTCATGGCGAGGACTTGGCGCGCTACGGGCCGGCGCTCGCGGTCGTAGGAGGCGAGCAGGATCGCGTTATCGCCGGGTTGTGATGCGGCGAAGGCGAGCTTCCAGCCGAGGTTCGCCGCGTCCTGGATGGCGGCGTTCATTCCCTGGCCGGTGGCGGGGGAGTAGGCGTGGGCGGCGTCCCCGGCCAGGAACAGCCGCCCGTGGCGGAACCGCTCGGCGGTGCGGTGCTGCAGTCTGATTCGCGTGGACCAGGCAAGGCAGCTGATCTGCGCGCCCAGGCCTGCCTCGTCGAGGAGCGCCTGCAGTTCGGTGGCGGGGACCGGGGGGCCCGGCAGGCCGAATGGCAGTGGATCGGTTCCGGCGGGCCGGGTTGCCAGCAGCCGCCAAGCCGCCTGCTCGCCGAGATGGAATGCGAACAAGAGCCCGCGCCGCCCGGCCACGACGTGGGCCGCGCCGTCGGTGAGATCGGCGTCGAGCTCGGCGTCGGCGAGGATCACCTCGATGGGGTATGCGCGGCCGGGCCACCCGATGCCGGCCAGGGCTCGTACCGTGCTGGCCGGTCCGTCGCAGCCGGCGACGAACCTGAAGGTGGCTTCCTCGGTTTTGGTCCGTGACCGCAGAACCGTCCGTGCGCTCTCGGGTCCTTCGTGCACCTGGAGCAGTTCGGTGCCGCGCTCGATCTCGACGCCGCGGTCGGCCAGGGCTGCCGCGAGCACCGTCTCGACGTCCATCTGCCTGATCAGCGTCAGGTGCGGGAAGGCGGTGTCCGGCAGCGCAAGGTCGGCGAGCCGGACGTGAACTACCCGCCGCCCCAGGTGCAGGTCTGCTGCGGGCGCGGTGTCGGCTCGGGCCAGCAGCGCCTGTGTCACCGCCAGCGGGCGCAGCACCTCCAGGGTGCGGGCATGCATGATCAGGGCGCGGGAGGGCCGGAACGCCTCCGGCCGCCGGTCGATGACCCGGACATCGGCGCCGTGGTCGCGGGCCTGCAGGGCCAGGGCCAGGCCGGCCGGGCCGGCGCCGGCCACCAGAATGCGGGCCGGGCCCGTCACGAGACCTCGGCCAGGCGCCACCAGGCCGCGGCATCCGCCGCCGCGCCGGCCAGGATCTGCGGCCGCGCCAGCAGTTCGTCGCGGCGCAGCCCGGGCAGCACGACGTAGTGGACCGAACCCGGCACCGACACCAGCGCGAGGACCCGCCACAGGGCGCGCGCGTAGGCCACGGCGCGCTGCGGGCCATCCCACTCATACAGGCCCCGGTAACGGCCACGCTGATCGTCGGCCAGCCACAGCTTCGAGACCAGGCCCGGGAAGCCGGCGAACAGGGGCGTGTTGAGCAGGCTCTCCGCCCGGAAGGCGGCGTGCCCCCAGCCGCGCACCGCCCGCAGCCGGAACCCGACCACCAGCACGCACGGGTCGCGCGCCGGGTGCCGGTCGACGACCGTCTCCCGGTACACCCGCGCCGATGTCCCATCCGCGAACCGCAGCCGCATCCCCCCATGCCCGCGGGGCAGGTGCAGCCGCCGCCGCCAAAGGAGCCGCGCCGTGCCCGCCGCGCAGCCGGCCACCGCCCACAGCGCCGCCCGGTAAGCGAGCGGCGGCTCCTCGGTGATAACAGCCGTGCAGTGATGTTCAGGCGTCCCCGGCGGCATCGCCGGCACGCCTGCCATATTCAGCTTGCGCACGACGGCCACCCCCCTCCTCTCACCTTCACGATGCGCCGGTCACAGACACAGGTGTAAGAGGCCAAAGCCCCCCATCTCCGGCACACGTCCCGCGCCGCGCGGGGTAATACGGCCGGCTCGCTCTGACAGCACCTGGACGCGGCGGGGCCAGGCATTGACACCTGGCGGTGCCCCCAGGGGAAGCAAGCCCAAAGACCCGGCTTTTGAGGACCTCGGGCCGCTGTGCATGCCAGCGGTGACGGCTCATCGTGAGATACGACCCGCCTCCCCAGCCGGGGGAGGGGCGGTCAGCGCCCACCTTGTGGAGGGTGAGATGTCCGAGTATCCGACTGATCACGCGGGGCTTGAGATATTGCCGTTTGACGAGTGCCTGCGGTTGCTCGCCTCGGTCCCGGTCGGGAGGGTCGGCTTCTTCGCGGACGGCGAGATAGTGGTCCTGCCGGTGAACCACGTCGTGGACGGCCATGACGTGGTCTTCCGCACGGCTTACGGGTCGAAGCTCTCTGCGGCCGGAGGGCAGCACCTTGCCGCATTCGAAGCCGATCATTACAACGAGCAGACCCGGTCCGGGTGGAGCGTGCTCGTCAGTGGCCGCGCAGAGATGGTGGATGCGGAGGCCGATATCCAGCGGTTGAGCCGGCGTGGCCTGCACCCCTGGGCCACTGCCGTCCAACGCCCATTCTGGATCCGGATACGGCCCACCTCGGTGAGCGGAAGGCAGACATCAGGGACCGGGTAGTTTGCCCGCGGCACCGCGGCTGGTATCTGCCGAGCCTGGCTGCGCCCCGGGGGAGTGCGCGCAACCGATGCCGTTCGGCTGTCCCGCCGGGACGTATGTCCCTGCCTCAGCGGTTCGGCCGGGGCGCATGCTGGTGGGCAATGAGGTTTTGGCCCTTTGGGAGGACCCGATGAGCAAGAACATCGTGCTGGCGGTCGACGCGGCGTCGGGGGATCCTGCCCGGCACGTCGGCGCGGCCGCGGGCATGACCGGCGAGCTCTGCCGCGACAGCGGCGATCACGTCATCGTCTTGCATGTCCATGAGTTCGCTCACGGCCGGTTCGGCCGCATGCAGGTCGACTGCCCCGACGGGGCCGGCGAGCAGGTGGTCGAAAAGATCGTGTCCGGCCTGCAGGCGGCGGGGGTCAGCGCCGAGGGTGAGATCCGCGAGGCCAACTACGGCCACATCGCGGCAGCCATCTTGAAGGTGGCCGCAGAACGCGAAGCGCGGATCATGGTGCTGGGCTCCAGCAGCCGCACCGACCTGCCCCGCATACCGCTGGGCAGCGTGGCCAACCGGCTGCTGCACATGGCTACCCGGCCGGTCTTGATCGTCCCCCGAACCGACACACTCACCCCGGCAACACCATCGCCACAGACCACGATGCCAACCGGCGAGCACTGAGCGGCTGGCTCATGGTTCATCGGTCCGTGCCGCCACCTGAAGCGCGCATGCCGCAGCGGTCGGCTGGGCTGCCCTTGATCAACAAGGCTGCGGCACACAGCGGCCGCGGGCCGTCTACCCCAAACGGCCACGGTGGCGAGCCGGCTCCGCCTGTGGGCCTGGCGGGCCCGGCCCGGGAGCTCGCGGACCCGCTTGAGCCGCTGGTGCAGTTGTTCCGCGACCTGCGCAGCTCGCCAGCTGGATTGTCGGGGCGTGAGGCCGCGCGGCGGCTGGAGGTCTCCGGCCCGAACGAGCTGGCCCGCCGCGGCGGCAGGCGCTGGCCCGGCGAGCTGGCCCAGCAGTTCACGCACCCGCTGGCGATGCTGCTGGCGCTGGCTGCGGTGCTGGCCTGGGTCAGCGGGGCGCCGCGGCTGGGGATCGCGATCGCCGCGGTGATCGTGCTGAATGCGAGTTTTTCCTTCGTGTAGGAGGTTCAGGCGGAACGGGCCGTGGAGGCGCTGGCTGCGTTCCTGCCCGAGCGGGCCCGGGTGCTGCGCGACGGCGCGCGGCAGGAGATCGAGGCGCGGCTGCTGGTGCCCGGCGATGTCCTGCTGCTCGAGGAGGGAGAACGCGTCTGCGCGGATGCGCGGCTGATGACCGGCACGGTGGAGGTGGACATGTCCACCCTCACCGGCGAGTCGGTGCCGGTGACCCGGTCGGCCGAGGCCGTGGACGGCACGGTGCCGCTGCTGCAGGCCAGGGATGTGGTGTTCAGCGGCACTGCGTGCACCGGCGGCGAGGCGCAGGCGGTGGTGACCGCGACCGGGATGGGCACCGAGCTGGGCCGGATCGCGGCGCTTAGCCAGCGGGTCGGGCGGGAGGAAAGCCCGCTGGAACATCAGGTCAAGCGGGTCGCGAGATTGATCGCCCTGGTGGCCCTGGGGGCCGGGCTGGCGTTCCTGCCAATCGGCCTGGCGGCCGGCTTGAGCCTGGCCGCGGCGGCCAGCTTCGCGATCGGGCTGCTGGTCGCCAACGTTCCGGAGGGGCTGCTGCCCACGATCACGCTCGCGCTGGCGGTCGGGGTACGGGAGATGGCCCGGCGCGGCGCCTTGGTCAAGCGGCTGTCTGCGGTGGAGACCCTCGGCTCCACCTCCGTCATCTGCACCGACAAGACCGGCACCTTGACCCAGAACCGGATGCACGTCACGACGGTGTGGATGCCCGCGGGCGAGGCCAGCCTCGAATCCCCCGAGCACAGGGACCCGGCCTTAGACCCTGGCGCTATCAGGGGCACGGCGGACGGAACCCGCCTGCTCGCTCAGGCCGCGGCCGCCTGCAACAACGCCGAACTGCCCGCCAGCGGCGCCGGCCATCCAGCCGGTGACCCGACCGAACTCGCCCTGCTGGAACTGGCCACCAGTTGTGGCCTGGACGTGGCGCTGGCCAGCCGGGAAGCGCGCCGCCGCACGCTGTTCCGCTTCGACCCGCGGCTGAAGCTGATGACGACCGTGGATGAGCAGGACGGCGGCCTGGTGGTGAACACCAAGGGCGCGCCCGAGGAGGTCCTCGCCCGGGCCACGCGGATCCGCCGCGGCGAGGACAAGGCACCGATCACCGCCGCCGACCGCGACGAGGTGAGCCGCGTCATGCAGGAATACGCGCGGCAGGGCCTGCGCGTCCTTGCGGTGGCGCACCGCACGCTGCCGGCCGGGGCGGCGGCCCCCGTCAGGCGGGAGGACGCGGAGCGGGACCTGAGCCTGATCGGGCTGGTGGCGATGCTCGACCCGCCGCGGCCAGAAGTCCCCGCCGCGATCGAGCGGGTGCACCGGGCGGGCATCCGCGTCCACGTGGTCACGGGGGACAACGGGCTGACCGCCGCCGCGATCGCCGGCCGCGTCGGCATCGGCGCCGGCGGAATGCGGGTGATCACCGGCACCGAACTGGACGCAATGACCGAGCCCCAGCTCGATGACCTGCTCGGCTCTGGTTCAGAGGTCGTCTTCGCGCGCAGCTCTCCCGAGGCCAAGCTCCGCATCGCCGACGCGCTGCGGTCGAAGGGACAGGTCGTCGCGATGACCGGCGACGGGGTCAACGACGCCCCCGCCCTGCGCAGGGCCGACATCGGCGTCGCCATGGGCCGTTCCGGGACCGACGTGGCCCGCGAAGCGGCCACCATGGTGCTCACCGACGACAACTCCGCCACCATCGCGGCGGCCGTCGAATCCGGCCGCCGGGTCTATGACAACGTCCGCAAGTTCATCTGCTACATCTTCACCCACGCGGTCCCGGAGGTCGTGCCGTTCCTGATCTTCGCCCTCGCCGGGGGCGCGGTACCGCTGCCGCTGACCGTGATGCAG
>Ga0335077_10005827_pt1 | contig 15167 bp, 13 predicted proteins | sample Lox_Sample_31_FD_207151 | JGI IMG/M metagenome (GOLD analysis project Ga0335077, IMG submission 207151) | Soil microbial communities from Loxahatchee National Wildlife Refuge, Florida, United States - Lox_Sample_3.1 | ecosystem: Environmental > Terrestrial > Soil > Wetlands | place: USA... | reverse complement strand
GCCGGAGCCCACCACTCCGCCCAGGGTCTTTCTCCGGAGCCGCCGCGTCGCGCAGGTGCTGGGCGCCGAGCCGTCGCGGGCGGAGGTGGAGCGCTATCTCACCGCGGTGGGGTGCACCGTTCTCTACAAGCCGGATGACGATCGCTACGCGGTGGACGTGCCGGGCTGGCGCCCCGACCTAATCGGCGAAATCGATCTCATCGAGGAAGTTGCTCGGCTCCATGGCTACGACCGCTTCCCCTCGGAGCTCCGGCCCTATCAGGTCGGCCGCCTGGGCGACGCGCCCATGGATGTGGCGATTCGTGAGGTGCGCGAGGGACTGGTGCAGCTGGGCCTGTGCCAGGCCGAGCTGCTGCCGCTGGGGCCCAGTGAAGGAGAGGGAAGCGTCAAGCTCCTGAACCCGCTGTCCGCGGAGGACGCGTGGCTCCGCCAGCGGCTCCTCCCCGGTCTGGTGCGCGCGGTGGAGACCAACTGGTCGCGGCGGGTCCGCGACGTGCGCCTGTTCGAGATCGGCACCGTCTTCCGGCACGCGTCGGGCGGGGGTCGCCCGGTGGAAACGATGCGGGTCGCGGCCGTGCTGAGCGGCGCCCGCCACCCGGGGCATTGGACGGATGGCGAACGGTCTCCCGATTTCGATTTGTGGGATCTCAAGTTCCTATTCGAGGCCGCCGTCGGTCTGGCAAATCCGGGGGCGGTGTTGCAAGTTCATCCGAACGGCTGGATTGCCACCTCGTCGGAGGGACGGACCATCGGCCGGGCGGAGCGGCTCGCGGTGGACCTGCCGGCATGGGCCGCGCCGGTGTTCGGGTTCGAGCTCGATGTGAGCGGCGCGGCGCGGCTGCCCCGGCGCTACGCGCCGCTTGCCACGACGCCGTCCGCCTGGCGGGACGTGAATCTGCTGCTCAACACCGGGACCCAGGTCGCGGAGGTGATCCGCGTGATGCGACAGACCGGTGGCCGGCTGCTCGAGGCTGTGGAGGTGATGAGCGAGTTCCGGGCGCCGGCACTGGGCGAGGACCGGCGGGCGGTGCAGTTTCGGCTCACGATGCGCGCGGCGGACCGCACGGTCCGCGACGAGGAGGTCGACGCGCTGGTTGGGCGCCTTCTCAAGGCACTGGAGCGGGAGCTTGACGCAAAGCTACGAACGTCCTGACGCGCGAGCGGTGCAGGAGCTGGGTGAGCTGTTTCAGCACGTCGGCGAGGAGCTGGCCGCCTGGCGGCGCCGTTCACTCAAGGCCGAAGCGGAGCTGTCGGAAGCCCGCGCCAAGGGCGGCGTGGTGGCGGGCCCGGAGCTGATCCAGTCCCGGCAGCGGCTGCTGCAGCTCGAGGTCGAGAACCAGGCGCTCCGGGATCGCATCGACGCGGCGCGGGACCGGCTGCGCCTCTTGGCCAATCGACTGAGCTTTCTGGAGCAGGACGCCGATGAGGGCGCGGCGTGACCGCGCCCAAGCACGCCGTCCGGGTGACCATCGGCGGCGAGGATTACACGGTGCGCTCCGAGCTGCCGCCGGAGTACACCCGCGAAGTGGCGTCTTACGTGGATGCCGCGCTGCGCCGGATCCGGGACATGTTACCCCAGGTGGAGACGCACAAGGCCGCGATCCTCGCCGCGCTGGCGATCACCGACGAGCTGTTCCAGGCCCGTCGCGGCGACCGCGAGCACGCGGCCCGGCTCAACGCCATGGCGGAGGATCTGGCTCGGCTGCTTCCGCCCTCGAAGCGGGGCCGCCGGGCGAGCGGGTCGCAGGGCATTTCAGGCTGAAGGCACGGACCGCTTCGGTCCGATAATCACGATGGGGCGCGCCTGAGCGCGCATCCTGGAGAATAGATCGTATGCCGCCGCTGATGGTGCCCCTCCTGGAGGGGCTTGCCGCCGGTCTCGTCGCCGCCGCGACCATTTTCTTCGTATACAACCGCCTGCAACGGCAGAGTGCCGCCCGCACCCTCGCGGCCGCGCGCCTCGAGGCCGAGACGCTGGTTTCCGACGCCGGCGCCAAGGCGCTCGAAGCCCGGAACCAGATCGTGCTCGAGGGCCGGATGGAGACCCTTCGGCTCCGCGAGGATCTCGACAAGGAGGCGCAGCGTCGCCGCGAGGAGTGGGAGCGGTTCGAGCGCCGGGCGGAGGAACGGGATCGCTCGCTGGAGCGGCAGCTGGAGGAGGTCCGCCGGCAGGAGTCGGGCTTCAGCGCGCGGGAAGTGACGCTGGCCTCCCGCGAGCAGGCGGTGCGGAGCCGGGAGGGCGAAGCGGAGCGGTTCGCCCAGGAGGCGCGGCAGCAGCTGGAGCGGATCTCCGGTCTGAGCGCGGAGGACGCGCGGCGGGAGGTGCTGCAGCGGGTCGAGGACGAGGCCCGGAGCCAGGCCCAGGCGCTGGCGCGGGACATCCGGGAACAGGCGCGGCGCGGGGCGGAGAAGGAGTCGCGCAAGATCGTGGCGCTGGCGGTGCAGCGAATCGCCGCGGAGCATACGGCTGAGACCACCGTGTCGGCGGTGGCGCTTCCGAGCGATGAGATGAAGGGGCGGATCATCGGGCGCGAGGGGCGGAACATCCGCGCCTTCGAGCAGGCCACCGGCGTCGACGTGATCATCGACGACACGCCGGACACTGTCATTATCAGCTGCTTCGACCCGGTGCGGCGCGAGGTCGCGCGGCGGTCGCTGGAGGCCCTGATCACCGACGGCCGCATTCACCCGGGCCGGATCGAGGAGCTGGTCACCAAGGCGCAAAAGGAACTCGACACCGAGATGCAGGAGCTGGGCGAGAAGGCCGCGTTCGAGACCGGCGTGCATGGCCTGCATCCCGAGTTGATCCGGCTGATCGGCCGGATGCGCTACCGTACCTCCTACGGCCAGAACATCTACGACCACTCCAAGGAAGTGGCCTGGCTGGCGGGCATCATGGCCGCGGAACTCAAGCTGGATGTGCAGCTGGCCAAGCGGGGCGCTCTGCTCCACGACATCGGGAAGGTGCTCACCCACGACAACGAGGGGACGCACGTCGAGCTGGGTGTCGAGGTGGCGCGGAAGTACGGCGAGAACCCGCTGGTGGTGAACGCGATCCACGCCCACCACGACGACGTTCCCCACGAGACCGCCGAATCGGTCCTGGTGCAGGCGGCGGATGCCATCAGCGGCTCCCGACCCGGGGCGCGCCGCGAGGCATTCGAGAGCTACGTGAAGCGGCTCACCAAGCTGGAGGAGATCGCCAACGGCTTCCAGGGCGTCGAGAAGTCGAACGTGATCCAGGCCGGCCGCGAAGTCCGGGTGATCGTCACGCCCGACAAGATCGACGACGGGCAGGCCGTCCAGCTCGCCGACCAGATCGCCCGCCGCATCGAAGGGGAGCTGCAGTATCCGGGTCAGATAAAGGTGGTCGTGATCCGGGAAACCCGAGCCACGGACGTCGCGCGATGACCGCTCGCCTGATCGATGGCGTGTCGCTGGGCAAGACCATCCGCCAGGAGGTGGCCGAGGAGATCGCCCGGCTCCGCGCCGGGGGTGTGGTGCCCGGCCTGGCGGTCGTGCTGGTGGGTGAGGACCCCGCGTCCAGGGCGTACGTCGGCAGCAAGGAGAAAGCGTGCCTCGAGGCCGGCATGCATTCCGTCAAGATCACCCGCGAGGCGACCCTGCCCGAGGCCGAGCTGCTCGACATCGTCGATGGCCTCGACCGCGATCCCGCGGTGCACGGCATTCTGGTCCAGCTGCCGCTCCCCAAGCATATCAACGCGGAGAAGGTCCTCAACCGGATCGACCCGATGAAGGATGTGGACGGGTTCCATCCGGTGAACGTGGGCAAGCTCGTCATCGGCGATCCCACGGCGCTCCGTCCCTGCACCCCCTGGGGAGTGATCCAGATGCTGATCCGGAACGGCATCGAGACCCGCGGCGCCCACGCCGTGGTGCTGGGCCGGAGCACCATCGTCGGGAAGCCGATGGCCAACCTGCTGATCCAGACCGGCACCGGCGGCGACGCCACGGTGACCGTCTGCCACTCCAAGACCCGCGACCTGCCGGGTGTCTGCCGCTCGGCCGACATCCTGATCGCGGCCATCGGCAAGGCCGAGTTCGTCAAGCGGGACATGGTGAAGCCGGGCGCGGTCGTCATCGATGTCGGCATCAACCGGGTTGACGATCCGAGCCAGCCCAAGGGCTATCGCCTGACCGGCGACGTGGCCTTCAAGGAGTGCGCCGAGGTCGCCTCCGCCATCACTCCGGTGCCGGGCGGCGTGGGACCGATGACCATCGCCATGCTCATGGCCAACACTCTCCAGGCGATGAAGCAGAGGCGGTAGTACGGACCAGCCTTCGCTCTTCTCCGCCGACGCGCCCTGGACCCCCGGGCTGCTCGCCAAGGCGGCCCGCCGGGTGCTTGAGGGAAGCCTGGGTCCGGTCTGGGTGCGCGGCGAGCTCTCCGGGCTCAAGGTGTACCAGAGCGGCCACTGGTACTTCACCCTGCGCGATGCCGAGGCCCAGGTGCGCGCCGTGATGTGGAAGCGGTACGCTCCGCCGGCAGAGGCCGCGCCGCCCGATGGGACGCAGGTCTTCGCCTATGGTATCCCCACCGTGTGGGAAGAGCGGGGCGAGTTCCGGCTCACCGTGACGGAGTTGCTCGCCACCGATCGGCTCGGCAAGGCCCAGCTGGCGCTGGAACGGGTGCGGAAGGCCCTCGAACGGGATGGCCTGTTCGATCTGGCGCGGAAGCGGCCGCTGCCGTCCCTTCCCGAGCGAGTCGCCATCGTCACCAGTCTGGACGGCGCGGCGCTGCACGACATCGTCACCGTGGCGCGGAAGCGCTGGCCGGTGGTGGAGCTGTTCGTGGTCGGCACCAAGGTGCAGGGCGCCGAGGCCGCGGCTGGGGTGGTGCGCGCCCTGGGCATCGTGAACCGGCTGCGCCGGATCGACCTGTGCATCGTGGGGCGGGGCGGCGGCGCCAAGGAGGATCTCGCCGTCTTCAACTCGGAAGCGGTGTGCCGTGCCCTTGCCGCCGTCGTGGTGCCGACCATCTCGGCGGTGGGGCACGAGACCGACATCACCCTGGCCGACCTCGTGGCTGATGTCCGCGCGCCCACCCCGTCCGCGGCGGTGGAGATGGCGCTTCCCGATCGTACCGACATCACCCGTCACGCCGCTGGGCTGGCGCTCCGGCTGGGCAACGCCCTGGGACGCGGTACCCGCATCGCGGGAGAGCGGCTGGCCCGGACCGCGGATCGGCTGGAGGCCGCGCTCGAGCGGCAGCTCGAGGGTCCCCGGCGAGACCTGGAGCGCCTCAAGGCGCAGCTCGACGCCCTCTCGCCGCTCCGTGTCCTCGAACGCGGGTACAGCGTGGCGCGGGATGGGCACGGGAAGGTGCTCAGACGCCGCGCCGACTTCGCGCCCGGCGCGCCCTTTCAGCTCCGCGTGAGCGATGGCGACGTTGCCGCGCGGGCGGACGGGACCTCATGACCGGCGACGCCCCCACTTCCCCCAGCCTCGCGGAAGATCTCAAGCGGCTCGAGGAGATCGTCCGGGCGCTCGAGCGGGAAGAGGGTGATCTGGACCGGTCGCTCGCGCTGTTCGAGGAAGGGGTGGCGCGGCTCCGCGCGGCCCGGCAGCGCCTCACCGAGGCCGAGGCCCGGGTCCGGAAGGTGCTGGAGGACGCGGAAGGCGCCTTGCGCACCGAGTCGCTCGATGACGACTGAGGCCCGGGCCCTCCTCACCGACGCGAGGGATCGGGTCGACGGCCTGCTCGAGGCTTGGAGCGAGCGGGTGCAGACCATCGTCCCCGGGCGCACCGGCGAGGCGCTGGGCTATGCCCTGACCACGCCCGGCAAGCGGATCCGCGCCGCGCTGGTGATGGCTGCCTATCAGTCGGCGGGCGGGGTTTCTCCCGCGATTGCGGCGGTGGCGGCGGCGGTGGAGACGGTGCACACCTATTCGTTGGTCCACGACGATCTCCCCTGCATGGACAACGACGACCTCCGGCGCGGGCGCCCGACCACGCACCGCGTCTACGACGTGCCGACGGCCACGCGGGTCGGGTTCCTGCTGGTGCCCGTGGCTGCGCTGGTGCTGGCGCAGGCCGCCCGGGACCTGGTGCTCGGCGCGGAAACGCTGGGACGGATGGCGCGCGAGCTGTTCGCCTCGGGGGGGATCGAGGGCATGGTGGGTGGCCAATGGCTCGACCTCGAGGCCGAGGGGAAGACGCTCGATCTCGACGGGCTGATCGCCGTGCACCGGGGAAAGACCGGGGCGCTGATCCGGGCCGCGTGCATTCTGGGCGGCATCGCCGCCGAGGCGCCGGAGCCGACGGTGGCCGCCCTGGCGGGGTATGGAGAAGAGATCGGCCTGGCCTTTCAGATCGCGGACGACCTGCTGGACGTGACCGGCACCAGCGCGACGCTGGGCAAGACGGCGGGCCGGGACGCCGCCCTGGCCAAGTCCACCTATGTGAGCGTGTTGGGCATGGACCGGGCCCGGGCGGAGGGCGCGGCGCTCTGCAGCCATGCTATCCGGCACCTCGAGCAGGCCAGTGTTCCCGCTGACGCCCTCGGCGCCCTGGCACAGTATATTGTGAATCGGGAATCGTAAGCCCGAGCCGAACCCGTCGACGACCCATGAGCCTGCTCGACACCATCCGATCGCCCGCGGATCTCAAGCGCCTCACCCGGGACCAACTGCCCGCCCTCGCGGAGGAGATTCGTCTCCGCCTGATCGACTGCTGCTCCCGCACCGGCGGGCACATCGGGGCCAGCCTGGGGGTGGTGGAACTCGCCATCGCGCTGCTGTACGTGTTTGATTCGCCCACTGACAAGATCGTCTGGGACGTCGGGCACCAGGCCTATGCCTGGAAGCTCCTCACCGGCCGGAACGAGGCGTTCCCCACTCTCCGTCAGACCGATGGGGTGTCAGGGTTCCTCAAGCGCAGCGAGAGCGAGCACGACCAGTTCGGCGCCGGTCATGCCGGGACCGCCATGTCTGCCGCGCTGGGCATGGCCACGGCGCGAGATCTCCAGGGCGGCCACCACAAGGTGGTGGCGGTGGTGGGCGACGGCGCGCTCACCTGCGGGCTCTCGTACGAGGGGATGAACAACGCCGGACACTCCGACCGGGACATCATTCTGATCGTGAACGACAACGGGATGTCGATCTCGGAGAACGTCGGGGCCATCAGCAAGACCCTGGGGTCGATCGCGGCGAGCCCCGCCACCAACCGGCTCCGGGAGCACCTCAAGCACTGGACGCTCCGGCTCGGCAAGGTGTTCGGCCCGGAGGTGGTGGAGTTCGCCAAGAACCTGGAGGAGAGCGCCAAGAACCTCTTCTCCGAGGGAATGTTCTTCGAGGAGCTGGGCTTCCGCTACTTCGGCCCGATCGACGGGCACGATCTCAAGAAGCTCATCGCGACGCTCCATTTCGTGCGGCCCATGACCGGGCCCCGGGTGATTCACGTGATCACCGAGAAGGGGAAGGGGTTCGCGCTGGCGGAGGCCAACAAGGAGAAGTGGCATGGCCTGGCCGCCTACGACCCGGAGACCGGCGAGCCCCGGAAGAAGTCGAGCGGCCCGCCCACCTGGACCCAGGTCTTCGGCGAGGGGCTCACCGCGCTGGCCGCCGAGTACCCATCACTGGTGGCGATCACTGCGGCGATGCCGAGCGGCACCGGCACGAGCGTCTTCCAGGCCCGGTGGCCGGAGCGGTTCTTCGATGTGGGGATCGCGGAAGGCCACGCGGTGACCTTCGCGGGCGGCCTCGCCACCCAGGGGATCCGTCCGGTGGTGGCCATCTACAGCACCTTCCTGCAGCGCGCCTACGACAACGTCATCCACGACATCGCCGTGCAGGAGCTGCCGGTGGTGTTCTGCATGGACCGGGCGGGGCTGGTGGGCGAAGACGGCCAGACCCACATGGGGCTCTACGATATCGCCTACATGCTCGCAGTGCCGGGGATGACGGTCACCGCTCCCAAGGACGGCGATGAGCTGATCGGCTTGCTCCGGACCGCGATCACCCACCAGGGCGGTCCCTTCTCGACCCGCTACCCGCGGGACAAGGCGCCGGCCTTCCCCAAGCCGGCGGCGGAGATCGCTCCGGTGCCTTACGGCACGTGGGAGCGGCTCAGGGACGGGAAGGACCTGGCCATCCTGGCGGTGGGGACGATGGTTCAGCCGAGCCTCGAGGCGGCGGCGCAGCTCGCGCTCGAAGGGATAGACTGCGCGGTGGTGAACTGCCGCTTCCTCAAGCCCATGGACAGCGGGCTCCTCCAGGTCCTTGCCGCCCAGTACCGCACCCTGGTGACGGCGGAAGAAGGCACCGTGGTGAACGGGTTCGGCGCCTATCTCGCCGAGACGCTGCAGACCACTCACCCTGAGGTGCGGATCATCGCGCTCGGCGTGCCGGACCGGCTCATCGAGCAGGCGCCGCGCGCCGAGCAGCTCGAGGCCTGCGGCCTGACCGCCGGCGGCCTGGCGCGTCGCCTGCGCGCCCTCCATAGCGAGGAGAGCGTCGAGGCGCGATGAAGGTTGGCGTCGTCGGGAATCCGCGCTATGCCGACCTCAAGGCGGTGCTGCTCGAACTCCAGAACGCGGCTCCCGCCCGGGGAGTCCGCCTGCTCACCGAGCCCAGCCTGATTCCGCTCTGGGCCGGTGTCCTCCCACTCATCGACGACGAGGTGCCAGACGCCCTGATCACCTTCGGGGGGGATGGCACGCTGCTTCGCGGCGCGCGCCTGCTTCACGGCCACGAGGTTCCCATAATGGGAGTCAACCTCGGCCGGGTCGGGTTCCTTACGACGGCTACGAGGGATGAGCTTCCCTCCGCGTTCGATGCCCTGGTCACGGGGCGCTACATCCTGGAGCGGCGCCTCGCGCTTCACGCCACGATCCTGAGCGACGAAGGAGGCGTTCGGAGCGAGCAGAGCGCTCTCAACGACGTCGCGATCCACAAGTCCGGGGTGGCGCGCGTGGTCCGGATCCGGGTGAGCGTTGACGGCGAAGAGCTCGGCCCCTACAGCTCGGACGGGATCGTGGTCGCGAGCCCCACCGGGTCCACGGCCTACTCGCTCTCCGCCGGCGGTCCCATCGTGGCGCCCGGTGTCGAAGCCATGATTCTCACGCCGGTCTGCGCCCATACCCTGGCGGTGCGGCCGGTGGTCGTCCCGTCCGACTCCACCATCTGTGCCGAACCGGTCTCCCCCGCGGCCGACGATCTCATCGTCTCCTACGATGGGCAGCTCGGCACCATGCTCGCCCCGGGGGACCGCGTCTACGTGCGCCGGGCCCAGTCCTCGGTGCTTCTGGTACGCCTCGGGTCGGAAGGGTACTTCACCCGGATGCGGCAGAAGCTCAATTGGGGCGACCTCTCCGAACGGGAAGTGATTCGGTGATCCGCGAGCTCAGGGTGCGCGATCTGGTGACGATCGCCGAGGTGGCGCTGGAGCTGGGCCCCGGGCTCAACGTGCTCACCGGCGAGACCGGGGCAGGGAAGTCCATGCTGGTTGATGCCGTGGCCCTGCTTCTGGGCGGCCGCGCCGACAGCACGATGGTGCGTCCCGGCGCCGGTCGGGCCATCCTCGAGGGCGCCTTCGAGCTGGAAGACGCCACACTCCGGCGCCGACTGTCCGCGCAGGGGCTCGACACGGACGAAGGGCTGCTGGTGGTCCGCCGGGAGATCGGCGCCGATGGGCGTTCCAAGGCCTGGGTCAATGGCAGCCCTACCACCGTCGGCGTACTGAGCCGGATCGGCAGCGTGCTGGTGGACCTGCACGGGCAATACGAGACCCAGTCCCTGCTCCACGCCGAGGCCCAGCGGGACATCCTCGACGACTATGCCGGCGCCGGCCCCGAGCGGGCCGCACTGGCCGAATGCCACGCGGCCCTTACTAGTGTAGAGGAAGAGGAGGCGAGCCTCAGTGCCCGGCTGGCCGAGGCGCGCCGTCGGGCCGACTACCTGCGGCACGTGGTTCAGGAGATTGACGCGGCGCGACTCAGCGCGGCCGAAGATGCGGCCCTCGACGCCGAGTCCCGTCGGCTGGGCCACGCCGTCTCCCTTGCGGACCAGGCCAGGAGGCTTACCGACCTCCTCGATGGCGAGGAGGGCGGCATCCGCTCGCAGCTGGCCCAGGCGGAGCGCACCCTGAGCGGACTCGAGCGGATAGACCCCGGACTCGCGGGGTGGCGCGAGCTGCTCGACGGGGCGGAAGCGAACGTCGGCGAGCTGGCTCGGCTCGCCCGAGACTATGCCGACGGGCTGCAGGAGGACCCCGCGCGGTTGGCTGAGATCGAGCAGCGGCGCGACCTCATCTACCGGCTCAAGCAGAAGCACGGCGCCACGCTCGAGGCGGTGCTCGAGACCCGGGCCGAAGCCGCGCGGGAACTCGAGTTGATCGACACCGCCGACCTCGACCTCCGGCAGCTCGCCGCAAGACGGGTCGCGGCGGCCGGGGCCACCGAGGCCGCCGCGCAGGCCCTCTCGGCCAAGCGACGCGAGGCCGCGGGACGCCTGGCCCGCGCGGTCACTCGACTGCTGCCGCAGTTGGGGCTCCCCGGCGGTAAGCTGGAAGTCGAGCTCCGGCCGCTGGGTCGGATCGAGATGGTGGGCCAGGAGAGCGTCGGCTTCACCGTGCGTCTCAATACCGGGCTCGAGGCCCGTCCGCTGGCCAAGGCCGCGTCCGGGGGTGAGCTGTCCAGGATCATGCTGGCGCTCAAGGTCGTGCTGGCCAGACACGACGCCGTGCCGACTCTGATCTTCGACGAGATCGATCAGGGGATTGGCGGAGAAATCGGGGGCGAAATCGGCGGGGCTCTGGCCGAGGTCGCGAGCCGGCGACAGGTCCTCGTGATCACTCACCTGCCTCAGATCGCTGCCCACGCGGCGCGCCACCTCGTGGTCTCCAAGGCTTCGCGCAAGGGCGTGGCGACCAGCGATGTCGCGGTGATACATGGGGAGGATCGCATCACCGAGCTGGCTCGCATGCTGGGCGATGCCGATGCGGAGACGGCGCGGAGGCATGCGGAGGTGTTGCTCAGGGCGGTAGGGCGCTAGGGCCCCCGCAAGCTTCTGGACCGCTCACCGCTCACCGCTCACTTCTCACCTCTCACTTCTCACTTCTCACTCACTTCCCCCCCCAAATCCTCTGATACCACCTGATCTCCAGGCTCGTCGTCTTGAGCTTGAGTACTCGTCCGCCGGTGGCGCTCACGACCGTCGAGTAGTTCCACGCGGCATCGATGGGCCAGCCGCAGGGATGTCCCTCCTCGCACTCGTGCGCCGAGCGGCCCACGTAGCTCACCCCGCCGCCCAGCGAGATGGAAGTGCTCGACGGGTTGGCCAGGACGCTGGCGGGAACACCGGGAATGGCATCGGCCGCGGTGTAGTAGGAGGCGTTGTCGGCGCCGGTCCGGGTGTAGCCGACCGTGGCGTGGATGGCGAGGTTCCGTTCCAGTCGGAAGAACGGCCGCGCCTCGAGGTCGAGAATGTCTCCCGCATTGAAGCGGACGTTGGTGAGATTGGTGGCCACGGAGTAGGGAGCGGCGAGCGGCGTCACGCGGAGCACGCGGAGCGATGCCAGTCGGAGGAGGTAGCCGCCGGAGAGTCGGGTTCCCCAGCGGCCGGCGCCGAGGTCGAGGTCGCCGCTCAGCCCCAGCTCGTATCGCCCGTTGCCGGTGCCGACTGCGAGAGGATCGTTGGGATTGGCTCGTAGCCCGGTGGGGAGCCGGAGGAGGCCGGTCGTGGCGAGTCGAATGCCGCCCGTCGTGCCGGGCCGGTCGAACCGGTCGATCAGAGTATAGGTCGCTCCCACGTCCATGTCGCCGAGGCGGGAGATCAGTTGCTCGCCGAGCGGGAAGAGCTGCAGCGGCCCCGACGTGCTGGTCGCGAAGTCCTGGAACTGGGACTCGGTGGCACGCGCGGATGCGAGCACGGGGTCAGTATTGAACCCGCTCCCCGCGACTCCGAGGGTGTTGGCGAGCGTGTCCTGCAGCCCGCGCACCTTGGCGATGATCGCGGCGCCGGCGGCGCTGGCGGTGGTCGGCAGGAACGGCGAGGCGGCGGACGGGTCGTTGGTCAGCGTCATGAGCTGCTGCTCCAGGGTGGAGCCCCGCGTGTAGGTCGCGCGCGCCAGGCTGTCGAGCGACGGATTGCCGGCGTAGGTTCCTCCCATGATCTGATTCTGCAGGATGCTCATCGCGTTGGCGAAGTTGGTGAAGAAGCTGGCGGCCAGGGCCTGGTCGGACGCGTCGCCAAAGGTGGGATGGGCGGGGTTGAGCCCCGCATCGGCGCGGGCCGAGTCGAGCTTGAAGTTGGCCTGCACCCGCGTGGCCACGTAGGGAAAGTCGGCGAACAGGGTCAGGCGACGGGTGACACCCAGGGCGAGACTGATCGTTCCGGTCCCGACGGTCAACTCTCCCTGCGCCTGCTGCGCTCCGAGATTGAGATGGTAGCCCGGCTGGCCGAGGATGGCGCCGAGCAGGGAGTCCGCCGTGAGGAGGTAGGGAACTTGGCTGGCACCAAAGTTGGGGCTTCCGAAGTCGCCCAGGTAATCCTGGGTCATTCCCTGGAAGAGGCGTCGGTCCGCGCTCTGGAACATCCCCTGGATGTCGAAGCGGAGCGTCCCGGCTGGTACGCCGACCGGCGCGAGTTGCGCCGCGACCGGCACCGCCGCCAGCAGCAAGAGAAGCCCGGCAGCGAGCCGGCCAGACCGATGCAAGCAACCTCCCCGAGACCACGTTCGTGACGGCGCCAGCCTCCCCAACCCGGCAGGCAACATCGCTCTTTCAGGAGCGGTTTGGAAGCCGGCCCACGGTGCTGGTCTCGGCGCCGGGGCGCGTGAACCTGATCGGGGAGCATACCGACTACAACGGCGGGCCGGTGCTCCCGCTCGCCATCGAGCGCCGCACCGTCGTCGCCGCCGCGCGGGCCCGCGGCTGGTCTCTCGCGTCCACGCTCGACGGGCCGCTCCGCCGGGTGGATCCCGGCGAAGACAAGCCCGAGGGATGGCTTGCGTACGCCTGGGGAGTGATCCGGGTGCTCGAGGCCGAGAGGCTGGCCCCGCCGGGCGCCCGCATCGGCGTGGGGAGCTCGGTGCCGGTGGGCGCAGGGCTGTCCTCGTCCGCCGCGCTGGCGGTGTCGCTCACCCGCGCTCTCTTGGCGCTGGCCGGGCACCGTCTCAATCCTCGCGACGTGGCCGAGCTCGCCTATCGGGCCGAGCATGACGAGGTCGGCGTCGGGTGCGGGCGCATGGATCAGACCGTGGTGGCGCGCGCCCGGCGGGGCCACGCGCTCTACTTCGACACCGAGACGCGGGAGGTGAAGCATCTCCCGCTCGACATCCCGGTCTGGATCCTGGAGACCGGCGTGGTGCACCGGCTGGTGGGGGGGCGGCTCGATGAGCGCCGTCGCGAGTGCGAGACCGCTCTCCAGTTGGTGCAGCAGCAGGGATACCGGGTGACCCAGCTGGCGCAGGTGGATCCCGCGGACCTCGGTGCCCTGTCTCGCGCGCTCCCGGCGCCCTTTGCCTCGAGAGTTCAGCACGTGGTCACCGAGGTTCGGCGCACCCGCGCGGCGGCGGCCGCGCTGGCCCATCATCAATACGCCGAGCTGGGGCGTCTCCTGTTCGAGGGCCACCTGTCGCTGCGGGACCACTATCAGTCGAGCTGTGCCGAGGCGGATTGCCTGGTGCGGGAGGCGGAGGAGGCCGGAGCCATGGGGGCCAGGCTCACCGGGGCCGGCTGGGGCGGCGCGGTGATCGCGATCCTGCCTCCCGGCAGGGAGGCCGGCGCCCTTGCCCGGATCCAGGAACGCTTCCGTAAGGCGTTCGGCCGCCTGCCAACGGCGTGGGTGACGCGTGCCGCGCCGGGGCTCCGGAGCGAGCGGTGACTGCCTGACTTTGACCCGCCGACAGGAACCCCATATGATTGACTGTCCCCCGCGCCCCCGCGCCCCCGCGCCCCCACCTCCGTCTGCCTGACGCAACGCTCCTGTGTCGAATCCGGGCATCCTGGTCATCGAAGACGATCCTCTGGTACGGCACGCCGTGCGGACGGCACTGGCATCGCTGCCGAACCAGCTGCTCGAGGCCGGCACCGGCGCCGATGGGATACGCCTCGCCGTCGCCCAGGAGCCGGCGCTCGTCATCCTCGACCTGGGGTTGCCCGATGCGCAGGGCATCGAGATCTGCCAGGAACTCCGCGCCCGGACCGGCGCTCCGATCATCGTGCTTTCGGCGCGGCGCGCGGAAGAAGAGAAAGTGGCACTGCTCAACGCCGGCGCCGACGACTACATCACCAAGCCGTTCAGTCCGCCCGAACTGCTGGCCCGTGCTCAGGCCCATCTTCGGCGCGGGAAGACCGTTGCCCAAGCCAACGGCGTCCTCACGGTAGGCGGGCTCACCATTGATTTCGCGGATCGGCGCATCTCCCGGGCGGGGAAGCCGATCCACCTCACGCCCACGGAGTGGGAGATTCTCCGGGCGCTGGCCGCGGAGGCGGGACGCACCGTGCCGCATCAGCGGATCTTCGACGTGGTCTGGGGCCGCCCCTTCGGCCATCCGCAGCAGTATCTCCGCGTCTATCTCACCAATCTGCGGCGAAAGATCGAGGTCGATCCCACCCGGCCCACGCTGATCGTGACGGAGCCAGGGGTAGGATATCGGTTCAATGGGGAGGAATAGAGACCAGGCTGCCGGCCTTGCCGGCGCGCCGGCTGGTACGGAGGTTTAGCCGAGCGAGATCCTGGCGCCATTGTGCCACTCGGAGTTGGCTCGGCCGTGGGCCGCACAGTCCTGATCCTCCGGCAGCTTCTGGCCGTCGCGGTACGCCCTTCACCGTGAGGGTGGTGGTTCCCGCCGTGATCGTCGGCCGGGACGGCCTCAAGCCGGCCCTCGGCGACACCTGCCCAGTCCTGGCGCTCCAGGCGGCTGGTCTGGCAGTCTTCGCCATCGGTCTCCTGCTCTTCTTCTCGTCGCTCCACCGCTTCTCCACCGAGGGCGAAGGAACCCTCGCTCCGTGGGACCCGCCCCGGCGGCTGGTCGTGCGGGGCTCCTACCGGTTCGTCAGAAACCGGATGATCTCTGGGGTCATCTGCATCCTGGCGGCGGAGGCGATGCTTCTCGTGTCTCTGGCGCTGGCCCGATCGGCCCTCATCTTTCTCGCTATGAATCTCGTCTACATCCCGCTGGTCGAAGAGCCCGGCCTCCGTGC
>Ga0335077_10005826_pt1 | contig 15168 bp, 10 predicted proteins | sample Lox_Sample_31_FD_207151 | JGI IMG/M metagenome (GOLD analysis project Ga0335077, IMG submission 207151) | Soil microbial communities from Loxahatchee National Wildlife Refuge, Florida, United States - Lox_Sample_3.1 | ecosystem: Environmental > Terrestrial > Soil > Wetlands | place: USA... | reverse complement strand
ACGGGCTGGGCGATGCTGAAGCAGAAGGATGACGACAACACAAAGACCGAGGTGCACCGGACGGTGGATCAGCACGACCTGTTTGCCAAGGCGTTTTATCCGTTGACGTTGCCGCTCACGGTGGGTCCAGGATCGATTTCGGTAGCGATAACACTGGGGGCCAACGAACCTCACACCGACCACATGATTGTCTTTTCGATGATTGGTGCGGTGATTGGAGCCGTGCTGATCGCGGCCAGCGTTTATCTGTGCTACGCATTCGCGGATCGCCTGGCACAAGCGCTTGGGGCCACGGCGATGAGCGTGATCATGCGGCTGTCGTCCTTTTTGCTTGTTTGCATCGGGGTGCAGATTATTTGGAATGGACTCTCGACGCTTTTGAAGTCGCTGCCTTTGCTGGCGCGGTGAGGGCACCGCCCTTCGAACGTTACGACCAATCAGGCAAGGCGCGTCTTCCCAAAAGAACTTCCGCGGCCCAGAGTCCGAGATAGACGGAAAGGGCGACGCCGTGCCCAGAAAAAGCGCCGAGCACGAGGCAGTGTTCGCTATGCGGATGTTGGCGGAAGACTGGCTTCCAATCATCGGAAATGCAAATGGGGCCACCCCAGCGAAGGGTGATGCGCACATTGGCCAGCGCGGGATGAAGGCCGTGGACGCGTGTTTCGAGGAGATTGAAGATCTCTGGCGCATTGCCTGACGCGATGTCGAGGGTGCGCAATTCGCGCCAATCTTCGAAGAAGAGCAAGCCGCAGCCGAAGATGACGGAATTGCCGAGCAGACGCCCCCAGAGATAGGGCAGGTCGACGGTGTAGAAGGGCTTGCCGTCTGCGAGACCGATGTGACCCAGAAGGTCGTCGGGCAGAGTTTCGGTCAACACAGCCGTGGTGAAAGCCGCGTGGCCCTGAATTCCCGAGAGCTCGAGAGCGAAAGCATTCGTGGCAAACAGTATCTTCTCAGCACGGAGAACACCGGCGGAGGTCTGCAGTTCGAGCGGGGTCGTGAACTTCACGTCGACGACCGGATTATTTTCAAAAATCCAGACGCCGGCGTTCCCTGCAGCGCGGGCAAGTTCGCTGACGGTCTTGCCAGGGTCGATGGTGCCACCCGGGACTTCTTTGGTGGCGGCGAGCTGGCCGGAGTCATTCCAGGAAATCGGGGAATGGGGGAGCGGGTTCGAGCGCGAGAGCTCGTAGCATCCGGGAAGGTGAAGATCGGTGCTCAGATCGTGATTACGAATGAACTGTTCATAGCCGGCAAGGACGTCGCCGAGTCCGGGGAGATCGCCGGCCGCGGTCTCGGCCAGGGCGACTCCACCGGTATAGCCACTGGCGCCGGCGCCGATGGTTTCGGCTTCGAAGAGTGCGACAGACTTCGTGGGAGCCAAAGATTTCAGTTGGACGGCCGACGCGAGTCCACTGAAGCCGCCGCCCACGACAGCGAAATCGACGAATGGGGGAAGGGGGTGTTTTTGAGGGCGGAAATCGACTCGCCAGGGACGGCTGCCCCAATTCTTGGTGGAAGTCATGGCTCCTCGCACTTTGGCAGGACGCTTTAAATTTACACCTGAGGTGTGCGGTTCCCAAGGCCACGGAGAGGTGGGAGGAAATCGGGGTCCAGCGGCGCTGGACCCCTACGAAGGACACGGCGAGGTTGAGAGTTCCTGAGGTTAGAACAACGCTGTGGGGCGGCGCGTCCAGGACTTCCCTTTGGACTTAGCGACCTCTTCGACGTCTTTCACGTATGCACCGGCTTGCGTCAGGATGTGGTGCAAATCGTTGCCGATGCTGATGAAGGGGAATCCCTTGTCGAGGAATTCGCCGACGCGAGAAGTGCCGAAAAGGAAAAGGCCAAGAATGACGTTGTTTTTGCGGGCGGCATTGACGAGTTTTTCCGTGGCGGCACCCAATTCCGGGGACGTATACATATGGGGGAATTCGTATTTTTCGTAGAGGCCCATCGACATACACAGGTCGTTTTGACCAAGGAAGAGGATGTCCACGCCTGGAACCGCGGCAATCTCATCGATGTTTTTGATGCAATCGGCAGTTTCGACCTGGAGAGCCACGATGACATTGCTGTTGGCGGCGCCGGCGTAACCGAGCAAGCCTTCCTTATTCATGCTGCGCTGGGGGAAGTAGACGGAGCGAGTTCCCGTGGTGGGATAACGGGCGCAGCTGACGGCCTGGCGAGCTTCTTCAGAAGTATTGATATAGGGCACAAGAACACCATCGGCACCAATGTCGAGAGATTGTTGGATTCCCGGCCGGTCACTGTAGCCGCCGACACGCACAAGAGATTTGGCTCCGCCATTTGAAATGCCGCTGATCATGGCGGAAAGCTTCTCGTAGCCCATGGGGCCGTGTTGAGAATCGACGAGCAACCAGTCGTAGCCGCTGTGAGCCAACTGCTCGGCCACAGTCGGGCTGTGAGAGTTGAGGAAGAGACCGAGTTTCGGCGATCCCGCACGCAACTGCTTCTTGAATTCGGCGCCAGTCAAGGTGCCTGCTGACATAGGAGATGCTCCTTATAAGAAATAAGTACGGAAAGAGACGGGGCAGTGTACTACGAAGAGATGAAAATGAAGGAACGCGAAGGCGGGCAAGGCGAAGTCTTATAGATATTTAATGAGGACGACGGAATTGCGCTTTTCGTTGTAGACCAGTTCGTCGACGAGCTGCTGCGTGAGCATCAGACCGAGGCCGCCGGGGCGCAGGCCTCTGGCTTCCCGTTCCTGCATGTGAGCCATGGGATTGTCCAGGGGATTGTTGATCGCAGCGTGCTTGAGTTCTTCGAGCTTGAAGCCGGGGCCAGGATCATCGAGCCGGTACATGAGGAGTTTCTTTGTTTTGATATAAGAGACGCGAACTTTGAGGTTGGGATCGAGATGGCCGCCCCATTCGATGGCGTTATTGAGGAGTTCGCGGAAGGCATAGCCGACTTTCTCAATGATGTCGGGAGGTAGGTCGACGTCCATATGCATCAGGAAGCTCTGGACGCGGCTGACGACGGAGCGTTCACAGGGAACCATGAGTTCGACCCACTGGGAATTGGCGGAGATCACCTCGATGGCCGGGACTTCAGGGCTGGTGGAGATGGCGTTTTCGACAGTGGTAAGCAGGGTGGTGGCGTCCAGCGGCTTCCTCAGATATTGGTAGACGCGACCGCGGAGGGCGTCGAGCAGAGTGTCAGAGGTCTGATCGGAGGTCATCACGACGATTTTGGGTATGTACTTTTCGCCGTGAAGATGGCCGAGCAATCCGAGGCCGGTCATTTTCGGCATCCAGATATCGAGGAGGACGAGGTCGAACCTCTTCTTCTGCATAGCGCGAAGGGCCGACATGCCATCGGAGGCCACGCCAACATCGTGGCCAGCCTTCTTAAGGACACCGCGCACCATCTGGCGCGTTGTGGCGTCGTCGTCGGTCACCAAGATGACAGCCATCAGCTAGCTCCGCGGTTCGATATTCGGATAGGTGTGCCGGTGTGGCCGACACTCAGCGGGGTTTCCGTTTGGCGGGCGAATCGTGACGCTTGCGCTTGCGAGAGCCGCCCGAGGCGGAAAGACTCGTTTGCCCCGCGTATCCTCTCAAATTTGCTTCCACTTTCGCAATCTCTTCCTTCAGGAGCGCGAAGGCCTGGCTGGCGCCAGACAATTCCCTGCCGCGACCCAGTTCCTGCAATTGCTGACAATATTGATGCGCGGCGGTGGCGCCGAAGATGCCGACGGAACCTTTCAACGCATGGGCGGCGGATGCGAGGTTCTCGGGCCGATTGCGACGAATGGCAGTTTCGATTTGCGCAAGGCGCTTTGGAGTGTCGCGCAGGAAAGTACGAATCATGCGAAGCAAGAGCTTTTTGTCGCCGCCGACAGACTGAAGAAGGTAATCGGGAGCGACGGTCGAGGAATCGGGTTGCGGGTCAGTCTGAGAAGAAAATGGGAGAGATTCGAGCGCGGAGAGCAATGTCGCTTCCAACTGGTCCAGCCGGAAAGGCTTGCCGATGACCGAGTCGAAGCCCTCGCGGACGAGGCGCAGGCGGTCAGGCTCGGTGTTGTAACCGGTGAGAGCGATAACGATCTGGCGGCTCCCCGCTGCTCTGCCGCGGATGGCACGTAATACTTCGATCCCGCTGAGGCCGGGCATCTGTTCATCCAGGAGAACGACATCGAATCTTGCGCGGTCGAATTCAGCGAGGGCGGCCTCACCATCGGGGGCTTCAACAACGGAGTGGCCCGCCTGCTGGAGCTGATTCACGGTCAACAGGCGAATTTCGCTTTGGTCGTCTGCCAAAAGAATGCGCATCTGGGCCTCAGGAAGCATGGAGATTGGAGATGCGGGTTCTCCCAAGAGCTGTACTGCCCAAGAGGAGCCCGCGAGTGCGACTTACTTTGTCTCCAGTACCTGGCGGCCATTCAGCGGCTGAATCGGCCGCGCATCTTTGGGATAAATCCTGGCGAAGGCTGCGAGTTCATCCGGCGAGACGGTCGACTGGGTCTTGAGCACATACCAGGTTACGCCCTCCGAGCAGGGCGGAGTGGTCAGCGAGCCGGAGAAAGTATAGTACCCATGATCGGCGGGAAGGAGGTTGGCCACGTCGACGCTGATTCCCGGAATGTCCACGGCCTTTCCTTTCTGCGAAGGAATGTTCTTCCACAGGGTTACGAGCAACGGATTCTCGGTCCCTTGCTTGAACAGGACCGCGACAACGGCAAGATGGCCGTCGGCGTCGGCGTGGACGAGGTGCGCAACCAAGTCGAAGCCGCGGCCATTGATATGCTCCTCGCTCGGGTGGTGAAAGTGAAATTGTTTGAGTGTGTAGGTCTTGTCACCGACCGTCAGGGTGCTTCCGGGGGCGTAGTTGACCTGGACGGTGTGGCCGTTGTCAATGATGTTGAGCGGGACGGCCTTGTAATCAAATTTCAACGGCGGCAGATCGGCGAGCTTTGCGCCTTTGATATCGATGGGAGATTGCGTGTGGCCAAGGGAACACTCTGAAAAAGCCTTGTCGAGTTTGCCCCATTTTGCCGGACCTTCCTTGCCTTCATACGACCAATGGGGCGGGTGGGATTCCTGCGCCAAGGCGACCGCAGGAATGGCGAGCACATAGGGAGCAAGAGCGAATGCGAGAGACTGGCGGTTGATGTAGGACATCATTTTCGAATTCTCCCCAAGCAATTCGTACCACAACTTGCTGCAGGAAAAGTAAACGACACAACGGTGTGCTTGCCAAGGAAAAGGTTTGCGGGAGCGAGCGGGGGAAGTGGAGGGGGAAGCAAAAAAGAGGGTCGTTGACAAGATAACAAAAAGAAAGTAAAAGAAAGAAAGAGAAAGTTGTTCTGGTGAGTGGCATTTCCTCGAAAGAAACACGCAATCCAGGCACCTAGGGGGTGTGGGATGGAGTCTTGCAAACGCAGCCTACTCTTGGGGCTGGCGGCAGTTCTTAGCATCATTTTCACGAACATGGTAACGGCAGTAGCAACGAGCGCGCAGTCGACGTATACGGCGCAGCTTTCGGGAGTGGTAACGGATTCATCGGGAGCGGTAGTGCCCGGCGCCAAAGTGATCTTGACGGACCAGGGCACAAACATCGGAATCACCAGGGAGACGGACAGCCGAGGCATTTACGTATTCACGGGAGTGCGGCCGTCGAGCTACTCGATTCGAGTGGAGGCTCCCAATTTCGCATCGACAGAACGAAAGGACGTGGTACTGGCGGTAAGCCAGCAGGCAACGATCGATTTCACCCTCTCGGTCGGGAAAGTGTCTGAGACGGTGACGGTGACGGAACAGTTGCCATTGCTGGATACCGGCAACGCGGCACTGGGCACCGACGTGACAAATGAATATGTGAAGGATATTCCGCTGCTGAATCGCAGCATGTTTGGACTGGTGTTTCTGGCGGGAGGGGTGACGGAAACGACGGGCTCGGGTGTGCAAGATTCCTATCCGCAAGGCACCAACTTCGTGTCTAACGGCCAGCGCAATGCGACCGCCGAGATACGCATGGATGGCGCATTGACGAGCGCGCCGGAGCAGGGCGAGGGCGCAACGTCTAACGTGTACTACCAGCCGTCGGTGGAAATTGTCCAGGAGTTCAAGGTCGAGAACAACAGTTTCTCGGCAGAATACGGAAATAACGGCGGGACCGTGGTCAACATGGTCCTGAAATCGGGCACGAACAACTTTCACGGCAGCGGGTGGTGGTACCTACAGCGCGCCGCGATGGACGCGAACAACTTCTTCTTGAACGCAACAGACCAGCCGAAGCCGGATCACGTCCGGGATCAATACGGTTTTTCTCTAGGCGGACCGATTCGAAAGGAAAGGACGTTTTTCTTTATCGATTACGAAGGGTTGCGGCAGAACGATCCGGTGGTGATTCGAGGAACGGTGCCGACGGATCTGATGAGGCAGGGGAATTTCTCGCAGATTTCGGAGCAACTCTACAATCCGTTTGACTGTGTACCTGATGCAAGCAACACCAGCGTGCCTTGTTTCCGCACGCCATTGGCAGGCAACCAGGTCACGCAGATTGATCCGGTTGGGCAGAACCTACTGAACCTGTATCCCGAACCTAACGTGGGACCGGCAGATGCGACTGTCAACAACTTCCAAACCTCGACATTGTCGTCTTCACCGGGCTATCAATTCGACGTCAAGATCGACCAACAATTCGGGCAAAACCAGCATTTGATGGGCCGTTATAGCCGCTTGCACAACACTTATTCCGTGCCGTTTGTTTTGGGAAGCGCCGATTTCAACGACGGTTTCACGGGCCTAACGAATGTACAGAATATCGGACTGGAGTATACGTGGTCGTTGAAGCCGACATTGGTGTGGACCAACCGCTTTGCGGTGGACCGGGCGTATGCTCCGGTGAATCCGGTGATGACACCTTCGACACTGGAGGCGGCGGGCTTTCCGTCTTATCTTGCGCAGGCTAACAATTTGGACCGCATGCCGGCGATCGTGACGGACCTGAACGGAACGGACAACTGGCTGTCGATGTACACGCAGTGCTGTACGAATACAAGTTTCGCGCACACGCTGTATTCCTACTCTTCTTCCCTTGCGTGGGTTAAAGGAAAGCAAACGATCAAGGGTGGATTTGAGCAGCGGCAATTCTTCAACAATTTCTGGCAGCCGAATTACCCGACGGGCTGCTTCTATTTCCCGCAAGGCATTACGGCGGCGTTTCCGGGCGACAGCGACATCACGCATGGAAACTCGTTCGCGACAATGTTGATGGGCTGGGCGGACACGTCATCGGGCTGCCCGTTCGCGAGTTCGATGCTGAACATCGTGCCTTCCGTAGCCGATAAATCGTACGAGACCGGGTTTTTTGTTCAAGATGACTGGAAAGTGTCGGCTCGGCTGACGATCAATCTTGGATTGCGCTACGAATGGAGCTCGCCCTACACCGAGCGGCACAACCTCCAGCAGTTCAGTGATTTCACGGGGAGCACGGGAGTTTCCGTGAATCTGCCGGATGTTTCGAATCCGTCCCTGAGCGAAGCGCCGACGGCAAGCGCGGCCGCCACACAACTGATCGGCACGACTCTCTATCCGATACAGAGCGGCATGGGCAGGTCAGTACCTACCGATCGCAACAACATCGCGCCTCGTCTGGGATTTGCGTTCAGCTTAACGAACACGACCGTGGTCCGCGGCGGCGCCGGGATTTACTACGGCATGAGCCCGGCGACGAACTTCCAGTACCCAGGGACGGTTTACAGCGGCGGTGGAAACGCATTGTTCTCGGTGGACAGCAACGTGACCCGCAACCCGGCGGTGACGCTGTCGAATCCATTTCCAGACGGGCTGCCGGTGCCGCAAGGACAGAAGTATGGCGCCTTGGCGCTCTGGGGCTACGACAATTCGAATAACGTAGGCCAGGAGGAAGCTAGGAACGCCGACATTTATCAGTGGAATATCGGCATCCAGCACCTGTTCCCGTGGGAGATCACCATCGGCGTGGATTATTCGGCGAATCACAGCACGCATTTGCCGTGGGGCGGGTATTCGAGCACACGGAATCGCAACTTCGTTTCGTCGAACCTTCTGGCGCAGCTCTCGCAGCAACTGCACGCACAAGATCCGAACTGCGACGCGGACAGTTGCGTAACCAATTATCTGAACCAGACGGTGGGCAATCCGTTTGAGCCATTCTTCGTGGGATCGAATGCCACATTCAATGAACCGGCTTCCTTCTACAATCAGTCGCAGATCCCCCTTTATTATTTGCTGCGGCCGTATCCGCAGTTCGCAGGATCGTTCCAGGCGCTGCCCAACTTCGGGGCGGAATCCTGGTACAACTCGCTGCAGGTGCGATTTGAGAAGCGGATGAATCACTACTTCAGTTTCGAGGGGAATTACACGTACTCAAAGGCAACGGACGACAACTCGATCGGGGCAAATGCGTTCGTCGGCAACCTGGATCTGGGGAATCCGCAGCAGCTTGACCGCTTGCACCAGGAATGGGCCATCAGCGCGAATGACGCGACGAACCGGCTGGTGTTCGCAGGAATCTTTAATATTCCGATTGGACGCGGCCTATGGATCGGCAAGGAAATGAACCGCGTAGCAGACGGATTCGTTGGCGGATGGCAGCTCTCTGGGATTTACACCTACCAAACCGGGCAACCGTTGCCAGTCGCCATGGCCTCGCCTCGTCTACAGGACGGGAACCAGAGGCCGAATGTCGTGTGCAACCAACTGGGAAGCGGATTCAGTTATCATGCGGCGGCAGCGAACGGTTTGAATTTTGCCGCCGGGCAGAACGTGGATCCTTATTCGACTTCGGTGTTGAACCCGAATTGCTTTGGCGATCCCGGCGACCAGAATCCCGGCAACGCGCCACGGTACTTCTCCAGCATCAGGACGGACGGGATCCGCAACATCGACCTCTCGCTGATGAAGCAGTTTACGGTACATGAAGGGATGACATTGCAGTTCCGCGCGGAGGCGTTCAACTTTACAAATTCAACCCGCTTCGCATTTCCCAGTTTGTCATGGGCTCCCGGCGCGCCAGGGGTGGACAGCACATTCGGTCAGGTGACCGCTACGGCGAATCAGCCGCGCCGGATGCAACTGGGGCTGCGGTTCCAATTCTAACGCGGAGGGAACAAATGAAGCGGCGCGAGTTCATGACAGCAGGATTAGTTGGCGCCGCCGCGGCATACGTCCCGGCGCACAACTTCGACAAGTACGACTTCGGATCGGGGCCCGCGGTTCAGGATCGACTGAATCAAGGGCCCTTCCCTGCCGATCTATACCCAAGCTGGAACGTAGTGATGGCGCTGACGCCAGCCGAAGGAATGGTTCACAACTACGGCATGGGCCTGGTCACGTATCTGTGCGACGAAACAGAGCTGCTCCGGCCGGGCGGCACGAGCACGCAGAGCGCGCTGGAGGCGTTGGCCAAATTTCCGCTCGGAACCAACCTTTATATACGGGTGAATTGGAAGGACGTGCAAACCAGGCCCGGGCGACTGGACCCGAATGAGATATGGAAGACGTCGTTTGCGCTGGCGAAGCTGTACGGAAAGCGTATCGCGTTCCGGGTGATGATCAGCAACCCGGACATCGAGGGGTATGCACTGCCGGAATTTCTGCGCGAGAAAGTGCCGATGGTGAAGCTGGGCTCGTGGCAGAAACGGGAGCGCGAGGAACCACGATGCGACGATCCGTATTTCCAGAAGGCATTTGAGGAACTGATCGGATTGCTGGCGGCGGAGTACGACGGGCGCGCGGATCTCGAGTATGTGGACACATGCATGTACGGATTTTGGGGCGAAGGGCACACCTGGCCGCTCGAGAAAAATCCATATCCTGACTACAGCACTGCAGAGAACACGTTTGTAAAGATGTTCCAGACCCAGACGGAGCATTGGAAGAAGACACCGCTAGTGACGAATACGCAGCCGGACTTCAGCAAAGTGGGAAATTCGGAACTGGTCGATCGAACGATTCGTCGTGGCGAATGGCTGAGGACGGATACGATCTTCATTGAGAATGAGCAGATCGAAGCGTTGAGTAATCGGCCACCATGGACGGCGGCGTCGATTGAAGTGGGAATGTCGGATGGGTCGCCGAAGAGTCTGCACCTCGATGAAGGAGTGACGTACACGGACAACGTGGTATACCACGCGAAGGACGTTGGCGCGTCGTATTTTTCGCTCTGGAATTGGCACCGAATTTCCGCGGCGGGACTGCAACGCTACTACGAACGCTATCCGAACGCGCTGAATGCGCTGGCCGGATCGATCGGGTATCGGGTGCGTCCATCGTGGGTGTGGACCTACGAGGAACGGGGCGAGCCAGGCTTGATTGTGGGATTCGTGAACGACGGGATTGCGGGTGTGCCGGGAGCGCTACGCATCAGCGTGGTTTCGCCGAGCGGGCAGGAGCTTGTCGCGGGCTGCCTGGATCCCGGCTATCCTCTGCCGGGAAAGGTGCGGCAAGCGCTGCTGCCTTTGCCGAAGGGTACGAAGTGGGAAGGGCTGCGGCTAAAGGCAGAGATCGAAGCGAAAGGGCGGCTGTTTCCGGTGCGGTGGGCCTGCCGTCAGAAATTGAATGACGAAGGAAGCATAACGCTGCGCGCGACGGATGGGCTAAACGTGTCTGACGAAACCGGCGGACTAATCGGATGAAACTCTCCGTTGTCATCCCTGCACTGTTTTGGATGGCCAGTTGCGTTTCAGCGGTTACGGCACAAGACACTCCTCCGCACAACTGGACGAACTACGTTCGTATCGGCGCGTACGGGTTGAAACCCGGAAACGCAGAGGCAATTGTGCGTGATGCGCAGAAGACTCACGTGTTTGGGATTGAAGTCGATAATGACATCCCCGGCCGCTATGAGAGTTTTCTTGACCCAACGGAGAAACTGAATGCAATTCGCGCGGTCGCAACCGCGGCACACAAGGCGGGGAATCGCGCGTTTGTGTACATCGCCGGAACGGAATGCATCACAGCGCACGCCGACCAGGCGAAACATTCGGTAATGAAGGATCATCCGGAGTGGGTACAAAGAAAAATCACGGGCGAGCCAGCCCTATTCACTTCGGGGGCGGCCTTCTGGATCCGTCCGGGTGACGAGGATGTATGGATCAGCCCGTACGCCAAGGACTGGCGCAAGACGTACATGGAGCGCGTCCGGCAAATCGCGGGGACCGGGATCGACGGGATCTATGTGGACATTCCGTATTGGATGACGCACTTTGACGGATGGGAGACCTCCTGGGCCAGCTTCGACGATGCCACGGTTGCCGCGTTTCGAGAGAAAACCGGTTTGGACGCGAAGAAGGACGTGAAAATCGGCGACTTTGGCGACGCGAACTTCCGGAAGTGGATTGATTTTCGAATCGAGACCATGACGGAGTTTATGAGAGAGATTCGCGATACGGCGCGGTCGGTGGATCCCAAAATCATGGTGATTCCGGAGATTTATCCGGGAATCGAACGCGAAGCAACAGTGGTGGGAGCGGATGTGTATCAGATGTACGGAGTGGTGGACGCGATCGCACACGAATACGAATTCGGCAATGGCGAGCACATGGCAGCGTCACGGACGCCGCAGGACTGGTTTCTGTATCAGGCGGGCATGCTCTCATTTCGGGCGTTCGCGGAAGGAAAAGCGACGTGGATCCTGAACTATTCGTGGGACGGGAACGCTGGGGTGGACAAACGAGAGGCCATGAAGAATCTGGCGATGTCAATTGTGATGACGGGAGCGAATTTCTGGGACGCACCCGGCCATTCCATGGCGGGATCGAACGACGAGGAGACACGGAAGCAGATTTTTGCGTGGATTGCGAAGAACCAGGACACGCTATACTCGCCGCGCGCAGCGATGCATCCGGTGGGAGTGTATTTTTCGCCCAAGAGCCGGGATTACGCGCCAGATGTATTTTTGGCGGCCTACCGGGGAACACTGGTGGCGCTGCTGCAAGCGCACCGGGAAATTCAGGTGGTAACGCCACGAACGCTGGGTGCGTTTCATGGGGAGCGGCTGGTTCTGCCGAATGTGTTGAGCCTGAACGCAGCGGAGCACCAGGAGTTGGAAAAGTATGTCCGAAGTGGCGGGCGACTAGTGGTCCTCGGGAATGTGCCAGAGGGTAAAGCGTCGCCGGAAAAAACGATACACATCAATTCGGACTCGACGGCGGAGTATTTTCAATTGCTGGAGAAGGACTTCGCGGCGGCGCGGCCGCCCTTGGAACTGCTTGCCGCAATGGAAGTGTCCGTGGAGATCACTATTGACGCGCCATCCACCGTTGCCGCGAACTTTGCGAGGGTTCAGGGAAAGCCGCATATATTCCTGGCGAATTTCGGCGGACTGCAGCCGAACAAGTCTGCGATTCCAACGCCCGCGAAGGATGTGCGGGTAAAGCTACCGGCAGCGATGGGCAACACGCTGACGTTTTTGCCTTTTTTAGGAGAGGCGCAGACCGTGCGTGGCGAAGTGAAAGACGGAAAGGTAGAGTTCCTGTTGCCAGCGGTGGATCGGGGTGCGGTAGTGTGGGTCGAAGAAAGGAAGTAGATGAGCCCTCGGGTGACAGAGGGAAAAAAGAAAGGGCTGCAGGCGGTGTCGGACGCGCGCGGCGTGATTGCTGCGCTTGCGATCGACCAGCGCGGCGCGATGCAGAAGCTTTTCGGCCAGGCCATGGGCTGCGAACCCGGAGCGGTGCCGGCGGAGAAGATCGTGCAATTCAAAGAAGCCATAAGCCGCATGCTGACGCCGCATGCCAGCGCCATTCTGCTGGATCCGGAATATGGATTGCCAGCGGCAAAACAGAAAAATAAGAAGGCGGGATTACTGCTGGCCTACGAACAAACGGGATATGACAAGAAAGTCCCCGGCAGGCTGCCGCGACTGCTGGATCGTTGGACGGTGAACAGGCTGGTGTCGGCTGGGGCAGACGCCGTAAAGATGCTGCTCTATTACTCGAGTACGAGCGGTGCGGAGATCAATGACGGGAAACACGCATTTGTGGCGCGGGTGGGCGCGGAATGCGCTGATGCGGATGTTCCGTTTTTTCTGGAACTGGTGAGTTACGGCGAAGGAATGGACGAGAAGGGAGCGGACTTCGCGAAGAGCAAGCCGGATGTGGTGGCGCAGGGCATGGCGGAATTTTCGAAACCGCAATATCGAGTGGACGTGCTGAAGGTGGGTGCTCCCGTCAATTTGGCGTTCGTACAGGGTTCACCGAGCGCCGGCAAAGCAATCCTGTACAGCCGAGCGGACGCGCTTCGGCACTATCGGGAGGCAGCGGCAAAGGCAGCGGTCCCGTTTATTTATTTGTCGGAAGGTGTCAGCAACGAGACATTTCAATTTGCGTTGGAATTGGCCGCCGAGGCCGGCGTGCGATTCAGCGGAGTGCTCTGCGGGCGGGCGACGTGGCAAGATGGGGTCCCCGTGTTTGTGAAGGACGGAATGAGCGGGCTCGAGGACTGGCTCAGCCGGGAAGGTACCGCCAACATCGAGAATGTGAATCGCCTCCTGAAAGCTGCGCAACCATGGCACTCCGCAATCAGCGAGCCCCGCGCAGAGAAGTACGTGCGAGGCAAAGGCAAGGGCCGCCTGTGAGCACACGATCCGAGCTGAAAAGCGCGCGAGCAGTGGAGAAATTGGAAAGCATTCTGCAAGCGAACCGCCGCGGAAAAGGCCAAGGAATCTACTCGATTTGCTCGGCGAATCGATTCGTGCTGGAAGCTGGGATGATGCAAGCCAAACGCGACGGCAGCTTGCTGGTGATCGAGGCGACTTCCAATCAAGTGAACCAGTTCGGCGGGTACACCGGGCAGACGCCGAAGGATTTCGTCAAGTCTGTGAGGGAAATCGCGAAGTCAATGAAAATGCCGTGGGACAAAGTGATCCTCGGCGGTGATCACCTGGGGCCGCACGTGTGGCGCAACACTGGCAGCAAAGTCGCGATGGAAAAGGCATGCGAATTGGTACGCGAGTACGTTTGCGCGGGATTTACGAAAATTCACCTGGACGCGAGCATGCCGTGCGCCGACGACGTGGTGAAGCCAAATCAGCCGTTGGCGGATGAGATCGTGAGCGCGCGGGCGGCGGAACTGTGCGAAGCGGCAGAGGGTGCGTTTCGCGAGCTGCCACGAGACGCCACTTCGCCGCGCTACGTGGTTGGAACAGAGGTTCCGATCCCCGGGGGAGAGCAGTTGGGATCGCAGGCGCCAGAAGTCACCAACACCAGGAATCTGACGCGGACGCTCGGCATTGCCCAGGAAGCGTTTCTACTCCGCGGGTTGCGAGAAGCCTGGAAGCGAGTGCTCGCCGTGGTGGTACAGCCGGGAGTGGAATTTGGAGATGCGTCGGTATTTCACTATGATTCGCGGAAGGCAAAGCCGTTATCACAATTCTGCACGCGGAAATGGAACCGCGTTTACGAGGCGCACTCAACCGATTACCAGACAAATCAAGCTTTGAGAGAAATGGTGGAGGATCATTTCGCGATTCTGAAGGTCGGCCCTTGGCTTACGTTTGCGTTTCGCGAGGCCATCTTCGCCCTCGAGACAGTCGAGCAGGAGTTGCTGCGGCTGCGCCCGGGCATGGCAGCTTCACGCGTTCAAGAGTTGTTGGAAAAGGCGATGTTGGAGAACCCCGTTTATTGGAAGGGTTACTATCGAGGTAACGACGAGGAACTCCGATTTGCGCGGCGGTACAGCTATAGCGACCGAGTGCGTTATTATTGGCCTCACCCCACCGTCTCCGGGGCCGTGCAACACCTGGTGGACAATTTGACAGCGAACCCCGCGCCAATCTCGCTGCTCAGCCAGTATCTGCCGCAGCAAGCGGAAGAGGTCCGCGCGGGGCGGTTGGCCAGTCGTCCCGAAGATTTGATCCGCCACAAGGTTCTGGAAGTGATCGACCAGTATGCTTTCGCCTGCAATTTGCGGCGAGCGAATGAGGCGGCATGTTAAGCGAAGAGCGGAGACGGGCCATCGTCGAGATGCTGCAGGCAGATGGCCGGGTATTGGTGAAAGACCTGGCAAAGCACTTCCACACGTCGTTAATCACAATTCGAAAAGATCTGGAATTCCTGCACCAGTCGGGAGAACTGGAACGAACACATGGCGGGGCGCTCCCGCTGAAAACGGGTGCGCTGCGCGACAGCTCGATTCAGGAAAAAGAGAGCCAACA
>Ga0335077_10005825_pt1 | contig 15168 bp, 11 predicted proteins | sample Lox_Sample_31_FD_207151 | JGI IMG/M metagenome (GOLD analysis project Ga0335077, IMG submission 207151) | Soil microbial communities from Loxahatchee National Wildlife Refuge, Florida, United States - Lox_Sample_3.1 | ecosystem: Environmental > Terrestrial > Soil > Wetlands | place: USA... | reverse complement strand
CTTCGGCTCAGCATCTTTCTTGAGCCCGCGCATCTACTCCCACCTGGTCCGCAACCTGGGCAGTCTGCCGAGAGAAGCGGGGCCGGTGCTGCGAATTCTGGCCCGGCTGACGCCGCGCGCGCTACCCTGGGTATCGCTCTACTGGATCTTCACGCTGGTGAGCGCAATCATGATCGTGGTGTTGGCGGCGTCGCGCTTTCCAGTGGTGCACCGCAAAGAAGACGAGCAGGCCGGCACCTGGGGTATCTACCGGGAGCTGCTGCGAAATCCGGTGGTCCCGCTGTTTTTCTTGAGCGTGTTTGCGTATGTGGGCTCAGAGCAGGGGACAGCAGACTGGATGTCGAAATTTCTCGCCCAATATCATGGTTACGACCCCCACACGGCCGGCGCCAAGGCGGTTTCCTGGTTTTGGGGACTCCTGACCGCCGGCTGTTTTGTCGGCATGCTGCTGCTGAAGATCTTTGATAGCACCCGGGTGCTCATCGCGAGCTGCGCCGGCGCGCTTGCCGCCCTAACTGCGGCCCTGTTCGGCACACGGGAGACAGCGGTGATCGCCTTCCCGCTGGTTGGACTGTTCGCCTCCGTGATGTGGCCGATCCTGGTGTCGCTAGCGCTCAATTCCGTGGCCGAGCACCAAGGGTCGTTCGCCGGCATCCTGTGCACCGGCATCATGGGCGGGGCCGTGGTGCCGCTGATTGTCGGACGCATCGGCGACTGGGCCGGACTTCGGAGCGGCCTGCTCTTTCTCTACCTGACGTTTGGATTTGTGCTCAGTACCGGCTTCTGGGCTAGGCCGCTGATCCGTAACGCGACCATCGGCAAACGCTAAGCTCGCCGTGAGCCAGGAAGAGGTTTGCCGACCGTCTCAGAGCGTTCTGCCTAATCGCGAGATCACTTCGAGACAAGCCCGTGTCATGTGGTAGGGCGCCTTCCATGGACCGGCTTTCTCGGTGTCAACCCGGCCGTCGTGGAAGAGTGTCGTGTACCACTCTCCATATTTGTGATCGGCAAAGCGGTCCATGACGAATCGGGCCTCGAGTTCGAATGCGTGCCAGTACTTCGGATTGCCGGTGAACTGATAAGCATTCAGCAATGCGACCAGTGCTTCAGCCTGCTGCCACCATTCCATGCCCCGGTTCGCCGCCGGTCCCTGGGCCGGACCCGTGCGGTACACTCCGCCATGCTCTTTGTCGAAGCCATCGCGCAATGCATGGTCCACGAGCGACAGACTGGCGCGCCGGATATTGGCATCTTGATTACGCCCCACCCGCTCAGCGGCTTCTGTGAGCAGCCAGCTTGCTTCCAAGTCGAGCCCGTACTCGCAGTCGTTGGAATCGCCATGGCGGTCGGCGACTTTCCAGTCTTCGGTGAAGTAATATCGGCCGTAACCTTTTTCGGTATCGATAATCTTGTTCGCGAAGATGTCCAGCAGCTCGTTTAGTCGGGAGCGGACCCGCGCATCGCCGGTCACGTCGTACAGAGTAGCCAATGCTTCGACTAAGCCGAGGTGCCAATCGTAAGATTTGCGTCCGAACGAACCGGAGGCATTGGGGCCGTCCTTATAATCTTTGAGCCACCGCCAGTCGGCTGTGAAGGCGATCCGGTAGCCGCCATACTTATCATCATGCGCGTGCTGATCGATAACATTGAATAAGTCGAGAGCCTCCTGGTAGGCTTGGGCATCGTGAAAAGCCAGCGCATACTCGGCGAGTCCCTCCAAGACGTAAGACATGGGATTCAACTGTTTGGTTGAGTCAATTACCTTTCCTTCGCGAGTCACCGAAAAGTAATATCCGCCATGTTCCTTGTCCAACATCTTGTCACGCAGGAACTGCAAACACTCGGTCGCCATGCGCTGGTAGGCCGGATCGGGATAACGACGGTGAGCTTCGGCAAACGACCACATAGACCGCGAAATGAGCACCACGGACTTATCGCCCGGTGGAATCGCCCTGCCTTCCCGATCCAGCCTGCCGAGCAGGCCGCCATATTCGTGATCGGTAGCATGGTCGATCCAAAACTGCAGATTTTGGTGCAGATTTTCACGGAATGCAACCAGCCAGTCATGGGCCGCCTCAGCACCCTTGTCGGCCGAAAGAGCGGAAGGCGCGCGAACGAAAGCAAGCGAAGCCAAAATGAGCTTCGCAATCAAATTAACTCTTCTCATAGGGTTGGGTCAGGTTTACCGGACGCATCATTCAATAACTCCTCATCGCGGTGTTCATCACGCTCCACAGCGGCTTGGTTTTAGGAACCATATCCTGGTTGTAATACCACCAAAAGTACCCTCCAACGTAGCGCGGCGCATCAATCTTCAACCCGTAGTAGCGTTTGATATATCGTTCCTTGCGGGTCTTGTACTTCGTGCCGCACTCTCCGAAGCCCAACTTAGAGTTTGGAAACATCATGGCAAGTCGTTTATATACGGCCGGCCAGTCCGGTTGCAGTCCTTTGCAATCGTCTTCGTAATAGCTGACCAGTACATAATCCAGTCCGGTCATCATCCTGCTCGGAATGTTGGCTTGTGCCCAGGTAAACATCTCGTTTGATGGCTTCTTGGTACAGCCCTGGTTGTAATAGAGAGTAAGCTCAGTTGTCTTTCCCGTATTCTTGATGATGTCGTAGGCCCCAATCATCTTGTCCACAACATCGGTTGTGTTCCCGAGCCAATCCCCGTTGATTTCATTTCCAATTTCCCAGATGTCGACTTTGTCGCCGAGAGTGTCCAGATAATCGTGCGTGCGGGTTATATAGTCATTTACTGAGTATTTATGCATGGGGAAAGAATCGAGAATCTCTCCCATGATGTAACTGACCTTCTTAAGCTGGGTAACGGCCTCCACATATTGACTCGCCGGCACCCTTTCATCGAACACGACGCGAGTCGTGGGCTTGTTTCGCAGCTCGCCTACCGAGGTCACGATATCTGGTAAGTTCTTTATGCTGTCGATGGTCAAGCCGTAGAGGGGGTCTGGGACCTGGCTGAAAACCGGCCCAACGCAGCCCAGGCAGCCGGTTACGCACAGAGAGAACAGGATCTTCATACTGTTTCCTTAACACCGATCAGTTTGACACACACAGGAGACCAGGCTTGCGCCCATGTTGATGGTTTCGGAGAGGCGCACCGACATTAGAAGATGCTCGACTGGCAGGGGAGCAGCACCACGGAGTGTTGGTGTCTCGGCCTTGATCGAATCGTTGTACTATTTGAGAGAAACTCCTCGTCTACCCAACAAACGAGACACATCCGGCGTCTAATAATAAGGACCCCCTCGTTTCAGAAGGACGACAGATGCGCCACAACCGGGCGGTTTCGCGCCTTGCTTGGGCTGCGGTGACTTCGACAGCCCTGATTCTTATTGGGTGTCAGGCCAAGACGGCTCCCATCCCTCCGCAGTCCACCTCCGCATTGAAAAGGGTGCAGGTCCGGTTCGACCGTCTGCACAAGCTGGTGCGATCGAACGGCACTGTTCAGGCCGTTAACGCGCTCACCGTCCGCGTTCCACAGATCCACGGCCAGGGCAGCGACATGACCCTGACCAAAATCGTACCCACCGGCGCATCGGTGAAGGAAGGGGACGTCCTGGCGGAATTTGAACGCACCAAGCAGGTGGACAATGCGCGTGAAGCGCAGGCCAAGTATGAGGACCTGCGCCACCAAGTGGATCAGCGCAAGGAGCAGCACCGCGCCGATGCCGAGAAGCGCGCGGCCGACTTGCAGCAAGCCACGGCTGATCTGGCCAAAGCCCAGCTGGAGCTGCGCAAGGGGCCCATCCTCAGTGAAATCGACCGCCTGAAAAACCAGGCGAAGCTCGAGGATGCCCAGGCACACGTTGCCAGCCTCAAGCGCTCCGGCCATTCTCACGATGTCTCTGAAGCGGCTGACCTCAAGATTCTCGAATTGCAGCGCGACCGGCAGAAGCTGGCCTGGGAGCGCGCCCTGAGCAACTCCGAAAAGCTCCTGGTGAAGGCCCCGATTCCCGGCATGGTGGCGCGCGAGAACTCCTGGCACAACGATACCTTCGGTCCTGCACAGGAAGGCGACCAACTGTGGCCCGGGCAGCCGCTCCTGCGCATCTTCGATCCTGCGGCAATGGCGGTTGAGGTGGCGGTGGGCGAGCCGGACGGCGCGGCGCTGGACCAGGGTTCCCAGGCCACAGTCCGGCTGGACGCATACCCGTCTCTGACCTTCAAAGCGCACTTCGATTCGGCCAGCCCGGTTGCCACCGCCATGCTGGATAGCTTAGTCCGGACCTTTCCGGCTCGCTTCCGCATGGATGAGCAAGATCCCCACCTGCTGCCCGACCTCTCCGCGGCAGTGGACCTTGAAGTGATCTCCAAGGAACCGGCGCTGCTGGTGCCGAGGGCCGCGGTGCACTACCGCCAAGGTAAACCGTACGTTACACGAATCTCCGGGTCTGGCCGCGAGGAGGAGCGAGCCGTGCACGTGGGCGAGTTTAGCGACACCTGGATCGAAATCACCTCAGGGGTTGAGCGCGGCGACGAGATTCTATCGCCGGCGGACGTCGTAGAGTCGAAAAGAGGCTGAAATGAAATCACGGCGGCGGTCGAAGCGGATTTTGGTCTCGCTCATCGTGGTCCTCGTCGCCGTTGCCATCGCGGGCGGTGTGTATCGGATGCGCAAAGTCCAGGCGGCGGTGAATCCGCCCACGGCTCGCGCCCGCAAAGGCGAATTCGCCGTTATCGTCGTCTGCCGCGGAGAACTCTCGGTCAAGCGGTCGGTGCAGCTCATCGCGCCGATCAATGTGCCCGATCTGAAAATCGTCTGGCTGGCGCCGCCCGGCGGGCACATAAAGGCCGGCGAACTGGTGGTCCGTTTCGACCCGTCCAGCGCCCGCCAGCAACTGGATGAAAAGACTGCGGTCCTGCGGCAGGCTCAGGCCACGGTCGACCAGGCGGTCGCCCAGGCGCGCATTACCGCCGAACAGGACAAGCTGGATCTAGCCAATGCGCGTTACCAGGTGGAGCGCGCACGGCTCGAGGCCTCCAAGCAAGCCATCGTCAGCGTCATTCAGGGAGAAGAGAGCAAGGTCGATCTCGAATCGGCCGAGACAAAACTCAAGGTACAGGAGGCAACCGTAAACCTCCACAAGGCGTCGGATACCGCCAAGATCGCCTCCGTCACCCAGCAGCGCGACAAAGCCCAGGCGGAAGTGGATCTCGCCAATGCGAGGCTGCGGGAAATGGAAATCAAGGCGCCGCTGGAAGGTGTGGTGATCTATCAGATGAATACCTCGCAGGGCTGGATGAACCGCCAGCCATTCAAGGTTGGCGATCATGTATGGTCCGGCGCGCCGCTCGCCGTGATTCCGGATTTGAGCACGCTGCGCATGGAAGGCAGACTGGACGAAGTCGATCGCGGCCGCGTCGTGGCCGACCAGGACGTGCGCGTGCATGTGGATGCCTTTCCGGAGCAGACGATTTCAGCCCGGGTGTCGTCGATCTCGCCGCTGACCCTGGTCACGTTCGGTGAATGGCCGCCTGTCCGCAGCTTCCATGTTTATGCCGAGATCCAGAAGCCCGACTCGCGCCTGCGGCCGGATATGAACGGCAGCATGGACGTGATTACCAACCGCATCCCCAACGCCATTAGCGTTCCCGGCAAGGCCATTTTCACGCGCGACGGCAAGCCCGTCGTTTACGCCGCGCAAAAGGATGGTAGCTACCGCGCGGTCAATGTTGAAATTGTGGCGCGCAATCCTGACGAGGTAGCCGTGCGCGGCATTCCGGAGAACAGCCTCGTCTCCTTGACCGAGCTTGATCTGGAGAAGAAATAACGATGAGCGTTCCGGCGATTCCATCCCCTGCTCCGCCGCGGCTCGAGCCCGCACCGGTTATCAGACTTCGCCCACGGCGTCATCTTGTCCGCCGCCTGTTCCCCTGGCTGGTCTCTTTGCTGCTCGTCGCGGCTCTCGCCTGGGGCGGCGTCCGGCTGTATCGCTCGCTTACCGCCGCGAAAACTGCAGAGGTGCCCACCACGCGCGTGAAGCGCGGCGACGTGGCCCTCACCGTCACGGCCAAAGCCGAGTTGCGCGGTGGTAACTCCGAGGAGCTTGCCGGGCCCATGACGGGCGAAGGCGAGATGCACATCACCTTCCTGCGCAAGGCCGGAGAAGTGGTGAAGGAGGGCGACATAGTCGTCGAGCTTGACACCACCGACCAGACCTACAAGCTGAAAGAAGCCGAGGCCGACCTGGCGGAAGCCGAGCAGCAGGTAATCAAGGCCCAGGCAGACGCCGAAGCCCAACAGGAAGAGAGCAGCTACGCTCTGTTGAAGGCCAAGGCCGACGTGCGCCAGGCGGAGCTGGATTGCCGCAAGAACCGCTTACTCTCGGCTATTGCCGCCAGGCAAAACGATCTGGCCTTACAGGCCGCCAAGGACCGCCTGGCGCAGCTCGAAACCGACACGGCCAACTACACTGCCACCAATCAGGCCGGTATCGCCATCCAGGAAGCCGCGCGCAAAAAAGCCGAGGTGCAAGGTGCGACTGCGCGAAAAAACATCGATTCCATGACCCTTAAGGCGCATCGCGCCGGGTACGTGGCCATCCGTCAAAACCCCAACACCAACTGGGGCTATCGCGGAATGACGCTGCCGCCGTTTCGCGTGGGCGATCGCGTCAGTGGAGGCATGGTGATCGCTGAAATCCCCGATCTGACGAGCTGGGAGCTGGGGGCCAACATCGGCGAGCTGGATCGAGGCCATGTGGCTACGGGCGAGAAGGTGGATATTGAGATTGTGGCGGTGCCCTTCCAGAAGTTCCACGGCCACATCAAGGACATGGGCGGCACTACCGGCCCTCCCTGGGACCGCCATTTCGAGTGTAAGATCGCGCTCGACGACCCCTCGCCTGCGCTGCGGCCCGGAATGAATGCCAACGTCGTAGTGAACGCCGAGCTTTTGCGGAAGGTGCTTTGGGTGCCTGGACAGGCGGTGTTCGAGAGCGACGGACGCAGCTTTGTGTACGTGAAGTCCGGCTCCGGATTTGCGCCGGCCGACGTGAAGTTGGTGCGCCGCAGTGAAAGCCAGGCCGTGATCACAGGCATCTCTGAAGGCCAGATCGTTGCGCTAGCCAGCCCGGACCAGCAGGCAGAGAAGAAAGCCGGCGCCGGCAGTGCGCTGCAAGCCCTTCCCAAATGAGGACGGCTTCGGTGGTCTCCATCGCCGGCCGAACGCGCGGACTCTACCGGTATTTTTCGGACCTGCCGCTAGCCGCGGAAAACCTGCTGGCGCAGAAGATCCGCACCGCCCTCACCGGACTCGGCATGGTCTTCGGCGTGGGCGCGGTTATCGGCATGCTCGCCATCGGGGCGGGCGCGCGCCAGGAGTCGCTGCGCTTCATCGAAGAGCTGGGCGTCCGCAATCTGCTGGTGGAATCCCGGCCCGCGACTGACTTTCAGGAGCTGCAGGTCCGGCGGCGTTCTTCCCCGGGCTTGACGGAGCGCGATGTACGCATCCTCCAGGCCAATATCGATGCACTGGAGCTGATCTCGCCGAACAAGTCTCTGCGGCCGACGCGGATGTTGCCTAAGCCGCCACACGACCCTCCCGATCTCATCGGTGTCCGCCCTTCCTACGCCGCCATTCACAATCTGGAAACCGTGGAGGGCGCTTTCTTCGATGCCCAGCAGGACGCCGCCAGTGCGCCGGTGTGCGTTCTCGGCGAGAAGGCCAAAGTGGAGCTGCTGGGTTATGGCCCCGCGGTTGGGAAATACATCAAGGTGAACGACACCTGGGTAGAGGTGATCGGCGTGCTCGCTCGCCAGTTAACGTCCGGTTCCGCGAGTTCCGGAGCGCAAGGACAAGACCGCAACAATGCCATCTACATCCCGCTGAGCACCTATCAGTACCGCTTCTGGGACAACAGTTTTCTGAAGGACGATCTGGATGGCATCGACCTCCGCCTCAAACCGGGCGCCGATAGCATCGAGACCGCCAAAGTGGTGACCGCCATCCTGAATTCCACGCATCACAATATTCCTGACTTCAGCGTGGTCGTTCCGGCCGATCTGCTGGCGCAGCAGCAGCGCACGCAGACCATCTTCACCTACGTGATGGTCGCCATCGCCGCCATTTCGCTGCTGGTCGGCGGTATCGGCATTATGAACATCGTGCTCGCCACGGTGCTCGAGCGGACCCGCGAGATCGGCGTGCGCCGCGCCACCGGAGCGCGCCGCAACGACATCGTGCGCCAGTTTCTTGCCGAGTCTGTCCTCATCTCCGTGGGCGGCGGAGTCCTGGGCATTGCCTTCGGCTATCTGCTTTCCTGGTTGATCGCCCGGACCGCGGAGTGGAAAACCATCGTGACCCCGTCTTCCATCGTCATTGCTTTCGGCGTGTCCATGGCAGTAGGCGTGATTTTCGGCATCTACCCCGCTATGAAAGCGTCGCGAGTGGATCCCATCGAGGCGCTGCGTTATGAGTAAACGACGCTGCCGCCGCCTTCTGAGCGCGATTCTTTTTCTCGCCGCGGCTCCGCTGGCGCTCCCCGTTGTCCTGCCCCATTTTGTGACCGAGCGTTTTCGCGGCCCCGATGTCCAGGTGCGCAACGTCGAGGGCGTTCAGGAGCGAGTGCAGGCTGGAAAGCTGTATCTCCGGGTGAAGGACTTCATTGCCCTGGTGCTGAAGAACAACACTGAAATCAATCTTACGCGCCTTGACGTCTGGACCGCTGCCGATGCCATCCTCAGCGCCAAAGCCCCTTTTGATCCGAAGCTCTCGATCGAGTTCGACAATACCCGCGCGGAGCAACCGCAGTTCAGCCAGATCGGCGGGGCAAGCCAGCTCAACACGCTCTCGCAAAACTCCACGCTCAATTTTCAGCAGACGCTCTCGTCCGGCCAGATCCTCAACTTCGGGTTCAACGCTTTCCGCACCTCAACCAATAGCCAGTTCGTCTACTTCAATCCCAACATCTCCACGGGCCTGAACTTTTCGGTCACCCAGCCGCTCTTGCAGGGCCGCGCCAATTTGCAACTTCGCGCGCCTTTGATGATCGCGCGCACGCAGTTGCTCATCACTTCCGAACAAAGTGAAGCCCGCATTGCCGACCTGGTAGCCGGCGCCGCGCGGCAGTACTGGGACGCCATCCAAGCGCGTGACAACATAAAAGTACAGCAGCAATCATACGACTTGGCCCAGAAATCCTACGAGCGCGACAAGTTGGCGCTCGACCTTGGCGCGCTGCCGGCTCTGGACATCTTCCAATCGCAATCTCAAGTCGCGCAGCGCAAGGTCGATGTGATCCAGGCGCAATACGCGTATCGCGACGCCCTGGATGGCGTACGGCGTCTGATTGGGGCCGATCTCAACCCGGCCACGCGCAATATCGAAATCGTGCTCGAAGACGATCCGGCGCCCACGCTCATTCCGGTTCTGCCCGTAGACGAGGCCGTCGCAGCGGCCCTCCAGAAACGCCCCGAACTAAGCGCCATCCGCCGGCATCAGGGAATTAACGAGCTGAACGCGCGTGTGGCGCGCGATTCCATGCTGCCTCGTTTCGACCTGAGCGCTATTGGCGGGGCATTCGGCCTCGGCGGCAATCAGATTCCGGTAACCGGGCCGCTCGGCACCGGGCCGTCCACCTTTATCTCCGGCGGACTGGGCGACGCGTTGCACCAGATGTTTGCGTTTCAGGCCCCCACTTACGGCTTTGCGGTGCAGATGACGTTACCCATACGCAGCAGCACCGCCCAGGCCAGCCTGGCTGAGGCCCTTGTCGGCAAGGCCCGGGACGAATATCAACAGCGCCAGCTCGAGCAACAGATCATTCAGGATGTTAAGAGCGCCACCAATCAACTGGAAATGAGCGCTGCGCAGATTGATGCCGCCAAAATCGCGCGCGATCTGGCGCAAAAAAACGTGGAGGCCGAACAGCAGAAGTACGAACTTGGTAGTATTACCGCTTTTGAGGTGCTGGACGCCCAGTCACGCCTGGCCGCCGTGCAAGGCTCCCTCCTACAGGCCTACACCGGTTATCAAAAAGCGCTCATCAGTTACGAGCGTGCCGTCTGGACCCTGCTCGACGGCATGGGCATGATTGTCGAGACCCCAAAAGTCCGCTAAGCAAGGGTCCTCCTGAAGGCCCCCGGCGAGCCAGCCAGTACAGTACCGAGGCATGGTGCGCTTACCCCAAGAAGCGATTACAATGTCCGATGTCTCGTCAAGGGGGAACCGCTCGATGCCGCCAGCCGCTGCCTCGATCTTCCTGACCGTCCTGTTCGCTGTGGACGTTTTCGCTCAGCTTACCTTGGGCTCGCCGGCGGGACCCATCACGATTGGCCGGCCGCCACGCCAACCGCAAACACCTGCGTCTCCCGGATGGCCTCTTGGACGGCCACACACGCGTGTGACGATGGAAGGACTTCTCGTCTGCTCCGACGGAGAAACGCTTTCGGTCGAACTCCCCGATCAACGTGTGATCCGGCTCGAATTGGGCGACAAAATCCGCTATTTTCCGGATGCCCGGCCCGAAACCCTGGCTTCGTTTCACATGACCGATTTTGTACAGGTGGAATCGGAAGTCAGTAACAAGGGCCTGTTGATCGCTCACTCCGTTCGTTTCGTTCGAAAGGCTTCGCCTGAAGAACAAGCGGAGGTGTTTCAATGCCCGGAACTGCTGCAGCGATGGCGCGCCAACGTTCTCGCCGGCCGTGATCTGGATCCGGCCGCGGACGATCGGAAACTCAGTCTGGTTAGCAAGCCGGCAGCCATGCCGGACGACGCGCAAGGTACCAACACGGGGCTGAAACCCAACGAGTTTCTTCACACGAATCCGAGGCAGATACCCGCGGCATCCCGGGTTGCGGAACATGACCTCATTTCATTGGTCCGGCGATCGGTGAACGACGCTTTTGAGAGGCTTCCGAACGTCCGCGCAAAGCAGGTTACGAGTATGTTCAGGAGCTTCTCAAAGCCGGTCAAATGGATCCCGGAGGGTGTGGTCACCGCTGAAATTGCGTACGAAGATGACCGGGAATCCTACAGTGACATTCGCGTCGATGGCAAGCACCCAGCCGAGGTTCCCGTGACGGCGGATGCCGACTACGTGCATTTCTCGAACAAAGCCTGGAGCACCGGCGACTTCAAGACCCTCTCACACTGCGTGTTTGCCGAGTTGGCAGACGCGGACTTCCGTAAGGCGGGCACCGAGCAGTCGAACGGAGAGACGTTGGTGGTGTACGAGTTCAGCGGGGGACGCTCGTCAGGTTGCATCGGCGTGACTTTCAAGTCTCAAGTCATATATCCCGCCTACAAAGGATCCATGAAGGTCAAAGCACAAACAGGAGAGGTCGTTCACGTCGAGCTAGGGGCCACCGAAATCCCCGCGGCCTTTCCCCTGGACCGGGCCGAACGTTCTGTTGACTTTGGGGTCGTTCGCGTCGGGGGAGCCGAGTACCTGCTTCCCACCACCGCATATTGGTTTGGCTGCTTCCGGAATTCGTATTCCTGTTTTTTGAACCGGATCGATTTCCGGGACTACCGCCGCTTTGAAGTGGATTCGACCGTGATGTTCGGCAACTGAGCCCTAAACCTGCTCGGACTCGCAACCGGGCCGCGGCGGCTGATCGGCTCGGGTCTCATAATGCCGGGCTTTAGTTCGCCGAAGCGACCGCGATGGTTACCACGTTGCTGATGGCGCCCGTGCCGTCAGGACGATGGACCACGACCTGGACCGAAACCGCATCGCTTGCCGCAGTCTTGGGCGGAATCTGGGCGTTCACTTGATAGAGCCCGATATAGCCTGGCGCCAGGCCTGCGAATTGCACTTGCGTTGCGATGCCGTTGATCAGTACATCCACCTTTGCCTTCACCCGGACCAGGGAGTCAAGCGGCGCAGGGTGGCCGCTGGGCAAGTTTGTGTCAATAGGCCCAAGCCCGGTCGCATAAATGGAAATGTAGTCTCCAGCTCGGACGGGCTGGCTTGGAATGCCGTCGACATGGGTCATAGCCACGGTGGCGGTGTTGCCTATCACGATGGCTCCCTGGCCTGTTCCGGATCCGTCGAGGCTGAAGATACCCGGCGTCGCATACTGTGCCGTGGACGAAAGCGGCGCAGACAACCCATTCGGGGTTTCCACCACCAACTTCAGCGGAGTGCCGGGCGCAACCTGCGGGCACTGTAGATTCACCTGGAACTCTGAAGCGTACAACAACGGCACGTCAACGTCGTTGACCTTTACGTGTACTCCATTCAATGCGACGGGAAGCGGGTTGGATTGTGAAGCCTCGCCCTGCGCATTCGTAAAGCTGCCGCCGAACAAACTCACAACGCTTCCAGGGCTGCAACCGCCGTCATTGACATAGCTGGCGGAATTTGCCATCGAAAGGACAATCGGAGGGCTGGACTGGACCTTGATCATGACGTCGGCCGAGCTGCTTGCGCCGGCGAGATCTGTCGCTGTGAAATGCACCTTGTGAAGCCCGATTTGGGAAGTTTCCGGCACCCAAGAGAAGGCTCCGCGGCTGGAATCGAACCATGCATTCTGGGGCAGGCTTGAAACTGAAACCATTGCGGTCGTACCCGAGGTGTCGGCTGCGGAGACGGTGAAGTTCAGGGGTTTGCCTGGCTGGGTGGCCTGCACGCCTGGGACCTTAATTACCGGTCCCGAAGGCACCAGCATAACCGTATCTTGCACGCCGACACTGTGGAAAACCGCAGAGATTACCGCACCCTCGGACTGCGTGACCGCGCTGGTGTTCGCCTGGAAAGCCGCGGTGGCTTGTCCCGCCTTGGTTGAGATGGAAGCAGGCGGGATCAAGTGCTGGTCGGTGCTGGTGAGGGCCAACGGGATCGAGCCCAGGGTGCTGGCGGAATTGAGGGTCACCTGACAGATCACCGGTGACCCGCCGACGGCCGTCTTCGGCGAGCATGACAGCGACACTGGTTTGAGTCCAACCAATGAGACTGTGGTCTGCATCGACGAAGTCCCCAGGTTGGCGCCGATGCTGGCATTTTCATCGTGGTCGATCACAGAACTGGTAGCGGTAAATTGTGCCGTGCTGCTGCCCGCAGGGACCATCACTGTCGGCGGCACGGTGAGCTGCGAACTGCTGGATGAGAGCTGCGCACTCACGCCATTGGGCGACGCTGCCGGAAGCGTCAGCGCACAATTAATAGACCCGCCACCCGTTAGCGTGGACGGACTGCAGCTAATCCCGCTTGATGGATTGTTCGTGCCTTGCGGCAGCAGCGTGAGAATCTGCGATCCGGCGCCCGTCGCTGTCACGGTAACGGCTGTGCTGGCATTGACTGCCGTTGCCTGGGCTGTGAACGTGGTGGATGTCGCCCCGGCCCCGATCGTCGCTGACCGAGGAACCGAGAGACTGGCGCTGCTTGAGCTGAGGGACAAGGTATCGCTGGTTGGTGCAGGAGCGGCCAGGCTGATGGTGCACGTGCTGCTCCCCGGCGTTTGGATGGTTGCGGGTGCACAGGTCAAGCTTGCCGCACTCGCTTGCAGTGTGATGGTTGTGGTCTTGCTGCTGGCCCCCGAAGTCGCCGTGAGTGTCGGACTTTGAGTGGAGCTGACCACCTGCGTGCTCACGGTGAACGCGGCACTCACGGAGCCGGCCGGAACGGTCACTTGGTTCGGCGCCGTCAGGCTTGGGCTGCTGCTTGACACGGCAACACTCGTTCCGCCGCTGGGCGCGGGCGTACTGAGAGTAACGGTGCAAGTGACCGTGCCACCTCCAGTCAGGCTGGCGGGACTGCAGGCGAGTGCGGACACACTCGCTGGCGTGACCGGCCCGGCGTTCAAGCTCAACGAGAAGTTTTGGGATGTCCCATTCCCCGTCGCTGTCAACAGCGCCTGAACATTCGTAGTTACCACGTTCGGCGCGTTCGCCGTAAAGGTCGCGCTGGCGGCTCCCGTGCCGATCATCACCGAACCCGGCACCGTCACGGCCGCGTTCCCGCTCGACAGGCTCACCACCGTGCTGGCTGTAGCCGCGCTGCTGAGAGTCACTGTGCAGGTCGAACTCCCCGGCGCCGTGAACGTCCCCGGACTGCACGTCAGGCTGCTCAGCACCGGCGTTGGCGGGTTAAGAGTCAAAGTTGCAGTCTTCGACGTCCCGTTCCAGCTTGCTGTCAATAGCGGCGAGACTACCGCGTTCACTGCGCTGGCCGCGTTCGCCGTAAAGGTCGCGCTGGTGGCACCGGTGTTGATTGTCACCGATCCTGGCACTGTCACGGCGGAGTTTCCGCTCGACAGGCTCACCACCGTGCTGGCTATCGCCGCGCTGCTGAGAGTCACTGTGCAAGTCGAACTCCCCGGCGCCGTGAACGTCCCCGGGCTGCACGTCAGGCTGCTCAGCACGGGCGTCGGCGGATTCAGAGTCAAAGTTGCAGTCTTCGAGGTTCCGTTCCAGCTTGCCGTCAATAGCGGCGAGACAACCGCGTTCACCGCGCTGGCCGCGCTCGCCGTAAAGGTCGTGCTGGTGGCACCCGTGCCGATCGTCACCGACGCCGGAACCGTGACCGCGGCATTGCCGCTCGACAGGCTCACCACCGTGCTGGCCATCGCCGCGCTGCTGAGAGTCACTGTGCAGGTCGAATTCCCCGGCGGTGTGAATGTCCCCGGGCTGCACGCCAGACTGCTGAGCGTTGGCGTTGGGGGATTAAGAGTCAAAGTTGCAGTCTTCGAGGTTCCGTTCCAGCTTGCCGTCAATAGCGGCGAGACAACCGCGTTCACCGCGCTGGCCGCGGTGGCCGTAAAGGTCGTGCTGGTGGCTCCCGTGCCGATCGTCACCGATCCCGGCACCGTCACCGCGGCATTGCCGCTCGACAGGCTCACCACGGTGCTGGCTATTGCCGCACTGCTCAAAGTCACTGTGCAGGTCGAGTTCCCCGGAGGTGTGAACGTCCCCGGGCTGCATGCCAGGCTGCTGAGCGTTGGCGTTGGCGGATTCAGAGTCAAAGTCGCGGTTTTCGACGTTCCGTTCCACGTGGCCGTCAACACCGGCGAAACAACAGCGCCGACGGCGCTGGCCGCGCTCGCCGTAAAGGTAGTGCTGGTGGCACCCGTGCCGATCGTCACCGATCCCGGCACCGTCACCGCCGCGTTCCCGCTCGACAGGCTCACCACCGTGCTGGCTATCGCCGCGCTGCTGAGAGTCACTGTGCAGGTCGAATTCCCCGGCGGTGTGAA
>Ga0335077_10005824_pt1 | contig 15169 bp, 13 predicted proteins | sample Lox_Sample_31_FD_207151 | JGI IMG/M metagenome (GOLD analysis project Ga0335077, IMG submission 207151) | Soil microbial communities from Loxahatchee National Wildlife Refuge, Florida, United States - Lox_Sample_3.1 | ecosystem: Environmental > Terrestrial > Soil > Wetlands | place: USA... | reverse complement strand
ACCGACGCCGATCGCGTGGACGCTGCAGTGTTGAAGGTGCTGGAGCAAGGCCATCGGACGCGGGACATCCATGCCGCCGGGACGAAGCTCGTGGGTACGACGGAGATGGGCGACCTGATCGCTCGCGAGGTCGAGCGATCGTACTGAGCGATCCGTACTGAGAAGGAGACGACATGAAGGTGGCGGTGGTCGGAGCGACTGGCGCGGTTGGGCAAACGACGCTGAAGATCCTGGAGGAGCGCAAGTTCCCGGTGACGGAGCTCCGCGCGTTCGCGTCCGAGCGTTCGGTGGGGAAACACGTCGCCTTCAAGGGCGAGTCGATCAAGGTCGAGCGTCTCGGCCCCGGAGTCTTCGCGGGCGTCGAGGTGGCCCTCTTCTCGGCGGGCGCGGCCCAGGCGAAGGAGTTTGCGCCGCAGGCGGTGAAGGCGGGCGCGATGGTCGTGGACAAGTCGAGCGCATTCCGCATGGATCCCACGGTCCCGCTCGTCGTTCCCGAGATCAACAGCCACGCCCTGCGGGGTCACCGCGGGATCGTCGCGTGCCCCAACTGCACTACTATCGTCACCGTGATGCCCCTGAAACCCTTGCACGATGCGGGGCGGCTGCGGCGGGTCGTCGCCACGAGCTTCCAGGCGGTGTCGGGCGCCGGCGTCAACGGCGTGGAGGAACTACGAAGCCAGATCTTGGCGTGGTCACGCGGGGAGGCCGTCACGCCCAAGCACTTCGTTCACCAGATCGCGTTCAACGTGATCCCGCACATCGACCGGTTCGGCGAGGGCGGGTACACGGGCGAGGAGTTGAAGCTCGTCAACGAGGTCAGAAAGATCCTGGAGCTCCCGGACCTCGCGGTGTCTCCCACGACGGTGCGGGTTCCGGTCTTCACCGCGCACTCGATCGCGGTCAATGCCGAGACGGAGGCGAAGGTGAGTGTGGAGCGGGCGCGCGAGGTCTTTGCCGGGTTCCCGGGGCTCCGGCTCTGGGACGAGCCGAGCGAGAACCGGTATCCGATGCCCGTTGTCGTCGAAGGGCAGGACGACTGCTTCGTCGGGAGGGTTCGCGCGGATCTCTCCCTCGCGAACGGGATCAACTTCTGGGTGGTGGGGGACCAGCTTCGCAAAGGGGCGGCCCTCAATGGGATCCAGATCGCTGAGCTGTTGACCCGCTGACCACACGCTCGACGGGGGCCACGACGGGGCGGACGCTTCGACTGACGCTGGCCTACGACGGCACCGATTTCCGCGGCTGGCAGCGCCAGCCGGGGCTGGCGACCATCCAGGGGCTCATCCAGGATGCGTGCCAGAGAATTCTGGGTGGGCCGACCCGCGTGGTGGGCGCCAGCCGGACCGACGCCGGGGTTCACGCCCTTCGTCAGGTGGCAAGTCTCAACGTCACGTCCTCTCTCGCTCCTCGCGCCGTCATGCGCGCGCTCAATGCCGTGCTGCCGTCGACGATCCGCGTGCGCGATGCTCGGGAGGCGCTGGCCGGGTTCGACGCGCGCCGCTGGGCCCGCGGCAAGCGCTATGCGTACCTGCTCGACCGCGGCCCGTACGCCGATCCCTTCCTGCGGCGATATGCCTGGCACGTGCCACACGAACTGGATCCGGACGCGATGAGGCAGGCGTTCGACGCCGTGAGAGGCAAGCACGATTTCTCGGCCTTCTGTGCGGCGGCGGGACGCGGGCGCACGCCGGTGTGTGTGGTGCGCGCCGTTCGGATCGTGAGCCGGAAGACGAAGCTCGCCATCTTGATCTCGGCCGACAGTTTCCTGCACCACATGGTGCGGAACCTTGTTGGGAGCCTCGTGGAGGTCGGGAGGGGAGCGGAGCGCCCCGAGTGGATGGTCGAGTTGCTCAATGGGCGTGATCGGACCAGAGCCGGCCCGACCGCGCCGCCGCAGGGGTTGACGCTGGTCCGTGTGATGTATCCGGGTCGCTCGGGAGACGAGGTCCCTCGTTGACCTGTTCGCGTCGTGGCCCCTACAATGAACCCGCGCCGAGGATGGATTGTGGGTTGGGCGCCGAGGCGTTCCCAGAGACCTCGCACGCGGCGAGAGTCTCGGGCTCGGCGCGGGCCATGGCCACCGAGCTTGAACCAGCGTCATCGACGATGAGACACAACGGTCTATTCTCGAAGGGAAAAGCGACTCCGTGAACGCCGTCCTCTACGACGTGGCGCTCACCGCCTATATCATCGCCACGGGGTTCGCCTTGGCCCATCTCGTCAGTCGACGGGAGAGGTTCTGGCAGCTTGGAGCGCTCATGACCCAGGCGGGGTGGGTGTGCCATACGGCAGCGCTGATCGCGAGGGGGATCGAGCTGGGACGGATCCCCTTGGTGACCTTGCCCGAAGTGGTCTCGGTCGTGATCTGGGTCGTGGTGCTTCTCGAGTTGTGGGCGGAGCGGCAGTACGGGATCAAGGTCCTTGGCGCCTTCGTGCTGCCCGTGGTGCTCGTCCTTGGACTGGGATTGCCGACCGGCCTGCGCGCGCTGGTCCTCGGTCCGAGCAGCCGGAGCGTGTGGATCTGGATTCACGTCGCGCTGGCGCTGCTGGGACTTGCCGCGCTGGTCTTGAACTTCGCAGGAGCCGTGATGTACGTGCTGCAGGAGCGGCAGCTGAAGGCCAAGCGGCCCGGTGCGATCTACTACCGTCTGCCGCCGCTGGAGACGCTGGACCGGCTGACCTACCGCGCGCTCACCCTCGGATTCCCGTTCCTCACGGCGGGGCTTCTGCTGGGGGTGCTCTGGGCCGGTGCGGCGTCGGGACGGCTCTTGACACCCGATCCCTTGGCGCTGTTCTCCGTGGTCATGTGGGTCGTGTACGCGGTGACCTTGTCCGGCCGGGCCGTGGGGATCTGGCGCGGGCGGCGCGCCGCATACTTCGCGATCATCGGATTCTGCGCGCTGCTGTTGAGCCTTGGGGCGAGCGCGGTGTTCCACGGTCGCCATGGGGTGTGAGACGGCGCGATGATCCGATCCCTCGTGGCGATCGGGCTGAACTACGAGACGGCCCCGGTGGACCTCCGGGAGCAGCTGGCCATGGAGGAGGAGAAGATCCGGGGGATCTTGTCCGAGCTCTCGGCGCGCGGTCACTTCGGCGAGGTCATGATTCTCTCCACGTGCAATCGGGTGGAGGTGTACGGCGTTGCCGAGGCGCCGGGCGAAGCTCGCCAGGCGGCCTTCAGCAGGCTCGGAGCGCCGCGCGGGCTGGCCCTGCGCGACCTGGAGCCCCTGCTCTACACCAAGACCGAGGACGAAGCCGTCCGGCACGTGTTCCGGGTGGCATCCAGTCTCGACTCCATGATGGTCGGCGAGCCGCAGATCCTGGGGCAGGTCAAGGAAGCGTTTGCCCTCGCCCAGTCCGCGAGCACGGTGGGCCCGCTCCTCCACGCGCTGATGGCGCAGGCCTTCGGCGTGGCGAAGAAGGTGAGGACGGAGACGGAGGTGGGACGGCTCGCGGTCTCGGTGTCGTTCGCCGCGGTCGAGCTGGGGCGAAAGATCTTCGGCGGGCTCGACGGCAAGACCGTCCTCGTGGTGGGCGCGGGCGAGATGGCGGAACTCGCGGCCCGGCACCTCATCGAGCAGGGCGCGCTCTCAATGTACGTCACCAACCGCACGCTCGAGCGCGCGCAGGCGCTGGCGCGCGGGCTCGGCGGCACGGCCGTGCCGTTCGAGGACCTGCTGGGCATCATGGCGTCGGTGGATATCGTGATCGCCTCCACCGCGGCTCCCGAGCCCATCATCCGCGCGGCGGACGTGCAGCGGGTGCTGCAGGCGCGGCGGGCGCGCCCGCTCTTCTTCGTCGACATCGCGGTGCCGCGCAACGTCGAGGCGGCCGTCAACGATCTCGACAACGCGTTCTGCTACGACGTCGACGACCTGCAGTCGGTGGTGGACCGTAACCTCCGCGAGCGCCAGCGGGAAGCGCAGCGCGCGGAGACGCTGGTCGCGCGGGAGGTGGAGCGCTTCCGGGCGCGGTTGAAGGAGCTGGAGGTTGCGCCGACCATCGTCTCGCTCCGAGACAAGCTGGAGGCAATCCGACGGGCCGAAGTCGACAAGGCCCTGGCCCGCCTGGGGAGCGCTGCAGACGATGAAACCCGGCGCGTGATGGAAGCCCTTTCGCAGTCCATCGTGAACAAGATTCTCCATGCGCCGATGGTGAAGTTGCGGGATTCCTCGCGGGAAGGTCACGGTCATTCCTGGACCGAGCTGATCTCAGAGCTGTTTGGCTTGAAGAGCGCCCTCGGTCGTTCCGGCGCTCGTTCTCCACAGGGGGAGCCGTGAAGCTCCGGCTGGGGACGCGTGGCAGCCGGCTCGCGCTGATCCAGACCCAGAGCGTGGCGGATGCCCTGATCGCGCTCGGGGTCGACGTCGACGTCACGATCATCCGCACGTCGGGCGATCATCTGGCGCAAGTGGCGCTCGCCGACTTCGGCGGCAAGGCCCTGTTCGTGAAGGAAATCGAAGAGGCCTTGCTGGAGGGCCGCGCCGACGTCGGGGTCCACAGCCTGAAGGACGTGCCGGGTGTGCTTCCCGCCGGGTTGTGTCTGGCCGCGTTTCCGCGTCGCGCCGATCCGCGCGACTGCCTGGTGACGCGTCAGGCAGGTGGCCTCGGGGCTCTGCCTCCGGGGGCGGTGGTGGGGAGTTCGAGTCCGAGACGCCGCGTGCTGCTGCTCTCCGAGCGGCCGGACCTGCGCGTGGAGCCGATCAGGGGCAACGTCGAGACGCGGCTCGCCAAGCTCGCAAGCGGCGCCTACGACGCGCTCGTCCTGGCCAAGGCCGGGCTCGACCGACTCGGCCTCGTGCCCGCCCACGCGTCGACGCTGCCGGTCGCTCAATTCGTCCCGGCGGTGGGACAAGGCATACTGGGCGTGGAAGTCCGTCAGGACGATCGCGAGGCACAGAGGCTCGTGGCGCAGCTGGATGATCGTGCGACCAGGATCGAGGCCCAGGCCGAGCGGGCGTTTCTCCTCCGGCTCGGCGCGGGTTGCCATACGGCCGTGGCCGGGCATGCGCGTCTCGCCGGTGATGAGATGACGCTGACGGGTGTGGTGGCGAGCCCGGATGGCGCGACCGTGTTGCGCTCGTCCGTGGGTGGCCTGGCCGCTTCGTCGGAAGCGCTCGGGCAGAAGCTGGCCGATGAGCTCCTGGAGCGCGGAGCGCGGCGACTGCTCGAGAGCGCCGAGACGCCGCCGTGACGACGAACCTTGCCGCCGTGGGGCCACTCGCAGGACGGGTCATCGTGGTCACCCGTGCGCAGGAGCAGGCCGATCGGTTCGCGACGCTCCTGGAGGAGGCCGGGGCCCGAGTCCTCCTGGCGCCGACCATCGTGATCGAGCCACCGCATTCCTGGGCGCCGCTCGACGACGCGCTGGGCCGCGCGCTGGAATATCGGTGGGTCATCTTCACCAGCGTGAACGGCGTCGAAATGGTCCGTCGGCGTCTCGAGCGCCTGGGGCAGACTGGCGAGGTGCTCGGTTCATGCCGGATCGCGGCGATCGGCCCGGCGACCGCGGAGGCACTGCGGACGTGGGGTATCCAGGCCGAGGTGGTCCCGGACGAGTACGTGGCCGAAGGGCTCGCGGAGCGGCTCAGACCGTTGATCCGCGGCGGGGAGCGCGTGCTACTGCCGCGGGCTGCCGAGACTCGCGACACGCTGGTGAAGGAGCTGGAGGCCATGGGCGCCATCGTCGACGAGGTCGCGGCCTACCGGACGCGCGCGGCCGCCGAGCACGCGGCCGCCCTGCGCTCAGCCCTCACACGCCGCAAGATCGACGTCGTGACCTTCACCAGCTCGTCGACGGTGAAGAACTTCGCCGCGCTCTGGAGTCCCGAGGAACTGCGGGTACTGATGACCGGGGTCACGGTCGCCTGCATCGGGCCGATCACGAAACGCACAGCGTCCGCGCTCGGGCTTCACACGGAGATCATGCCGGAGGCGTACACCATTCCGGCTCTCGCCAACGCCATCGTTGCCCACTTCGAGCGGGGCAGGCCGGAGCGCGCCTGACGTGGATCGCCCGCGACGATGGCATGAGTCGCACGAGTCGCACGCCCGCATCATGGATTCTTGCCGACTGGGTCGGAAGCTGGGCGAAGGTCCCCTCCGGCTCCAGCAAGGGAGGTAGGGGCATGCCGTATCCGCTCTACAGACCGCGACGATTGCGCGAATCGCCTCTGGTCCGAAAGATGGTCCGGGAGACCACGCTGCGAACGGAGGATCTCATCTATCCGCTGTTCACCCTGCACGGGCGTGGCATCCGCGAGCCCATCGCGTCGATGCCGGGACAGTTTCGGCTCTCTATCGACGAGCTGCTCAAGGAGTGCAAGGACGCTCAATCCATGGGGATCCCGGGGGTGCTGCTCTTCGGAATTCCACAGGAGAAGGATGCGCGAGGCAGCGAGGCCTATGCGGAGGACGGGATCATCCAGCAGGCGGTCCGCACGATCAAGGAAACGGTCCCGGATCTGCTCGTGATCACCGACGTCTGCTTGTGTGAATACACGAGCCACGGTCATTGCGGAGTCGTGGAGGACGGCCGGGTGAAAAACGACCCGACGCTCGAGCTGATCGCTCGAACGGCGCTCTCTCACGTCGAGGCCGGCGCCGATCTGGTGGCGCCGTCCGACATGATGGATGGGCGCGTCGCGGCGATCCGCGAGGCTCTCGACGAGGCCGGCTATCAGGAGACGCCCATCATGGCCTATTCGGCGAAATATGCCTCGGCGTTCTATGGGCCGTTCCGCGAGGCGGCGGGCTCGGCGCCCCAGTTCGGCGACCGCCGCTCGTACCAGATGGACCCCGCCAATGCCACCGAAGCCATGCGGGAGGTCGCCCTCGACGTGGACGAGGGCGCAGACATCGTCATGGTCAAGCCGGCGCTGCCGTACCTGGACATCATCTCGCGTGTGAAATCAGAGTTCGGGCTTCCGGTGGCCGCGTACTCCGTTTCTGGCGAATATGCGATGATCCGGGCGGCGGGACAGCTCGGGTGGGTCGACGAAGAGCGTGTGATGGTCGAAGCGCTCACGTCCATCCGCCGCGCGGGCGCCGACATCATCCTCACGTACTTCGCGAAGGACCTCGCGAGACTGATCGAACAGGGTCGCGCGTGAGGTTGTCCGCGAAGGGAGAATATGCGATCAAGGCGCTGCTGGATCTGGCCCTGCACGATCAGGAAGGGCTCCAGCCGATCCAGGAGATCGCTGCGCGCCAAGGGATCCCGCAGCGCTATCTGGAGCAGGTGTTGCTGGCGTGCAAGCGAGCCGGCATGCTCGAGTCGCGCCGCGGCTCGGCCGGAGGCTATCGGCTGATCCGGCCCGGCGACCAGGTGACCGTCGGTGCCGTGCTGCGCGCCGTCGAGGGCTCGGTGATCGGCGCCGAGCGCGCGGGACGCGGCCCCGGCGACAGACGCGCGGAGTGCGCCGGTGACCTCGCCGAACTCTGGCGCGAGATGGCTGACGCGGTCTCGGCGGTGGTGGACCGCATCACCATCGAAGACCTCCGTCGGCGCGCCCTGGAACGTCGCGCCCAGGCTAGTCCGATGTACCACATCTGACGCTTATTTTTTTTCACCGAGAATCGTATTTCCCGATAGGATTGGCCCCCATGACGACACGAAAAACTGCCACGACGCGGCCGCGACTCGCCGCCTCGGTCCTCGACCTGGTCGGGGGCACCCCCTTGATACGACTGAACCGCATTCCCAAACCGGGGGGCGCCGTGGTGCTGGCCAAGATGGAATCCCTGAATCCCGGAGGAAGCGTGAAGGACCGGATCGCCGTTGCAATGGTCGAGGACGCCGAGCGGCGGGGGATCCTCAAGCCGGGGGCCACGCTGGTCGAGCCGACCAGTGGCAATACCGGCATCGGCCTCGCCATGGTGTGCGCCGTGCGCGGGTATCGACTCATCCTCACCATGCCCGACGACATGAGCCTCGAGCGCCAGCGGTTGCTCTCGCGGTACGGCGCGGAAATTCACCTCACTCCCGCCATCGAGGGCATGACTGGGGCCGTCTTCGCCGCACAGGAACTCTGTCGCGAGCATCCCGAGTACTTCATGCCGATGCAGTTCGAGAACAAGGCGAACCCCGACATTCATCGGCGCACGACGGCCATCGAGATCCTGGAGGCGACGGAGGGGCGCGTCCACGTTTTCGTGACCGGGGTCGGAACGGGCGGGACGGTTACCGGTGTGGGCGAGGTGCTGAAGGAGCGGGTCCCGGGAGTCCGTGTGATCGGGGTGGAGCCGGCGCGCTCGGCGGTGCTGTCCGGCGGGCACGCCCGTCCCCATGGCATCCAGGGCATTGGTGCGTCGTTCGTTCCCGGTGTCCTGAACCGGGACATTCTCGACGAGGTCATCCAGGTGCGCGACGAGGACGCGACCGCGACGGCGCGCCGCCTCGCGCGGGAGGAAGGCCTGCTGGTCGGCATCTCCTCCGGAGCCAACGTCTGGGCCGCGTGCCAGGTGGCGGCCGCGCTGCCGGCCGATCGGATCGTCGTCACTGTGCTGTGCGACACCGGCGAGCGCTATCTCAGCGTGGCGTTCTGACGGCCGTGCGCCCGACCGTCACGCCCCGGCCGGGCCGGTGCCATCGAAGTCCTGGGGGAGCGCCCCGAAAAGGGGCGCCGTCCGCCGGACTCCATGCGAGGATTCGACGATGAGCGTGCATGTCTACATTCCGACGCCGTTCCGGCGAGCCACCAACAACAAGGATCGCGTATCGGTGGATGCGCCCGACGTGAAGAGGCTGCTCGACGCGCTGGAGGAGAACTTTGCTGGGCTCAAGGGACTGGTGAGAAACGAGCGCGGCGAGGTGCACCGTCACGTGAACATCTTCGTCAACAACGAGGCCATCGATGCGCTCCAGGGACTCGACACTCGGCTCAAGGACGGCGACGAGATCGCGATCATTCCGGCTCTGGCAGGAGGCTCGTGCGCCGATTCCGCTCCGCGGCGGAAGGCCTCACGACCGCCCGGAAGGCCGGCTCTGGCCAGGACGCTGATCCCGTCGGCGCGATGATCTTCACGCCAGAAGAACTGGCGCAAATCAAGGGGCAGGCCGAGGCCGAGTATCCGGCGGAGTGCTGTGGCGTGCTCTTGCTCAGGGCTCATCCAGGGCCGGTCCGCCTGCTCCTGCCCTGCCGGAACATCCAGGACGACTTGCACCAGCGCGATCCGGAGACCCATCCCCGTGACTCGCGAACTGCCTACTTCATCGATCCCAAGGATCTCCTGACCATCGGCCGGCGCGAGGGCGAGGGCTATCACGTAGCCGTCATCTACCATTCGCACATCGACGCCGGCGCCTACTTCTCCGCCACGGACAAGAGGAACGCGCTCATCGATGGCCAGCCGACGTACCCCGATGCCATCTACGTCGTCCTCTCCGTGCTGGAAAGCAAGGTCGCGGACGCTCGGTCCTTCGTCTGGGATGCCGCCGCGCGCGATTTCGTCGCAGGGGAGCCGACGGGATCCTGACGTGTCGAGGTCAGCGCATGCCCAGCTCTGAGTCGCTCTTCGAGGCCGCGCAGCGCGTGATGCCCGGCGGCGTCAACAGCCCCGTGCGCGCGTTCCGCGGAGTTGGCGGCACTCCCTTCTTCGTAGCGCAGGCGGAGGGCGCTCGCATCACCGACGTGGATGGTCGCGCCTACGTGGATTTCCTGGGCTCCTGGGGGCCGCTCATTCTCGGACACGCGCCGCCGGCGATCGTGGAGGCGCTCGCGGAGAGGGCGCGAAAGGGAACGAGCTACGGGGCTCCGACGGCGCTGGAAGTGGAGATGGCCGAGCGCATCACGCGGGCCGTCCCCTCGATGGAGATGGTGCGGCTGGTCTCGTCTGGCACCGAGGCGGCGATGAGCGCCATCCGTCTCGCCCGAGGGGTGACCGGCCGCGATCTCATCATCAAGTTCGACGGGTGCTACCACGGTCACGCCGATAGCTTGCTGGTCAGGGCAGGGTCGGGCGGCGCGACGTTCGGGATTCCGGACAGCGCCGGCGTGCCCGCCGCGCTCGCTGCGCTCACGCTCGCGCTGCCGTTCAACGACCTCGGCGCGGTGAGCCAGGCGTTCGAGGCGCGGCGAGGTCAAGTGGCGGCGGTGCTCGTGGAACCGGTGGCCGGCAACATGGGGGTGGTTCCGCCGGCGGCAGGCTTTCTCGCCGGGCTCCGTGATCTATGCAGTCGTCACGGGGCTCTCCTCGTGTTCGACGAGGTGATTACCGGGTTCCGCGTGGCGTACGGAGGGGCCCAGGCGCTCTATTCGGTCCGTCCTGATCTGACGTGCCTCGGGAAGATCATCGGCGGCGGGCTGCCGGTCGGCGCCTACGGGGGCGCCCGAGACCTCATGAACCGGGTGGCGCCGCTCGGACCCGTGTACCAGGCGGGAACACTCTCCGGGAACCCGCTGGCGGTCGCAGCCGGACTCGCCACGCTGCGCGCGCTCGAGGATCCAACCGTCTACGATCGCCTCGAGCATCTGGGCGCCCGCTTCGCGAGTGGAATCAGCACGGCTGCCGCGGGCGCCGGCATCTCCGTCGCGGTCAATCGCGTGGGCTCCATGCTCACCGCGTTCTTCACCGACGGGCCCGTCACCGACTACGCGTCGGCCAAGCGGGCGGACACGGCGCGCTACGCGCGTTTCTTCCACGGCATGCTGGAGCGCGGGGTCTTCCTCGCGCCGTCCCAGTTCGAGGCCGCGTTCGTCTCGTTGGCGCATTCCGAACGCGACCTCGATGTGGCGAGCGAGGCGTGCCGCGACGCCATGCAGGGCCTGGCGTAGGCGGCGCGCTGCGATCGTACCCGCGGAAATTCCGTCCCATTCATATTGACACTCCGTTTTGCCACGTGATAGGGTTCACAAGGCTGAGGCCCGGAACGCCGTCTCGTTCGCCGGCTTTCACCCGCGGTGCGCTGCGTGGCGCGCTGACGCAAGAGCGAAGATCCAGCCCGACTCAACCGGAGTAGCGTGGCACGACGCGAGGTGAAGACAGGCGTGACGGGGGAAGAGCGCTGGTGAGTCGGGCCACTGGCGTCTTGCCCTTTCTTCCTTCATCGTCTCATCGCCCCGAGGTCTGCGCGACGAGGCCAACTGCGGAGCGGCATATGAGCGTGACGGATCGATGAGCGCGATGGACCGGCGATCGTTCTTCAAGATCGTGGCGGCGTCCGGTGCGGCGGTCGCGGGTGGTTGCGGGCCGGCACCCGAGAACTACCTGTCGGCCGTGATACCGCCGGAGAACGTCATCCCCGGCATCCCGTCCTATTTCTCCAGCGTCTGTCGCGAGTGTCCGGCCGGTTGCGGGCTCGTCGCGAAGAACCGTGATGGTCGCATCGTCAAGCTGGAAGGCAATCCCGATCATCCCGTCAACGCGGGTGCGCTCTGCATCCGAGGGCAAGCCGGGCTTCAAGGCCTGTACCATCCCGACCGCTTCCGGGGCCCGCTGTCGGCGGGACGAGCGACCGGATGGGACGAAGCGCAGAAGCCGCTCATCGACAAGATGGCTGCGCTCGTCAAGGCCAACCAGGGGGCCAAGATCGCAGTGGTGAGCGGGATCGAGTCGGGCACGCTCGGGCGATTCATGGACCAGTGGGTGGCGGCCCTGGGGGCGAGAGCGCGCATCGCGTACGAGCCGCTGGGCTACGAGGCGCTTCGCGCCGCCAACCGCATCGCATTCGGGCGCGATACGGTCCCGCAGTACGTGATCGGCGAGTCCAGCTACCTGCTCTCCTTCGGCGCCGACTTTCTGGAGACCTGGGTGTCGCCGGTCGAGTACGCAAGCGGACTGGCGCGCATGCACGGCTTCGCTCACGGGCGCGCGGGCACGTTCGTCCAGATCGAGCCGCGCCTGTCGATGACCGGGGCGAATGCTGACGAGTGGGTCATGAACCTGCCCGGCAGCGAGGGTGTGTTGGCCCTGGCCATGCTCAAGCTGATCCTCGACGGGGGTGTCCAGGCTCCCGACGCCGATGTCGCCGTGTTGCGCGAGGCGGTCAAGGACGTGGACGTGGCGGCGGCCGCCAAGACGGCGGGCGTCTCCACCGATACCATCGCGCGCATCGCGAAGGACTTCGCCGCGTCGAGGGCCGGTCTCGCCGTCGGTGGCGGAGCTGCAGCAACCGGATCCAACGCGACGGCGTCTCTGGTGGCCGTGAACCTGCTGAACGCCGCGGTCGGTGCGGTGGGAACCAGGATTCGCTTCAGCAGCGAGTCGGCGCTCGGTCGCGTGAGTCCGTACGCGGAGATGATGAAGCTCGTCGACGCGATGAACAAGGGCGAGATCGAGGTGCTGGTGCTGGTGGGCGTGAACCCCGTGTACAGCATGCCTGCGAAATCCGGTTTCGTCGAAGCGCTCGCCAAGGTGCCGACGGTGGTGGCCGTCGCGAGCCGAGCGAACGAGACGACGGCGCGGGCCCATCTTGTCCTGCCGGCCCTGCATCCCCTCGAGTCGTGGGGCGACTACGAGGTCCAGTCCGGAGTGATCGGCCTGATGCAGCCGACCATGGGACCAGTGCCGATCAGCGGGAAGCCCGTCGATGCCAAGGCCACCGGGGACATCCTGCTCGCGGTGGGCCGGCAAACGCTGGGCTCGGAGGAGGGCAAGGGACCACTCAAGTGGGGGAGCTTCCAGGAATTCCTGAACGAGGAGTGGCAGAAGCGGGCGAAGGAGTTCGACCCCAGCAAGCCGTTTCCCGAGTTCTGGGAAGAGGCGCTCAAGCGCGGCGGCGTCTGGCGCCAGCCCTCGGCGGCCCCGGTCCCACTGCGCCGGGACGCTCTCGCGGGCATTTCCTGGGAAGCCCTGAAGCTTGCCGGTGACGGTGAGTACACGCTCATCGTGTATCCGTCGAACCGATTCTTCGATGGGCGGGATGCCGACAAGTCCTGGCTGCAGGAGACGCCGGACCCCGTCACGCAGGTGGCGTGGGACGCGTGGGTGGAGGTGTCCCCGGATATCGCCAGGGAGATGAACCTCACGCGTGGGGATCTCGTGAAGCTCACGTCGCCCAACGGGAGCATTGAGCTGCCCGCCTATCCGTACGAGTTCATTCAGCCGCGGACCGTGGCTGTCCAGATGGGGCAGGGACATAGCTTTCCGGGGACGTATGCCAAGGGTGTCCGTGCAGAAGCTGCCACGAATCCCGAGCCTGCGACCTTCTTGAACGTGGGCGCCAACCCGGTCGCCCTGTTGAGCGGTGGCGCGGATCCGGCCTCCGGCGGCCTCTCGTACCTCGGTGTAAAGGTGTCCCTCGCCAGGACGGGCGCTCGGCGACCACTGCCCGTGCCGCAAGGAACCTTCGATCAAGACCATCGTGAGATCGCGCAGCACGTCGGGCTGGCGGCGGCCAGAGAACTGGACTTGCGCGGACGGCCACCGGAGCAGGCCAACCTCCCGAGCATGTATCCACCGGTCACCTATCCCGACTACCGCTGGGGCATGAGCGTGGACGTGGACCTCTGCACGGGCTGTTCGGCCTGTGTCGTCGCCTGCCAGAGCGAAAACAACGTGCCGGTCACGGGCAGGGAGCAGGTGGCCTATGGCCGCAAGCAGCAATGGCTTCGCATCGAGCGTTGGCAGGAAGGTTCGGAGAGCAAGCCGCTCAACATGTTCGTGCCGATGTTCTGCCAGCACTGCGACGTGGCGCCTTGCGAGCCCGTCTGCCCGGTCTACGCGGCCTACCATACCCGCGATGGCCTCAACGGGCAGGTCTACAACCGGTGCGTGGGCACCCGGTACTGCGGCAATGCCTGCATCTACCACGTTCGGTACTTCAACTGGTTCAACTACACTTGGCCGGAGCCGCTCGAGCTGCAGCTGAACCCCGACGTGACGGTCCGGCAACTCGGGGTGATGGAGAAGTGCACGATGTGCCTGCAGCGCATCCAGGTCGCGAAGGACCGCGCCCGGGACGCGGGCCGGAAGGTGAAGGACGGCGACATGCAGACGGCGTGTCAACAGACCTGCCCCACCCAGGCCATCAAATTCGGCGACCTGAAGGACGGCGCGTCCGCGGTATCCAAGCTCTCGCGATCCGCGCGGGGCTACCACGTGTTCGAGGAGGTCGGGACCCGTCCGGCCGTGACGTATCTGAAGAAAGTGGTTCGCGGCGACGCAGGGAAGTCGCACGGCAAGGAGCACAGCGCGTGAACGCGCCAGAGCAAGCGACTGCGCAGGCGACCTGGGCCGACGTCAATCGCGACGTCTATCGCACCCTCGGGACCGCAGGCAATCTGTACTTCGGCTGGATGTTCCTGGTGGGTCTGCTCCTGGCTGCCGGGGTCTTCGCATGGGCCAACCAGATCTGGGCCGGGATCGGGCTCGCGGGGAACCGCACGCCCCAGATGTGGGGACTCTACATCACGAACTTCGTCTTCTGGATCGGTATCGGCCATGCCGGGACGTTGATCTCGGCCATCCTCTACCTTTTCCGGGCGAAGTGGCGCACATCGATCTACCGGGCCGCCGAAGCGATGACGGTCTTCGCCGTGCTCACGGCGGGATTATTCCCGCTCGTGCACGTCGGACGGATGTGGTTCGGATATTGGCTCATGCCGTACCCGAACCAGCGCTTCCTCTGGCCGAACTTCAAGTCGCCACTCATCTGGGACGTGTTCGCAATCTCGACCTACCTGACCATCAGCGTCGTCTTCTTCATCGTGGGTCTGGTCCCGGATGTCGCCGCTGTGCGGGACCAGTCCACGGGGCTCAAGAAGAAGATCTATGCGGCAATCGCGCTCGGCTGGGAGGGCTCCGATTCGCAGTGGCGTCACTACCGTCGCGGCTACGGGCTCCTGGCGGCGCTGGCCACGCCGCTCGTTCTCTCGGTGCACAGCGTGGTCTCGTTCGACTTCGCCATGGCGCTGGTGCCGGGATGGCACTCGAGCCTGTTCGCTCCATTCTTCGTCGACGGCGCCATCTTCTCGGGCTTCGCGATGGTGTTGGTGCTCATGCTGCCCATGCGGTACTATTTCAACTGGTACGCCTACATCACCGACAAGCACCTAGACGCCATGGCCAAGCTGACCCTGGTGACGAGCCTGGTGCTGACCTACTTCTACCTGTGCGAGGCCGGGACGGCGTGGTACAGCGGCGAGGTGTACGAACGCGCGTCGCTGTTCGCCCGGGCCTTCAAGGCCTACAAGTACACGTTCTGGCTCCAGTATTTCTGCAATTCTCT
>Ga0335077_10005823_pt1 | contig 15171 bp, 10 predicted proteins | sample Lox_Sample_31_FD_207151 | JGI IMG/M metagenome (GOLD analysis project Ga0335077, IMG submission 207151) | Soil microbial communities from Loxahatchee National Wildlife Refuge, Florida, United States - Lox_Sample_3.1 | ecosystem: Environmental > Terrestrial > Soil > Wetlands | place: USA... | reverse complement strand
ATCTGGGTCTTGAGATCCCAGTTCGCGTTCGGCACATCGGCGAGCATCTGGATGAACGCCGCGCGGACACCATCCTTGCCCCGCTTGACACCGGCGGGCGAGATCAACACCGCGTCGTCGGTGTAGTCCGCGACGATCTCATCCAGGTCGCCCGCGCCGAGCGCCTGGGCATGGTGGTTGAACGCTTCTTCCGGCGTGCGCGTCATCCTTGTCCTCCTCCTAGGAATCGGCTCTTCTCCGACCATAAAACAACTTGATCCTAAGATCCTAAGGACCTCCCTCAGGCACACTGTGCTCGAGTCGCACTCTTCGCCGCACAAGCCGCTGCTCAGGCATGCTTGCGCTTGGGGCGGGAGGGTGCCGTGACCGGCTTCGTAATCAGCCAGCGGCCTCCAACTGGCGTACGTTGCCCCAGGCAACGAGGGCAGGAACGTTCCCGAGAAGATGGCGCTCGGACCCGCCGAACAAGACCCGCATGGACACGGTGATGCGCAAAGTCGTGGTGCCGTGACGGCCGGACCCGGTTGCGGTGGGTATAGCCGGAGATGATCACGATCTGGTAGCGGCGGTGTGTCAGGCGCGGGAAGCGCAGCGGAACTCCGCTAGGAGTGCTGATTGTCCAAGATCCGCACTCTTCGGGAACTCTGATCCCCGGCCAGTCTGTCACTCCCGCCGGTTGTTGTCTCCAGCCGCTGTCTGTGACCTGCCTGTTTGCCCATCGCCGTGCCCCGCATGGCGTCCCGCGCAGCATGCCCATGTTAGCAATCGCTTTTCGCCCCGGCGGCGATCCCCGCATCCGGTGAGGCTATTCCTGGTCCCTTCGAGGGACCAAGGCACCCAGGTCCGCATTTCTCCTCCGAGATGACTGTTACCTGCCGGATCGAGAAATCAGACTATGATACCGACTTTTCCGATTTGGGCCGCCGTAAGGCTGATAGTTTACGCGGCGCCAGGAGGGGGACATCATATCTTGGCAGTCACGGGGAACAGCGATTCGTCTAGTTATCTGCTGATCCGATTATTTTGGGCGGGCGCAAACTCACGTTTGTGCGTCCCGCGCACGTCCCAGGCTTGCGTTCTCGACAATTGCCATGGGTCATCTCTAGGTGACGCTAAATCCCAATTTCCCATGCGGCGAGACGTCCTTATCGTCACGCCAGCGTCGCGGGGGAACGTCAAAAGGAAAGGGAAAGTCAGCCATGAATAGAAAACGGGTGATGGCGAAGGCCGCCTCGGCCGCTCTGGTGCTCGCCGCGGTAGGCGGGCCGTTGGCGGCTATCGGGCCGACCGCGTCAGCCGCTCAGGTCCCCGAGTGCGAAAATAACTACACCCAAGCCCTGTATCTGTCTGCCTACTGCCCGGCGCCTTATTTCACGCCGATCCTCGTAAATCAGCAGGGCCCCCAAGGACCGGCCGGGCCGCAAGGTCCGCAAGGTGCGCAAGGTCCGCAAGGTCCGCAAGGGCCGCAAGGTCCGCCTGGCTCGTCTTCCCCATATCCCCCGTATCCTCCGTACTAACCGCTTGCTGTGGGGCCCGGCTTTGGGCCGGGCCCCCACAGTCGCCTGTCTGAGGCGGTGGTGGCGGCTGCTGATCGGAATGATCGGTAGGTTCGGTCTGGCCTGTCCGCTCAAGGAACGAGCCCTCGCCCGCGTCGCACCCGCCGGGAGTACCTACGGACGCTACCGCGCCCCGAACACGGTCCTCGCCTTCCCTCGGCAAGCTCCAACCCGGCGTCATTCCCAGCGTCGTACCGGCGACCTGCCCGTCGCAGTGACCGGGGTCCTGCCCCGGCCTCGTGGCCACCGCGTGCCGGGTCCCGCGCCACACCTGACTCACCTGAGCCCGCAGGTACACGGCTCAAGAGACGGCCTGCGGCACTTGGGAAACCGGCGGGCTGGGCCTGGCCGAAAACCCGTTTCACCGTGGCGAGTCTGGCGGCGCCTTGTCACTCACGGCGAACGCTGGGAAGATATCGGTTTCGGCTCGCCAACGATTGCCGACGTTGTCGAGGGATCGCTTGCCGCGCTTATCGGCTGGGCGTGGCTGCGGCGTACCAAGGAGAGCGCTCGCGGCCGAGCAGGTTCCCGCGCTCGATCGCGAGCCGCCGCCCCGCCCCTGGTGGCGCCGGCTCATGATGCCGACGGTCGTGGGCTCATGATGTCGGCGGTCGTGATCGTGGGGCGGCAGCGGTCGTAGCCGGGGTCGCCTTCTGGCCATCATCTCCAAGTGTGAGGAGGCCAACCGGAATATCCCCGCCACTCACATCCAGCGGCCCGCGCGCTCGTGCTCACCCGGCTATTCGAGATGGCGACGCGGGCGGTGCACTCGTGCTCGCCACGCACGGCCCAGAGGTCGCGGAGAGCTGCGACCAGATCTTCGACCTGCGCGTTGGCGGTGGCTGGCGCCGCCCCTGCGGGCTCGACACGCCAGAAAATTGGCTGCGGTGGCCTACGGCGGTCACCACAACGGTCAATGTACGATCGCGGCCATGAACCCACTTTCCGGCGTTCTGGGCGAAGCCTGGAAGCTGTACCGTGCGCACGCCGCCCACTTTCTCATCATCGCCTTCGTCATCTACCTCGCCACGGCGATCATTACCGCGATTCTCACCGCGTTCGCGGGTGTTGCCGGGGCACTGATCGCCGGGATCATCGGGATCGTCGCGGCTTTCCTGGTGCAGGCGACGCTGGTCAAGGCGGTGCAGGACGTCAGGGACGGCCGCGTGGACCTGTCCTTGGGCGAGACGGTCTCCGCGGCGACTCCCTATCTCGGCCGCGTCGCAATCGCGTCGATCCTGGCCGGTATCGGCATCTTCATCGGGTTGTTGCTGCTCATTGTGCCCGGGTTGTGGCTGCTCACCATCTGGTCGCTGATCGTGCCCGTTATCGTGATCGGCGGCTCGAAGGCAATGGACTCCTTCGGCCGTAGCCGGGCACTCGTGCGTGGTTTCGGCTGGCACGTGTTCGGTACCTACGTACTGGTCTTCCTGATCCTGATCGTTTTCGACATCGTGCTCGGGCTGATCCTGTCGGCACTGCCTAGCGGATGGAGAAACGGCATCAGCAGCGTGGTCTCCGGGACTCTGGTCGCACCGTTCCTCGCGCTCGTGGTGACGCTGATCTACTACCGGCTCTACGCCGCCCACAGTGGCGGCGCGAGCCCAGACGCGGGACCTGCGGGGCCCATGGGACCAGGGGGATATGCAGGACCTGCCGGATTCGGGGGGCCCGGGGGAGATGGAGGACCTGGAGGGTATGGAGGTCCTGCCGGGCCCGGAGGGCCTGGAGGGTACGGAGGTCCTGCGGGGCCCGGAGGATCTGGAGGGTACGGAGGTCCTGCGGGGCCCGCAGGACCCGAAGGACCCAGCGGCCCTGTGGGACCGGCGGGGCCGGGCGGACCGGCGGGGCCGGGCGGACCGGCGGGGCCGGGCGGACCGGCGGGGCCGGGCGGACCTGCGGGACCGGGCGGACCGGCGGGGCCGGGCGGACCGGCGGGACCGGGCGGACCGGCGGGGCCGGGCGGACCGGCGGGGCCGGGCGGACCGGCGGGGCCGGGCGGACCGGCGGGGCCGGGCGGACCTGCGGGACCGGGCGGACCTGCGGGACCCGGGCGGCCTGGAGGAGCGGCGTCGGGGGCTTGAGGGCCTCCAGGCCCCCGGCTGGTCCACGAGGAAACGCCCAGCGCCGTGCGCAGCAAACGAACACACCTCGAACATGCCACCTGTCACCGGAGCAAACATCCGCCCCGGTCGGCGGAAAACACACTGGTGCAGCGGAACCAGAACCGCCCCAGCGGCTTGCTGGGGCCGTAGTACGCGGTAACGTGCATGCTCGGTCTTGCGGGGGCTATCCGGCCGACGGCCTTGTGGTAGCCGACACGCAGGCCGACCAGTATTGCGGGGTCCAGGAGCGTGGGCGGGCCTTCAGCTTTGACCTGCTCGACCAGGTGCCGGGCTGGTCTGGTCGAAGTAGGGTTCTGGCGGAGCTTCCCGCACCTCGGCAAGAGGCCGCTGGCATGCGCTAGCGCCGCTGAGGAGCCGGTGCCGATGTCGGGCAACGACGCGGTAAACGATAGCAGCCAGGTGACTGATCCCGGGCAGGGCCATTATTCGACCCAGGGTGCGCCAGCGAAGCTGCGGCTGCTCGCGGAATAGCCGGGCGAAAGCTGCGGCGCCTATTAGAGTTGGCATCCCGGGTTCCACCCACAGCATCGCCTTTGCCGCCTCCTGGCTGCGCACGCCGTGCTGATCGAGGTTCAACCTCTGGTACGGCGCGGTCCGCGGCCACCTAGCCAGTCGCCTCTTCATCGCGTCGAGGGTGCGTCGGCAAAAACCACAGTCACCATCGTAGATCAGCACCGATTCATGGGGGGCGGGGCCATCCGCCTCCCCCTGGACGAACTCGCGCTCAGGGCGCCCCTTGTCGCGATTTCGCCCAGCCATATTGCCTCGCAGCAGCCGCTTTATCTTCGACTCAACACGGGAGAATGTCCGGTCTCGCACGAAAATCACGTCTGCTCCGATCATCGACAGGGAGAAGAACGGCAAGGCCAGCGTGATGGCGATGCCGACGTGCATTGCCATTATTCCGACGAGCGCAAGGATGCGGGTCGGGCGGGTGAGCAGCAAGAAAGGGAAGAATAGTTGCAGGAACACCGACGCGTAGGTTGCCACAAACAGTATGAAGACGTTGCTCGATAGCACGTCGTTCAACATCGGGAAGGCCTCATACGAATGCATGCGCATGGGGTAGTAGATAGCAGTCCCGTTCTGCCACAAACTACCCTGGGTCTTAAACATCGCCGACGAGACATAGATGATAAAGACTTGGCAGGCCACGGCGATGACCGCCGCATTGTGGAACAAGTTCCCCCAGTTCCCCCATCCCGACGGCAGCGCAATCCTGCGCACACGGTCGGGATTCGATGCCGCTCGGGTGTGGCGGCGGGCGTCTAGCGACCAGTGCGCCGACACGTCGGCGAAGCAGAGATAGAAGAGCACGAGTCGGACGACGGTGTCTCCGGCGTCCGTGAGCAGCGGATTCTGGCACGTGAGGCTGACCCACAATACGAGCAGCACCGGGGTGACGAGACGGGTCCGCCACCCGAGCGTGAACAAGAGCGCCACGAACCCCATGAGGAGATAAGTCGCGGTGAAGATGCGTGGGGAGTTCCCACTGAAGAGTGGGGAGTTCCCACTGAGGAGGGTGAAGGGCCGGGTGAAGCCCTCCTCGGCAACCAGAGGTTGCAGCCATCGCGAGCCGATGCCCCAGATGTACTGGCGGTCAGCGAAGTTGACATCGAGCAGCCCGATAATCAGCAGACCATAGAGGATCCGCAGAAGCGACAGGCCGTAGGTGACATGCTTGGCGTCGAACAGCCAGCCCTCAAGCGTCTTCCACCTCCTATCGACAGCCGGCCAGGTCTCGCCCCAGAAACCTGGGACACGAACCCCGATCATCGATCGGCTCCCCGCGCGGTCTCGGCGAAGTATTTTTGGGACTGACCGTCGAGGGCCACCGCCGGCCGCCACCCGAAGTCAGTGAAGGAACTCTCTGGCTGCGCGCCCGCGCCGGCCCTGTCCGCAAAGTCGGGAACCGGCGTATACTTAAGCCGGATTTGTACCGCCTCGACGTCTGGACCCCACCATGCATATGCGTACTGCGTGGCGAAAGCAGCGGCTACGCGTTCATGGCGAACATAGGATTCCAGCCAATCGCGATCGGCCCCTCTCTGAGCATTCAGATTAGCGAGCAGCTGATCCCAGCCAGAGTGAGAGTAGTCCTGTTCACAAATTCTAACCTGGTTATCAGTGAGGTTATCTCGGTCTGTACTTAGGAGGTCTATTAGCCCGTCGGTGACTAGGTCGGACCTGGGGTGAAAGGGATTGTGCAAGATATCGCTCCACTCAGGCCTCGTGACGTCAACCCAGTCACTGGTCCGGATCTCTCCGGTCGAGCGATCGGTCCATCGGGCCCGAAGAAATAGCTCGCTATCTCCGTTAACCGGGTTAGGGGCGAAGAGGCTCCAGCCTTGCTGGAAGACGGGCTGCATGTACGCGTTCAGAACTGGAGCCAGGGCTTGGCTAAGCGGGCCGACAGGGGCCACCCATAGGGCCGTGGCGGCGAAGTGGAATGACAAGACGAGCGCAAGCACGACCGCGGCTCCGCGAACCCAGGCTGACCGGCTGGCATCTGTCCTACCTATCTGCGTCTCAATCCCTGGGGGCTGTTGCACTGGGGAGCGCTCCACTCTCGTCAATCTCCATTAACCCAACTTATGGCAAGATCCGGCGAGGCACTTTCTGGCTATTTTGGTTAGCGTACAGCCAGGACACCAGCACAGCCGGGAAATCCACCAACTGCTCTGGTTGGGCATGCGTGCGTGGGACCGGGCGCTGACTGACCGAGAACTGTAAGTCTTCCCATTCATGGACGGATGAGCCGCCCGCGCAATATGCCAGACATTCCTTGCAGCGGTGCCGTCTGCGGCGTAACCGGCCTACGCTATGGCGAAGGACTACTAACGGCGATCTTCCTGACAAGATGCCGCGCCTACGCGAGAATAGGTAGAATCGATCCGGATCTGTTGACGCTTAAAGTCAATACCACCCCAATGTTCCGCCCAGAACGTGACGCCCGCAGTTCACCAGCTTGGGCGAATGCCCGACCAGCTCCCTGGGCGAGACGTCGATCACGACGCGATGAATCGCATTATCGGCGACTTCCTGAATCAATGGCCGGTTGGAAGACCTCACTGCATCAATATGACATCACCTACGCGCACCGGCCTGATGCTTAGGAGTCTTATAGATGAACTTGGCGGTTCATGTGAACCGCCTGGCTGGCAAACGCGTATCCTTCGAATGCAGGGGCTGTCGGGGAAGGCGGAAACTCGACTGAAAGGCGGGAATTGGGCGTTTGGCATTTTTATGTCAGATCGGACATTCTCGAAATACGTGCGAGGTCCGGATGGCCCGTCCACGCCACCGCGAGCCAAGTAGGTCGGTGTTCTGCGGGAAACGCTTGAAACGCCTGTGGCCTAGCAGCCCCAAAGCACCCAAAAATAGGTTCGACGAAGGAGGGAATGTTCAGTTGGATTCCATCAAGAAGCTCGGCGTAGCTGTGGCGCTCGCGGCAGGTGCGGGACTTGTAGTCACAGCATGGTCTGAAGGGGCAGCGACGTCGGTGAGCCAGCGCGCGAATTTGGCCGCCCTGACCGGCCCGCAGACCGGCCCCCAGACCGGCCCGCAGATCGGCCGCCAGACCGGCACCCAGACCGGCCGCCAGACCGGCACCCAGACCGGCACCCAGACGGGCACCCAGACCGGCACCCAGACCGGCACCCAGACGGGCACCCAGACCGGCACCCAGACCGGCACCCAGACGGGCACCCAGACGGGCCGCCAGACCGGCACCCAGACCGGCACCCAGACCGGCACCCAGACCGGCACCCAGACGGGCACCCAGACGGGCCGCCAGACCGGCACCCAGACGGGCACCCAGACGGGCTCCCAGACGGGCACCCAGACCGGCCGCCAAACCGGCCGGCAGGGCGGCCGCCAAACCGGTCGGCAGGGCGGCCGGCAGGGCGGCCGGCAGGGCGGCCGGCAGTTCGGCCGGCAGTTCGGCCGGCAGGACGGGCAGTTCGGCCGGCAGGACGGGCAGTTCGGCCGGCAGGACGGGCAGTTCGGCCGGGAGGACGGGCAGTTCGGCCGGGAGGACGGGCAGTTCGGCCGGGAGGACGGGCAGTTCGGCCGGGAGGACGGGCAGTTCGGCCGGGAGGACGGGCAGTTCGGCCGGCAGGACGGCCAGTCCGGTGGCCGCGGCCGCCCGTAGGGGCCAGTAAGGCTAGTGAGGTCAGGGGGGCGAGAAGCGCTAGCCGGGACCGCAACGCAGCCGCTGGCCCCGCCCTCCGGGGCCAGCGGCGTTTTCATGGCGCGGTATGCGGGCGCGACTGACGACGGAGCTGCGGCCGCGACGACCAGACGTCGGAGATGGCCGCATTGGCGCCAGCGAGACTGAAGCATGGGCCTTCCTAGCCGAGCGCACCCCCTGGGCAGACGACCGCGGAGCCCAGGTAGCCGGGGTCTGCCCCTGGCGCTAACGGTGGCGCAGGTCGCCTGCGCCGAGCCCAATACCTGCGCTACCGGATCCTGCCCGCCGGCGGAAAGCTAGTTCCGCGGCGACCGCCGCGGACGGCTGAAACTCTGCAGCACCTGGCCTTGGGCGGACGCGATAGCCACAGCCTGGGCCGGATCACCGCCCTGCCGCAAATGAACAGGCCGCAAGCACCCCGACCAGCAGCAAGCCGCCTCCGCGATCATGGAAGAAACACCCGGGCCTGTGGAACCCCTGGTCACCCGGCCGCCAGCCGGGCCACTTTCATACCCGCCACCTAAAATAAACAACCCAAACGTGGCCCGTACTTCGCACCGGGCCAACGCCCGATCCCCATGAATCATCGAGGCTAAGGCACTGATATATGCAGGCGTAGCGGTTGTTTCTGCGCTTTTCTTGGCGGGTTTGGCCAAAAGAGCTTTCTGCGGTGCCCCAACGAGACGACAGCGGCAGCATCTGAGCGGCGAAAGAAAACCGAGGAGAAAGCCGCGGCCAGCCCTTGATGCAGAGAGTTTCGTGATCAATACTTTGAGTTATCAACCCGGGACACATCATCGGTCTATCGGGGAAGAAGGCACGCTGTCCTGGCTCTCTATCGATACGAATCCTGCTTCGGGGGAACGGGATCATGCATAGAAGACTCATGTTCGTTCTGACCATGCTTGGCATGGTCATCGCGTCACTAGGCCAGGTGGCGGCAGCGGCGGCGCCCACGCGTATGGCAAGCGCGGCGCACACTGCGACTCCAGCGTCCAGCGCCGGGGACGGCGCAGCGGCGGTGGCCGCCACGACGCATCCAAGGCACCACCGGGCTCATCGCTCCCAGCATGAAGCGCATGGCTCCCACCATGGAAGGCATCGCGCCCTCCATCGAACGCGAAGAAGTCACCGATCCCGGTCTCTACCCGGATCTCGACCTCTCGGTACTCCTGCGGCACCGACCGGACTTAGCGCCACGGCCTCCGGCTCGTCGGTGGACCTGACCTGGACGAACGATGACGCAGTCGGGGTGGAATGGGTGATCGAACGGGCCGCTGACGCTAATTTCAACGGTGGCCTCACGGTGTTTGACGACTTCTACCCGGCCACCGTTTCCTTTACCGACACCGCGGTAATCGCGGACACGACCTACTACTACCGGGTAGCGGAGAAGGACACCGACGCCAACCAGTCGGGCTGGTCGAACACCGCCTCGATCGTCACGCCGCCGCCTGCGCCAAGCGACGTCGCCGCCTCGGTCGTCTGGCCTGAGATTGGGCCGCCATCCGGGGTCAGTCTGACATGGACCAATAATGCGAGCCCGGCCGGGTCGAACGCGCATATCGAACCCGCTGCCGTGACGGATCTGCTGATCGAGCGCGCGGCCGACTCCGGGTTCACCACCGCGGTGACCGACGTCGTCGCGGACCCGGCGGCCCAGGCCTTCCTGGATAACGGTGTCTCCGAGGGCACGACGTACTACTACCGCGTGAAGGCTCAGGGCAACATGAGCGACTCGGCTTGGTCGGACGTGGCGTCGATCCTCGTTCCCCTGACGGCGCCCCCGGCCCCGGCGAGCCTGACCACGCGAGGCTTCGCGCCGGGCACCGATCCGGGCAGGGTGGACGTCACCTGGACGGAGAGCAACGGAGCATCGCCGGTCACCGGGTTCATAATCCAGCGGGCGACGAACTCCGCATTCACCACGGGCTTCGCTTCCTTTACCGCCGGTCCCACGGTCACCGGCTACACCCTGGCTGGGCTGCTCCGTGGCCACCAGTACTACATCCGGATCGCGGCGCTCAACGACACCGTCTCCTCGCCGTGGACGACGGTTATCGCCAGCGTCCCTTGACGAGCGGGATCGCCGCCGTAGCCGAGTACGTTTCCAGGGGCGTCGCGCGACGCGTGAGCCGTTAGGGATATTGATGCCGAACGGCCGCGCGGAGTGACACCGGCGCGGCGGTGTGGGTGACCCCCGGCAGGCGGCGTCACACCGGCCCGGCGATGCGATGCGGGCTATCGCGGGCTAATCGATGCGGGCCAGCAATGCGCCGTGCGGTCAGCTCCCGCCTGCGCTGGTGCGCGGGCCTAGGGCGCGGGCGCGCAGTGCGGCGTGCGCCGCCGCCCGGCCTGGTCCGGTGAGCCGGGCGGACGCGGCGCCCGTGCGCAGGTCGAGGAGGCCGAGCAGGCTCATCCGGCGGTGCAGTTCGCCGAGCAGCCAGCCGGTGGCGCCGGAGTCGATGGGCTGGCCGCTGTCGGGGCTGTGCCACCCTTCTGCCGCCATCGCGTCCGCCACGCCGGCGGCGAGGTCGTCTTCGGCGCTGCCGGTCCTGGTCAGCAGGAACATCAGCGCCATCTCGGCGGCGGCCGCCTCGGCCCTGCTCGCGGGAAGTATGGCGGGAATGACAGCCACCCACATCGCCGAGGCGTTCGCGACGGCGAGGTCTCTGCCCGCGGATGTGAGGTTGAGGCGCCGTCCCTGGCGGCGGACGACGCCGAGCTCGCGGATCATGGTCCGCAGGGTCCACGCCTCGATGATGTCGGACTCCGACCGTGGCCGCCCCGTCACGGTAAGCCAGCCGAACCGCTGACAGCCCTCGGCGACCACCGCTCGCGCCAGCGTATGGCTTTGGGTGAGGGGAATGCCGCCGTCGTCGGCGGCTTTGCGGAGCAGCCAGCTGATGGGTGCAAGCAGGTCCGCTGCCTGCCTGGGCACAGGGGCGGGTCTGGCGAGCTGACCAGCGAGAGCAGCGGCGAGCTGACCGCGCGCGCTGCCGCGCGACTTGGCCCAGTCCTTGAGGCGCTCGGTATGAATGCGCTGCAGCCAGCAGTCGCCGCCAAGATCATCTCGGGGGGTGACGAGGAAGGTGGCCGCGGCGAGTTCGGCGGCCTTACGCCAGCCGCGGGCGCCTGGCTTGAACTCACCGGCCGCGATCATCATCTCCAGGCGCGCAGCGGTAGCGAGCAGGGCGCAATTCTCTTCGCTGCCCATCACCTGGCCCCAGGTGAGCAGCCCTGGGACGTCGGGGGGCCCGACTCCGGATGCGGCACGCGCCGCGGCCATCGCCTTCAAGCCGTCCTTGCGGTCGCGGTCCCAGGCGGCGAGCACGTTCACGGTCGTCTCGGAGGTGCAGGCCCGGGCGTAACGCGGCATTTCGAGCAATCCGAAGAGGGTGCCGAGGGCGCTGGCCAGCCGCAGATGCTCGGCCAGCCCGGTCGTCCGCTTCTCCGGCAGCCGGTACCACAGCCAGTCGCACAGCCCGTACAGGGTCACAGAGTCCGGGCCCGCGCCCCACGTCAGTGCGGCAAACGCGGCCCGCGCGGCGTCCGCTTCCTGCCGGTCGGTGCGGGCCAGCCTGTCCAGGGCCGCATCCACCAGACCATTGCCGGTCGTGTCGGTCATCGCCACCTCTCCGCCCCTCACGGTAGCCGTCCTTGCGGCCTTCTGGGCCGGACTTGTCCACAAGCCGTCGCCCAGTTCTGTGGATAACTGGTAACGCTGCAGCTCATGGACCACCGAGCCGCGGTCAGGGTTGGCGGAGCATCCCCGAGGAACCGCTCCTCCACATCACCCATCGTGGGTGATCGTAACTAACTGTAGTTAAGGTGGTAGTAATCAAGATCCATAACGCTTGACAGGAAAGCGCCCCTGATACCTGACAGGACAAGTGAGCTGATCGGCCGATGTGTGCCGCGTGCTGTTACGGGTTCACCCGCACCGGGTGACGCCGACAAGTAGTCAGACAACGACGCTGAGTTATCAACGGGCCAATGCCAGAGGGCTGTGAAGGTCCCGGTCACCGCAGAACGGCGATCGACCCGGCCGGGGACTCAGGGAAAGCAACGGGGGAGTACGGGGTAGCCCGCTAGTCGTGTCCAGCCCGCTCCGCGTGTCCCCCCGCAGACAAAGGAGGCACATCTCTCATGCGCATCCGGAATGTTATAGCTACGGCGGCGACCGCTGCCGTACCGCTCGCGATGCTGGCGGCAACCAGCCCCGCGAGCGCGGCCACGCCATCATGTGGCCGTAACTGCGTCAACGTGTTCTCGAAGGAATTCGGGCACCGGTTCGTCCTCGACGTGCTGCACGCCCAGGCGAAGGTCGGTCAGCCGATCATCCTGTTCCAGGCGAGCAACCACGACGGGGCACAGGACTTCACCTATGCCAACCTGGGCACGGTGGACGACTTCTACAACGTCGGCCTGGTGTCGGGGGCCCTGGAGCTCCGTTACGCCCACAACCCCGCGTTCGAGCTCGAGTTCAGCCCGTACGGCCGTGGCAGCAACCTGTGCGTCGGCACCGCGAAGCCGGCGAGCTGGGGTACGAAGGTCAGCCTTCAGCCGTGCGGCGCGTCCGCGAAGACTGTATGGATCGTGACCTTCTCACATCCCAGATATCAGCCTAAGCCGCCGAAGGGCAGCACGCCTCCGCCTCCGACCGGCGCTGGCGTCACTACAAGCACGGTCACGACTCCAGCTCCCGGTATGCCGCCGGCGCCTGGGTACGGCCATGGCCAGCGTTTCGTGGCACTGATCAACGGTTCTGGCAAGAACTTCTCTCACCCGTTCGTGCTGAACTACCCGGGCAACGGCGCGGCGCCGACGGACAGGCCACGCCCGCAGCTCACCACCGACAACCTGACCGCGTTCTCGCGTGGGGTCGTGTTCGACAACCAGCTGTGGAGCGGCATCTTCGGCCACAGGCGCCACGGTGGTAAGGGTGGCGGCGGTACTCCGCCTCCGGCTCCTGGTGGTCCTACCGGTCCTGGTGGTCCTACCGGTCCTGGTGGTCCTACCGGTCCTGGTGGTCCTACCCCTGGTGGTCCTACCGGTCCTGGTGGTCCTACCCCTGGTGGTCCTACCGGTCCTGGTGGTCCTACCCCTGGTGGTCCTACCGGTCCTGGTGGTCCCGGTGGTCCTGGTGGTCCTGGCGGCACTCCGCCTACTGGCGGTCCGGGTCCCGGGCCTACTGGTCCATGATCGCCTAGCCGTTAGTTAACAAAGCGCCGGGCCGGGGCAACTGCCCCGGCCCGGTGCTTTGCTGACCTGCGATGAATCTCCCAATGGGCGCGTTGCTGGCGATCGCGACGCGCAACCGCTAACTGCGTGCTGGACTGGTGTCCTGGGCTGTCAAGGGCGCAGCCGCATTGCGGGGCACGGGCCTCACGCGAACTTCGCCGCGGTCACGAAACCCGACTCTCGTGGGCCTGATCAGGCGGTTCTGGCGCGGCATTCTCTGATCCATTCGTGCTGAACGACCCGGAGACGCCTGATTCGGCACGGCCTGAACCATTAACGTTCAGTAGTTGATTCATAACTCAGAGTAGTGTTAGCGTGTCACGGGGACACAGGGGGCGCTTGCGTCTCAGATATGCGCGGCTTGCCCGGGGCCGTTTCGGCTGCGGCAGGTTGTCCCTTTACTCAATTCGCCCAGGAGGGGAGAGCATGAAGATAGTTTCTGCGGCCGGCACGCTCGTCGCGGCGTCCGCTGCCGCCGCGCTGGTCGGGTTCGGTGCGCCCGCGCTCGCGAGCGCGGGTTCCGCCGCGCACAGCACGGCAACGTGTAACAGCGACTGCGGCCCAAGTTCCGCGACCGCCAGTGCCGCCGCCAGTGCCGCCGCCAGTGCCGCCGTCAGTACCGGTGCCGTCAGTACCGGCGCCACGTGCAGCAGCAGCTGCGGTTCAAGTTCCGTTACGGTGCACGTCAGCCCGCCCGTCGCGGCTACCAATTGCGTCTGTGGCTCGAGCACCAGTACCAGTACGCACACCGTCAAGCCGCGCGTCACCGTCAAGCCGCGCGTCACCGTCACCGTCAAGCCGCGCGTCACCGTCAAGCCGCGCGTCACCGTCACCGTCAAGCCGCGCGTCACCAGCAAGCCCAAGGCCAACCGGTGTGAGGTGGTCTGCGGTCCCAGCACCTACACAACCACCTCAACCACCACTACCATCACCAAGATCACCACTCATACCACCCAGCCGAGCGCCACGTGCGAGTGCAGCACCGCTCCTAGCCACCACGCCGCGCGCCCGAAGATCGTTACCGTTCCGCCGCGCGCCGTCACTCCGCCGCGCACCGTCACTGTTCCGCGCACCACGTGCAACTGCGGCACGGCTGCCAGCCACCGGAGCGCTCGGCCGAAGATCGTTACCATTACCGTCCACCCGCGCACCACTAAGCCGCGCACCACGTGCGTCTGCGGCACTGGGTCCAGCCAGCGCACGATTACCTTGCGCCCGCGCACCATCACCATCCCGCGCACCATTACGATCCCGCGGGTCACGGCGCTGAACTCGTGTGGCTGCGCCGACTATCAGGGCTTCGCCCTCCACCGCGGGTACCGCGGCTACACCAACGCGTGGGAGCCGTGGCGCGTGCACACCGGCTTCGGCCACTCGCACTGGTGACAGCGCGCGTCCTGGACGTCCTGTGAAGCTCAGTTTTCACAACTGCTAGTAATCAACTCAATACACAGAGTAGTATCGTCGTTATCGCCGACATCGGCGGGATGGACTCCGTTCAGCGAATTCGCGGCTTTGCCCGGTCCTATTCCGGTTGCCGCGCGGGGTCCTGCACACAATTCATCCAGAAAGGCACAGCATCATGAAACTCTCCATGGCAAGCACCCTCGTCGCGGCCTCCGCGGCCGCGGCGGTGATCGGGCTCGGAGCGCCCGCATTCGCCAGCACCGGCGCCGTCGCTCACCCGGCCAAGGTGACCTGCGGTTCCTGCAGCCACTTCATTGGCGGGCCCAGCATCTTCCGTGGCGAGCGCTTCCGCCGGGACGACTTCCGCCGGGACGACTTCCGCCGGGACGACTTCCGCCGGGACGACTTCCGCCGGGACGACTTCCGCCGGGACGACTTCGGGTTCGACCTGAGCGATTGCTTCTCCTTCTGACGGCCGTTAGGTCCCAGAACTAGCGGGGCGCCGGGCTTCCAACGGGGGCAGCCCGGCGCCCTTTCGTTCGGGTCATCGAGTGTCGTTTACCGGCGAAACCTGGGTCATTGTCCCGATTAAAAGTCAACGCGCCCTGATCCGATTGGGAACGCCGTTATGTCGAGCCTGCCCCTA
>Ga0335077_10005822_pt1 | contig 15171 bp, 14 predicted proteins | sample Lox_Sample_31_FD_207151 | JGI IMG/M metagenome (GOLD analysis project Ga0335077, IMG submission 207151) | Soil microbial communities from Loxahatchee National Wildlife Refuge, Florida, United States - Lox_Sample_3.1 | ecosystem: Environmental > Terrestrial > Soil > Wetlands | place: USA... | reverse complement strand
TACCGGCCTGGAGCTCCAGGTGATGATGCCGGTCATCAACGCTCCGTTCCGCGTTTACTGGGCTTACAATCCGCTGATCCTCGACGCTAATGCGCCCACACCGAGCCTGATCACGCGCAGCATGTTCCCGCCCGGTGCCGCCGGTGACTACACCTACGCGCAAACCCTGAGGAACTTCTTCCCCAGTTACCTTTTGAAGGAACCGCGCAAAACGTTCCGGTTCACGGTCAGCACGACGTTCTAGGTTGTTGAAGGTTCCCAGAACAAGATCCCTCGCTTCGCGAGGGATTTCGGCGCTCGGCTTCGGCTAATTCCCGCTTCGCTCACTCCCGCCAAAGGCCTCAAGTTTGACGCTGGCCTGAACCGCAACCTATAATGCCGAATATCCGTTCTCGCGAAACAATGCGCCTCCCGGCGAGCGTGCTTCTCATGGCCGGGGCTGGAAGGTCCGCACTGTCAAGGCGGTATCCCGATTGCATTTCTGGGGAATCTCGCAGATATTCTCCCAAGGAGTTCTAAGCACCCAATGAAACGCAAGTTTGCTCCCGTGGTTGTTCTGTTCGCGGTAATCCTGTCTCTTGCTTCTCTGGCGCAGACCGGTACGGCGGCTTCCGCTCCTCCGGCGGCGGCCCCTGCAAGCGCCCCTGCCGCTCCGACTACCGTTGCCGCCATGACCAAGGTCGGCATCATCAACATTCAGGGCGCCATCCTGGCCTCCAACGAGGGCCGCCGCGACCTGGAAGCGCTGGACAAGAAATTTGATCCTAAGCGCACCGAACTGCAGAACCTGAATAAGGAAATCGAGGATCTGAAGAAGCAGCTCAATACCCAGGGCGACAAAATGAACGAGGACGCGCGCGGCAACCTCGTGCGCACCTTGGAGACCAAGCAAAAGGCGATGCAGCGCTCCTCCGAGGACGCGCAGAACGAATACCAGCAGCAGCAGGCTGAGATCGCACAACGCATCCTCCAGAAGATGGCGCCCGTCATCGACAAGTTCGCCAAAGACAATCAGTTCGGCGTGCTCATGGATGTTTCACAGCCGTGGCCACAGGGACCAGTGCTGTGGTTCGGAGCCGCCGCCGACGTGACCCACCAGGTGGTGGATCTTTACAACGCCCAGTCGGGCGTAGCGGCTCCTGCCTCAACTTCCAGTTCCAGCGGCAAGCCGACTAGCGGCACCACCGCGCCGAAGCCGGCTGCCAAGCCCGCGACAAGCACTCCTCCTGCTAATCCGCCGAAAAAGCAGTAGTTTGACCGCCGGTCGAAAGAATCAGGCCGCCTGTATAGGCGGCCTCTCTTTTGCCAGGGTTCGCGGAGCATTTTCCCAGAGCGTTGTGGAAAATCTTGTGGAATTCATGCACTGCGGTGCTGGATCAGCCCGTCGTGGCGCGATTTTCAGCACTTTGCATAATTTTAGCGGCAGTGGTAAGCACTAGCAGGTCAATCGTTTACAACGCACAACCGCTTGTGCACTCGGCTGCCGGCGCCGCTCTGGCTCCTGACCTCGCTGGAGTTACTTTTGCACATACTGGCTTTTCGGTATTGACGGGATTCATTCCAGAATCAGTAGCTTTGATGGCAGAGTGCGAGTATCGCCTTACGGTTCGCCGACCTTCAAAACCGCCAGAAAAGCTTCCTGCGGGATGTCGACACGCCCGATGCGTTTCATCCGCCGCTTGCCCTCTTTTTGTTTCTCCAAGAGTTTGCGCTTCCGGGTAATGTCGCCGCCGTAACACTTGGCGAGCACGTTCTTGCGCATGGCGGGCACGGTCTCGCGGGCGATCACTTTGCCGCCGATCGCAGCCTGGATGGCCACTTCGAACATCTGCCGCGGGATCAGCTCTTTCATCTTGGCAGCCAGCGCGCGGCCCCGTTCGTAGGCCGCCTCGCGATGCACGATGAGCGAGAGGGCATCCACCGGATCGCCCGCCACCAGGATATCCAGCTTCACCATCGGCGACTCCCACCAGCCCGCCAAGTGGTAGTCGAGCGAAGCGTATCCGCGCGACACCGATTTCAGCCGGTCGTAGAAGTCGAGCACGATCTCATTCAGCGGCAGTTCGTAAGTCAGCATCACGCGCGACGCGGTCACGTACTCGAATGCCTTCTGCTTGCCGCGCTTCTCTTCCACTAGCTTCAGAATGCCACCCACGAATTCCTCGTTGGTCAGGATAGTGGCGACAATCACCGGCTCATTCACCTTGGCGATTTCCGGCACTGGCAGCCATTTAGATGGGTTATCGATTTCAACCACCTGGCCGTCGGTGCGCGTGATGCGGTAGCGGACGCCGGGCGCGGTAGTGATGAGGTTGAGATTGAACTCGCGCTCCAGCCGCTCCTGGATGATCTCCATGTGCAGCAGGCCGAGGAAGCCGCAGCGGAAGCCGAAGCCCAGCGCGACCGAACTCTCCGGCTCGAAGAAGAACGAAGAATCGTTCAGGCGAAGCTTCTCCAGCGCTTCGCGAAGTTGCGTGTGCTCGTGCGCTTCTACGGTATAAAGGCCGGCGAACACCATCGGCTTCACTTCTTCAAAGCCAGGCAGCGGCTCGATGGCGGGGCGATCGTCGTCGGTGATGGTGTCACCGATCTTGGTGTCGGCGACGTTCTTGATGTTGGCGCTCAGGAACCCGACTTCGCCCGCGCTCAGGCTGTCTATCGCCACGGGCTTGGGCGTGAGCACACCCAGCGTCTCGACTTCGAACACTTTGCCATTCCACCACAGGCGAATTTTCTGTCCGCGGCGCAGTGTCCCCTGAAACACGCGCGCCAGCACGATGACGCCGCGATAGGGATCGAACCACGAGTCGAACAGCAGCGCCTGCAGGTGGGCTTCCGGGTATCCCTTCGGCGGCGGGACCTTGGCGACGATCCGTTCCAGCACCTCGGGCACGCCCTGGCCGGTCTTGGCGCTGATCTGCAGCGCGTCCGAGGCATCGAGGCCGATGGCGCTCTCGATCATCTCCTTGGTGCGCTCGACGTCAGCGCTAGCGAGATCGACCTTGTTGATGACGGGGATGGTCTCCAGGCCGTGATTGATCGCCAGATATGCGTTGGCCAGCGTCTGCGCCTCCACGCCTTGCGATGCGTCCACCAGCAGAATCGCGCCTTCGCACGATGCCAGCGAGCGCGAGACCTCATAGGAAAAATCCACATGGCCGGGCGTGTCGATGAGGTTGAGCTGGTATTCCTCGCCGTTCTGCGCGATGTACTTCATGCGCACCGCGTGAGCCTTGATGGTGATACCGCGCTCGCGCTCAAGATCCATGGCGTCAAGCACCTGCTCCTGCATCTCGCGCGCCGAGAGCGATCCCGTGAGCTCGAGCAGACGGTCGGCCAGCGTGCTCTTGCCGTGGTCGATGTGGGCAATAATGGCGAAATTGCGGATGTGCGCGCGATCCATCTTGGCGGGGTCGACCCTGAGTCGATTCTAGCATCCACGCAAGGCTCACGTGGGGACGGCCGCCCGCGGCCGTCCGCGCGCGACCGCGTCGCGGCTGCTGCTGACTACTGACGGCCGGCTGCTGCACATGCTAATCTGCCCGGTCATCCCGGGGGTGATCCCTTGCTCAGATTCGTCGCTGTTCTCGTTTTGATTCTTTCCACCGTAGCGCTCGCCCAACTCGCGCCCGACGTTAAAGCCTTCGTCAGCGTGGACGCTCCCACCGTTGCGCTCGCTCACGTCAAACTGATCGACGGCACCGGCGCGCCGGCGAAAGATGACCAGACCATCGTCATCGCGAATGGCCGCATACAGTCGATCAGCGACGCCGCAAAGGCGGTCGTCCCTAGCGACGCCAAGGCACTAGACCTGCACGGCTACACCGTCATTCCCGGCCTGGTCGGGATGCACGACCATTTGTTCTACCCCGCCGGAGGAGGCTGGTTCACGGAGATGGGCTACAGCTTCCCGCGTCTTTATCTCGCCGGAGGGGTAACTACGATCCGTACCACCGGTTCGACCGAGCCTTATGCCGATATCGAACTCAAAGAGCAGATCGACGGCGGGAGAGCGCCGGGGCCAAAGATCGGCGTTACCGGGCCGTATCTCGAAGGCGAGGGGTCGTTCGCGATCCAGATGCACGCTCTAACCGGCCCCGAGGACGCGCGCAAGACCGTGGCATTCTGGGCCGATCAGGGGGCCACTTCGTACAAGGCGTACATGTTCATCACCCGCGCCGAGCTGGGCGCCGCCATCGAGGAAGCCCACAAGCGGGGCCTGAAAGTAACCGGCCACTTGTGCTCAGTCAGCTTCCGCGAGGCCGCGGCCTTGGGCATCGATGACCTGGAACACGGCCTGCTGGTCGATACTGACTTTGTTCCCGACAAAAAGACCGACGTTTGCCCTCCCACCGGTCCCGCGCTCATGCAACTAGCGCAAAAAATCGAGATCAGCGGTCCCGAGGTGCAGCAGACCATCCAAGAGCTGGTAGCACATCACGTAGCGGTGACTTCCACGCTGCCGGTGTTCGAGATGTTTTTGCCGGACCGGCCGTCGCTGCAGCAACGCATGCTTGATGGGCTATCGCCGGACGCCCGCACCGCCTTCCTGGCGAACAAAGTTCGCGTTGGCGATCCTGCTTTTCTACGCCAGCGCTACAGCACTGAGACTTCGCCCTGGCCCGCCCTGCTGAGGAAAGAAATGCAGTTTGAGCGGGCATTCGTCCAGGCTGGCGGGCTACTGCTCGCGGGCGAGGATCCCACCGGGATCGGCGGCGTGATCGCGGGCTACGGTGACCAGCGCGAGGTCGAACTGCTGGTCGAGGCTGGGTTCACGCCCGTCGAGGCCATCCGCATCGCCACTTTCAACGGCGCGCAGTTCATGGGGGAAGCAGACCGCATCGGCAGCATCGCCGCCGGCAAGCAAGCCGACCTGGTGGTGATCCGCGGCGATCCCTCGGCCAACATCGCGGACATCGAGAAGGTCGAGACCGTGTTCAAGGACGGAATCGGCTACGATTCATCCAAGCTGATCAATTCGGTCCGCGGCCTGGTGGGGCTGCGATGAAGCGCAGGCGGAATCGGTAGAATGAAGCGGAGCGGGGAGCAGATGGCAAAGCGGTCGAACGTAAAATCTGAAGCGCGAAACGTGAAGCTGGTTTTGGCGTCGTCATCGCCGCGGCGGGCGGAACTGCTGCGCAATGCCGCAATTCCGTTCACGGTCTGCGCGGTGGACGTCCCGGAAGTACGGCGGCCGCAGGAGTGGCCCGAGGATTATGTCCGCCGCGTTGCCGCTGAAAAAGCGAAGGCCGCCTTGGCTCGCCATGCGGACAAGTTCGTGCTGGGGGCGGACACCGTGGTGATCGTAGACGGCCAGGTGCTCGGCAAACCCCGCGACGCCCAAGATGCCAGCCGCATGCTGCACCTGCTCTCCGCCGGTTCCCATCTGGTAACGACAGGCGTCTGTCTGCTTGGACCCAAGATCGAGGACACGCGCGCCGAAACCACTACGGTGAGCTTCAGTCCGCTCAGCGAAGCTGAGATCGCTGAGTACCTTGCGACCGGAGAACCCATGGACAAAGCTGGCGCGTATGCGATCCAAGGCATAGCCTCGCGCTGGGTCACGCACCTAGACGGCTGCTATTTCAATGTGATGGGATTGCCGGTGCCGCTGGTCTACAGGATGCTGCAGAAGCACGGCGTGCTGTGAGCCAACCCGCCGCTAGGACTTCTTCTGCTGATCGTTTTCCCCGTCCTTCACCGACGACCTGAAATTGCGAATTCCTTCGCCCAGCCCCTTGCCCAGATCCGCCAGCTTGCCCGGACCGAAGATCAGCAGGGCAATAGCCAGGATCAAAAGGAGCTCGGGCAGACCGAGTTTCCCGATCATTTGGCCTCCAACAGAGGCCGAAAAGGGCGACCTCTGTGGTTATTGTAGGGCAGCGGGTGGGTACAGTCAAAAGCGTCAGCTAGAAATGGCCTCGATCAGGCCCGCTAACAAGGCGGCCCGGCGGGGCATCTCTGCGATGACTACCGACTCATGGCGGGCATGTGCGCCCTCGCCCACGGCGCCCAGACCATCCAAAGTGGGCACCCCGAGTGCCGCCGTGAAATTGCCGTCGGACCCTCCGCCGACTGAAGCCTCCTCCAGTTCCCATCCCAACTCTTGCGCCAGACGTTGGGCGAGCGTGAACAAAGCCCTGCCCTTCTTGCTTCGTTCCATGGGCGGGCGACCGATGCCGCCAGAGACTTCCAGCTTGCAGCGTTTGTTGAACGGCTTCAGCGAGCAAAACTTCTTGTCGAGGTACGGAATATCCTTCAGCTTGCTAACGCGTGCATCAACCTCTGCGATTGCCTCTCCAGCGATGACGTTAGATCGCGTGCCTCCGCGGACAACTCCCGGATTGATGGTAATGCCGCGCTTGCGATCGGCGAGTTTTTCGATCACCAGAAGCTGTCGCGCCAGCTCCAGCACGGCGCTCGCGCCTCTGGCGGGATCAAGCCCGGAGTGCGCTTCCTGTCCCTCGACTGTCAAATGATATGTACCGACGCCTTTGCGCGAGGTTTTCAGCGCTCCTTTGGCCCCTTGCGCGGGTTCGAGCACGAGCGCCGCGGCGGACTTCTTTGCCAGCCCTTCCGTGATCGGGCGCGAAGAATGACTGCCGATCTCCTCATCGCTGACCAAGAGAATAGTGAGTGCGCGCGGCCGATGGTTTTCCTGCTCCCGGAGAGCACGGATGGCGTAGATCGCCTGCACGATGCCGGCCTTCATGTCGAAGCTGCCGGGGCCATAAGCGCGCCCGTTGGCCACGCGAAACGGCATCGTCGCCAGCGTCCCGATGTCCCAGACCGTATCCATATGCCCAAGAATCAGGACGGGCGTGCCGGCGCCTGGAAAATCCACCTGCAGGTGATCGCCGGCCTGTTCCTGGGGATGAAGTCGCGTTCGTCCGCCGATTTTGCCAAATTCCGCCGCGAGGAGCCGGCCCAGAGTGTCGAGCGCCGGCTTGTTGTGGCTGGGCGATTCCAGCTCCACCAATTCCCGCAGGCACGTCACCATGCCCGACTTCTGCTTTGTCAGCCAGCTCAGTGGAGGCATCAAGCAGTATCCTTCAATGATCCAATGACCCAATGACTCAATGGCTCTATAATGACCGTTCCCATGGCTCCGACCGTACATTCTGCCGCAGAAGCATCAGCGGCTGACAGCGGAAGCGCGCTGGACATCACTCAGATCCAGGCCATCCTGCCGCACCGTTACCCTTTTCTGCTGATCGACCGCGTGGTCGAGATCATACGCAAACAACGCATTGTCGCCATCAAGAACGTCAGCGTCAATGAGCCGTTCTTTGCCGGACATTTCCCCGGCTACCCCATTGTGCCCGGAGTGCTGATCGTGGAGGCTATCGCCCAGGCGGGAGGCGCGCTGCTGCTCACCGAAGTAGCAGGCCGGGACGGCAAGCTCATGTTCTTTACCGGCATCGAACGCGCCAAGTTCCGCAAACCGGTGGTTCCGGGAGACCAGTTGCGCATTGAGGTGGAAGTGCTGGCCTGGCGCACGACTGCCGTGCGCATGGGCGGAAAGGCGTTTGTGGGGGACAAGCTTGCCTGCGAGGCCGTCATAACCTGTGTCCTGGTGGATCGCCCGGCGCCCGGAACCGCCGCTAGCCGAAGCAAAATGGCGACCGGATCCGAGTGACATGGCGCCGGTAAAACAGGTCGCGGGCGCTCCCACCGCCATGATCCATCCCACCGCGATTGTCGATCCTAAGGCCAGTGTTCCTGCCTCGTGTCGTATCGGTCCGTACTGCACGGTCGCCGCTGGCGTTGAAATGGGTGAGGACTGCGAATTGGTCTCGCACGTGGTGATGGGCGGGCCAACGCGCATCGGCAACCGCAACCGCATCTTCCCCTTTGCTGCGGTTGGGATCGAGCCGCAGGACCTGAAGTACCGGGGCGAGCCTACGCGCCTTCAGATCGGGGATGACAATGTTATTCGCGAGTACGTCACCATCAGCCGCGGGACGCCTGGCGGCGGTGGTCGGACCCGGGTGGGCAGTCATACTCTGATTATGGCTTACACGCATATCGCTCACGACTGCGCAATTGGCGATCACGTCATCCTGGCCAATGCCGCGACACTGGGCGGCCACGTGACCGTAGAAGACTGGGCTGTCGTAGGCGCACTTTGCCCGGTTCATCAGTTCGTGCGCATCGGCGCACATTCCTACATCGGCGGCGGCACTACCATCACCCAGGATGTCCTGCCATTTTCACTCACCTCCGCCGAGCGCGACACGCACGCCTTCGGACTGAACAAAGTCGGCCTCGAGCGGCGTGGCTTCAGCCTCGATCGCATCCGCAAGATCCATCACGCCTATAAGATCCTGCTCGCTTCCAGGCTCAACACTTCGCAGGCGCTCGCCAAGCTGAAGTCAGAAACGAACCGCGGCGAGGACGTGGAGATGCTGATCCGGTTTGTGGAGACGGCGGAGCGGGGAGTAATCAAGTAGGCAGTCGCCAGTGGCCAGTCGCCAGTAGCCAGTTACGCTTCTTGATCCGGGGGTCGCCCTTTGGACAGTCGTACCGAGACTTGATTGCCTGGCAAAAAGGCATCGAGCTTGTAGCTCCGATCTATCGTGTCACGCAGACCTTCCCCAAAGAGGAGATCTATGGCCTGACCTCGCAGTTGCGACGGGCAGCCGTGTCGGTACCGAGCAACATCGCCGAGGGGCAGGGAAGGAAATCCAAGCCTGAGTTCCGACACTTTCTGCACAACGCAGCAGGCTCATTGATGGAAGTTGAAACCCAGGTGACTATTGGGGCGGTGCTCGGCTATCTTCGCGGGGACGAAGAGACAGAACTCCTGAGCCGGACAAACGAATTGGGAAGGATCATCAATGGCCTTATTGCCTCTATGGAGAATTGAGGTACCGACTGGCCCGGCGACTGGCGACTCTAAACCAGGTCGGCGACAATCGCGATGCTGGCATCGTCGGCAGCGTGAATAATGGCATCGCCATCGAGCAGCAAGCACTTTCCGGCGTCGAGAGCCAGACAGGTTGCACCCGCCTGCTGCATGGACTCGATTGTGCCTCTCCCAATCACCGGCACATCGAAGCGCATATCCTGATCAGGCTTGGCGACCTTGACCACCGTGAGGTTGCGCGCCAGGGTGGACGCCTCTCCCAGACTGGCCATGATTGCGCCGGCGCGCTCGATCGCCGCATCTGTGCCCTCCATGGCTTCGACGGCGACGCAGGCCGCTTCGGCCACGACGACCGTCTGTCCGATGTCGTACTGCGCCAGATGCCGTGCGACCTGACGCCCATAGACTATGTCGCGCTGCTCCTCGGCAGTAGGACCGCGGCGCGTAAGCACTCCGGAACGCGCCAGCAGCGGTTCCAGATAGGCAGTCGAGTCCACCAGGGTGATGCCTTCGTCGGCCAGTACCCGGGCCACGGCGCCTAGCAGCGAGTCAGTGTTGCGCGCACCCAAGGAGAACAGCAGCTTGGCCATTCGCCAGTCCGGACGGATGCTGGAGAAAATCTGTTTGTGCTTCACCTGTCCGGCCATCAGAGCGCGCGTGACACCTTCGCGCTTGAAGGTATCGATCAGCTTGCCCAGTTCGCCCAGCGACATCCAGTGCACGGCAGCGGCGCCGTGCTGCTCCACTTCTGGAAAAGTTTCTTCCCGGATGGCGGCCACCACCACCTGTTCGCCGCGCGCGCGCGCCGCGTCCAGCACCAGTAGCGGAAACTTCCCGTTTCCCGCGATGAGACCGAGCTTCTCTGAGGACATGTGGCGACAGTCTAAATCAACCGGAGGCTCATCCGACGGAGACAAACACAAGCGGGGCGGAATTTCCGCCCCGCGAACCGACGTTGCAGCAGCCGTCTTAGGCTACGGCTTTCTTCAGCGCCCGTTCGCTCTCTTCGAAGCGCTTGTTGATCTCTTTCCAGTTCACCACGTTCCACCAGGCTTTCAGGTAGTCGGCGCGTCGATTCTGATACTTCAGATAGTAGGCGTGTTCCCAGACGTCGTTGCCCATCACCGGATAAAGGCCCTGAATGAAGGGGCTATCCTGGTTGGGCGTGGTGATGATCTGCAGCTTGTGGTCGGCGCCGCGCGCCAGCCAAACCCAGCCGCTGCCGAACTGCTTGGTGCCGGCGGTATTGAACTGTTCGACGAACTGGTCAAAGCTGCCGAAGGCCTTGGTGATGGCCTCGGAGACCGGACCGGTGGCCGGGCCGCCGCCCTTAGGCTGCATGATGGCCCAGAACATAGAGTGATTGGCGTGCCCGCCGGCATTATTGCGCAGCACGGTCCGCACGTCCTCCGGCACCTGGTTGATGTTGCGCAGCAGGTCTTCGGCGGTGGGGAACTTTTTCTCCAGATCCGGGTGCTTCTCCAGCGCACCGTTGGCGTTGGCCACGTAGGCGGCGTGGTGCTTGTCATGGTGCAGCTGCATGGTCTGAGTGTCGATGGTAGGTTCCAAGGCCGAATAGTCATACGGTAAAGGGGGTATTTGGTAGGCCATGCTTTTCTCTCCTTCGAATTGCGCTCTGAATGATACGCCCTATTAGGACTCTTCGGGGGGCCGGCAGGTTGCAGAAATGTGTGGGCGCGGGCGCACTCGCCCACGGCTGTTCGGCTGTTAGAATCGACTCTCTTTGTCTCATGACCGGAAAATCCGTGTGGCGGTGATTGGCGCCGGCGCTTTCGGGCGCAATCACGCGCGAGTGTATCGCCAACTTCAGGCGGAAGGTGCGGAGCTGGCGGCGATTGTCGATACTGACTCGGCCCGCGCCGCTGCTGTCAGCCGCGAGTTCGGATGCCCCCAGTGTCTGTCGCTGAGCGAGTTAGGCGGTCGTGTGGATGCAGCATCGGTAGCCGTACCCACCGTCGATCACTTGAAGGTGGCGCGTGCTCTGATGGAGGCCGGCATCGACGTGCTCATCGAGAAGCCGCTGGCACCGTCCTTGGCCGAGGCCGATGAGATCATCAGCGTTGCCCAGCGGACGGGACGCGTGGTCCAGGTCGGCCATCTCGAGCGCTTCAATCCGGCGGTGCGGGCTACTGTCCCGCTGCTGACGAAACCAATGTTTTTCGAAGTTCATCGGCTGAGTGTCTTTACGCCGCGCTCACTCGATATCGACGTGATCCTCGACCTGATGATTCACGATCTCGATGTCGTGCTTTCGTTCGTGAATTCGCCGGTAAAAGAAATCCGCGCCGTCGGCCTGCCCATCCTCACGCCCAGGGTAGACATCGCCAATGTGCGCATGGAGTTCGAGTCTGGCTGCGTGGCCAACTTCACCGCCAGCCGTGTCTCCACCGAGCGTGTCCGCAAGCTGCGCTTCTTCCAGCCGCAGCAGTACATCTCCATCGACTACTCGCGGCAGGACGTGATGGTGTTCACCGTGGACCCATCGGCAGCCGCAAAGGCATCGCCAAATCCAGGAATCGGGATGCAGAAGCCGCCGGTAGTTTCAGAAGAACCATTGCACGCGGAACTGCGCTCGTTCCTCGACGCCGTGCGCCATCGCACCCGCCCGCAGGTGCCGCTCGAAGATGGACGGCGCGCGCTGGCAGTGGCGCTGGATGTACTCTCAGAGATTCGCGAGCACAGTCGCAGAGTAGGCCTGGATACCGTCAGAAAAACATAAGAAAACCGAGATCCTTCGCGACCGTTTCCCGCGCCGGAAAAAGCGCGCGGGAGTAGACGGTCGCTCAGAATGACACGTGTCCTAATGCTGTTACCGGCTGAACTTCGTTTTCTTCTTCTCCGCGTGGCGCTCGAGCGCCAACTGGATCAGCCGGTCGATCAGCTTGGGATACGACAACCCTGACGCCGCCCACAGCTTGGGATACATGCTGATGGCGGTGAAGCCCGGGATTGTGTTGACCTCGTTGAGGTAGAACTTTTCGGTTTTCGGGTCCATCAGGAAGTCGACGCGCGCCATGCCCGCGCAATCGACGGCGAGAAACGCCTGCACAGCCATCTCTTGCACCTGCTGCATCTGCTTTTTGCTGAGCTTGGCGGGGATGACAAGCTCGGAGCCTTCGGTCAGGTACTTGGCCTCGTAATCGTAAAAGTCTTTGCAGGGGATGACCTCGCCGGCAATCGAGGCCTCGGGGCGATCATTGCCCAGCACCGAGCACTCGATCTCGCGCGCCTTGCGGTCTTTGCCGCCGACTCCTTCCTCCACGACGATCTTGCGATCGTAGGCGGCGGCCTCGTCCATGGCTTTCTCAAGTTCCTTGCGGTCGCGGGCCTTGCTCACGCCCACCGACGAGCCCATGTTCGCCGGCTTCACGAAGAGCGGATAGTTCAGCTTCTTTTCGATCTCTTTGCGCACGCGCTTCGAGTCTTTTTCCCAATCAGTGCGCAGAAACGTGAGATGCCGGACGAGCGAGAGCCCGGCGTCGCGGAACAGGCGCTTCATCACGTCTTTGTCCATGCCGGCGGAGGAGCCCAGCACGCCGGAGCCGACGTAGGGCAGGTCGGCCAGCTCGAGCAGGCCCTGGATGGTGCCATCCTCGCCGAAGGTGCCGTGCAGCACGGGGAAGACGACGTCCACGTTAATGGCGCGGTCTTCCAGCCGGCGCTGCGGAGTGTCGAACGGCGCCAGCGCATCGCCCGGCACCGGGGGAATGACGATGGACTCACCTTTCGCCAGCAGCGCTGCCCCGGGCGTGGCATCGGGATCGCCGGCCCGCAAATGCTTGGCGCTCGAGAACTCGCCGTGCAGGAGCTTCTCGGCATGGTCTGCGGTAAGCCAGCGGCCTTCCTTGGTGATGCCGATGGGCACCACCTCGTACTTGTCTTTCTCGATAGCGTCGAGGATGGACGCGGCGGAAAGCAATGAGACTTCATGCTCGCCGCTGCGCCCGCCGAACAGGATGCCGATGCGCAATTTCTTCATGGTCAGTTGTCAGTAGCCAGTAGCCAGTTGCCAGTTGCCAGTGTGAACCACGTTGACCCGGCGATTCAAGCAGAAGGGGTAACTGGTGCATTCCGGTAGTCGCATGTCCTTACGGCACGGGTGCATCTCAAAGAATTTTCTTCCCGAACACCGACAGCGTCAGCTCGACCGCCAGGTCTGCCGTCTGATTGTGCTCGTCGATCACCGGATTGACCTCGACGATTTCGAAACTCGTCAGCCGTCCGTGGTCGGCGATGATCTCCATCGCCAGGTGGGCTTCCCGGTAGGTGGCGCCGCCGCGGACCGGAGTGCCCACCCCGGGCGCGTCCTCGGGATCGACCCAGTCCATGTCGAGCGAGACGTGGTAGCCGGCTGTACCGCGGCCGGCCGCGCGCAAGGCGTCTTCCATCACGGCGCGCATGCCGCGCTCGTCGATATCGCGCATGGTGTAGACCTCGATGCCGGCTTTGCGCACGTTCTCCTTCTCGGCGGCGTCGATATCGCGGACCCCCACCAGCACGCAGTTCTCAGGCGCAATCTTGGGCGAGAAGCCAAAAATATTGGCAAGTTCTGGTGGACCGAGGCCCATGATGGCAGCGAGCGGCATGCCGTGGACGTTGCCGCTGGGCGAGCTCTCGGGCGTGTTGATGTCGGTGTGGGCGTCGATCCAGATAAGTCCGAGCTTCTGGTTCTGTCGGCGGAGAAACTCGGAAACGCCGGCGACCGTCCCAACCGCCACGGAGTGGTCGCCGCCCAGCACGACCGGCGTCTTGCCGACCTCCAGCGTCTTCAGCACCAATTCGGCATGCTTGGTGCAGGTGGCCACGATTTCTTTCAGATACTTGGCGTTGGGATGGCCTTCCTTCTTCTGCTCGGGGATCGCGACGGCGATGTTGCCGGCATCTTCCACGACATGTCCGAGCGCTTCGAGACGGGCTTCGAGTCCAGCAACGCGCACGGCCGAAGGACCCATGTCCACACCCCGGCGCGACTGGCCGAGGTCCAGTGGAACGCCGATCACGCGAATTTTGCGGGGGGAGACGTTGGTAGTTGCGGTCGCCATTCTTAGCTGTCAAAAACGCCACGGATTCACGCGGATGTTCACGGATTGGTTTTGATCAGTGTTGATCCGCGCTTAATGCGTGGCGTTTTTCCTCATGGATAAATCCTGGTCAGCGTGCGCGCGAACGGAATGGCTTCCCGCAGATGCTCGATGCCGCAGATCCACGTCACCACCCGCTCAATGCCCATCCCGAAGCCCGCGTGCGGAACCCCGCCATACTTGCGCAGGTCGAGGTACCACTTGAACGCATCTTCCGGCAACCCGTGCTCGCGGATGCGTTTGAGCAGCAGTTCGTAAGAACCGATGCGCTGCGAGCCGCCGATAATCTCGCCATATCCCTCGGGCGCGAGCACATCCACGCACAAGGCAACATCCGGCCGCTGGGGATCTGGCTCCATGTAAAATGCCTTCACCGCCGCCGGATAGCGGTGCACCATCAGCGGCCGTTCGAATTTCGACGACAAATAGGTCTCATCGGGAGAGCCCAGATCTCCACCCCACTCGAAGCGATTTTCCAATTCGCCCTTGGCATGGCCATCCTGCAGCATCTTCACCGCTTCATCATAGGTGATGCGCGGGAAGGGCGTGTCGATCTTCTCCAGCAGCGCGAGGTTGCGACCGAGGTTCTCGAGCTCAGGCCGGCGGCGCTCCAGTACGCGCTTCACGATAAAAGTGACAAACTCCTCGCCCAGCTTCATCAGGTCGTCGAGCGTGGCGTAGGCGATCTCCGGCTCGACCATCCAGAACTCGGTCAGGTGGCGGCGCGTCTTCGACTTCTCGGCGCGAAAGGTCGGTCCGAACGAGTAGACCTTGCCCAGAGCCATGGCGGTGGCCTCGATGTAAAGCTGGCCGGACTGAGTAAGGAACGCCGGGTCGCCAAAATAATCGACCTCAAATAGCGTGCTTGTGCCTTCGCAAGCGGCTGGCGTGAGGATTGGTGGATCCGTCAGGATGAAGCCGCGATCGTCGAAGAAGTCGCGCGCCGCCTTGATCACCTCCGCGCGCACTCGCAGGATGGACGCCTGCCGCGGGGTACGTACCCAGAGATGGCGGTGCTCCATCAGGAAGTCGACGCCGTGTTCTTTGAGCGAGATGGGAAACGGGTCGGACTCAGGCACCGGCTGCACAATCTGCACTTCGCTGACGTCGAGTTCGTAGCCGCCGGGTGCGCGTTTGTCGGCGCGGACTTTGCCGGTGACGACGACGCTCGATTCCTGGGTAAGCTTCTTGACGGAATCA
>Ga0335077_10005821_pt1 | contig 15176 bp, 15 predicted proteins | sample Lox_Sample_31_FD_207151 | JGI IMG/M metagenome (GOLD analysis project Ga0335077, IMG submission 207151) | Soil microbial communities from Loxahatchee National Wildlife Refuge, Florida, United States - Lox_Sample_3.1 | ecosystem: Environmental > Terrestrial > Soil > Wetlands | place: USA... | reverse complement strand
GCCGCGTCTGGTCCGTCCCGCGCGCCGGCATGTGCCTGTCGGTGTTCGTGCTCGTCGGGGACCCGAAGAACCCGAACCTGGTCGTGCTCGGTCGTCCGGCGCCCTCCGCGCCATGGGACGAGATCGGGAACCTTGAGCCCGCGTCCCTCGAGGCGCTTCAGGAGCACTGGGTGCTCCCGGCGTGCCATCTTGTCGAGTTCGAGGGCCCGCGGGCGGCCGCCGAGCGGGTCGTACGGGAGCAGCTCGGTCTCGAGCACCTCGAGCTCCGGGGGCCCGAGGTGTTCTCGGACGCGTACCCGTCCGCGACTTCTCCAGAGAGCGGCTCTCACTGGGACATCGATTTCCTGTTCCATGCGGACTGGCCCCACGGCCGCGAGCTTCACTCACCGGCGTTCCGGGAGCTCCGTCTGATCGACACCCGGACGATCGGCGCTCCCAATCTCGGGCGGGGGCACGGGGACGTCCTGATCCTCGCAGGATATCCTCTCGGCGCCCGGATGACCTGACCGCCGCCCGCCACCGCCCGGAAGTGGGGTCCGGGTCAGTCACCTCGAACTGTTATGTCGACTGCCGCGGTCGGAGCTCCATGGAGTTCCGGCGCGAATGCGAGCGCTGCCATGCCGCGCTGACGGACGATGGGTCTGCCTACCATTGCACCCGCGAGTGCACGTTCTGCTCCGCTTGCTACCGACACCTCCACGGCGTCTGCCCGAACTGTTCTGGAGAGCTCGTGCGCCGCCCGCGTTCCGGCCCCGCTCATCGGTCTACCCACCGACCCTCGCCCCCACCGCTCGACCCGCAGATCTGCGTCCGCAGGGCGGAGCGGGAGGACGTGCCACGGCTGGCCCCTCTCTTCGATGCGTACCGGCAGTTCTACGAACAATCCTCCGACATAGCCGCCTCCGAGAAGTTCCTCGACGACCGACTGGTCCGGGGAGAGTCGGTCGCGTTCCTCGCGGAGGAAGGTGGTGTGACGGTCGGGTTCGTGCAGCTCTACCCGATCTTCTCGTCGACCTCGCTCGGTCGGGTGTACGTCCTCAACGACCTTTTCGTGGTACCCGGGGCCCGGCGGAAGGGGGTCGGCGGCCTCCTGCTCGAGGCGGCGCGGAACTGGAGCGACCGAGAAGGCGCTCTCTACCTCGAGCTCTCGACCGCCGTCGACAACCCCGCCCAGCGTCTCTACGAAGCCCACGGGTGGATGCCCGACCTCGAGTTCCTCCACTACGAGCTCCCGGTTCGAAAGCGCCCCGAGTGAGCGGCGCTCGGCTGGGCAGTCCCGTCGAGGGTGGACCGGGCGTCCGGGTCGTTCGATCTACAACCGGACTCGGGTCGTCGGGGCCTCGGGGAGGTCGCGAGCGGTGCCTCCCCGAGCCTTCTCCATCGCGTCGGTGAGGCGAAGGTTCACCTCGGCCATCACCGGCTCGCGGTCCTCGGGTTTACGGACCATGACCGTGAGCACGAGGTCGGTCGATTGCGGCGAGCGTGCCTTCACGGTGAAGACCGGAGGATAGCGCCGGTCGAGTCGAATGCGCAACCGGGAGAGCGCCTTCAGCATGTCGCTCTCGAACACCGCGAGCTCGGCCGAGCCGGGGAGCGTGATCGGGATCACCACCTCCTTCCACGCCTGGGGAGTCAGGTTGATCACCGGCTCTCGCAGGAAGATCGAGTTCGGCAGTCCGACGAGACGGTCGTCGTCGGTGAGAATGACCGTGCTCATCGCGTTCACCTCGATGACCCGCCCGGCCTGGTCCCCGACCCGGATCGTGTCGCCGAGCTTGAACGGGGCGTAGAGGTCGGCGAAGTACTTCGCCCCGAAGTTCTCGAGCGGCTGGCGCAGCGCCACGACCGCCGCCACGCCGAGAAGGGCGATCACGAGGAGAAGGATGTCGACGCTGACGCCGAGCTCCTGCACCGCGAGGACGATGCCGACGAGCCAGACGATGACGACCCCGAGCCGCTGGGCCGCGACGGTGATCTGCGGATTGCTCTGGCGCATGAACCCCCAGATCAGGAGTTCCACGACGTACGAGAACAGCCAGGTGAGCCCGAGGATCACCCCGAAGTAGAGGAGCGGAAGGATGTACGACGGCACGTCGAACAATCGCCTATCCCTCCTGGACCCGACGGAACAGCCGCGCCTCGCTTCGTACCGCCGCCTCGATCGAGCAGCGACGGGCCGTTCGCCGGCCATGGCGGCTCAGGCGCTCCCGCAGCGGCCCCGGGTCGTGCAGGAGTCGAGTCATCGCGTGCTCCAGTCCCACCGGATCGTCCGGATCGAAGAGCAGTCCGTTCTGTCCGTCGTCGATGAGGTCAGCGATCCCCGCCCTCCGGCTGACGACCGCCGGCTTACCGAACAGCCAGCTCTCCACCACCACGAGCCCAAACCCCTCCCGGACGGACGGAAGGACGGTGAACGCACATCGCTCGTACAGGCACTCAAGCTCCCGCTGAGTGACGTGACCGGTGAAGACGACGCGGTCCGAGACGCCGTGCTCTTCGGCCACCTCCTCAAGGTGGCGACGCCAGGATTCGGACTTCGATAGCCGTAGACCCACCCGGCTGTTGGAGAAGCTGCCGTTCCCGGCGAGCACGAGACGGAGGTGTGGGAACGAGTGCACGAGCTTCGCGACCGCGGCGATCACCCGGTCCTGAGCTTTTGCCGGGTCCATGCGGGCGACGACCAGTACCACGTCGGCGTCGGCCGCGATCTGGAATCGTTCGCACGTCGCCTGGACATCCGTCGCGCTCGGCCGTCCGTACTCGCTCGGGTCCACGTAGGGGTAGAGCAGGGCCACGGGTCCCCGGTGTCCGTACCGCTTCAGCGCCGAACGGTACCGGTCCGCGCTCACGACCACGACGTCGTAGGCGCTCAGATACGAGGAGATCGGAGCCCGCCAGGAGGCGGGGATCGCGCGCACGTCGAACGGGATGTGCCACCGGAACAGCTTGGGCTTGACGGTGCCGAGCATCTGTCCGACCGGCAGCTGCTGGAAGTCGTGGATGTAGAACGCGTCGAAGTCGACACGACGGTCGAGCTCCCGGATGAGCTCCGCCGTGGTTCGGTTGTAGTAGGTGTACTCGGTGAAGTCGTCGGTCCAGAAGAGGTCCGTAGGCTGGGTCGGTGACGGCACGCCGTGCACTCTCGTCCAGATCGTCTCCTTGGCCTTCCCGTAGCCGTCCAGCCGTCCGGGGTCGACCGAGATGTTGTGAAGCGTGATCCCGTCGGTGAGGTGAACGGTCTCGGGAGCCTGCGGGTTGAGCGCGACCCAGTGGACCTCCTCCCAGACGCCTTCCGCCAACAGACGCTTCGCGAGCGGATAGACCATCCGAGTGACGCCACCGGGAGAGAACCGGTAGTCGACCCCTTCTTCGAGCTTTGAGAAATCCGGCTCGAGTTCCCACATCGCGCGACCGTCCTTCGCGGCCGCGGCGAACTGGAGGAGGGGCGTCTGCGTGTTGATGCACACGCGCATCGCCTCGGGGCGCCCGTCACCCACGGAGTTCGCGAGGGGGAGGACGTCCCCCTCTCCGTCCGCGTGATCGACGAGCGTTGTCTTGTTCACGAGTCCCGTATCACTGTCCGCTGGGGAGTCCGGGAGCGGAGCCTCCGGCGAGGGGCTCGTCTTGCTTTCTCGCATGGTGCTTCCTCGGAGACACTCACTTCGTGGTCCCGGGGCCCCGGGTCCTTGCGTTACCCCTTCCACACTATTAGTAGAGCGGCTGACGCCGGGGAGTTGGTCGAGGACGGGGCGTGGTCGACGGGTGGGGGCTCAGGTTGTGTCGCGTGAGGGCGTCCATGGTGGAGAACCGACGTCCGCACAGCGCGCAGACGAGGCCCGCCCGGTGAGACTCGGGGTTCATCGCAAGGCTGTCACGAGCGTTCCCGCCCGAATGCGCCTTTCGAAGGTGAAGGATCACTTCCGCGGGCGAGCCGAACCAGGCGCCGCAGTCGGCGCACATCTCTGCCATGTTCTCGCCTCTCCCATCGTAGGTGCGTCTCCACCTCCCGGCCCCCTTCTTGTAGATTTGTCCCACCGGAACCGGACCCCCGGCAATCGCCGGACCCGGGGGCCTAGGAATACCCCGATTGTCGAACTCTTCGGCGAGCGGATCTCGCCGGAATCACGGAAGAGATCGCAGCGTTGGACAAGGGTTGAAATAACATCGTCCCGGCTGGCCGCTTTGCCCTCGCCGAACTTCCCGCGCGCAACGAAGCGGGAGGAGCACGACGGGGAGTGAATTCTCAAGGAGGTGAAAAAGCAAAGTGACAGAATTGACCGAACAGAGGCTCGGCTACGGATTCGGGCTACTCGGAGGCGCCCTCATCGCCCTCGGTGGGCTGGTGAGCCTGATCGTCGGCACGGCGGACCTCATCCTGGGCCGGCCGAACGGGGCCATCAGCGCTGCGAGCAGCGCCGTGGTCCTCTTCGTGGTCGGCGGTCTCGCGATCTTCTTCGCGTGGCTCGCTCGACACGACTGGAGCGCTCGTCCGCTCGCGAGCGGCGTGCTGCTGGTCGTGCTCGCCGTGGTCGGATGGGCGATCGTCGGGATCGACGCGAGCCTCCTAGCGCTGGTCGGCTCGCTGTTCGCCTTCTTGGCTGGAGTGCTGTTCCTGATACAGCCCGTGAAGAAGGCGGCCGAGCTCGCGGTCGCGGCGTAGCGTAGGGCGGAGCAATCGCCCTGCGAATGCCCGGAGGGCGCGGGCAGCTTCGCGGCCCCACGAACCCATTCCCGCTCGTCATCGCCGTAGGTGGAAGTCGGGCGCTCACCGTGCAGGGAGGATTCCGTGCGCGAACCGTTATCTGAACGGAGGGTCCGATATCGGGCGGTCATGGAGGACCCGATCGTCGTCGTCCGGTACGACCCGGCCTGGCCCAACGAGTTCCGTCACATCGGTGGGCGGTTGCGCGCGATCCTTGGCCCAGTGGCCCGCCGGATCGATCACGTCGGTTCCACCGCCGTGCCCGGACTCGATGCGAAACCGGTCATCGACGTGCAGGTCTCGGTCGCCACGCTGGTCCCCGAAACGCCGTACCTCGAGCCCCTCGAGGCGAAGGGGTACCGCTGGCATCGCGACAATCCGGACCGTACGAAGCGGTTCTTTCGCGAGCCGGAAGGGGATCCGCGCACGCACGTGCACGTTCGTGTCGAGGGCGGATTTGACGAGCAGCTCAACCTGCTCTTGAGAGACTACCTTCGGAACCATCTCGAATCGGCGGCCGAATACGCCCGGGCAAAGAGGAGCCTCGCCGAGAAGTTCCGAAACGACCGGGAAGGGTATGTTCGCGCGAAGGAACCGTCGGTCTGGGAGCTGATTCGGAGGGCGCACGACTGGGCTCAGGAGACCGGCTGGGGCCCGGGGCCGAGCGATGCCTGACGGGACGCGCGAACCGTTGCGAGCGGCCACGCGTTAAGCGGCGCGCCGGACGACCCGAGGGTCGGCGCACCAGGGAATCGCTTAGATACTTCGAGCGCAACTCCGGTTCGGCCACGGGCCAGGAGGTTCACGGGAAGATGGCAGTTGAAGTGGATGCCAGCGTCCCGTGGACCGACTGAACAACGTCCGCCCGCGGACCTGGCCGCCGCGTTCGATCCTCTACCGAATCTCCGGACCCGGGCCGGGTCAACCGATGCCCAACGAGGGATACCTGGACGAGAGCGTTCACTGGAAAGTGCGGAGCGGCCAGCTCGGCTTCGCCGAGCCGACGCACCGCGAGGTAGCGGAAGCGATCGAGGAAGCCGGGCTCGCCACCGAGGTCGGCCAACGCCTCGGCTCCGGAAAGGAAGCCGATGTCTATCTCTGTCGCGACGGCCGCAGCCTACTGGTGGTCAAGGTCTACCGACAGTACCGGACCGCCCACCGCGGGGGCGGGCCGATCAAGCTCGAATCGATGGGCCAGCGAGCGTCGAGGGAGTTCGAGCTGCTCGGTTACGCCTGGCAGGGTGGGGCCCGGGTCCCGAAGCCTGGTCGTCGTGTCGAGAACATGTTCTCGATGCAGTACCTCGGAACTCCCGCGGCGGCGGCGCCCATGCTGCAGCACGCTCGGGTCCGGGACCCTGAGCGGTTCCTGCGCTCGGTGACCGGAGGGGTGGAGGGGCTCGCGGAAGCGGGCGTCGTGCACTCGGACCTGAGCCCCTTCAACATCCTGGTCCACGAAGGAGAGCCGTGGTTCATCGACCTGGCCGCCGGGATTCGGGTGGACCGTCTCGGAAACCCTGCGTGGGTCCGCCTGAACGAGGCGCTGACCGCCGTCGAGGCGGGTGCCCGGTCCCTGCAACGCTACTTCCGTCGGTACGACCTGGAGCTCGATATCGCGGACCTTCTCGCTCGGGTTCGCACTAAGATCGACCTGTTCCGAGTGGTGTAGCGCGTGCCCGCTGGGCCGGGACGGACTCGAATCGCCCGGCGGATCGAGTCGTCGCTGGGATTGAATAGCGCGACCCTGCTCCGCCGGGCGAGTATGGGAGGGTACTACCGGAACCATCTCGTCGGCTCCGACCTCCAGCGGGTGTACGGGATCGCCTCCCCAAGGATCCGCCAATACCTTCGGGCCGAGATCCGGAACGTCGTGGATCGGGTAAACGGGCTCGACCGAATCCTAGAGCTTGGGTGTGGATACGGGCGCATCCTCGGAGAGGTCGCCCCGTACGTCGGCCGAGCGGTGGGGATCGATATCGCTCGGGGCAATCTCCGGTCGGCTGCGTCGTATCTGCGGGCCCATCGAAACTGCGACCTAGCGGTCATGAACGCGGCCCATCTGGGGTTCCGGGACGCGCAATTCGACGCCACGATCTGCGTGCAGAACGGAATTTCGGCGTTCGGGGTCAACCGTTCCACGCTGATCGCCGAAGCGGTCCGCGTGACGAGAGAAGGGGGCCGGATTCTCTTCTCGACCTATTCGCCTCGAATCTGGGCGGACCGTCTCGATTGGTTTCGGGCACAGGCGCGGGCCGGACTCATCGGAGCGCTCGACGAATCGCGAACCCAGGAGGGAACGATCGTTTGTCAGGACGGACTTCGTCTGACCACCGCCAGCGCGGAGGAGTTCCGCACCCTGTTTGGCGACCAGGGCCAGCGGGCTCAAATTCGCGAGATTGACGGCTCGTCGATCTTCGCGGAGGTTACGAAACGGGAGTTCTCTCGTTGACCCAACTGATGCGGTGACCTCTCTCGTCGGTTGCGGAGGTGCGATCCGCCGCTCCCTCCATCGGTCCACGACTGTCGTTTCAGAATCTGGGAAACCGATGGGCCGGGACGGATTCGAACCGTCGATCTCCGCGTTGTAAGCGCGGCGTCCTCACCGCTAGACGACCGGCCCTGCGTCCGAAGAAGACCGCTCCTCGGTCATGGGGCTGTCGGTCGGGGCGTGCTCACGGTGCCGCACGTGCACCGCGAGCCCGCGGCCGAGCTCGGTCATGAGCGCCCCCGGCAGCTCCGCTTCGCCGACCCCCGCGAGCCGTCCGTCCCGGAGCAGAACCACCGCATCCCCGACCCGGATCCGTTCGTCCGCCCGCCGGACTCCCGGAGCGAACAGGTCCCCCTCGAGAGTGACCCCAGGGTCGACCTCGACCGCGAGAGGAGGGTCGGGCATCCAGCGTCGAGCGCCAGCCACTGTCAGCTGGAACAGTCCGCGCTCCTCGCGCCACGTCGCGAGGTCATTGCGGCCGTCGGTCAGCCGTTGGAACCAGGGCCGGCCGCTGAGCCGGATCGGAGGGATGAACAATCGACGGGCACCCTCCCGGCCGAACTGGACCGCGGCCACGGCCTCGAGCTCCTCCCTCACGACCGAGAGCGGGCCTCCCGACACGGAGGTCTCGTCCGCGAGCGCGCGCTCGGTCTCGTGCCGCAGCGCGGCGACCGCCTCGTTCGTGGTCGTTCGACCGTCCTTCAGCGTCCAACGAACCGTGTCGGACGGCGGAAGCTCCTCCTCGAGGAACGAGTACTCCGACGGGTCGAGGTGCACGATCACGGAGCGGTACTGCCCCAGGCCGAGGAGGTGGGCGAGCGCGGTGCGAACGTACGCCCGCTCGCTCTCCTCCCACTCACCGGTGACGGGAATGTCGTAGTGCCGCGCGGGCGGCATGTCCTCGAGCTCGCGGGGCACAAGACCGATCGGCGAGCTGACCGAGACGACGTGGACCCGCTCGACAGCCCGGAGACCCTCGAGCGCGCCCCAGAACCGTCGGTGGCTGCGCGACCTGCGGTACGGTTTCGTCTTCGAGCACGGCACGAGCAGGAGCACCGTCTTGGAAGGTGGCGGGCGGTACCGTTCGACGAGACGCGAGCGGAACCGCGCCATCTCCGGACGTCGGTGGGACTCGAGAAGGACGTAGTCACGAGAGCCCGAGGACGCGACCGGTGCCCGCTCATCGAGGAGGTCCCGAAGCTCCCGGTCCGCGTAACGGAGCATCTCGGCGAGCGCCGGCTCTGCGACGAGGTGGGCCTCTACGAGCTCGCGCAGTCGTCCTGCCCGCGCGGCGGCCCGCGTCTGAGCAAGGGCTTGACGCGAGGCAGCGACCGCATGCTCCGAAAGCGAACCGCCCGTCTCCGACCGGCAGGCAGGACAATCGCAGGAGCGATCTTCGTGAGCCGGTGCCGGGCGCCGTGCCCCGAGCAACGGGTCGAGGAAGGCTCCATCGGCCGCCGCGAGATGGGCCTCGGTCGTGTCGAGGAGGTCGACGCCGAGATAGACGAGCAGCGGGATCCGATGCGGCAGAGCGAGACGGGGTGTCCAGAGGAGCGGGGACGCGCCGAGGAGCCGGCGGACTTCGCCCACGGCACGAACGAACGGGAGGCCGTCCGCCCACAGAGCCCGCGCGTTCCCGAGAACGACCAGCTCCGGGTGCTCCGCCCGCGCCGCCACGGCGGCCTCGGCGGTGATCGGCGAGTGGACCAACAGCGCCCGGGGTCCGACCGAATAGATGCCGGGGCCCTCCGCGCGGACCTCCGGGGAGAGGATAGGGGTCTCAAGCGCGAAGTGGGCCGCGCCGTCCGAGATCTCGAACCGACGTGTTCCCGCCGGGGCCGGCACCACGTTGCGTAGGGAGAATCCCGGCCCGTCCTCGCCAGCGAGGCGGCTCTCGAGAAGCCCGGGCGTGGTCAGGGCGAGCGGTCCGAGGGTCGCTCCCCCAAGGAGCCCAAGCCCCTCGAGGCGTTCCACCGTGCGGGGCATCGCGAGGGCCTCCTGGACGCGATCCGACCGAGACGGGCGGCTACTCCTCGCTCTTGTTCGCCCGGCGTCGCGCGCGAACGGTAGGGGTGGGGCTCGGGAAGAACTCCTCCCACTGCACGACCAACGCTTCGCGTCGGTCCGCTCCGGCCTCGGAGCGTCCGCGACGTCCGAACAACGGGTCGTGCACGTCCCGCACTTCCCGTAGGAATCCGGCCGGGTCCGCGCTCGCCTTCTCGAAACCATACAGAATGAGCTGACGTAAGAACGACGACCGGCCCCGCCAGCCGATGCGTCGGCGGACCGCCGGGTTCAGGTGGCGCTTCGCGAGGCGCCAGACCTCGTTCGTCGTCCGATAGTCACGGGCTGAGAGGCCGATCATGACCTGAGGCATACCGATCGGTCCCCGCGAGCCCGGAGGAGCTATTGAGCTAGTTCCCGAGCTCCAACCTTGCAATTCGCTTAGAGAACCCACGCCGGGCCGAGCGGAACGAATACGGCCAACGCAACTCCCGCAAGATAGAACAGGCTCATCGCGAAGTGGCGCTCGAACGGGACCCTCGCCGCGGTCGGGTTCTTCGCGAGGTCCCGGTCGGTGACCACGATGAGCAGGCCGATCGCGACGATCGCCACGAAGTAGGCGGTCGTCAGGTGGAGCGCGAGCCCGAACGCCACGAAGAGCGCGAGCGCGGTCGCGTGGAGGGCGGGAACGAGGCGCACGGAAGCGGGAACGCCCCAGCGGACCGGGACGGAGAACAGTCCGAGCGCGCGGTCGCTCTCGACGTCGCCCAGGCTGTGGATCGTCTCGAAGGCGGTGCCCCACGCGAGCAGGGCCGCGACGGCGATCAACACCTCGAGCGGCAAGCTCCCCGTGACCGCGATGTAGACGGCCGCCGGGGTGATCGCCTGGACGAGGCCGAGGAAGGCGGTCGTGAACGTGGTGACGCGTTTCGTGTAGCTGTAGCCGAGGACGATCACGAGCGCGACCGGGGCGAGCACGAAGGCTAGCGGGTTCAGCAGGTACGCCGCCACGACCAGGAGCGCGGAATTCGCCGCGCAGAACACAAGAGCGAAGGCGGGCGAGTACCGGCCGGTGACGAGGGCCCGCTGCTGGGTCCGCGGGTTCGCCGCGTCGAGCCGGCGGTCCGCCCATCGGTTGAACGAGTGGCCGGCGTTCCGCGCGGCCACGAACGCGACCACGACCCACAGGAGCGTCCAGCCGCTGGGGCGACCGTTCGAGGCGAGGAGGAGGAAGGCGAGCGCGAAGGAGAGGTTGAGGCCGAGGGTCTGGATCTCCAGGAAGCGGCCGAGGCTCTTCGCCGCCCCCTCCGTCGGTGCGGGCGCCGTCATCACGGCTTCGACCGGCCGAGGAGCCGGGCGAGGACCGGGTCGTCTCGAAGAACGCGTTCCGCCGTGGCGGCGGCGGTCGGGTCCGAGCGGATCTCCTCGGGCCAGGGTCGGGGAAAGCCGTCCTCCGGTCGCTTGCGCGTCGCGTCGATGCCGACCTTTGCCCCAAGGTTCGGCACGGGATTCGAGATCGAGAGCTGGTCGACCGGGCCGCGCGAGAGCTCGAAGTCCGTGCCGGGGTCGGCCTGCAGCCCCACACGATAGAGGACCTCGGAGAGGTCGTGGACGTCCACGTCGTCGTCGACGACGATGAGGTACCGGACGAACATCATCTGGCCTAGGCCCCAGAGGGCGTGCATCACCTTCCGGGGGTGGTCGGGGTACGCCTTCCGGATGGAGACGATCCCGACGTTGATGAACAGCCCCTCCATCGGGAGGTTCATGTCGACGACCTCGGGGAGGACCATCCGGATCACGGGTCGGAAGACCCGCTCCACGGCCTTGCCGAGGACCGCGTCCTCGGTGGGTGGTTTCCCGGTGACCGTGGTCAGATAGACCGGCCGGCTCCGATGGGTGATGCGGGTCACGTGGAAGACCGGGAACGGCTCCGGGGCCGAGTAGTATCCCGTGTGGTCCCCGAACGGCCCCTCCACGGTCCGCTCGACCGGGTCGACGTATCCCTCGAGAACGACCTCGGCGTTCGCCGGTACTTCGAGGTCGACCGACCGCGCCGGCACGAGCTCGACCGATTCGCCCCGCAGAAAGCCGGCGAAGACGAAGTTGGAGATCCCTTCGGGCACGGGAGCAAGGCCCGAGAACAACGTCGCGGGGTCGGTGCCGATCACCGCGGCGACGGGCATCCGTTCTCCCCGCGCGGCCCACTTGCGGTAGTTGTTCGCCCCGACGCGGTGCACCTGGAAGTGCATCCCGAGCGTGTCGGGCCCGTACTGCTGGAGGCGGTAGATGCCGGTGTGGGACTCGCCGGTCTCCGGGTCCTTGGTGATGACGACCGGGAAGGTGACGGTCCGGCCACCGTCCTTCGGCCAGCATTTCAGGATCGGGAGCCGGCCCAGGTCGACCGAGCTCTCCTCGACCTCCTGGCAAGGAGCTGAACGGACCCTCTTCGGGGCGAGCGAGCGGAGCGTCGAGAGAGCGTCGATGGTACCGGAGAGGTCCCGAACGGCTCCGAGGATCCCGGCGGGCGGACGCAGGTGCACGAGGCGCTCGACGCGGTCGGCCACCTCCTCGACCGAGCGGGCGTCGAGGGCCGCCGCGATGCGTCGCGTCGACCCGAGGAGGTTCGTGACGACCGGCATGGTTGCTCCCGGAACGTTCTCGAAGAGGAGAGCCGGACCGTCCGCGCGAAGGACCCGTTGCGTGACCTCGGTGACCTCGAGGTCTCTCGAGACCGGCGTCTTGACCCGCACGAGGTCGCCCTGCGCTTCGAGCGACGAGAGGAACTCCCCGAGGGACCGGAACGTCACGAACGCCGTCGAACCGCCCAACTTATTAAACGAGGGGGAGGGGGTCAAGGTTCATATCGGAACCTCCGGTCGGCCCGTCGATGCAGACCGTCACCCTCGAGGTCCGGACGGAGGACCTCGCCCTCCTCGGCTTGATCCCGGAAGGGTTGTTCGAGAAGTACGAGGAGGTCGAGCTCCTCGAGACGCTCCGTCTGGAGCAGGGGTGGCGCCTCCAGCTCCTGCGGGTTCGCCGGCGCGGGCCGCTGCGGACCGCCTCCGAACTCGAGCGCGAGTCCCGACGGATCCGGTCGGTCTACGGCCTCGAGAGCTTCGAGCTCGTCGAACGGCGTCCCCGCACCCACGACTACATCCTCCTCGTCCGGCAGCGCAACCCCGAACGCCTCCGCCGGCTCCTCTCGCTCGCGGGAGGCGAGATCTCCCCGACCGCCCCGTTCCGGCTCACGGCCGAGAAGGTCATCGCCACGTTCCATGGCCAGGAGCGAGCGCTTCGGCGCGTGCTGAAGCGTCTCGACCGCGAGGAGTTCCCATACCGCGTGGTCCGGGCGTCGGGGCGGCCGTACGTCCCCGACGAAGGGGCGACGCCGCTCACGCCGCTCCAGTCGCGGCTGCTCGCGCGGGCGTGGGTGATGGGCTACTATGCGGTACCGAGACGGATCACGCTGACCCGGCTCGCTCAGCAGACCGGTCGCAGCGCTCCGGCGCTCGGAAAAGTGCTACGTCGGGCCGAGGGTCGCATCGTGGCCCGATGGCTCGCGACCGAAGGTACGGTTCCCGAGAGCGACCCGGCCGAGCCGACGGCCGCGCGGGAATCGTAAAGAGACCGGCGAGCTCCCGACCTCCGTGCCACGCCGGGCGCGGACCGTACGGGTAGAGCGGGTCCCCGGGGCCAGCGAGGTTCCCCTTCCCGCGCGAGCGACCCGGGGCTCCGCGTGCTTCGACCTCGCGAGCGCGGAAGCGGTCGACCTCGAGCACGGCCGAGTCACGCTCGTGCGGACGGGGCTCAAGATGCGCTGCCCCCGCGGGACGTTCCTCGAGGTTCGTCCTCGCAGCGGCCTCAGCAGCCGAGGGGTCCTCATGGTGAACGCGCCGGGAACGATCGACTCCGACTACTCCGGCGAGGTCCGGGTCCCGATGACGTTCCTTTTCGAGGGGCGGTATCGCATCGAGGTGGGGGACCGGATCGGACAGGTGCGTCTCGTCTCGGACGAACCGGCCGTCTTCCGCCCCGGTCGGGTGGACACCGTGCGCTCCCGGGCCGGCGGCTTCGGCAGCACGGGTCGCTAAGGGAACTCCGACAGGATCCTCTGCCTGCGCTTCGGCTCGGGAGGCGGAGGGGGCCGACCCTTCACCACCTCATCCTGGATCTCCTCGAGCATCTCGTGCATCCGACGTTCCCGCGAGAAGGCGGAGCGGTTGAGCCCGACGTCCCGGGTCCCTTCCGCAACGAGCACGACGGCGCGCCCGGTCCGGGCCCGGCCGGTCCGCCCGCGGCGTTGGATCGTACGGATCACGTCCGGGACCGGCTCGTAGAAGACGACGAGGTCGGTCGCGGGAATGTCGAGCCCTTCCTCGGCGACCGAGGTGGCGACGAGACAATTGACCGTACCCGCGCGGAACTGGTCGAGGATCGCGACCTGGTCGCGTTGCGAGATCCCGAGGTCCGTTCCCCGGCTCGCTTGGCCCACGAACCGGGCCGCCCGGACCTCGGGGTCCCCTAGCCGCTGCGCTTCCGCGACGATCCGGTCGACGGTCTCACGGTACTGGGCGAAGACGATCACTCTCGCCCGGGGGTTGCGGTGAAGTTCCCCGCTGAGGACCTCCATCGTCTTCGCGAGCTTCGGTAGCTCCACCTTCAGGGTCGGGAGCCGACGCACCACCTCCTCAACGTCCGGGTCCTGGAAGAACGCCCGAAGCGACGGGGTCCAACGCTTCCCTTCGCCGGGTCGCTGACGGCGGAGATAGTCGCGAAGGGAGTCGACCCCTTGCGTCTCGACCAGGAGGAGGGCATGGAGGCCCTTCATCGCGGCGGCCTGCGCGGTCACCGCTTTCCACAGAGGTCCCGACGCCGTGCCCGACCGGGCCTGCTCCGCCTCGATCTGGTGATGCACGCGGCTGCGTACCTCGAGGAGCACGCGGCGGGTCGCCTCGCCCGGCGGCAACAGGTCCAGGCTCCGGAGGACGTCCACCTGACGCTGGACCGCGGCGCGAAGTAGGACGGCAAGGTGGCGTACTTCCGGGGGTACGGGCACCTCGACGGTCTCGACACCGACCCCATGGATGTACGGGGCGACGTCCGGACTCGTTTCGGTCCGATATTCGAACCGCTCGATCCCGAGGTTCGCCCACACCTCCCGGATCCGTCGACGACTACCACCGGGGGACGCCGTCATGGCGAGCACCCGGGCCTTGGGCCCCTCACGGTTGGCCTTCGCGATCGCGACGTACGGGTAATCCCCGACCGCCCGGTGCGCCTCGTCAAAGACGATCAGGGAGAACGTGTCGAGCGGGAACTGCCGCGCCTCGAGGTCGTTTCCGATGACCTGCGGGGTCGCCACGACGACCTGCGGAGGGTGCAGGAGGGCGGCGCGCCGATCGGGTGGGATCGCGCCCGTGAACGTGAGCGGATCCGGAGCGAGGAGAGTGCGCGCGACCTCCCGAGCATGCTGGACGACCAGCGGTCGGGTCGGTGCCAGGAACAGCACCGACTGCGTGGGCGCGCGGCGAAGGTACTCCGCGGCCACCCGGAGCGCGACCGGGGTCTTGCCGAGGCCGGTCGGAAGGACGACCAGGGTGTTGTGCTCGGCAGCGGTCTCCGCGATGCTGGCCTGGTAGAGCCGCTCCTCGAGAGTGCCCGGACGGACCCGAGGATGCTCTACGGAGGTCATCGGCCGCGCTCGGCCCGTGCAGCGGCCACGGCTTTAATAGGGGACGTCTGCGGCGAGCGATGGTCCCCCTCTGGGTCGAACTCGTGCTCCTCGCAATTTCCGTGGGGGTGCTCCTCTACCAGGGATTCGCGCTCCTCTTGGCAGCCCAGATGCCCCGCCTCGACCCTTCCCCCCCGACCACGGTTCGGGATGCGCTTCCGACCGTCAGCGTGATCATCGCGGCTAGGAACGAGGAACAGGACCTGCCGGCGACGCTCGACGACCTCCTCGTCCAGGACTACCCGGGTCTC
>Ga0335077_10005820_pt1 | contig 15177 bp, 14 predicted proteins | sample Lox_Sample_31_FD_207151 | JGI IMG/M metagenome (GOLD analysis project Ga0335077, IMG submission 207151) | Soil microbial communities from Loxahatchee National Wildlife Refuge, Florida, United States - Lox_Sample_3.1 | ecosystem: Environmental > Terrestrial > Soil > Wetlands | place: USA... | reverse complement strand
CGCAGTTCGTGCGGAAATTTAAGGTCTAGTGCCCGTGGCATCAGCCCGACTGACCTTGCTCTGCCTAAGCGGGATTGCTAGGGCTTCGCTTTTAGCGTCGATTGATCCTTCGCAGCTTCGATGGCGGTCATGCTCTGCATGAGCTTGTTCATCAGTCCATATCTCCCGATGATGGGTGTTCAATATCCATCATGCCCATCATCCCACCGCCCATCATTCCGGGTTGAGATGGTTCTGGGAAGGCTGTTGCTGAGCGACCGCGACGACAGTAAATGCCATGACGGCAGCCAACACCACCAGACCAATCCTCTTCATGAATTCCTCCTTTTGTCCTGATGTTGTTACTCGAAAGCGTTGCGTGCCAGTGGCCGGCGTCACGAATCCCTTTGTATTGTCGATCAAGTCTTGATAAGTCGGATTGTCGGAAAGTGGGATTTTTGGCTCCCGCCATGTTCTGTCGAGGCTAGCCCGGCCACAGATGCGCCACGGCCACGCAGGGTGTAGCATCAGACGGCTGGCGTTGTCCCGACCATTCGACTCGAACCTGAATCGCAAATGCGAGGCGGCTTATGCCACAGTCCACTTCACTCCGTATTCTCATACCGATTCTTTGCGCGCTGGCCGCAGCCGTTGGCATCGCTCTCGCCCAATCGCCCGGCCCGCAGCCCTCGGCTATGCCCGCGCCGATCGCCGCGCCGCGGGACATTCCGTACCCTGGCACCCTGCGAGTGACCGTGGACGCCACGGACACTGCGCGGCGCATCTTCCGAACGCACGAAACCGTTCCGGTGCGCGGCGGCGAACCCCTCGTGCTGCTTTATCCCGATTGGCTCCCCGGCTATCACGGTCCTGTGGGAGCGGTGGACAAACTCTCGGGCCTGGAAATCCACGCCGGCGACAAGCGCGTGGAATGGACGCGCGACGCTGTGGACGTGTATGCGTTCCATGTCGACGTCCCGGCAGGCGCGACGGCGCTCGATCTCAACTTCCAGTTCGACTCTTCGGTTGAAAATAACGAAGGGCGGATCATGATGACCCCGGAGATGGAAAGCATCGAGTGGACTGCGTTAACTCTTTACCCCGCGGGATATTTCGCGCGGCAGATATCGATTGCCGCAAGCGTGCGCCTGCCGGAGGGCTGGGAGTTCGGCACGGCTTTGGAGCCCGCTTCCACGAGCGGCGGGACAACCACGTTCAAGACCGTCTCCTTCGACACGCTGGTGGATTCGCCGATGATCGCCGGCCGCAACTTCAAGCGCCTGGATTTGGATCCCGGCGCCGCTGTGCCGGTGCACATGGACGTCGTCGCGGACCGGGCCGAACTCCTGGAAGCCAAGCCTGAGGCGATCGAAGCGCACCGCGCGCTGGTGCAGCAGGCCTACAAGCTTTTCGGCTCGCACCACTACGACCACTACGATTTCCTGCTGTCGCTCTCGGATCACATGGGCGGCATCGGCCTGGAGCATCACCAGTCCAGCGAAGATGGCACGGTGCCCACTTATTTCACGGAGTGGGAGAAGGACGCCGACACGCGGGACTTGCTGTCGCACGAGTACACGCACTCGTGGAACGGCAAGTTCCGGCGGCCGGCCGACCTCTGGACGCCGAATTTCAACGTGCCCATGCGCGACAGCCTTCTGTGGGTCTACGAGGGGCAGACGCAGTACTGGGGATTCGTGCTGGCGGCGCGGTCGGGCCTGCTGACCAAGCAGCAGGCGCTGGACGCCATCGCGGGGACTGCCGCTCTCTACGATCATCGCGAAGGCCGCGAATGGCGCACGCTGGAAGACACCACCAACGATCCCATCGCGGCGATGCGCCGGCCGCTGCCGTGGCGCAGCTTCGAACGCAGCGAGGACTACTACTCGGAGGGCCAACTGGTGTGGCTCGATGCCGACACGCTGATCCGCGAGCGCTCCGGCGGCAAACGCTCGCTGGACGATTTCGCGCGCACGTTTTTCGGCGTCGACAACGGAAGCTATGTTCCGGTGACCTACACGTTCGACGACGTGGTGAAGGCGCTGAACGCGGTTGAGCCCTACGATTGGGCCAAGTTCCTGCGCGACCGGCTGGATGGGCATGGTCCTGGCGCACCGCTCGATGGAGTGACGCGCGGCGGCTACAAGCTGGTTTATACGGACACGCCAACGGATTACGCGAAGGCTGCCGAGGCGCGGCGCAAAGTCGCGGACCTTACCTACTCTCTCGGCTTCGTCGTCGCGAATGAAGGGCGAATGGCCGACGTGCAGTGGCAAGGGCCCGGATACAAGCTGGGGCTGACGGTAGGTAACCAAATCATCGCAGTGAACGGGGTTGCCTACGAGCCGGATCGCCTGAGAGACGCCGTCAGGAGCGCGAAGCAGGCCACGGACCCGATTGAACTCATCGTTAAAGATGGCGACCGTTACCGCACCGTCCGCTTCGACTATCATGGCGGTCTGCGCTACCCGCGCTTCGAGCGCGACCCTAGTATCCCCGCACGCCTCGACGATATTCTCGCCTCGCGGAAGTGAGATCACGGAGGCAGGAGTTGAGAAAGGTGGCGACGTTCGGGGCGCAGGCTGTATTGCCCCAGCTGATCCGAAGGCGGCGGGGTGTGGAATCGGACCAGGCCCAAGCCCGGGAGTAAAACGAATGAAAGCGATTCGAATGCACTCGAGAGGCGGCCCAGAACTTTTGGCGTATGAAGATGCCCCGAAACCAGTGCTCCAGCCCGGCGATGCGCTGGTCCGCGTGATTGCCACGTCTATCACCAAGACCGAATTGACGTGGGACGAAACCTATATCGATTGCGATGGCCGGCCGCGCATGCCGACAATCCCCGGCCACGAGTTTTCCGGCGTGGTGGACGCCGTAGCGCAAGACGTTGCAGGGGTGAAAGCAGGCGATGCTGTCTACGCGCTTGCGTCCTTTTGCCGCGATGGTAGCGCTGCCGAATACATCGCCATCCGCTCGGGGGACTTGGCGCCGAAGCCGCGCACTGTGAGCTTCGAGCAGGCCGCCGCAGTTCCGTTGGCCGGCCTCACCGGCTGGCAAGCCCTTTTTGACCATGCCCAGCTTCAAAAAGGACAGCGGGTATTGATCCACGGCGGGGCGGGCGGAGTAGGGACGTATGCAGTCCAACTCGCAAGTTGGAAGGGCGCGGAGGTGATCACCACAGCTTCGGCTGAGAATCACGATTTCCTCCGCGAGCTTGGCGCGTCTGAGGTGATTGATTACACCCGCGAGCGCTTCGAAGAAAAGGTCAAGGATGTCGATGTAGTGCTGGACACGATCGGCGGAGAGACTCAGCAACGCTCCTGGGGCATCCTGCGCCGCGGCGGCATACTCGTCAGCATCGTGAGTCCCGTGTCCGCGGAGAAAGCAGCTTCACTCGGCGTGCGCAGCGTATTTTTTATTGTCGAGCCGAAACGCTCGCAGCTCATCGAGCTTGGACGATTGATCGACGCCGGCACGCTTCGCGTCATCGTTGGAGCTGCACTGCCTCTCGAAAAAGCGCGGGAGGCATTCGAGAAAGGGCTCGCCGGCCACCTGCGTGGGAAAATTGTCGTGCAAGTGGCCGCCACTGAGTCAGCGAAGGCGTGACGCGTCGACCGAGTTCTTGACTGCGCTGAGCCCGGAAACCTATAGTTCTCGCGGTTTCCTATTCTGAGCGCCGTTTCTCTGTCGAGGCTTATGCCGCGCGCCATTCTAGCGTGTGCGTTCTCGCTGGCTGTTCTGTTCGTAAGGTGCGGACCGGCGAAGGCACAATCACGCGATGCTCCCGCCGCTGCGGTTCCTCATGCGGCGCAGTATGATCTGAAATCCGGGCAGAACGGGCAGACCTACCGGCTCTCCATCGCCGCGCCGTTCACGATCGACCCCCAAGTGGCCTATCCGGTGTTTTACGTTCTGGACGGGAATTTCTTTTTCGGCAGCGCCGCCTATATTGAGGCCAAGCTGACTCACGACGGGGACGTGGCGCCGGCAGTCGTCGTCAGTATCGGCTACCCTACCGATGACTGGGATGAAGTTCGGCGCGGGCGCTGGAATGACCTGTCCCCGTGGCCGCTTGATCCGGCAATACTGGCGTTGGCCGCGCCCGGCATAAAGAAGACCGGAGGCGGCGAGGCGTTCCTGCGGTTCATCGAAGAGGACGTGAAGCCGTTCGTCGCCGCGCGCTTCAAGGTCGACCCGTCGAAGCAGACTCTATTCGGATATTCGTTGGGAGGGTTGCTCGCTCTCGATGAGATGTTCAAGAATCCGACGGCTTTTTCCACCTACGTTCTGTCGAGCCCTGTCATCTCTTGGAACGACCGCAAGGTTCTCGCCGGTGAACCTGCATTCGCCATGCGAGCCAAGACAGGCGCACTCCATTTACGAATTCTCGTGACATCCGCGGGCGAGGAGCAGGACCCGAAAGACCCGGTGGCCGTAGCGGCTCGCATGATTGACAATGCGTCGGAACTGGCGGAACGCCTCGCAGCGGTGAATCCGCGTAACATTGTCGTCGAACGCACGATTTTTACCGGCGAGACGCATAACTCGGGGGGAACGGTGTCGCTCAGCCGCGGAATCAGATTCGCACTCTCGTCCAGGTAGAGTTCGTCAGTCTGGTTGGCCTCAAAGCTCAAACCCAATTCGGTTTCTCGTCGACTGGCTCAAGTGTAGCCAGGGTGTACGCCGGCTCAGATTCTGAACACAGTGTAGTTTCGATCCGGCACACCACATCCGCAACTATCTGATTCCATTGCCTATAGCCAATATCGTTTGGCCCCGTCCCTGCATTATCTACCGCCGAGGACAATGACAATGATCATCGAATGCATCCTGATCAGCTCTTCGCTCTGCAACGCAGTCGCCGCCAAGCCCAAGCACACCGACGTGCTCCCGAAGAGGCAGAACGCCGTGGTCTCGATGCTGAAAGACCGGCCGGTGATGGCGCTGGCCACATTGGACCTCACCGTGAAAACGATGGACTACCGCCAGACCGAGCAGGACTTCAAGATGGGCGGCTTTCAGGAGCACGACGCGATGGTTCGCCCGATGCTGGGCCACCCGGCGGCGATGGCGGCTTATGCCACGGCCTACGCGATGGGCGCGGCCTTCCTGGGGCACGAGATGCGCAACTCGCACAACCGCGTGCTCCGCAAGCTGTGGTGGCTGCCGCAGACCATCAGCATCGAGCAGAACGCTTTTGGATACGCCTATACGCGCGCGCACTACCGCCGCTAAGTTCTGATGGAGAAGAAAATGATAAGGCGAGTAATGGAGTGGAAAGTAACGACGAATGGAATCGCGGCGACGTGCACAGCCTGCACTTGGTGGACTCCGGTGCAGCAGGGTATGGTCGGGGCCAAGAGGGAGTTCGACGCGCACGTTTGCGTTGACCATGCCCCGCCAAAGAAGCCTTCAACACTGCAGCGGCTGCTGCAGACGCGTTCGTCTCGCCAGAGAAGGTGAACCTACAGCAGGCCCAAAGCGTTAGAAGCCGGCTTGCTTTTCCAAAAATCCTATCGGGGGAGATTGCTGAACACCCAAAGCATCGGCCGACCCTCAGAACGCGGCGGGCATTTTGCGTCTGCCATGCACGACCGGCGGCAGCCCACCCGGAGCAACCTCGTTGTACGCTTCGGTGATGAACCGGTCCTTGCTCGACTGCACGTCGCCCAGCGTGACGGCATCATAGGGTTGCGTGAGATTCATCGCCAGCACATCCTTAAGCGACTTGCCCTGGTCGCGCAGCGTCTTCACCTTAGCCAGCACCTCTACCAGCATCTTGCGGTAGGGCAGCATGTCCTTCTTGTGGATCAGCGTGCCATGGCCAGGGACCAGGATGGTGTTGTCGTCGGCCAACTTCTCGAGCAGGTCAATCGCCTGCAGCATGCCGTTGATTGAGCCGCCGTTGGCCTGGTCAGCAAAGGGGTAACCGAAGTTGCGATAGAAATCCTCGATGTAGATCACATTCGCCTTCTCAAAACGGACGACGGTATCGCCGGCCATATGCGACGGCATCATCGGAATTAAGTCTACCGTCTCGCCATCCATATGGATGGTGACCGCCGGCTTGCCTTCGGTGGCAGGGTCATAATGATAGGTCTCCACCGGCAGGCTGGCTGGATCGACTGGCAGGACGGCTGGAGCGCCGGCGGGCCGGGGCGTCGCATCCGGGTTTGGCATCATTTCCTCACGCAGATTTTCCTGCGCGAGGATCAACGCTCCTTGCTTGGCGAAGAAGGCATTGCCTCCGACGTGGTCGCTATGGGCATGGCTGTTGACTACGATCTTGATAGGCGCCTGGGAGAATGTCCGAATCGCCGCCAGCGTCTTCTCGGCCACCGGAGCGTTCTCGGTATCCACCATCAGCACGCCGTCCGATCCGAATAACACCGCGACGCGGCCGCCGGATGCATCCGGATGTGCCGCGTCAACGCCCGCGTTGCCGTGAAGGACATACAGATTGGGCGCTAGTTTTTCTGTGACCGTAACGGTCACCTTGTCCCAGGGCGTCTTATACCCTTCCGGAAAATTGTAAGGGCCCTTACCCGGCGGAATCATTGTGATCGGATATTGTTCCTGCTGCGCCCAGACAGCTCCAGAAACCACCACCAACGCGGCCACGGCCAATAACCATGTACGTTTCATATTCTTGTCCATCCCGCAGGTGGGAGAGATGCCAAGCGTTCAATGGCTGAGCCGATTATAAGTCTAAAGCCCGAGAAGTCGTGCCGGCTTCTCGGAAACTGGCGCTGAAGCCAGCCCCACCGCCCCGGGCGGCGTCCCCAATTGTATTTCGCTCCACATTCTTCTAACCCCACAGTTAACAAAACACTTCTTTCGAATTTACTTTTCTGGCAACGTCGTATGCGACTTCCACACAGGAACCGCTCGCCAACGCGTGCTACCCGCGCTTCGAGGGCGATTCCAGTGTCCCCGCACGCCTCGACGACATTCTCGCCTCGCGGAAGTGAGATGTCATCGAGGCCGGCGACCGCTTCGCTTCCTATCTGCAGTCGTTATAGGCAACTCTACGTTGATGTATCTGTGACAGCTAGTCGTGAGACCCCACGGCTAAGGTTTCAGAAGCTTTTCTATGGAGTCAATCACTTGTGGCGAGTCAGGCGTGACCGGCGGCTCGAACCGCCGCACAACGTGACCGCTGCGGTCTACAAGGAACTTCGTAAAATTCCACTGGATATCGCCTGCGACCGACGGATTGGCTCCCTTGGTCAGATACGCATAGAGGGGATTCTGATCGCGGCCGTCCACGGAGATTTTCGAGAACATCGGAAAGGTTACATTATATTTCGTCGAGCAGAAGGTCTTGATCTCAGCGTTGGTCCCCGGCTCCTGCTCTCCAAAATTATTGGCCGGAAAACCTAGAATCACGAAGCCTCGATCCTTGTACTTTTCGTAGACAGCTTCGAGCGCCGTGTACTGCGGCGTATAAGCGCACTGGCTGGCAACGTTCACCAAAAGCACTACCTTGCCCTTGAAGCTCGCCAGCGGCGTGGTTTTTCCGTCAATCGAGGGTAAAGTGAAGTCGTAGATACTGGATGCCGCGAACAAGGATCCCGCCATTGTGAGCGTCAAAGCTAGAAGAAAGCAGGCCCCGATATTTCGTCTTGGCATACGTTTCATATCGCCCCCTACGGCCATCCTTGCCGCGTATTCTACCTGAAATCCAGTGTCCCGCAGCGCGATGGCGGGTCAGCGATTAGATCCTGACAGCTCGTAGCTGTGGGGATGAGTTGACCTCTCTTTAGCGTTTTGGAATCGTCATTTCGAATCCAAAATCCAAATGAAGCGGCCACCCCAGATGATTCCCAATTGCCGATAAGTGCGCCCCTCGAAAGGCGGCTCTCACAAATGAATGAGCCTGATCACAACCACACGACCATCGGTGTGTAAGCCCTCGCTTGCCGCTCGATCCGTCTTTTCGGGCTCTCCTGGAGCCGAAATATACCCGAGGCGTTCCGCCAGTCCAGTCGCAGACAGTGACGTCTCCAAGAATTCTCTCTCGTCATCCACATTCGTGTCGGCGCCGTGGTTGACTGCCCCCGTGCTATTGTCCCACCAGGGACCCTCATGGGACGCCGCGCCGATCCAAAGCGCTTGTCTGTTTACCGTGAACGGAGCCTTCCAGATGCGAACACTGTAGCGTGCGCGGAGTACTGTCACCAGAGCCGCCTGTGCGAAGCCGTAGTCCTGCGTCTTGCCGAAGAGATCCTCGTCGCGCAGGGGCATACCTACATATTCTTCTTCTGAAAGACTCGCGAGCCTCTCGGGCGAGGGAGCTGCGTCGGCCTGAGCGCGCTGCACCGCCGTCCATCCCCCGGCGCGAAACACCAGAATCATGTCTGATTCCGAGCCGACGATCAGAAAGTTGACGATATCTCCCTGGCGTTCATCCGGGCCGACCGCGCGCCGCGGAATTTTCTCGACCACGCTGGTTGGTATTAGCCCTGCGGCGTCCCGGGATGACACCGGAGGGGATGGCCTGCCGCCCCGCTCGCTGGAAACTTGAGGGGCAATCTTGCGTGACGCATCGCGCTGCCCCGTGGCGGCGAATCCTGTCTCCACCAGCGCGATCACCAGAAGCGTGGCCGCCAGGCTCAGGGCCATTGCTGCGGATAAGCGTCTGAAATGATCTCTTCTGCGGTGTCCTCCTCGACTGATGGCCGCTGCCATTGGAGACATAGACGCCCTCAACTCCAGAGTACTTCAAAACCGGCGGATTTCCCTATCTGGCCGAGACTTTGCGGTGCGCGGGCGTGACGTGCAATCTGTGGTTCCTGCCCGCATGTGAGAGCCTGGATCTGACCGTAAGTCGTTTTTTTTCGAATCTGAGGCACTCATTCGCCAGTTGATGATCTAGCCGGAACGATGCGACGCGCGCGCACGAGTTCGCAGCGTGGCCCGAAGCGAAGGCGGCCAGTTTTAAGTTTTAGTTACGCCGAAGATTTGCGAAAGAAACTGCCAGGCGGGTATTCTCGGATCAACGCTTCGTAGAGCAATGCTTCTCAGAGCGATTCTTTGATCAGCCGCACGACACAACCGTGCCATCAATGACTGAATAAATATGGCACATCCGCGTTGCCCTTGCTCCGAAGCGCCGTTCGCACTGCATCCCGCTTGCCCAAATCGTTAGCCTTGCGGGAAGAACGCGCTCTTCGCGCGGTTGTGTTATACCGGGGGGCCGGTCATTTGGAGGAGCGATGAAGGAGATCGGTCGAGACTTGCTCGGCGTCGTGGAGAAAGCGGAGGGGCAGCTCGGCGGGATTGGCGCGGCCGAGAGTACCAAGCCGGTGCTGGCGGGCGGATGGTCGCGGAGGCAGGTGCTCGGCCATCTGATCGATTCCGCATCGAACAACCACCAGCGATTCGTGAGGGCCGCGCTCGAGCCGTCGCTGGATTTCCCGGGATACGATCAGGACGGCTGCGTGCGCGTGGAGCGGCCGCAAGAGGCGGACTGGGGGACGCTGGTTTCGCTGTGGGCCGCGTACAACCGCTATCTCGCGCACGTGATCGCGCAGTTGCCGCCGGAGAAGCTCGAGACTCCCTGCACGATTGGCTCCGAAAAAACGGTCACGCTCCGCTTTCTGGTGCAGGACTACGTCCGACATCTGCGTCATCATCTCGGCCAGATCGGGGCCGCCTGATCGACCGGATGGCGAACCGATGCGGGTCGTGGCCGGACGGGTGTAGAATCGCGGCAGCGTAGGGCCCGGAACGCTTTTCCTGGAGGATCACATGAGAGATCGGACGAAATTTCGCATTGGCCTGGGTGTGATTTTTTTGCTGGCGGCCGGCCTATTGACGGCAGGCCTGAGCACGCGCATGGGCACGACCTTCGCTCAAACGAAAGCCAAGACTGCGGCGCAGAATCAAGCCGGCGGCGAAGAGGAGACGGGGCCGTACGACGTCGCCGCGGATTGGCCGAAGCCGCTGGGCCATCCCGGATGGACCTGGGGATCGCAAGGCGGCGTTTTCGCCGAGAGTCCCAATCGCATCTACATCGCCAATCGCGGCGAGCTGCCGATTCCGCCGAAGGCGCCGGAGGGTTACACGGGAGGCTACGGCGCGTTTGGTCAGCCGGCAACTTCGGGCAAGCCGCGCCTGGAGAACTGCATCCTGGTGGTGGACGGCAACGGCAAGCTGCTGGAGGACTGGACGCAGTGGGACCATCTTTTCGCCGGCGGGCGCGGGCCGCACCACATCAAGATCAATCCCTACGATCCGGAGAAGCACGTGTGGGTGGTGGACGACATGGTGCAGCAGGTGTTCGAGTTCACGCACGACGGGAAGCAACTGGTGCTGACGCTCGGCGAGCGCCTGAAGCAGGGCGACGACGACAAGCACTTCGGGCGTCCCACGGACATTGCCTGGCTGCCGGACGGGACTTTTTTCATCAGCGACGGCTACGTGAATACGCGCGTGGTGAAGTTCGACAAGAACGGAAAATTCCTGATGACCTGGGGCACGAAAGGGAAGGGGCCGGGGCAGTTCGATCTGCCGCACTCCATCGATATCGACGCGCAGCGGCGCGTCTACGTGGCGGACCGCTCCAACAGCCGCATCCAGATTTTCGATGAGAACGGGAAGTACCTCAGCGAGTGGGACAATATCCGGCAGCCCTACCACATCATGGTTACCGCCGATCAGCATCTCTGGGTGGCCGACGGCGTGACCAACAAGTTCCTCAAATACGATCTGAACGGCAAGCTCCTGTACTCGTGGGGCACGTACGGATCGTTCCCGGGGGCGTTCTGGGGCGTGCACCAATTCTCGGTGGACTCGGCGGGGAATCTTTACGCCGCGGAGACGTTTGGCGGAAGGACACAGAAGTTCACGCCGAAGCCGGGGGCCGATCCGGCGATGTTGATCGGGCAGCCGGTGCGAATCACGCAAGTCTCGTCGCGCTGATTCAGGCGAAGCGCGGCAATTCGAGCAATTCTTGGGACCGAAGGCCTCAGGTCTCCCGACGAAAAGCGTCGGGCGACCTGCGCTACAGCCGCGGAGGTTTCGTAGGGCTAGTTCAGGCGCGCAAAAGCAGATTCCTCACCGACTTTTGAAGCCCGAAAAGCGCCGTGATGTCCACGGCCTTTTCGGGCTCGACGATCAAGAGCCGGGACATCGACGACGGCCGCTGGGTTCGGAATGACAAGGTGTGGCGGGCGGCGCTTGGCGGGCAGCAGGCGAAGCCTAGTTTGCTGTAACTGGCGCGCCGACGTTTGGCGGGCCCACACGACTTCTTCCTGCGTGGCGCTTCGCGCCCGGGTCACCCCGAAGCCGGGGGCCGATCCGGCGACGGACTTCTTTTCTACGTGGCGCTTTGCGCCCGGGGGGAACAGCCGGTGCGCATCCTGCAGGTTTCGTCGCGCTAATCAGCGCGACAGCTTTGGAGTTACTGCGGGTTGGCTTGCGAAGAAGTCGCGGGGCTGGCGGCGGGAGAGGACGCGGGCGGAGCCGGTGTTGAAGCTTGGCTCTGCTGTAATCTTTGCTTTGCGTCAGCGCGTCCTTGGCGGGCGCGATCGGCCATGGGCCCCTTGGGCGCGAGCCGGAGGTAGGTGTCCAGGTCTTCGACCAGCGCGGCGTCGTTCTGCAATTCGCCGTGGATGTCGGCAAGCAAGAGAAACAGCAGAGAATTCTCGGGCTGCAGCCTGACGGCGGCCTGGGCGTATTTTTCGGCGTCCTCGGGACGATCTTCTCCCAGAAGGGCTTGCGCCATCTCCGACTGCGCGTGCCAGGAGTCCGGGGCGATATCGACGGCCTTTCGCGCCAGCGGTTCGGCGTCCTCGAAGCGCTTTTGCGAGGTGAAAAGAGCCGCGAGCAAGAAGAACGCGTCGGGATAGTGCTCCTGGCTGACGACGATGGATTGGCGCAGGGCTTCCTCGGAGTGCGCCGGATCCTTCAGGCCCATGTAGGCGTAGCCGATCTGCGCGTAGGCTTCATAGTAGTTGGGGAAGATCTTGATGGCGCGCTCGAACTCCTTGATGCTGCCGGCATAGTCGGACTTCTGGTGCAGAAGGAACAGTCCCTTGTTCATGGCGTCGCGGGCCTTTTGCGGTATGGAAAGATCGCGCACGGAGACGGTGGGCGGGCCGCCCGGGGGCGCGGCGTTCAGCGGTTTGAGACTCACGGTCATGCCGAACATGGGACCGGAAACTTCGAGATGCTCTTGCACATCCTGGTAGCCGGTCAGAGTGAAGCTGATCTCGTAAGGGCCTTCGCGCAAGTTATCGAATCGGAAGCTGCCTGACGAGGTGAAGGTGGTGGCCACAACGCCTTTGCCGAAGGAGTTCAGGTCGACGCGGACGCCATCCAGGCGCAGGCCGGATTGCCGGTCCGCCACCATGCCGCTGATGCTGAAGTAGTGGCCGTATCCGCTGGCGCCAAGCTCGTCATCGTCCGGAAAGGGATTGGCGGAGGGACGCCTCTGGGCGGCAAGAGGAAGCGAATAGAAACACAACGCGACCGAGAAAGCCGCGAAGAAGAAAAGCAGGCCAGAAGACCGACGCACGGTTCACCGCCCAGGCGAGGCTACCGAAGTGTACTCTCGAACAAGGGGCGCAGCAATGGGAGAAAGCCTAACGTTCCTGGCAGAAAACATGTACTTGTGGCCAGTGCGAAGAAGGTGCCGCCGGCGGGCGGTTGTGGGTTGCGCATTCGGGAGGTTGCCGAAGCGGCCTTGCTGGGCGTTGGCCCGCTATGATAACTTCATAACTTCTCGAGAGGGCGTAAGCTACACACAGAGCGGGTCTTCGAACACGATCCGGAAACTGCAGAGGCCACCTAAATTGCCGGCTGAACTGCTGAAAGTTTCAGCGGGAGCCCCAGACAGCGCCGCCATTCATTACGCCGCCGAGTTCATCAAACGCGGCCAGGTGATTGGTGTGCCCACGGACACGTTTTACGGTCTGGCGGCCGATCCCTTTAATCTTGCGGCGGTAGAAGAGATCTATCGGGTGAAGGGACGCCCGGAAAACCGCGCGCTTCCGATTCTGGTGGACTCCGTGAAGCAGGCTGCGCTGCTGGGCCGCGAGCTTCCGCCCAACTTTTTCAAGCTGGCGGAGAGCTTCTGGCCGGGGGCGCTGACGATCGTGGTGGAGGCGGCGCACAGCTTGCCGCTGAAAGTGACGGCGAACAAGGGACGCGTGGCTTTGCGATGGCCGAACTCCAAGGTGGCATGCGCCATCATTGAACAGCTCGGAGGGCCGATTACCGGGACAAGCGCGAACGTATCGGGATTTCCATCCTGCTCGAACGCCCAGGAGTTGGCGAAACAACTGGGCGAGAAATTGCCGCTGATCCTGGACAGCGGCGATACGGGAGCGAGCGCCTCCTCAACCATCGTTACGCTGGATGGCGAAGAGTGGAGGATCGTGCGGGAAGGGCAAATCTCCGAGGAAGCGATCGCCAAGGCGCTGGCGGATTCGCAAAGCGCCACGAGTTGACCTGACCGTTTCCCACAAGCACACTGGGCTAGCATCAAACTTAGCGTTCCACTTGAGGGCGGGAGCCATGGCGGGAGCGAGTTACGGCTGGAAATTCGGTTCCTCACAGGAACGGCAGCGATTGGCGCGGCTCTATGCGGCGATGTCCGACGGCGAGTTGCGCGAACTGGCTCGCGAGATGGGATCGCTCACCGATGAGGCGCGCACGGCGCTGGCTGCGGAGATGGAACGCCGCGAGATAACCCTGGAGGCGAGCCACTCCGAGGATTCCGCTGACGCCATTCTTCCGGAAGCGGAGTTCCGCGATCTGCTGACCATCCGGCAGTTCCGCGATCTGCCGGAAGCGCTCCTCGCGAAAAGCGTGCTCGAATCGGCGGGCATCGAATGCTTCCTGGGCGACGACAATCTCATCCGCATGGACTGGCTGTGGTCGAACCTGCTGGGCGGCATCAAGCTGCGCGTGCGGCAGGAGGACGCGCTGGTGGCTTCGCGCTTGCTGGAAGGGCGCGATTCGCAGCAGGACGACGCGGAGAAACCGAAGGAGTGATTGACGCGCGGTCGAATTTTCCTCGATCGTCCTTCCGTTCCAAGGGCGTGAACTGCAAAGTGCATCTCCCCTGCTAACCGTTGTTAACCTTTGCCCCTTCTCGAGCGTTATAGCTATAGAAATGAGCAACGGAAGGAGCAGACGATGATCGGACCCATGATTTTCGCGAACCCGCTGGCGATTTTGCAGAGCGTCTCGCCGGATTTGCAGCAAGCGATTCGGGACGAGGTGCAGCAGGAGCTGAGACAGGGACGATTCCAATTCGGCGGCGCGGCGCCATGGACCATACCGGCGATTCTCGGTGAGTTGATACCGTTTGCTTTGTTTGCGCTGGTGTTTCTGATCGCTTGGCTGGCCGTGAGGCGCAGGCAGGCGGAACTTCAGGCGCGGGCGCAATTCCAGAAGCAGATCCTGGACAAGTTCGGCTCGGGAAAAGAGTTCGCGGAGTTTTTGGGAACGGAAGGAAACCGGCGCTTTCTGGAGAGCTTGTCCCTGCAGTCTTACGGCTCGACGAATAGCATTTTTCGGTTCATGCGCGGCGGCATCACGCTCGCTTTGCTGGGCGCCGGATTCCTCTTGCTGGGGATGCTGAGGCGGGAAGCGATCGTGCCGGGAGTGCTTCTGCTGGCGTTGGGAGCAGGGCTGCTGATATCCGCCGCACTCACGCACTACTTCTCGAAGAAATGGAGCGGCGAGGGGCCGCACGGTCCAGGGCAGCCGATGGCGCAGGGTTAGCACAGGAGATAGAGAGAGCAAGATGCGGTGGAGCGCAAGCCTGTATTTTGTGGAGGCCGAAGAGGATTCGGCTTCTCGGGATTGGCCTGGGGCGGGTGCGCCTTTGGCGGCCCGGCGCATGGACGCGGCGGAGTTTCAGGCGCTTTACGCCGGGACGGCGCCGGGTCTGCGCGGTTATATCCGGCGAGCCTGCGGGGAGGATGCGCTGGCGGACGACATTCTGCAGGAGACGTTTCTTCGCTTTTTGCGTGCCGATCTCAAGGCCCGCGGCTCCGCTCTCGACGGCGGGCAGCTGAGGGCGTATTTGTACAAAATCGCGGGGTCGCTGGTTAACGACCATTGGCGGCGGGTGAAGCGGGAGCGGCGCTGGAGCCGCCGGATTTTTGGGGGAGGCGAGCAGGCGGAAGCGCCGGAATATCCGGACGAGAGGATGCGGCTTTTCCGCGCGCTGAAGGCTCA